>MDSV01203351.1_pt1 | contig 24466 bp, 15 predicted proteins | sample 810851 | NCBI WGS metagenome assembly MDSV01 (sample SAMN05326640, study PRJNA326480) | marine metagenome | isolation source: seawater | place: Atlantic Ocean: North East | collected 2012 | reverse complement strand
GGCGCGACTCCGCGCGGAGCGCCCGCTCGCGCCAGGGGTCCCTCGGAGTCGCGCCGCCGCCGCCCAGCTCGAACGCGCCGTCCGCGAACCGCCAGTCCACGCCGTCGGGGTCCGACGCGAGTCCTCCGGAAGCGAGCGCGGGCGTTTTCCCGGGCGCGCGTGTTTTTTTCAAATCGGCGTCGGCGACGTCGTCCGTCGGCGAGCCGAACGCCGCCGGCGACGCGCCCGCCGCCGGCGACCGCTCGACGGCGTTCGAGTCGGGACTTCGGAGAATCCTCTCCAGCGCGTCGCGCGCCGCCGCCTCCGCGAGCGCCAGCCCGTGTTCCGTCTCGGCGGCGACGGAAGCGTTCGCGCCGCCGTCGCCGGGCTCCGAGGCGCTCCGAGGCAGCAAGCCGCCGCGGCGCGCCATCTCCGCGGCGACCGCCGCCGCCGCGTCCGCCGCGCCGGCAGCTTCCGCCGCCTCGCGCGCCGCGAGCTCCGCCGTCAGCAGCGCGATCTCGCGTCTCTTCTCGCGCAGGTCCTTCGGCGAGCCTTTTCGCGCGGCCGTCGCGTTCGGCGAAAACGGCGCGCGCGGCGACGCGACGCCCGTCCTCGAGGCGTCCTCCGGGAAACCGAACTTGGCGCGCTGGCCGCTGGGCACCTGGCGGTACAGCCGCTCGAAGATCGGTAACCGGCTCGACCGGTCCGCGGGGGCGTCCCCGCGCGTGGCACGCGCGGCGATTTCCGCCGGGGCCGTCGTCGCCTCGCCGGGCGTGGCGAAGTGGATCGCCCGCGTGGGCTTGGGCGGGGTCTTCGCGGCGGCGCCGGCGCCGGCGTCGCGCGCCGGCGGCATCGCCTCCACCGGGAGCCACGCCGGGAAAGCGGCCGCGTCCGCGGCGGCAGGCTTCGGGGGCACCCACGCCGGCTTCGGGGGCGTGATCCCCGCCTTGAGCAGTGACGGGCTCCCGTCCGCCAGACGCATCAAGAGCGCGTCCACTTCCGCCTCCGTGGGCGTGCTGACGTGCGCGGCTCTCTCCCGCGCGCGTCGCGAGCGTTTCGCCGAGAGCGTCTGGGAAGCATCCGGCGTGCCCGCGCCGTGCGCCTCGACGCGCAGGGTGTTCTGGAACGTCAGGTTCGCGCGCATAGCCTCTCCCTCCGCGTCGCCGCCGGTCCCTTTGCGCATGGACCGGCAGTAGAACGCGTCCGACCCGGGGCTCGACCCGGCGAGCGGCATCGCGCGGGCGCGGCCGAAAGTGTTGGTTTTCCCCAACGGCTCAGACGCGAACGGCTGCCGATCAGGCGTGATTGGACGACCGTCAGTCTTGCCAACAAGAAAAAACAGCTGGGAAAAGAGGAGACGCGCCGTCGAGTCGAACTCCGCGCGTCGAGTACGTCGTCATCATCATACCATCACTTTTTTGCTACCACACGTAGAGAAAGCCGCGCGTGTTATTGCTTCCCCCGGCCTTCACGCCATCACTTTTCCGGCAAAGGCGCCTTCTTCCCCTTCATCATCCCGTACGTCATGAGGTCGCAGTCGAACGCGCGGTGCATGCGCTCAAGCGTGACGATCTCGCGGATGGTCTTCCACCAGATCCTAGGGCCGGCTTTGATCACCGGCCAGGGGTCGTACACGCCGACCCAGATGGAGTGGCGCCACGACCGAATCGTCTCCTTCACCCAGTTCGCGGACCCCACGGAGGCCATCGCGTTCGTGCCCTCCATCAAACGCACGTACTCCTCGATGGAGACGAAATACGGGTGCGCCCACTCCTCGTACAGAAACTTCAAGTTCTCCTCCTCCTGCGCAGTGAACGCGGGCGGGGTCTCGCGCTGGCACCAGGTGGCGATCACGATCGTCCCGCCCGGTTTCAGCACGCGGATCATCTCCTCGACGTACTTCTTCTTGTCCGGCATGTGCTCGCCGGACTCGCACGCCCACACCAAGTCGAACGTGTTGTCCTCGAACTCCATCTCGAGCGCGTTCATCACCTGGAACGAAGCGTTCGTCACGCCCTGCTCCTTCGCCAGCGCCGTCGCGCGGTCGCGCTGGTTCGGGGACAGGGTGATTCCCTGCACCTGCGAGTTCGTTCCCAGGGTCTTGGCGAGGTGCCGCGACGTGCCTCCGATGCCGCACCCGACGTCCAGAACACGAGCCGGCTCGGGAGGGCACTCCGACCACTCCAGCATCTTGTCCACGAAATCAAACTTGGCCTCGATGAAATCTTTGACGTTGCACCCGGCGAGCGTCCCCGCGCCCTTCGCCATGTCCTCGTCCGTGTAGTACCCGAGGTGGATGTGCTCGCCCCAGTAGTACTCCAGGATGCCCTCCTCGGTCCACGCGTCGTACTCCTCGCCGACGGTGCCGACGGAGGCGCCGCCGGGGCCCTCCACGTACGCGCGCGACGGCGTGTCCAGCAAGCGCTTCACGACGACGCCCGCGGCCACCACCACGGCCGCCGCGACGTACTGCGGCGCGACGCCCTGCGCGAACGCGCGGTTGGGGTTGCTGGGGGGAGCCGCGAACACGTTCGCGGAGGTCTGTGCGACCTCGTTGCCGGAGCCGTGCGACTTCAGCACGGGGGCGGAGAGGTCGCCGAGCGACAGCGCGGGCGCGGCGGACTCGGCAATCGCCGCATCGACGCGCAGCGCGCCTCTGGACGCGACGCGCGCGGCGCGGCTCGAGCGGGCGCCGACGACGCGCGCGCGGCGCGGGCGGAACGCGCCACCCGTCAGGGCCGGCGCGGCGACGGAGGCGGTCGCGTCGAACAGCATCGTGTCCTCGCGTGTCGGGTTGTGCGCGTCCAGTCGTCGCGTTGGTCGATCGGGACGAGAACGCCTATCCACGACGCGGCCGACGTGGCCGACGCGGGACGCGAGCGTTTCGTGCACTGGCAAACAGTCTGACAGTCGAGTGCGGGCAATGTCAGAACTCGAGGTGGCATGTTTCACGAATAGAATTTCTCTTCTCTTCGAAGATCCTCGCTCTCAACCTTCTCGTCACTTGTTGCCCCCGAAGATGCCCTTCAAGAACTTGACGGCGTTGTCGTTGATGAGCGGCTCGTCGAACTTGTCCATCACCTCCTTGAACCCCTCCGCCTTCTGCACGTTCGCCAGCGACGGGTCCGTGCGGATCTTCTTGTAGTCGGTCCATCCGGCGCCCATGCATTTTTTCAACGCCGCGAGCGAGTTCTCCGTCTGCCCGAGCTTGCTGAAGCAGCACGCGATGTTGTACTCGGAGACGCGGTAAATCTCCGTGGCCATCTCGAACGAATCGGACATGTAGTTCTTCGGCTCCAAAGCGGCCACCTCCTCGAACACGATGAGCGCGCCGTCGAAGTCTTCTTTGTTGTACAGCGCGATCCCCTCGTCGAACATGTCCAGACGCTGCACCTCCAACTCCTTCTTCTTGCTGAAGTTTTGCATCTGCTGCTCCTTCGTGCCCGCGCCGTAGTTCCCGCCCGCGCGCTCCGCGGCCATGGCGTTGGACTTCTCGTTCTGCTCCAGCGCGGAGAGGTCGCCGTTCATCTTTTTCATCTTAAGATAGATGTCGCCGTTCCTGTTCTTCATGGCGTAGATGACCTGGCCGTACGAGTCGGCGTCCCAGATCTCGTCGCCGAAGGAAGCGGAGACGGCGAGGATTTTATCGCCGATCTCGAACTCGTCGTACTCCGGCTCGGGCGGGACGAACGCGACGTACGCGCCGCCGTCGTTGCCGCGCGCGAACTTGACGCCGATGGGCTTGGGGAGGGTTACCTCGTAGATGTCCTCGGTGGACACGGCCGCCGAGCCGGGGCCGTACCCGCGGTCCACCTCGGCGCGGGGCGAGACGGCGCGGCGCGCCTTGGACGAGGCGGCGCGGCGCGCCGCGACGGCGACGGGGCGCGCCGCGACGGAGGCGGAGAAGGCGAGGGCGGAGGACATCGTCGACGTAGGTGCGACGGGCGACGGCGGCGGTGCGGTCGCGCGTGCGTGCGAAAGTGCGCGCGAGGCGGAAGGCGCGACCTTCGAGTCGATTTCCGATGCGCCGTGTCTCCGAACCGGCGGATAGCAGCAAACGAGAGGCTCGTGGCTGGGGAATTTTTGGCTGGGCCACGTCTGCACGCGGGGAGGTCCAGCGTGGAACTGGCCAATCACAGTCGTGAAGAGAGGGAAAAAGTGTTTTCGTGAAGGGTGTTTTTGGGATTCTTCGTTCCGGCGGAGGCGTCGACGCGACGCCGTTCACGCGAGCGCGTCGAGAACGACAGCTCGTGGCCCGAAGGCACGCACTCAGTGCGCAATCTGCGACGAGCGGGTGAAGGGCAGACGGGGGCGGTGAATCGCCGATCGGCGGCGACGCGATTCGCGATCCCGTCGTGAAAAAAAAACGCGCCGAGGTTGAATTTAGTCCGTAAATGAGTAGAACGCGACGGGTACGGCCGACGCGCTCTGTGGAGTGAAGACCCCAAACCGGTTGTCTGGCCGGTGCGCCCGCCTCTCGGCGAACGCAGGGTTACTCTGCGCAACTGAAGTAAGAAGTCTGGCCCAAGGAAGTCGGGACCGCTTCAGGCAAAGTGGCGCTCGCGTCGAAAAAAACGCTCTTCGCGTGAGAAACCGCCGAAGACGACACGAGGCGAGTCGCGCGAATCCGCGAGCTTGGGACGACGCCTCGGATAGTTTGAGGCAATCAATTCTTAAGTCGTCACGTGGAAGTCCGGTAAGGACAACTTGATTCAGACGAAAGAAGTTTCGTCTTCGACGTCGTCGTGCGCTCGGGCGAGACGCTCGGTTCGCCGCCGCGGCGAAAGCCGCGGCGCGCGTCCGAGCGCCGAAAACCCGAAACCCGAAACCCGAAAAACAAAAACGCTCCGCTCGGTACTTCTTAGAGGGTGAAGGTATTGGCGCCTCACGGGAATCGGCGAGTAGGTGTCCTCAAGGCGGAGCCGACGGTCGCGAAAAACCGGATGTCGCGAGGGAGATTGAGCGACTGTTCAGGTTCGACCATCGGTAAGATGGAAGTCCGAGTGCTCACCCATTCCCAAGCTGTGGGCTCTGCCTGTGAACGACGGGAAAGCATCGCATGCGCCCGAGGGCTCTCTACGCCTTCTGCTTTGTCCAGGCGCGCGGGCTCGGGAAAAAACGCGCTCGCGCTCGCGGCGTCGTCGACCTCGTCTCTCGTCGCGGTCAGAACAGAAACGGTTCACGGGCTGCGTAATGACCGAGGAATGCCCGTGTTCACCCCGGGAAGCAACCCCCGGCGCCTCCCCGCGGCGGCGTGCCGCCGCGGGTCGTGGTTTCTTTCATCCTCCCGCCGAGACGGAAGCCGACGGCGGCGCGGCGCGGCGCGGCGGCGAGGGCACGTACCTACGCGTTTCCTTTGCTTTTGCCGCTTTCGCGATGTTCGCTCGGCGTCTGCTCGAGGAAGAAGACGGAAAGGCGGAGACGGTCAGACGCGCGCGGAACCGTTTGCGACACTAAAAAAAAACGCCGCGCTTCTCTGCGACGAGGCGAAAAAACACGTTGCCCGCGCGCGCGAGCCCGGCTCGCGTCGCGTTCGTCGCGGTCAGGACAGAAACGAATCACAGGCTGCGTAATGACCAAGGAATGCCCGTGTTCACCCCGGGAAGCAACCCTCGGCGCCTCCCCGCGGCGGCGTGCCGCCGCGGGTCGTGCGTGTGTATCGATCATTCCGCGAAGAACGGACCGCGCGCGCCGGCGCCGGGAAACGCCGAAACGAATGTCGCTGCTCCTTTCGAGGTTCGTCTGCATTACGGACTTCGAGACCCCGGAGAGGAACATCCCTTGAATGTGGCCCTCTCTCAAAACACGCCCCGATTGCGGGTGTTCTACGTCCGCTTTTCCAGGTGACGTTCTGCGAGAGGGCGGCGCACGAGACGCGCGTCGCGTCTTCGCGCGACAAAAAAAACCTTCGCCGAAGATTCGGGAAGGACGAAAAAACCACGCGCGCGCCGCGCGCCGCCGCCACGGCGGCGGCGAACCCGGGACCGCCGAAGTTTTCTTCAGTCGAAAGATGGTGAATGTATTGAACGTTGATCGTCACCGACAGTCAGTCGCGTGGATCAAATTATGCATCATCGAAAACGGCTGTTCGGTCCCGGCGCGGGCGCGGGCGGCGGGCGGCGGGCGGGTGGGACGTTCGCGAGAGGCGCGTCGGATGCGCGCGCTTCGCGCGTCGCGCGCTTTCGGACGAATTAGGTTATGCATCCGGCGATGGGCGACACCGGATAACCGTAGATTTCGCCCGTCACTCTCGGCACGTAAAGTACAACCTTCAGAGTCGCGCAGTGCGGGTATCAAGCGCCCGCGAATCTGTACACACTCGTGCCTCGTTTGGAAAAACCGAAAAATCGCATCCGCCGGAACCGCCGACGAACGCCGCGCCCCGTTCTCCGCGAAGCCGTCAGATGGTATGCTCAATTGGCGTCATGGCCGCACGAGAGGTTTGCCCGATAACTACTCCGGCCCCTCGAGGGACGTCAGTAGCCAAGCGTAAAACGGTTTCCTCACCGGCTTCGGGCGTCACAGGGCGCGGGGCGCGCGCGTCGAGCCCGCGGGCGCGGCGCGTGCGGAAAAAAGTCGTAGCGGCGGCTACGATCCGAGCTTTACCTAACGAACAACGGGCGCGTCCGCGAGCCGTGCGAGTCTTGAGACCGAGGGTGAGTCGTGTCGTACCGTATGTCCGTGATGCACGTGCGCGTTGACCCGAAGCCGGTCCTGAAACGTATCAGAGGACCCGCGGCGCCGCGGCGCCGCGAGTGGCGTCGCGCGCTCATCCCTTCCGCTTTTTGCTTTTCTTTAAGAGCATATTTTAGTCTCATCATACAACATATTTAGTTGGTATATTCTGTAAATAATTGATCGTATGTGCTCAGTCCCACTTATTTGCACTACAAATTTGGGATCATGTTTGCATAATATGTGCTGTCTGACTGACACTCATAGACTACACCGCCCGGGAATTCTCGGCGACACCACGGGGTCGTAGCTCAGATGGCAGAGCGCTCGCTTAGCATGCGAGAGGTACGGGGATCGATACCCTGCGACTCCACTTTTTTTTGGAGGCGAAAATAAAAAATTCCCCGTGTCGTTTTTTCGACTGTTGTTTCGGCAATTTTCACAGACGAGCGTTTTGTTTTTCTTTTACACGAGCGGCGGGGGCGGCCGTCGTCTCCCTCACAGGTTCACGCAGCTCTCGTACGTGGGCACCATGTACTTGATGTTGATGAACGCGTCGTCCCCTCCGTACCGTTCGAAGAGCTGCAGCGTCTCCAGCACGAGCTCGCCGACGTTGCGCCGCTTCCTCTGCGCGTAGTCGATGCCGTCGCCCAGGTTGACGTTCTTGTTCTTGAAGACGTTCAGGATGGGCAGGATCTGGCGGTAGTACGGCACCAGGGCTTCGCCCACCAGCTCCGCGCTCACGACCATCTTCTGCAGCAGCTGCAGCACGATGCACACCACGCTCGGGTCTCTGGTGTTGAGCGCCGTCTTGATGGGGATGATGAGCTGCGGGATGACGGGCAGGATCTTCGCGCCCCCCAGGCGCAACATGTCCTCCACGCCCTTGACGGCGAGGAACCGGTACGGGTCCTCTTTTTCCCGCACGCCGTCGAAAAAGATTGGCAGGTAATGATGGTAATCCAACTTGTCCACGTCAACCTTCCAGTTGATCGTGTTCTTGCTGGCAGACATCACCGCCACCGGTAAATCGCCGCGCTCGTAAAATTTCCTAAACTGCGTGTCCGGCGGGTTATCGCGCCGCCCGAACGCGTTCGCGCGGGGGGGCGCGATGGCGGTCTCAGAACCGCCCTTCGTCGTTCCCGCGGCCGATTCCGAGCGCGCGTGGCTTCCGCGCGAGCTCTTGAAGCGCTCGCCGGATGTGACGCGCGCGCCGTCGCCCTTGCGCAGGAACCGGTCCGTCGACGGCTTCTCGGCGGGCCAGAGGTGCGACTGCGTCACCGCCGCGTACTTGGGCACGGGCGCGTCCGCCACCGCGTGCGCGCCGGGGCGGCGCCCGAACGTGGGGCGCGTCTGGTCGAAACACTGCGAGCGCATGGGGTTGGTGCGACGGAGGGTGCGTCAGATGAAGTCGCCGAACTTTTTTAAAACCCGACGGCGGCGAGGCGTCCGTTTCGTTTCACCAACACGCCGTGGGTGGGTTTCCGATTCGGGGACGCACCGAGCCGGACTGCACGGAGGGCTTGCCCGAGGACATGCCCTTGATCTTGACATCACAATACCTGCGGTTCGGGGAGCGGGAGGGGGGCGGTCAGGGGCGGGTCGGCGATGGGGACGAGGCGTCGGCGGGCGCGCATCGGCGGGCCCGAGGCGTCTCGGACCCGGGATCGCGCGAACGGAGGCGATTCGCGTCGAGAAGGCACGCACTTGTCCACGAAGAGGGCACCGCCCACGTCGATCGACTTGACGTCGCTCATCGCGCGCGCTCGAGCTTCCGGGTGAGGGCTCGCCGACGCCGGACGCGGTCGCGTGTCCCGGCGAATGCGGCGCTCGCGTGACGACGCGGGGACACGAGCGCGTGATGGGAAATGCCTAATCGGGTAAAATATCGATAAAAGTCAAGGAAAATCGACGTCGGTTCTTCCTCATCAGGTTCGGTGCCGAGGCGCACCGAGCGACTTGCTTTCTGTTGCGCTTTCGACCTACGAACGCGAACGCTCGCGAAAACGCGCGGTACAACACCGTACGAAGGTCCTCGCGTGCCCTCACTCACGCCCCCACGCCCTCACGCTCCCCCTCAAGCAGCGTCCTCGTTTTCTCCGCGAGCCACGCCGCGAGCGCTTCGTGCCCCTCCAGCCGCGCCATCTCCCCCGGCGTGTTCCCGTCGCCATCCGCGCGTAGGTGCTCGAGCCCTAAACCGCCGACGCCGAGCAGCCACTCGCACGCCGCGCGGTTCCCCTTCACCGCGGCTTTGTGCACGGCGCTGTGCCCGTTGCGGTTGGTCACCTTCAAGTCGACGCCCACGTCCCGCAGGTACGCGCACATGGCCACCGACCCCACGCGCCGCTGCGCCGCCCACTGCGAGGCGTTGCACCCGAACGCGTTCGTTTTGTGCACGTCGCACTTCGCGTCGCGCACCAGCCAACGCAGCGCGCCCGCGAAATTTTTCGCGTCTTCCTCCGCTTCGTCGCTCGCCGGTGGCGGAGCGTTTATCATTTGCGTTTCCTTCTCTGTCCCCCACTCGTTTTGTTGCGCATCGCCAGTCTCCACAATGCCGTCGTCTGTTGTGTCGTCATCCGATTCCCCGCCGCCGCCCCAGACGCACCACATGAACGGCGTCGTGCCGTCGCGCGTCGCCGCGTCGGCGGAAACCCCGCGCGTCTCGCAAAGCCACCGCAGCGTCTTCAGACGCCCGTTCCGCGCGGCCCAGTGCACCGCGGCTCTTCCGTCCTTCTTCTGCGCGCGTTCGGGGTCTTCGCCCAGCTCCGTCACCAGAAACGCGCACGTCGCGAGGCGACCGAAACCCGCGGCCCAGTGCAGGGCGCACGACCCGTTCGCGTCCGTCGAGGTTTCGCTCGTGGGGTCCCAACCGGCGTCCGCGACGAGCGCGCGCAACGCGTCGAGTCGGCCGTCGCGCGCCAAGCGCAAACCCAGAGGCAAACCGTCGCGCGCGCGTCGTTCGCGGTGCCGCGCTTCTGTTTCGTTTTCCACGCGCGCCGGCGCGACTTCGAGCGCGTCGCGAACGCGAACCGGCTCCGTTCCGCCCGGCGCGCCTTCGCGACTCCCGCGACCGAGACGTTCGAAGACGACGAGCGCGTTCCTGGCGTCCGCGACGCGCGCCAGCGACGCCTCGTAACTCGCGCCGTGCCTCACCTGGCAGTGCTCGCGCAGACCCTTGTCGCCCTGCAGAAACGCTCCGCACGAACGGCAGAGCAGCAAGTCGGTCGCGCGCGCGTCTCTCAGCCGCGCCGCGGTGACGAGACGAAGCTCGCCGCCGAGTTTCGAGGGCCGACTTTTACGTTTTTTCGATTTTCGGACGTGTTTCTCAATCGTCTCCACGCGGACGTCGGCGACGAGCGCGCCGAGCGCCGCGGGGTCGGCGGCTTCGACGACGGCGTCCGCCAGCGCCTCCGCGCTGGCGTACGACCGACTCCGGACCGTCCCGTACGAGGACACGGAGACGACGCGAATCGCACATGGAGTCGCGTCGTTCGCGTCCGTCGCGTCCGCGAAGACGAGCGTCTCGTCGTCGCCGAGACGGTCGTCGCGCCTTTTTTTTTCCTCCGTCGGTTCCGTCTCGGCGTCGGGGACGGCGCGGACGCCGTCCGCCTCGGAGGGCGAACGCGGCGCCCCGTCGCGCGTCGCCCGCGCGAGCAGCCGGCGGAACAGCGTGACCGGGGCGTGGCACGCGAAATCCGCCGCGGGCGTCCGCGGCGCGGGGGGGGACGAGCCCGCCGGCGTGCGCCTCGGGCGCTCGCGCGCGATGGAAAACACCTCGCGCGCCAGGCTCGGGCCGACCACCTCGGAGGCGGCGGCGAGGAGCAACACATGGAGCTTCGACGCGTCCGCGTCCGCGTCCCCATTCGGCGCGAGGTCCGTCCCGAGGGACGGGGACGACATGCTCCGTGCCACGCCGCGTAGAGACTCCCGGACGCCGCCGGGAGGACGCGTGCCGCTGCAGTGGCCCGTGCCGAAGCGCGCGGCGAAACCGTGAAAATCGGACAGGTGACGGGACACGGGATATTCCTCGACACACCCCTGTGCGCTTGAAGGGGCTTGCCGCACCAGATGTCGAGGTCGGAGTCGGTCGTTTGATTCGCGCGACATGGGCCAGTGCGTATCTACGTGTATCAGCGAGTTCTGCGGCGAGGATGATGATGAACGGTGGCGGCACAGGGTCGAGGCTCCGCGACGCGGCGAACGAAGAGGACGCAGATGCGCGTGCGGTCCGCGGTGTCCTGTCCCCCTGACGATGTGCCCCGCGTGCCCTCGCGTCTTGCGGCCGCGAGGCGAATGCGCCGTGCAGAGTCTGATGGTGCACGTTAAGCAACTCGCGCGTGAGGATTGCGCGCGCCACCGAGCGGTCAGGGACGCCCTCTCGCGCGCGCGTCGCGCGGACGGCTTCGGCTTCGTGTGTTTCGGCTGCGACGAGACCGTCGTCGACGGCGCGCTCGCGGCGATCGAACACCTCGTCGCGTGCGAACGAGCCGTTCTCCGCCTCGAGGACGAAGACGACACGCGTGGCGCTCGCCGCGGTACTGCGGCGCGCGCGAGCGCGGGCGAGCTTCAGCGCGCGCGTCGGGCGCGGGCGCAACGGCGCTCAGCCTGTTGGCGAAACGGCGGCTGCGGCGACGCGGCGGAATGGTCCGAGTGCGTCACGCTGGGCGCGACGCGCGAGGGGTGGGGACTTGCGTGGACGGGAGACGAGTGGTGCGCGGCGTGCGGGGAGATTCTACGCGACGGCGCGGGGACGTTCTCGGCGTGCGGCATGTGCAAGCGGGTGTGGCATCCCTCGTGCGCGCCCCCGGCGCCGACTTCGTCGCCGCCTTCGTCGCGACTCGACGCCAGCTCGCGAGCGCGCGAGCGTTCGGCATCGGGTGTCACCTTGTACGGCGAGGGCGATGACGAGTGCGTGGTGTGCATGGATGCCGTCAGCGACCAGGTGTGCGTTCCGTGCGGACACGTCGTGTACTGCGGGTCGTGCTCGAAGCTCGTCTGCGGCGTCCACGGCGTGAAGAGGTGTCCCGTCTGTCGGGCAAACGTGCGGCTCGTCTCGCCTCTCGATCGGTTTCGAGAGGACAGAGCGCGCCTTCTAGCTGAGACGGCGGCGCATCAGTCGGCTTCAGAATTCGAGGTCGACCTGAACGCTCTGGAGGGGGCCTAGCTGCAGCCGCCGCTCGGCACGTAGAACCTGTTATAGGCATTTAGGTAATATTATGTAATATCGATAGAGGTGTATGGTCTACCAAAGGCGCCAAAAGCGGGTGACATACGAAAACGGGTTGGTCCGTTCACAACAGCCCCTTAAAGCTTAAGTCAGCACATATGCCCGCCGCACCGTGCTCCATGGCCCACTTCTTCACGGCAACATGCTCGCACATGGTAAGAGTATGATATTCCCACTCACAGCCGTTCGCGAGCGCGAACTTCATAACTTCGAGGTGCCCCCCCGCGGCTGCCCTTTCTAATACGTATGGGCCCCAACCGGGAGCGTCGTTCTCGTGGCACCACTTCAGCGTTTCGAGCCGCCCCTGATGCGCAGCCGCTCCGGCTGTAACTATGTTCCAAGGACAACCGTTTTCGCGCGCCCACTTCAGTACCTCCAGGTGTCCACCCCCCGCCGCCCGAGCACACGTGTCCGGGTCCCACGGGTACCCCTCCGCGCGTAACTTCTGCAACTCTGCGAGGTTTCCGACAGAAGCAGCCGCCTCACAGATTTTTTCGACCGATCTCCCTCTCGCGGGACAGACCGACAGACGACCCGCCCGATGCTTGCGTTGCAGCGCCCTCACGCACCCGAGTCGGACGTAATCGTGGTCTTCTAGCTCCGCCATCGTGCGTCCCGTCGCATCAACCGCGTCGCGCATCTCGCGACTCACCACTCGCAGCTGTGCGAGGTCTCCGGGATCAGGAAAGTGAACCTTTTGTAGGATGTGGGTGATGACGACCTCGGTGGGAAGGCCCGGGATGGCTTGTTTCGCGCCGGGCTGGTTCGACTGTGACGTGCTCGCGGGGTTGATTGCATTCGACATCGCACTCGGGGTCGTGGCACGTGTGGTGGCTGCACCGCTCGTTGTTAACTATGAGTAACTACTTGAAGAAAAAGGCGGGCCCTTGTTTCTTGTATTCTGGAAAATGCCGATGACAGCTCAGCATCATCGGGCCCGTCGTCCTCGTCACACCGACGCGCGCCACCTCCCGTGGTCGGGAGCGCGTCGTCCCGCACGTCGTGCGGTCACGATGGCCGGTCTCGCGATACCGCTCGCCTCGGCGGTCGCGCGCACGCGCGTCGCGACCCCCCCTTCGCGCGCCTCCGCGGCGCACGCCGACGTTTTCGGTTCGCGAGCGTCGCGGCGCACGGGCACGCCCCGCCGGGACGTCTCCGCGCACGTCGGCCTGAGCGACCCCGGGTACTGGGCGAACGTCACCGCGCTGATGACTCCGCACGTGGCGGTGGACCTGTCCGCCCCGTCGCTCGCCGCGCTCGCGATCGGCGGCGTGCTGGTGCTCGGGCACTCGTGGGAGAGCATCGAGGCTTCCCGCGGGTGGCGGGGCGCGCGGCGGCGGCGCGCCTCGACGAGAAAAGCCGCGGCTTCGACGGCGAGCGACGGCGCACGCGCGAACGACGAGACCGTAAAGACCGTAAAGACCGTAAAGACCGTGAAGACCGTGAAGACCGTAAACGCGATCATGACCAAAGCCGAGCGCGAGGAGGCGGAGGCGCGGGCGCGCGCCGCCCGCGTTTTGGCCGTCGCCGTGAGACGCGCCGACGCCGAGCTCGCTCGCGACGCGTCTGAGAATGATGAAAGCGTCGCGCCGTCGCGCGGCGCCGCGAGGATCGAGGTGTGCACGAACAACGCGTGCGCGAAGAAGGGCGGGAAGGCGTTACTGACCGCGCTGCAGGCGATGGCGGAGGAAAACCAAAAAGATGGTCTTCGCGTGGAGTGCCGCCGCTCGCGGTGCGTGGACGCGTGCGCGCTCGCGTGCGTGGTGCGCGTTGACGGCGTCTTCGGGCGGGAAACGCACGAGCTCGTCGGCGCGGACGAGGCGAAGGAGATATTCGAGCTCGCCACAGGTTCGTCGCCGGGAGAGTACGAGTAGGTTTCGCCGAACGAAACGCGAGAGCGTCGAGAGCTATAGGTAAGCGCTATACACTACTAGAGCTAAAGCGCTATACGTCGTCATCTCGTCGCGGAACGACGCCCTTCGGTCCTCCCGCCTCGCGCGCGCTCGTTCGCGCGTCTCCGCCGCCGCCGCGCCGCCGCCGCGGCGCCCGCCGCGAGCACGCCCCCCACCTCCAACGCGCGCCAAAAAAAAGACGCGGACGTCTCGTCGAATGGTCTCGAAGATGACGACGAAACCGCCTCCGGCGCGACAAAGTCGCTCTCGTCGCTCTTCGTCCTTCGCCCGCCCGCCGGATGAAAAAACGCGCGAATCGGGTTCGTCTCGCCGCTCGCCGCTCCGCTCGCCGCGCCGCCGTCCGACGGCCGAGGGATCGTCTTCGCCAGCCCGAGCGACACGGAGACCCCGCGCTCGAGCTTGAAGTCCCCAGCTTCGTCGTGCAGCTTCTCCCGGCCCGGCGACAGCGTGTCTTCCGCGCCTAACGTTTCCGCCCCGGCGACGCCGAAGCAGTGATGCTTCGCGTGTTGGTACTCGTTTTCGTACCGCGTGCTTCGCGAGTTGCTGCGGCAGCGCAGCGCGCAGTACTCGAACGGCTGGACGCGATAATCGTCCTGCCCCGGGGGGAACGGGTGGGACTCCCCGCGCACGGTTTCCCGCCCGTGCCCGCCGTGGCGCGTGGCGTGCTGGATGAGCCACCGGCGCCACATCGCGGGGTGCATGTAAGACACGGGTTCGAGTTCCGCGTTCGCGTCCGACTCGGATAATTCGCGCACGGATCTGTGGCAGCACGCCACGCACCGCGCGAAGGACTCGCAGCACTCGCGCTCGGAGCAATCATCAGAGCAGGTGCGCGCGGTGACCTCCGTCTTGGGCTCCAAGCAGCATCCGGTGGTTTGGTCCAGCGCCAAAGGCGAGCACACCGCGCCCTTGCTGTCGGCGATCTCGTGCCTGTTCTCCGTCGCGGTCGCGCACAGCGATCCGTCGTTCGACCGCTCGGGCGCGGCGAACAGGCGAGGGGCGGCGTGCGCGGAGGGCAGAGCCACGGCCAGCGCGAGCAGAACCGTGGCTAGCGTCGCCGCGCGCCCGGGCATCGCGCCGACGCGGCCGCCGGTCATCCGCGCGTCTGTGTGTGGACCGAGGGGTCGATCGTCGAGCGAGCCGATATCCGCGGCCCGGCGCGGCGGAAGTTCCCACGATGGCGCCGCGCGCCCCGACGGCGAAATCGGTTTTCTCGGGAGACGAAACGCCACCGGGACGAGTGCGACGCGTGCGCGAGGCAGCGACACAACGGGGACGCGCCGGTGGCTCGTCACCGTCGACGCAAAGGCTCGATCGGAGAGGGTCCGAAATACGTGAAAGGTCATGGCGTCCGGCAGAGACGCGAGCCCGGAGGTCGTGGCTTCGTTAGAGTCCGCTCGCGCGACGCTCGGCATCCCGTCTTTCGCATCCCGAGACGAGGCGCGGCGCGCGTACCGCGCTTTAGCCAGGGCGTTCCACCCCGACAAGGGGGGCGACGTGAACAGGTTCCGCGAGGTGCGCAAGGCGCACGAACGTCTCGAAGCGGCGTGGAACGCGTCCGCCGCCCGACACCCGCGCGACGGATCCGCGGCCGATACCGTCGCGTCACCCGAGGCGAAGCGAGACGACGGCTCGCGTCGCGACGCGCCTGCGCCGTCCGCGACCGACGGGCGTAACCCGGTCGCGCCGACGCGCGACCTCGAGGCGCTCGCCGGGGAGGCGCTCGACGCGGGCGACTACGCGCGCGCGCGCGATATCCTCGACGCCGTCATCGCGCGCGCGCTCGCGGACGAGCGCGACGGACGCGAGTCTCCTTCGTCCGCCGGAGGCGCGAAACGAAAAAGCAAAAAAACCGGCGGGACGCTCGCCGAGGCGTTTCTCTCTCGCGCGCGCGCGTGCGCCGGCGTGGGGGACTGGTCGGCGGCGCTTCTCGACGCGGAGGGCGCGCTCGCGCGCCGAGGCCTGTGGCTCGAGCCGCACGTGGTCCGCGCGCAGGCGCTGGAGCGACTGGGGCGCCACCGAGAGGCGGAGGAGAGCTACGCGCGCTGCGTCGCCGCCGACGGAAAGAAAAACGAAAGCGATTCCGAGTCGGACGACGACGACGACGACGAAATTTTTTCGTCGTCGTTGTCCGCGGCGTCTTCTGATGATTCTTCGGAGACGAGCGACGAAGACGACGACGAAGACGACGACGAAGACGACGATGAAGACGACGACGACGAGACGATCCGACGAGACGAAGACGACGCGCCGAAACATCGATCGCGCGTGGATCCCCCGTCCGGAGACGAAAAGGTCGACGAAAAGGTCGACAAAAAGGTTGACGAACGCTCCGACGCCGCGAAGCGCGTTTCGTCTCCGATGAGGGAGGACCAAAAAAAACCAAAAACGAGCGCCGCTTCGTCGCGCTTCGCGGTCGCGTCGGAAGGCTCGCGGCGGTGTCGCGCCGCCGCCGCGGAACGAACCTCCGTTTTCGAAGCGCGCGATAACCGCGAAGGCGCTGGAATCGTCGCCGTCGCGTTCGCGCCGAAACGTCGCGAAACGTGCGGATCCGCGAGCGAAGCGTTTCTCGCCGCCGCGGACGCGCTCGGGACGGTGTCGATATTCGCCGCGCCGAGCGGGCGCCTTCTGTTCCGGCTCGCCGCCGGCTCCGATCGACGCGAGCATCGCGAGAAAAGCCTCGACGTTTCGGCCTCGACCGCGAGTCGCTCGGTCGCGAGTTTGCGATGGGGCCCCGTCGGGGCGGACGGCGAGCTGAGACTCGTCGCCACCACCGAGCGAGGCGACGCGACGCTGTGGCGGTTCTCGGTCGACGGGTCTCGGAACGCGTCCGAAGGAAACGCGCGCGACGCGTCCGCGACGACGTCGCCGGAAGAGCCGTCGCCGCTGCGCCTTTCGGCGACGCACGGCTTGGTCGTCGCGGCTCCCGCGAAGACCACCGAGGAAACCTCGCCGGAACGAAACCCCGAAAAAAAAAACCCGACGAGCGGTCCCGCCGTCGCGGCGTTCGCCCCCGCCTCTTCTCTGGTCGGCGTCGGCGACGCGAGCGGGCGGCTGCGGGTGTTCGACGCGCGCAACGGGTCGTTGCGCCGCGTCTCGCGGCGCGCGCACGCCGGTGCCGTCACCGCCGTGGCGTTCCACCCGCGGCAGAGCTGGCAGGTCACCACGGGCGGCGCGGACGGCGACGGCCGCGCCTGGGACCTCGAAGGCGCGACTGGAAAAAAACCCGGGCGGTGCCAGCACACGTTTCGGTGGCGCAACGCGGAGGGCAGCCGTTCGCGCAACCGGGTCACCGACGTCGCGTACGCGCCGTGCGGGCGGCTCGTCGTCACGGCGACGGCGGACCACCTCGGAAACAGCGGGGCGGGGGCGTACAGGCTGCTGGTCTGGTCCGCGGTCTCCGGGAGGCTGTGCACCTGGCACGACGCGCACGGCGCGCCCGTCGCGTCCTGGGCGTGGGAACGCGCGTTCGAGACGCGCGATCGCGACCCGTCGCTCGATGCTTCGGCGGCGAACGCGCTGCCGCGCGACGCGCGAGAATCGCGCAGACTGGAAAAGCAGAGACGCGCCGCGCTCGAGGAGAACGTGGTCGTGACCGCGTGCGAGGACGGCGCGCTTAGACTGTGGGCGCTCAGGGGGGCGCCGCAGGGGGCCGGCAAGCCCCTGCACGAGTGCTGGGCGTACGCCGCCGGAAACGCGCAAACGCGCCCGCCGCGTTCGGACCGGCCTAAATACTCATACAGTCGCGGCGGTCTGGTCGGCCCCCCCGTCGCGCGCGGCGCCGCGTCGTGCGTGGCGCGCAGTCCCGGCGGCGGCGGTCTGCTCGCCACCGCGCACGTCGACGGGACGGTCCGCGTGCTGGACGCGTCCTCGTTCCGGACCGTCGAGGCGTGGTCGCTCGGCTCGGCGCAGCGCACCTGCGCGTGGGCGCCCGCGGGCGCGCGAGCGCGCGGCACGACGCTCGAGACGAACGCGCGAAGCGGGTCTTTGCGAGACACGCTCGCGACTCCTGACGGTGGCGACGACGCGCGCGAAGCTGAGTGCACGGTCACGCACCTGCTCGCCTCTGGCGGGTGCGACGGGACGGTACGCGTGTTTCGTGTCGTGACGGACGCTTCTCTCGACGCCGTCGCCTGGCGCGACCCCGACGAGGGCGCCGTCGCCGCAATCGGCCCGGGCGACGTCGGACGACGGAAAGCCTTGCCCGCGTCGACGCTGCTCGGCGTGTCCGGCGAGCGCGTCTCGCTGGCGCTCGAGGCGTTCGGAGGGGAAAACAGCACGCGAGCCCACGGGGGGGGGCTCGCGACACGAGACACGCGAAACACTTCGTTCTCGATGTTCGACCACGAGCGGCGCGCGAACGAAGCGTTCGCGCTTCCCGCCGCCGCCGGGGACGGAACCCCGGCCGTTTCCGTCGCGGTCGACGCGCGCGACGACGACTCGTTTTCGTTTTCGAGCGCCGCTTCTCGCCTGACTCCGGAAGACACGCGCGGCCTTCCCGTGGACGCGCTGGCGTTCGCGTTCGGGGACGCCGCCGCGGCGGAGGCGGAGAGGCGCGTCGAGGCGTGGCGCGCGAAGCTGGCGGAGAGCGAGTCCGCGACGCGCGCGGCGAGCGAGGCGCGTCGCGCCTTCGTCCGCGACCGGTTCCCGGGCATGAGCGCGGGCGAGAGACGCGCGTATAACGCGGCGCACGCCCGGCGGATGGCGCCGCTGCGAGCGACGCGCGCGCGGTTCTGGAACCTCGTCAAGAGCCACGGGTACCACGGGGACGGGGACGAGAACGTGACGGACACCGAGCCGTGCGCGACGGAATCGTAATAATAAGCGCGCTATTACGCGTGTACGAGAGCCTTTCGTAGTCCGACGCGGAGCTCCGAAAATTGGAGCTCTGATGATCGTCCCGAACGAAAGGAAGCCTGATGATGAGTGACAATCACCGCGCGAGCGCCGCTTTGGCGAACACGAGCAGGCTGAAGAACGCGGCGCTCCCCAGGAAACACCCGAACACGACGCAGACGAAGACGTTTCTGTACGCCCACCCGGTTCTCGAACAGCACGTTTTGATCACCTCGTCGATCTTCGGCGCGCCCGCCGCGGCCAAACCCAGCCTCGCCATCTTGGTGACCTGAGACCCCGCCCACACCAGCGCCATGCACTCGCCGGCGACGCGGAACGCGGCGGCGGCGCCGAGGTTCGCGGGGATCGTGCGGAACGACCACGCCGTGGTGAACGCCAGTGTGTAGTACATCGTGTTCAAAATGCCGTACGCGGTCATGCCAGCCATCCCCAAGTCCTTGACTTGCGCCGCGAGCGCCGAGGTTCGACGCGCGCGCGCGGAGAACCACGCCGCGATCGACGGCGTTTCGGTCGTCTCGGCGTCGGTGTCGCCGGAGACGGAGGACGCGGAGGACATCGCGTCCGCGCCGCTCGCGACGTCTTCCGCCGACGCGGTGCGCTCGCCCTCCGCGTCGCCGAGCGCGCGGACGCCGCAGCGCGCCGCGCGACGCGTCGCCGAAGAGGACGCGGAGGTGGAAGAGAAGACGCGCGACGATAGCGCGCTGGCGAGGCAGTTGTGCGACGGAGGAAGCGCGCGCGCAGCGACGCGGGGGACGCGCCCCGCCGCGCGCGCGGCGGGCGCCGCCCGGCTCACCGCCGCGACACAGGGGGTCCGGGCGAAGGACATCGCGCCGGACGGGATCGGGTGGCCGCGGGGAGACCCGCGCGAGACGCTGCGAATGACGAGCAGGTTCCGAGAGCTCATCATCAACACCGTGTTGCACTGTGTCGTCCGGCCACACTGCCTGCCTCTACTCGAAGTGAAGTCGTTGACGCTGCTCAAAAATCGAGCACAAAATCGCGTCCCCGGCGTGCTGGCTCGCACAGCCCACCGGCACCGGAGACACTTCGGCGACGCGGAGCTCGTCGTCCGTCGAGATGGTGCGTCTTCACGCGCGAGCCGCGACCCCCGGGGTACCTTCGACGTGACCGCGGCGCGCTGGCGTACCGCTTCTGCGATCCGCGCACGCGAAAACTCCTCCCGGGCACCCGCACCTCGGCGGAACCACCTCTCTGACCTCTGCCACCCACCCCCCTGTCCCGCAGTCGGAGGTCGAGGCCACGCTGCAGCGCATCAACGGGCACAAGGTACGCCGTGACAGCACCCGGACGCTCCCGCGCGTCGTCCCCGCGCGCGCCGCGTGCTCTCGACCACCGCGCGCGCCTTGTCCCGTCGATGCCGCTTTTGGCGAAAAACACGCGAACGCCGCGTCCGGCGCGACGACGCCCGCTCGCGCTTCGCCGAACCGCCGCGTGTTTTTCGAGCCGAAGACGCGCGCGCGCTGACGCGCGACGACAAAACCTCTTACGTTTCGCGACAAAACCTCTTACTCGCGCGTGTCACAGGGCGTCTTGGGCACGATCATCGTCAACGAAGAGGGCGAAGCCGTGCGCGCGACGACGCTGTGCGACGCGAGCGGCGCGCCCGTGGAGGACCAGAGCGGCGCCGTCACAAAGTTTTCGGCGCTGGTGCCCCAGCTCGCGTCGATGGCGCGGAACATGGTGCGCGACCTGGACCCGCAGAACGACCTACGGTTCCTGCGCGTGCGCTCGAGAGACCACGAGATGATGGTGCACGCGGACCCGGAGTTCACGCTCATCGTCATTCAGAACCCGGCGGCGGCGGAGTGACGCGCACGGGGCGTAGAGTCCTACGAGAGGCGGCGCGCGTGTTTCCGCGTCTCGCCCGCGAAAAGAAAAGCGCCGACGACGTAAGCTCGGCGGTGGATTCAAAACCATCTCACAAATCGTCGCCGTCTCATCACAAGTCGTCGTCGTCCTCCTCCGTTCCTCGCGCTGGAGGACGTTTCGAACGCTCGCACGAAAAGTTTTTTTAGGACGCGACACGCCGCGCGCGACGAGTCACGCGAAACGGATGCGCCGCCGGGGCCGCGTCTCACACCTGCACCTTGACCTGGTCCCGCGAGACGCCCATGTGCGAGTCGTAGTCGGCGTCGCGCTCGCGCGCCATCTCGCGCGCCGCGCGGTCGTGCTCGATCTCCTCGTGGCTCTTGCCGCACTCCGCCGCGTGCACGGCCCCCACCTCCGCGTACGTCTCCGCGGACGTCGCCGTGAACGCCTTCTCCTCGGCGGTCATGGCGCGCATGAATCGCGCCGGCGCGCCGGCCCAGAGCTCGCCGGAGGGCACCGTGACCCCGGGCGTGACCAGCGCGCCCGCGGCGACCATCGCGCCCTTCTCGACCACCGCGCCGTCCATCACCGTGGCACCCATCCCGATGAACGCGTCGTCCTTCACCACGCACGCGTGCAGAATCGCGTTGTGCCCGATGGTCACGCGGTCGCCCACGACGGTGGGCGCGGCGACGCCCCCCACGTTGGTCTTGGCCGCGTGGATCACCGTGTTGTCCTGCACGTTCGTGTCAGCGCCGATTTTGATGGCGTTGACGTCCCCGCGCAGCACAGCGCCGTACCACACGGAGGACCGCTCGCCGATCGTGACGTCGCCCATCACCGAGGCGGAGGGCGCGACGAAGCCGAGCGAAGGGAGGACGGGCGTCTTGTCGTACACGGCGCGAACCGTCTTGTGCTTGCTGATGAGCTCGCGAAACGCCGAGCTCCCCTGCATGGAGCACCCCACGCGATCCAGCGCCTGGCCGGTCTCGCGCAGGGCCGTGCCCAGGGCGAACATGATGCGAGACATGGTGATGACGTCGTGCCTGCGCTTTGCGTGCGGAAGCGCGGTCGGAGACGCGAGCCGTCGATGGCGGGTCAGAGAAGATCCGAACGCGAAGCGACGCCGTCGCGGAAAAAGACGAGGCGAGACGCTTTCGGCGCGCGAACAGAAAAAAAATCCCCGCCACCAGCACGCGACGCCGAGCGTCCAACGAGCGGGAACGCATCCATCGGCTCGGGTCGCGCCCGCGCGGAGGAGCGCGCGCGCGCGCGCGCGCGTTCGCCGCTACCCGCGGCGATCTCTGCGGCGTATTCGCGAGGCTACGCATCGCCGCGGCGACGCGGCGTCGTCGACGCGCACCCGCGCGCGCGAGGGCGGAAATCAGGGCAGCACAGCGGCGTGGTCGGTCTGGGACGCCGCGGGTCGGGGCTCTGGCCGGAGCGGTTTCTCGCGAGACGAGACGCGGGGTGGGGGGGGGGGACCGCATACGCACCCTCACTTAGCCTTGGGACTGCGGCACCGGGCTCGCGTGACCTGGCGCGAGGGGACGCGCGCGATCGTGTGCACTCACTGTCGCGGCGCGCGACGCAACCCTCGCCATCGCTGTTTCGAGCGCGTTTCGCTGATTCGCACGTGTAAACAGTCTGAAACAAACTTTCCGATGACTGGTGACGCATTGAGAAGACGCTCGCGATTCTTGAGAAAAGACACGCTGTGACGCTGACACGGACGCCTTCGGGGGTTTCGCGGAGCTGATTCGGCTGCGCGTCCCGCGCCACACCGGGACGCGCGGGCGTCGCGCGGGCCGAGATGTGGACTCACGACGTGCCGCACGTCGCGTCCGCCGCGCTGGGCGCGTACGCCTTCTCCGAGATCGCCGCGCGCGTCGTCGGCGACGCCGTCGCGCCCGACGCCGCGAGATGGCTCACGCTCGTCGCGCTCGCCGTCGCGGCCGCGGCGTTCGCGTTGGTGGCGCGCGCGGACGCGCGCCGCGCGCGCGCGGACGCGGCCGAGGCGGAACGGCGCGCGCGCCGTGACGCGCGCTTCCGCGCGGCCGTACTCGAGCGCGTGGCGCGCCGCGACCCCGCGCGGGACCCCGAGGACGCGACACGCGTGGACTGCCTCGCCGCGCTGGCGCGCGTCATCGACGCGGGCGCCTTCGTCGACGACGAGCGCGCGCGCTCGCTCGACCCCTCTCCCGACCTGCCTCCCCTGCTGGCGACGCCCGCGAGGCGCGAGGCGGCGCGCCGCGCCGCGAAGGCGAGCGAGGCGCGACGAGCGCGAGACTGGCCTCTGAAAGACCCGTCGCGAGATCTCGACGGCGGTGCGTTCGTCGCCGCCGGCGGCGCGCGTCGGCTGGCGCCGCCGACGAGCTTCACGGCGGCGGACGTCGCGGACGGCGCAGTGCGCTTGTCTCGCGCGCTCGCCAGACCGACCGACCCCGTCGAGGTGGCGCTGAGCGTCGAGACTGGGTGCTCCGCGAGCGCGCGGCTCTCCGGAAAGGCCGACTTCGGCGCCCGCGCCGACGAACCGTCGTCAGCGCGGGGCGGACGGACGCGGACGCGAACGCGAACGTTCGCGGCGGGCGGGTGTTCTCTCGACCGGCGCGACGGCGCCGACCGCGTCGCGTGCGTCGCGGCGATGCTGGTCGACCTGGCGCGGCGCCAGTCTCGCTCGGTCCTGGAAAAGGGCGAGCCGAGAAGAGTCGCGAACGAGGGCAGGCCGTGCGTCGTGCGGCTCAGGCTGGAGTTTGGCCCCCCCGGCGGCGCGGACGGGGTCGGGGAGCGTTCCCATCTCGCCGCGCGACGCGCGCGCGGCAGAAAAGCGACGTGGACGACGACGCGACTGGCGGCGTCGCTGACGGCGCCCCGCGACGCGAGGCGCGTGGTGCGCGAAAACAAAGCGCGTTCGAGTGTGAGTTATCGCTCGGACGCGGAGGAAGCCGCGCCGAATCCGCGCGCGACCGAATCGGAATCGGAGTCGGAACGGGACGCGTCCTTGACGCGCGCAGCGCTTGTTCACGCCGCGTCGGCGCTAGGCGGCAGTTTCACGAAAGAGCCCGCCACCGGGCCGGACGCGGTCGGCGAGACGTTCGCGTGCGCGTTCCCTCTGTTGATCACGAGCGCGTCTCTCGGTGTGCTCGGCGAGGAGGAGGAGGAGGAGGAGGACGCCGCCGATTCGTTCCGCCTGGACCCGAAACTCCCGGATCTGTTCGCGCGGCGTACGAATTTCGGAACCGCGTCCGACGATGGCCATCCACGCGCACCGCGCGCGCACGTCGAGGCGGTGTTTCACCCGAGCGTCTCTTCCGGGCGGCGCGCGCACTGCCGCCGGATCCTGGAGGCGTACCCAGGCGCGCGCGTGGTCACAGCCGCCACCGCCGAGGCGGCGACGGCGGCGACGGCGGCGGCGCTGCGCGGAGGGCGCTTCGCGCTCGTCGTGTGCGCCTCTCCGACGGGTCTCGAGACCACCGCCGCCGCCCGCGCCGCGGTGGCGGCGGTGGCGGCGCGCGAGACGCTCGCCGCGGCGGCCGCGGCGGCGGAGACTCGCCGCGAGGACGCGGGGCGCCGGGGCGCGGCGCTGCTCCTGGCGGCGGTCGGCGGGGACCTGGACGCGGCGCGCGAGGCGGCGCGCGAGGCGAGCGCGGACGCCGGCGATGACGGAGGTCGAGAGCATCGCGCCGGCGGGCCCGAGCCCGACCCGCCTCGCGGCGGCACCCGGCGTCTGGCGCCGACGCCCGAGTCGCCGGAGACGCCCGAAGCGGACGAGGCTGACGAGACGGAAACGCTTTTCGGCGACGGCGCCGCCAATCGGCGCCGATCGGGCCCGGTCGAGCGGTTCGAGTTTGCCGCCGTCGCGTCGCCGGCGACTTCCGAGGAGATGCACGCCGCGCTCTGCGCCGCGCTGCGCCGCGGCGCGGAGGCGGCGGCGGCGGCTGCGGCGGACGCCGCCGCCGCGCGCCGGGCCGCCGCCGCCGCGGTT
>MDSV01214444.1_pt1 | contig 24470 bp, 25 predicted proteins | sample 810851 | NCBI WGS metagenome assembly MDSV01 (sample SAMN05326640, study PRJNA326480) | marine metagenome | isolation source: seawater | place: Atlantic Ocean: North East | collected 2012 | reverse complement strand
TTTAATATCTAAATTATATTCATTTTTTAAATAAGATAATTCATATCTCGAATTATAATATTTAGTAAATTTAAATGGATGTACGATTAATAAAATCTTTTTTTTCACACTTTCTTCTTCATTAAAAATTCTACTATTTGAAAATCTAGCTTATTATCTACATCAACAGATTTATTTTCAGGCATAAAATATACCCCGGTTTTTTTATTAAAAAGATTATTTGTCGATAATAAATAATTTCTCTTCCAAATATATATTGATGCATTTAATTCAAATACTTTTGGTGCTTGCTGTCTTGCTAATATTTTTTTTTCAAATTTTTTAACTATCTGAGGACGATTTTTAATAATTTCAATCATATTAAAATAGGGATTCTTTTTCGATTTAGTTACACTTATTAAATTTGAATTTTTACCTTTTTTAAATATTCTTTTAGCATTTATAATATCTTGTTTGGTTCTTAAGGGAGATGTTACATCAAGATCTATTACTGTATGAAATAACGTGTTATAAAACTTTTCAGCTTCTTTTAATGCGTGTCTAACTACAGGTACCTTGGCTGAATTATCTTTAGATAATTTTTTGGGTCTTTGAATCGTAAGGTCTACTTTTTTTTTTTACTAATTTTAAAATTTTTTTTGAATCACTTGAAACTACAATTTTACTAAAAATTTTACTTTTTTTTGCTTGATCTATAGTATGAATAATTAATGGTTTACCAAATAATTTCTTAATGTTTTTATTTCTTAAGCCTTTAGACCCCTTCCGAGCACATATAGTACAGAGTATATTCATTAATTTAATGATATTTAAATTTTTTTAAATTATTTTTAAATGTTTTTTGTATTCTTCAAGTTGACCTATATCCACCCAATCCTTCTCGCCAATTGGATAGACTCCAACATTGTATTTCTTTTTGATTGCTTTTTGAATTAAATTATTCATATCAAAATATTTGTTTTTCGGGATTAATTTTAATACCTTAGGCTCAATTAAATACATTCCTGCATTAACAAAATAATTTAATTTTGGTTTCTCAGTTATTTTTTTTAATTTTCCATTTTTGTTCAACTCACAAACTCCATAAGGAACTGTATATTTTTGAGAAGAAGTAATTAAAGATATATCTAGCTTTTTATTTTTATGAAAATCAAAAAAACTTGCAAGATCCACATTAATTAAAACATCACAATTTGTAACAAAAAAACTGCTTTTAATTTTACCTACAAGTTTTTGTAAACCTCCAGCGGTTCCTAACGGTTTCTTTTCTTCTAAATACCTAATTTTATAATTAATTTTACTATCGCTAAAATATGCTTTTATTATTTTCATTTTGTATCTAATTGTAAAAAAGAAGTCAGTTATTCCATATTTTAAAAACCTATTAGTTATATGTTCAATTATTGCTTGATTGTTTATTGGAACCAGCGGTTTTGGTAAAATCCTTGTTAAAGGATCAAGTCTGCTTCCTTTTCCGCCGGCCATAATAACTACTTTAGCATCTACTCTTTTTTCCGGTTTCTTTTTTACATCAAAGAATACGTGCCACAACAATACATTTTTTACTATTTTCTTTTTATCTATAACTGGTATTAGATCGTATTTACCTTTTAAAAAAAGTTGTTTAATTTGAAAATCACTATAATTTCCTTCAGTAACATAAGCTGGCTTTTTATTGCAAAAATGCATTACACTTACTTTTAGATTTGATCTTTTTAGAATAACTTTACGAATGTCTCCGTCACTTAATGTTCCAACTAAATGATTATATTTATCTACAATGACACAACACTTCCTGCCATTTTTATTCATGATTTTTAAAGCTTGTCCCAAATTATAATTATTTAGAACTAAATATGGTTTTATTTTCATAAATTTTTATCCATTTTATCAAATTTAATTAACTTAATTCCACTGTTGATTGATTGCTCTCTTGCAGACTTAAGTCCATTTCCTAGAAAGTTAAATAAATTTGCTGTAATTGCCCCAGAAATTTTTTCATTTTTAAAAACTTCAATAAAATGTTCTGGTTTGCCTGCCCCTCCCATAACCAAAAGGGGTTTATTAAAATTATCTTCCAAATCATTTAAAAATGTTAAATCAAAGCCAAAAGCGGTCCCGTCTTTATCTATAGAATTCACAATTAACTCACCAAATTTTTCATTTTTAATCTTATTAAAATATTCTTTTAATTCTACACTTTTTGTTATTCCACTATCTAAATAGGTATAATTAACGCCATCTATATTTTTATAATCTACCATGATAGATATAGCTTGTTCGCCAAAAGATTGAGATATTTTTTTTATTAAGTTCAAATCTTTATGCGCCAAATAGTTTATTAAAATTTTATCCGCTCCATTTAAAAAACATTTTTTCGTATGATTTATATCTCTAATACCTCCACCCAATGTTATTGGGACAAATATTTTTTCTCTTAAAGAATTCATATCACTAAAAAATTTAATAATTTCTTCCTCATCTGGATTTTTAGTTACTAGTATAATGACTAGCTCATCAATAAAATCACATGTTTCTCCAAAACCAAAATTATTTTTTAACCAATCTATGTCACCTACCTTTTGAAGTCTAAAATTTCTACTTAAATAGAAAAATCCTTTACTATATAACAATGCATAAATAATTCTTTTATGGTTCATTTAAATTTCATCAAAAAAATTTTTTAGCAATTTTAATCCAATCTTGTGGCTTTTTTCAGGATGGAATTGCGCTCCAAAACATTTTTTTTTTTCAATAAACGAAATAAAATCCTCACCATATGAAGTTTTTGCAATTATAGAATCATTATCAGAATCTTTAATTCTAAAAGAATGAACAAAATAAAATGGAGAAGGGTTAATTATATTATTCCAAATTTTTGTATTTTTATGATTAACTAAATTAAAACCCATATGTGGTGAAGGAAATTTTCCTTTTGGAAAAGCCTCACATTTTCCTTTAAAAAAACCCATTCCTTCAGTCCATCCATTTTCAGTGCTGCCATCAAACATAAGTTGCATTCCTAAACAAATACCAAGCACTGGTTTAGAATTACTGACAAATTCTTTAATACCCTCATTCCATCCTGCCAAATTTAATTTTTTAGCCGCTTCATGAAAAGAGCCTACGCCGGGTAAAATCAAATGTGAAAAAAATCCTAATTTTTTTGGTTTTTTTAAAATTTCGTACTTAATACCCAAATATTTAATTGCATTTTCGATAGAAGCTATATTTACGAGTTCATAGTCAACTATGCAAACTTTTCTATTATTAAAATTATTTAATTTCAAATTTAGGCTCCCATCTATTTTTCTTTTCAAAGAGATCTTTATTTGCCCATTTATCTATTGTTTCTAAAAGATCTTTTTTATTCATTTTATAATAATCACAATATTGTTCATAATATTCTTCAGGTGGATGATTGTCGTACATTTTAACAAGCTGAACAGCTTGCTCTCTAGTCATTGCTCCTCTTCTTACATCAATACCGGCATCCATCGTTGCTCTTCCAAATCCAAATTTTAAATACATTAGATAAACATGTAAAAAATAAAGCTTTTGGTCAGTTTGCCCAAAGTTTGTATATGTTCCTTCATTTAAAGTTTCTTTCTCCAATAAACCGCAGTGTTTTTTAGCTACTACATAATTTCTATAAGGATCCCAATCTTCATAAAAAGCCCAGTGGGTAATTTTAATATTTTTTTTCTTAATCTCTTCGTCAGATGGAAAAGTAAACCAATACGCTTGTTCCTTTGTTAGGTTTGCCATTTTTAAAATTTTCTCATAGTCACCTTCCAAATAGTTGCTTTTTTGATAATCGATTCCATATATGCCTTCATTTTTGTGCTTTGCGTCTCCTCCATATTCAACATCTCCATCTTCAGAATAAAAAATTAAAGGAATATTAAATTCTGATGCTACCCTAATTACAGCAGTATGAATTGAAATTAACCAACCGTAGTAAGGGTGGCCAAGCTCTGTGAAACCCAGTTTATCTAGTTTTCTCATCGCTTCTACATCGGGTGTAACATGTATGTGAGGATAACCACTATTAACAAAATTATTTAAATTTTGTCTTCCTAATTTTTGTTCCAATGGAGGTCTACTTGTAACAGAAAGTGTACTAACCTTTTTTTTATGCTTTAAATTGTAAGTAATATAAGAACCATCTTTACCACCACTTACCGCAGTTATACACTGAAAGTTAGGATTTGTTTTTTGTTCAGCTAATAGCTTGTCTAACATTTTTTGTCTCTCTTCCCAGTTAAGTTTTTTTTTCTCTTCAGTCCATTGGCAAGCAGAACAAACGCCATCTTTATTAAATGTTACTCTAGGTCTAGTTGATGCAACAACACATTTGGTACACCAAAATATATTTTTATTTTCAGGTAATCTCATTTTGTTTTTATATACTATCTATAAATCTCTTATTTTTAATGTTTGAAAGTTGTATTTTTTTTAATACACTTACTATTTTAAATTTAGTTTTAAGTTTTTTTCGTTTCACAAATTTAAATCGTTTTTTATTTTTTTTTGTATAACAGAGTATATATTGATCTGATAATTAAAGAATTGTTTGGACGACAACAGATAACACTTGGCATTATTGGTCTTCCATCTTGTCGGTCTCCTATATTTATAGAAGGAGTATTTAAAATAGGTGCTTCAACTAAGCCACTTGAAGAATTTCCTATTAGAGCATCAGAAGCTTTTACACAAGAAAGAAAATTTTTATAACCTAAACTTTTAAAGTAAACGCTGTTGTTATACTTATTTACAAATTTTTTTATAGCACTTTCAATTACATTAGAATGAGCATCGCTATTAGGTGATGTAAAGATTAAAAAAGTATCTTTAAGTTTTTGTAAAGCAAGTAAAGTTGATCTAATAATATTATATGTATTCTTTAACGATGAAACCGGATGAATAGCAACTAAGAAATTATTTTTTTTAAACTTGATATTTAACTTTTTTTCTATCTCAATTTTATTAAATAAATTTATTGTTTGAATGTTTTCCGCAGTTAAAGCTCCAAAATTAAAAATATTTTTCTTATTTTCCCCCATCTTTATTACTCTTTTTTTTGATATATTGCTTGAAACAAAATGTATATCTGACATTTTCGTTATTGCATGTCTCAATGATTCATCAATTACCCCAGAAGTTACTTCTCCACCATGCAGATGGGCTGTTGGGATACCTAAAAATAGCGATGCTGATACTGCTGAAAATATTTCATAACGATCACCTAACACCAATACTATATCAGGTTTTAATTTTTTTAATGATTTTGTAAATTTTAGCAAGGCAATTGATGAATAAATTGATATGGATTCTTTTGAAAATTTTTTTATATTTAAATTAATTTTAGAATCGATTTTGATTTTATCTTTATAAATTTCGTTAATCGTAAAACCATGTTTTTTGCTTAAATGGGTACCTGAAACAATTAATTGTAATAAAAGATTTTTTTCTTTTTTAATTAAAAGTATTAAATTCCTTAACTGTCCGTAATCTGCCCTTGTTGTTGATATAACACAAATTTTTCTTTTTTTTTTATATTGATATTTTTTCATCAATTCTAAAATTTTTTTTAGCTTTCTTTCCAATGATAGTATTAATTTTCATTGGTGAAATTCCTCCGGCAGGTCTTTTTGCAATTATATTATTAAAATTAAATATATCCCCTTTTGTTATATCTTTTTTTGCGACTATAGATTTTCTAACCAATTTTAAATTTTTTAATTCACTTTTCGTTGGTTTTTTTTTGCTTTTTCCAAGTGCCATTTCAATATTTCTAATAAAAGTTACATAGTTTTTAAATTCTTTAGGATTTAAGCTTGCTTTATGATCTGGCCCAGGCATGTTTTTATTTAAAGTGATATGTTTTTCTATTACTTCCGCACCCATTCCAGCTGCAGCAATAGCTGATTCGTAACCTAAGGTGTGATCCGAAAAACCAACTTTTGTTTTAAATTTTTTTGAAAGCATTGGTATAACCAGCAAATTCACATCATTTAAATTACATGGATAGTCAGTTGTGCATTGCATTATACAAATTTTTTTTTTCTTTGTTCCATTTTTTGTTAAATGATTAAGTGCATTTTTAATTTCTTTTTCTGTAGAAAGCCCAGTCGATAAAAAAATTACTTTATTTTTTTTTCCAATAAATTCAAGTAAATTTAAATTATTAATTTCACCCGAAGGTATTTTAAAAACTTTGCCTCCAATTTTTAAATAATTTCTAGCACTCTCTGAATCAAAGCATGATGCTAGAAATTTTATTTTATTTTTTTTAGAATATTTAAATAAAATTTTTAATTGTGAATTGTTAAGCTCATATTTTTTTATCATTTCATATTGATTTTCTTTATTTTTTGTATTTAGAATTTGATATTTTGCTTTAGGTGCTTTTTTTGTTACCTGATTTTCCGTTTTAAATATTTGAAATTTAACGTAATCGGCGCCTGCTTTAGCAGCTACTTTAATTAATTTTTTTGCATTTTTAATTTTACCGTTATGATTAACTCCTGCTTCAGCAATTATTGTGATTTTATTTCTCATTTTTTGAAACTAATGCGTTTTGCAGGGTTGCCTAAGTATGTACTTCCAATTTCTGTATCATTAAAAAGTGCTCCACCTATAGCAACTGTAGAATTTTTTTTTAATCTTAAATTTTGATAAATTGTACTGTTTGATCCGATTTGACAAAAATCTTCAATTTTAACTCCACCTGAAATAACACTTGATGGATTTAAATTGCAAAAGTTATTAATTTTGCAATCATGACTTACAACTGAATTCATATTAATTACATTAAAATCTCCTATTGTAACATTAGGGCAAATCAATGAATTTTCAAAGAAAATATTACCTTTCCCAATTTTAATATTTTCAGATTTAAAATTAAATTTTTGAAGGTGTATGTTGGGCCAAAAATATTTTTTATTCTTTAAACTATCAAAAATCTTTTTTCTTGTTTTTATATTTCCTATTGCGATTATAAGATTTATATTAGAAAAATTCTTTAATAAAAATTCATCATTTCCAAGAATTTTTTTACCATCAATAATAACTTTTGGCTTATCGCTGCTTATAAAGCCTAGAATTTTTTTCTTTATCTTCTGACCAAAACATTTTTTTAAAAAAGAATAAGTTTCTATAGCTAGTCCTCCTGAGCCTATTATAATAATTTTTTTCATATATTTTTAATTGTAAGCACTGCTTGGTAAGTTTATTATAGATTTTTGAAGATCGATTGAAGTTGATAAATCCATTTTTGGATTTTTTTTCAAATGTGATAATGTGTTCATAAGATCCCAAGCAGGTCTTAACATTATATTTTTTCTGTTTGCTTTATTTAAAATATCATCCCTTTTTTTTGAAATTTTTTTATTTAAAATAAGCGTTTGCAACCAATAATTTGATCTTCTAAATTGATTTAACTCAAACACCTTTGCGTCTGATAGCTGCTCAAAAGCTTTTTTATATTTTTTTAATAACTTGTGTTTTAATTTAATTATACTTTCTAAATTGTTAAATTGTGCACAGCCTAAAGCTGCCTGTATATTTGACATTTTGTAATTGTATCCAATTCCATCATAAATTAATTTCCATTGGTGCTTAATTTTTGCAACATTTATAAGTTTTTTGGCTTTAAAATAATCACTTTTTTTTTTAATCAAAATTGCTCCACCACTTCCTGTAGTTAAAATTTTATTTCCATTAAAACTCAATACTCCTATGGAGCCAAATGTACCTAAATGCTTTTTTTTATAAAAACTTCCCAAACCTTCTGATGCGTCTTCAATAAAAACTAAATTAAATTGATTAGCAATTTTTAAAAGAAACTCGAGATTTCCAGAGTGTCCGAATACATGTGTCGGAACTAGAGCTTTTATCCTTCTTTTAGTTTTTTTATTATAAAAATATTTTCCTTTTTTATATGTTATTTTTAGTAAATAATTATAAAGTTTTTTCGGATCTACACCCAAAGTTTTTTCCTCTGAATCAATAAAATGTGGAATTGCACCACAATAGATTGCTGCATTGGAACTAGCTACAAAGTTTAAGGCAGGTATTAACACTTCATCATTAGGTTGAACTCCTGAAATCAAAAAAGATATATGGAGTGCCGAAGTCCCGCTGTTAGTAGCTAAAACATATTTTGATTTTGTATAATTTTTTATTTTTTTTTCAAAAACATCAACAAACTTTCCTGCTGTTGATACAAATGTTGAATTTATACATTTTGACAATTGCTTTTTTTCATTACTCCAAAATACGGGTTCATGTAAAGCAATTTTTTTTTTACCAACTACTTTACTTATAGCATCTAATATTTTAAGTGCTATTTTTTTATCCTTCATTTTTAATAATTATAAATATTAGATTTATACTTTCTAAGATTCTTTTGATTTTGAAACCAAGATATTGTTTTTCTTAAACCTTCTTTAAATCCTTTTATCCCAGAGTATTTTGGTTTCCACTTCAGAATTTTTTTTGCTTTTTTATTTGAAGCTAAAAGCCTTAACACTTCACTTTTCTTTGGCCTAACTCTATTCGTATCTTTTTTAATTTTAATTTCTTTTGACATAATTTTGCTGACTAAACTAACTTCATCTTTAATTGAAATCTCAAAATTACTTCCAATATTAATTATCTCACCAATACTTTTTTTATTTTTTATAGATAAAACCATTGCACTTACTGTATCCTCTACATATGTAAAGTCTCTAGTTGGAAATATTGAGCCTAAATTTAAAATTTTATTTTTAAGTGATTGGGTAATAATAGTTGGTATGACAGCTCTATTAGATTGTCTTGGTCCATAAGTATTAAATGGTCTCAAAATTGTTATAGGAAGATTAAATGATTTATAAAATGATATTGCAATTTGGTCAGCTCCAATTTTTGAAGCAGAATATGGTGATTGTCCTATAACTGGATGGTTTTCTGTTATAGGAATAAAATTAGGCGTTCCATAAACTTCACTTGTTGAAGTATGTATTATTTGCTCAACATTATATTCTTTAGCTGCGGAAAGCACATTGGTTAAACCATTAATATTGGTATCAATATAAGAATTTGCTGCTTTATAAGAATAAGGTATTCCAATTAGGGCGGCCAAATTAAAAATTATGTTTGTTTTTTTGACGGCACTTCTTATTAGTTCAGAGTCTCTAATGTCTCCAGTTACTACTTCAAAATTTCCTTTTACATCTTCTGAGCAATGATCAAGCCAACCCCAAGAATTAAATGAATTGTAAAATGATAAACATTTTACATCATGGTTAAGTCTAACTAATGCTTCTGTTAGATGTGAGCCTATAAAGCCGTCTGCACCTGTTATAAATATTTTCATTTGTAGTCTAAAATTTTCTTTCTTTTAACAATTTAATAAATATCTGAAAATCCATAAGTCTTTTTATTATAATTTTCCTCAAATGACATAAGTTTTTCAAATAACGATTTAGAAACTCTACCCCTTATTTCATTAGCCTTTTTAACAGTTTCGTAATCTTTTATCCTCCTTGGAACATTTGCTTTTCTTAAAAAATATTTAGTTTGATTTGTGGTTTGGGTGTTTAAAAAACTACATATTCTTTTTAACTCTTCATCAGGAAATTGAACAAAATTTTCAAAATTAATTGTTAAAATTTTTTTTGTTCGAAATTTTCTTTGTTTGATGATTGAACGATTAATAAGTTTCATAACAAGATGAACACATTTTTCCATGTCATTAAATTTAAACCATTCTTTATAATCTTCTTGAATATACCATGGGCACAATCTTCCGTTTGGAGCTTTTAATAAAATAGTAAAAATTCTACTATTTTTTTCAAAACTTTTTGCAACGCCTCTTCTAAACCAAGAATAAACATTGTCGATTGGATTTCTATATATTTCAATAAGTTTAAAATTTAAATCTAATTTATTTAAATAATTTATATTACTCATCAAGTCATGAGAAACAAAAGGAAAGAAATTTTTGCTCTTCTTCAATTCTTTAATTGCCTTTTCTCCCTCTTCTTTGAAAAGCCTTTTCTTATAAAGCTTGGGATTTCTATAATTTGTTATACTAGTCAAGTCAGTTGGTCTAAAATTAGAATTTCTACCTATTAATTTATTATAAGCTAATTCGTCAAAAGTTTTATTAATATAAGATTTTGCAAAATCAAAATTAATTGAATTTAGAGAAAGCCCAGGAAGAATTTGTTCTAAAAAATTACAAAATTCTATACTCTCACTTTTATGTAATGATGGTAGGATACTGGCCATTGCTGTTTTACCACTTCTAGGTATTCCATCAATGAAAACTATTTTTTTAATTAAATTTTTTTGACTGTCAAATGTTTTTATCATGATAATTTAATTATTAATTTTATTTACTTAATTTTAGAAACGCTCCGCACTTGACCATTTTCAAGATCTGCAAAAAAATATATGTTTAACACTTTGTATTATTTAAACTGGATAACAAAAACTTTCTGAATTTTTACTTAAAGTTATTTTTAAATTTCCAGTAAATGCCTTTAATTTATTTTCTTTGATTAAAATTTTTTCTAAAATAATATTTGCTAGAGGTCCTGATGCTATCTTTGCCCTTGATTTTATGAAATTGAAAAAAAATGAATTTTTTAATATGCCGTCTGAACTTTCATTATCTTTGCAAAATCTAACAAATTTTTCTATCTCTTTAGAGTCTTTTGTTGTGCCATTTAAAAAACACTCTAAGCCCTTTGTGTATTTTAATTTGTTTATGGTTAAATAACTGCTGAATTTTTCGTTAAAACAAAAAATATAATTATCTAATAAACTTTTTTTTTTCTTTTTTAATTTACCACAACTTTTGTTAAAATTTTCAAGTTCAAAAAATGGTTGATAAAACTTGCATGTATTTTCTAGAGAAGAATTTAACTCATTTTTAAATATCTCTTGATTATTTTTTTTAAATTTAGCTACTATCCACATTATTTCTCTCCAATTTCTTTCTTTAGTTCATCATATTCTTTCATTTTTCTTTTCATAAATTTTAAAGTTAATTCAGTTTTTTCAGCTATTCCTTTCGGCGTCAAAACGTATAAATATTTAATTTTATTTTCACTTTTTTTAAAATTTTGTATTTTTAGTAAACCTTTTTTCTTTAATTCTACTAAACAATAATTAACTTTTCCTAAACTTAAACCAAGATTTTCAGCCAGTTCTCTTTGAGATAAATTTGGATCCTTTGAAATTTTCCTTAGAATATTAAAATGTTCGTCTTTTAGTTTCATATCTTTTATATAAGCTTTATTAATTATAGTTCAAAATTTGAACGGCTTATACACTACAGTTCAATTGTTGAACAGTAAAGGAAAAAACCAAACATTATGTTTTATTTTTATTGGAATTACCGCTAATAACCCTTAGAAAAGGCTCTTATTTAGGACCTTTTGGGTTAATATCTCTTTTATAACATCATTGCTTATAGCAATTGGATTATTTTTTAATCTTTGTGCGTTAATATTACTAAGTATTAAGTCTATATCGCTTCTCTTCTTAACTCCTAAGTCCAAAATATTATTTGTTAAACCAGTATCATTTATAATTTTTTTAATAAAACCTTCTAGTTCATTTATGTTTTTTATATTAAGTACCTTGAAAATTTTATCAAATCTTTTTTTTATATCAAATTGAGCGACTGAATATTTAGCATTTTTATAGTTATACTTTAATATATCAGTTAAAGTTATGCATACTGCTTGACCGTGACTTACATTAAAATGAGAGGTCATTGGATATGATATTGCGTGAGGTGCTACAGTTTTAGAAATATTAATTGCTTTTCCAGCTAAGTATGCCGCGATTGACATTTTATATGATGTTGATAAGGAAGGTTTATTAATATGATTGACAAAGTTAGACTTCGAATACTTTAACGATTCAAGTGCAAAACTTACACTATCTTCTGATGATTTAACTGATAACAAAGATTCTATGGCTTGTGAGATTGCATCTATTCCAGCTGAGGCACTTATTTTTTTGGGAGCTGACAAAATTAAACTTGAATCTGAAATTATAAAATCTGGTAAACCATAACTGCTTTCTATTGAATATTTAATTTTTTTTGAGTAAATTACAGCATGCCTTGTAGCTTCTGCACCAGATCCAGCAGTTGTTGGAATACAGCAAAGTTCACAAAATTTTTTATTGATTATTAAATTTGGTTTAGATATATTTTCTTTGAGATTTTCAATGTAATATAAAGTATTTGCACATTTTGCTAAATCCATAACACTGCCTCCCCCAACTGCAATAATTAAATTTGGTTTAAAATTTTTTAAAACTCTAATAGCGTCAAGAAGTTCAGTGATATCTCCATAACTCTTTTTTTTTAAAAATATTTTTACGTTTTTTTTTTCCACATATGCTTTTAACAAATTTTTAGCTCCAGAATTAACAAAAGAATTAGAACCGGCAAAAAATAATATATTTTTGTTTTTTTTATCTTTTAAAATAAATTTTAAATTTTTGATACTATTTTTTCCTATGAACTCATTTTTTGAAATAATCATTTTTTTATAAAGCTTTTTTTAATATTAATTAAAGATTTTGGTCTAACTAAATTTTGAATTGTTCCTTCTTCTATTTTCACTTCAAGAAACGACGGTCCTTTTATCTTAAGAAAGTTATTTAATTTAATTTTTATAGAAGATTTTTTTTTAACATAATAATAATTTTTAAAATTTAAATTTTTTGCCAATTTTTTAAAATTTATCTCTCCGCTAATAGTTTTTTGGCCTCCAACTGATTCGTGTGTACCATTATTCAAAAGAATATATTTAAAGTTACTCTTTCCATACAAACCTGCGCTACCAAGAGCTCCCATATGCATTAGTAATGATCCATCACCATCTAAACAAATAGTTCTACATCTTTTAGATGAAAGCGCAAATCCAAGCGAAACCGATGATGTGTGACCCATCCCTCCCACCATATAAAAATCCTTTCCTTTATTTTTCTTTTTAAGTTGGCGAAGTTGAAATAGCTCTCTAGATGTATATCCTGTAGTTGCAATAATCCTATCTTTTTTTTTAAGATTAGATAAAAGTTCACTTATAAAATCTATTCTTTTTAATCCTAAATTTTTCTTTTTATATTTTGTTCTTTTTTTAACTTTATCAAGTGTTTTATTTTTTATTATGCAAGCTACCGGACAACTTTTTTTTTTAGAATAATTTATTAATTTAAAAAGTTTTTTAAAATCTTTCTTTTGGCTTAGAATACAAAACTTTACATTTATTAATTTAAGTAAATTTCTGGTAATTTTTCCCATTACTTGATGCTGAGCTTCGTCTTTAACTTTTGGGGCCCCTCTCCAACCAATAATCAAGAGCATTGGTATTGAATAAACTTTTGGGTGACATATTGATGTGAGTGGATTTATTGCGTTACCTAACCCTGAATTTTGCATATAAATTGCGGGTATTTTTTTTTTAGATAGATAATAGCCAGCTCCTATTCCGACTGCACTACCTTCATTTGAAGCAACTATATGATTAGAATCTTTGTAATTTTCTAAAATATTTGAAATATTTTTTAATACACTATCGGGAACCCCACAAAAGAAATTGATCCCTTTTTCGTTAAGACTTTTAATTAAATATCTAGTGTCAATCATTAATTTTTTGGAATAATATTTAAAATTTTGTTAATCGAAATAATTCTTTTTTCTAAATCATAAGATCTAAAGTTTTTAAGTATTGATTTAGCAGCAAATTCCATCGATGGATAAGCAGCTCTTAACAAATGATTTGCATAAATAACAATCTTAAAACCATATTTAATTAAATCTTTTTCTTTTACCTTAGAGTAAGTTGAAGGTACGGCAATCATAGGTTTAAAGTTAGGAGATTTTCTGAAGTGTTTTGCAAATTTAAAAATTTCTTTAGGTGTTTTATCTTTGCTATGAATTAATATAAGATCAGCTCCAGCTTTCGAATATTTATTAGCTCTTCTTAAAGCATCGCCCAATCCTTTACCAAAAATAAAACTTTCTATTCGTGCTGCTATTAAAAAATCTTTTGATCTTCTAGCTTTGCATGCAATTTTTATTTTTTTACAGAAATTATTAATAGTATCTTGCTTTGCCTTTGATTGATCCTTATAAAGAGAATTCATTTTTTCACCAATTTTATCTTCTATAGCGATTGCAGAAACTCCTAATCTCTCAAGATTTTTTATAGTATAATGTAAATGCTCAATTTTTCCTCCATTATCTGCATCAAATAAAATTGGTTTAGATGTGACTTCTAATATATTATTTAAATTATTAATTCTTGTTGTTAACTCTAAAGCTTGATTGTCAGGTTTTCCTTGTGATGTTGAGTCTGTTAAGCTTGAAGACCAGATTCCTTCAAATTCTCTAAAAGAATTTTTGTGTTCAAACTTTAAATTTTCTATCATTAATCCAGTTAATGGATTGTGACTTTCAATAAACTTTATAATATTTTTTGAATTTAATAATCTTTTTAACTGAGATACTCTAGACTCCGAAGTAAAATATAAATTTTTTTTGTTTTCATGAATTAAAGAAGAGGATGGTGTTTTTGTATATGGTACCTCTATAAGTTTGCCGCCCCAACTTTTTAAAGTTTTTATAACCTTTTCTCTTACTTTTTTTTGTATACCTTTTTTCCAGTCGTCTCCATGAATAAGATAGTTGGGTTTTATCATTTTTAAGTTTTTGGTGTAATCCCAAGTATCTTGCTTTACGATTTTTTTAATACCTTTTATGTTTTTTATAATTTCTAATCTTTGTTCATAATTTATTAGTGGAAAACTTTTATATTCTGCTATTGCTGAGTCAGTAAATAAACCTACAGTAATATCTCCATATTTCTTGGCCTTATTGATAATATTTAAATGTCCACTGTGTATTATATCGGCACCCATAGGAACATAAATTATTTTTCTTTTTTTCATATCTATTCTACGCAAATATATTTGATGAAATTTTTTGAAAAATTTCACTATCTGATTTTCCTAAATTTGAATATTTTAAAGTTATATCTTTTTCTATAGAAGTGATGCCAGCTCCATGCTGCCCACGTAATTTAGGATTAAAAACTTGATCGAACTCTAAAAAAGACTCTTCAGATGCTATATAGCTCGACACAATTAATGGAAACTTCCAGAATATCTTTTTTAAATCATTTTTTTCTTTTTCAGAAAACTTATCTTTAAAAATTTTTTCATTATTTATATAAACTAAAAGCATATTTTTAATATTATCCAGTGATGATAACTTTTTTTTATCTATTAAATTAATCAAGTGTTCCGCGTTTATTTTTGTTAACTGAAGCCACTTTTTTTCAATACTAAGCATGAATTCACATAATTTGGGGTTTAAAAAAGGAAATCTTGCCTCTATAGGGCCCCTATTCATAAAAATAATAGAAGCTCGTTTAAGCATATTGTTATATATATTATTTATAAAAGCTAACCTGCTAATTGTTCTTATTTGTACTTCATGAGGTTTATCTAATTCTTTCCAACTATCGTAAGCTCCCAACAACTCATCAACTCCGTGACCACCTATTGTAACTTTAAAACCATCTTTATGCATTCGTGGTGCAAGGTACCAATATATCGGCAGTGGATAAAAGCTTAGTGCTTTCATTTTTCGCATCTCAAAAGTTTCAATTATTTTTGGAGTATCATTAACAATCTCCTCTCTGGGAGCTTCCACTTCAATTAATTTTAAATTTATTGATTTAAATCCTGATGCTGCGATTCGAGCTTTATGCACATCTGGTGAGTCAAAACCTTTTACAGAAAAAACATATGATGTAGGTTGATACCCGATTTTTTTAAAGTCTAAATTCTTAAAAACGTAAAATGTAGTTAAAACACTGTCAACCCCGCCTGATAGCATAGTACAAATAGGAACATCACCCATAGTTCTATTTTTTGCAGATTCATCTAATATATTATGTAAATCTTTTCCTATTTTCATAATATCATTGTTATTTTTTATAATTGAATAAACAGGAGAGAAAAATTTAACTTTTATAATTTCATTTTTCTCAATGTCATATTCTACATAATGACCGGGTTCTAGCTCTATAGGTTTTTGAAGACTGATATTTTTTAATCCTTTAAAACCTTTTAACTCGCTAGAAAAAATAAATTTATTTTTATCATGATAATAATACAATGGAATTCTGCCTGGCCAGTCTCTCGTAATATAAATCTTTTTCTTTTTTTCATCATAAATTGCTAATGAAAAAAGTGAATCAATTTTTTTGTCAAAAAGAAAGTTTATTCCTCTTTTTTCATAAAGCTTCAAAAATACTTCTGTATCACCAGTTGAATAAAATTTAACTTTTTTACTTTGCATTTCTTTTTTGTAGTTCTCAAAATTATAAAATTCACCATTAAAAATTAAAGAAATTTTTTTATCATCAGAAAAATATGGCTGGTCAGATTTATTTTTTTCTTTTTCATTACCTGAATTTTTTACCAAATGTCTTCTTGCTGCAAAAACAACTGAGTCTTTTAACTCTTTAATGGTAATGCCGTCGTTACCTCGTTTAATTAAATCAATACAATTAGCTGCATCTTTTTTATTAATACCTATTCCACCAAATATTCCACACATAATTTTAAATACTTATAATAATTTTAATTTACTAATAATCTGACTAGCTATATTCTCTGGATTTTTATCTTCCGTGTTAATCGAAATCTCACTGTTTTTAGGTGCATCAAATGGTATGTCTACATCTACTACATATTTTTTTTCTCCCTTAAGTGCTGGTGCATAAAGATTTTTTTTATCTCTTTTGACTCTTTCATTCATGCTGCAATGTAAATTAACCTCTTTATAATTTTTTATCTCTTTTCTACAATTTACTCTGTCTTTTTCAAAAGGACTGATTACTCCTACAATTGAAGATATATTGTGTTCCATAAGCCACTTAACGAGATTAATGTATCTTTGAGTATTTTTGCTTCTTGATATAGGATCATATCCAAGATTATTTTCATAAAGATTTCGTATTTGATCTCCATCTATTAAAATAAGTTTGTCATTTTTAACTTTTACTTTATTATAAATAATCTTAGCTACTGTAGTTTTTCCAACAGCGGAAGGTCCGATTATCCAAATGCTGTAAGGACTCATTTATTTAATCCTAGTTAACTGAAGTTTCATCATAACCCCAATTTTGTTTATCTTGTCTGCCTCTCTTAAGAGTATTTTTGAGGTTAAAAGTTTTTATTAATTCTTGTTTTTCTAAATAGTTTATATTTTGTCCGTCAGATAATTTAACTAAAGAGCCATTTCCACTAAAACCATGTTTAGTGAAAGCAGAAATCCAAAATGCATCACCTTCTTTGATACTTATAGATAGTTTTTTATTCCCATCTAAAATATTAAATTTCATCTCTCCTCCTGTGACTAAATAGTGGGAGCATGTTCCGTCCATAAGATCAATGATTTGTTTTTTTTTAGAATTAGTAACTTTTATAAAGTATCCAAATAAGTCAGGATATCTTGCAGAATTTGCGGTTGAGGCCACTAAATAAGATTTAAATTTCCTTTTAGTTTTTAAAGAATCTTTGTAATCATAATATAATTTTCCCACTTTATCTTCTTTAAATATTCTATCTGCATATAAATTTGGATCTGATTGAATAATATTACAAATTTTATTGATTTCGCTATTATTTAAAAAAATTTTATTATTTTTAAAATAATTTTTAATCTTTTGTAACGGTATTTTTGTTTTTTTTGCTATTTCTTCCAAAGAATAACCTTTCCCAAAAATATCTTGTTTAAATAAGTATCTGTTTACTTTTAAATTTCCTATTGAATTAATCATATTTTTAAAAGAATTATCATTTAGTTTTTTACCTAACAAGTTTTCTAAATTTGACTTAGTTGTGTAAGATAAAATTTTTCCTGGTCCATCTGTGGCTCTAGAATAAGTATGTAAACAATAAGATGGTTCATAATAACTAGAACCAACTACCCAATTAGTTTTTTGATCTGGATTAATTTTAAATTTTACCCAGTTAGTTTTATTTATTTTTTTAGCGAATCTTGCATATATGTCGTTGGGACCTAAACTTATTGTAGTGGCTGGTTCTAGATGCCCATGATTTAACTTAGGAAGTTTTTCTTTTGGACAAAGTATGTCAATGAGGACTGGAGCTATGTATGAATGAGGTGTTGGTAAAGTATAATAATTATAAAAATGTATTCCATCTCTACGTATAGGCCTTTTTGTTTTTTCTATCTCTTCTTTAGTCTTAAATAAAAAAACAGGCGTCTCTTCATCTTTCAATAAATAAGATGTTGGTATTTCTAAAACTTCAGCAATTTTATCAATTGAAAATCTATCTAGTTGATCTGAATTATTTTTGTTGATTTTATAATTGACTTTGCCTGACAAATGTTCGTTTAAAACATCGTATGTCATTTTTCTAATGTTTAACCAATGGTTAAACTTAACATTATCTAATTGATATTTTGACTGCATTTACACTCCAAACTGTTTTTTTAAAAGTGTTACAATCTGAATTGTTTGTTGGCGACACCTAGCCATTTGAGACAAGAAGTTCTCAATTTTTACAATAATAGAACAAATTATAGTTTTACGCAACATTTTTAAATACTTTTTTTTTTTTAAAATAAGAGATAATTAAAGGATCTAAAAGACCCTCCAAAGCTGTATAGTTTTTTTCAATTAATTTTTTCTTTACAAATTTGCCGTCTATACCTGAAAACTTAGTATTTTTAGAGCAAAAATTACACATTTTTCTATTATTTTCAAATTTCACTTTTCTGCAATTCTTACAAATTCTAGGTTCCTTTGTTTTAAATATTTTTAAGGATAAATTTTTATATTTTATAAAAATTTTTTGAGAGTCATACTTATTGTAAAAGTTTTTAACACCCGCGTGATCCCGTCCAACTATCATAGAATTTATTCCTAAATTTTTAACTATGACAGCTTGTAAAAAAGCTTCTTTTGGTCCTGCAAAAAAAAATGGCATATAAATTGAAATAATTTTTATTCTTTTTTTTAAATTAAACTTTTTTTTTATTATTTTATATGTTTCAAAAACTGTTTCTGGTTCATATTTATTTTTTGAAGATTGTATGAATATTATGAAAAGATTATTTATTTTTTTTAAAATATGTTGGTGTATAAAAAAATGGCCAGTATGGCAAATATTCCTTGTTGTAAAAGCTGAGCTGGAAGATATTTGATTACGTTTTACATAAAATCTTAATTTTTTTGGTGTAGCATAATATTTATTTTTTGGAATATATTTCTTTAGCATAAAAATTTTTCCTCCAATAAAAGAATTTGTTTTCTTATTTATTATTTTCACACCAGGATGTGAGTTGCTGTTAGTCCCAAAAACGCTTTGGTTAAATAGGTTTTTGTTTATTTTAAACTTGCTGTTTGCTTGAATTAAGCCCACTATTTTTTTATTATATTTAAGCTTAAAAAAATTTTTTTTATTAGAAGAGTTAATGTTTATTGTGGATTTAAGTAAAATTGGTATCGTCCAATCTATTGAATTATCAAGCTTTTTTTTGTTTATTATTGAAAGGTAGGTCTTGTAGTCACAAAATCCTGTTATAGGACTGTAGAGGCCAGTACAAATATTAATCAAATTTATATAGTCATCTTTATCTAAATTTATTATTTTTTTTTTATTAAAATCAGTTAATTTTTTTAACTTAGAGTAGGTTATAAACTGATTAATTATTTTATTACCATATGCAAGACTCATATATTATCTATATTAAATTTTTTTTACTGTTAAAATACCATTTTCAAGCTCATATACTTTATTGCAATATTTAAGACTAGAAATTCTGTGAGTAATAAAAATGATAGTTTTATCTTTTTTAAGTTCTAATAAAGTATCTAAGATATCTTTTTCAGTTTCTAAATCCAGAGCACTAGTAGCTTCATCAAAAACTAGAATTTTCGGATCATTATAAAGAGCACGAGCAATACCTATTCTTTGTCTTTCTCCACCAGAGATTTTTACACCTCTTTCACCAACTATAGTATTTAATCCAAATTGTAAGTTATTTACAAATTTTGTTAATTGTGCTGTTGAAATTGCTTTTTCAATTTTTAGGTTATCTATTGTGTTATCATCTAGACCAAAAGCTATGTTATTTTTTATTGTATCGTCGGTAAGAAATATATTTTGTGATACATATCCTATGCTATTTTTAATAATATAAAATTTATCTTTCAAATTTAACCCGTCTATTATAATTTCGCCAGTATCTGCTTTTAACAATCCAGTTATCAAATCAACTAATGTACTCTTTCCTGCACCTGACTTTCCAATCACCCCAACAAAATCATCCTTTTTAATTTTTAGATTAATATTTTTAAGAATTGTTTTGTTTCCACTTGGATATTTAAATGAAATATTTTTGTATTCAATACTTTCATTGAAATTTATTTTTTCATCCAAATTTTTTGTGTTCGATTCTTTGCTAAGTTTTTTTGAATCTCTAAAATCATTATCTAATACATTTAAACTAGATTCAGCATATTTTATATATTGTAAAGCTACTAATATTTTATTAAGGCTTGGAATTATTCTTGCTGCGGTAATTATAAAAATCGCTATCACCCCAAGAATTGACCCTAATTCAGTTTCTCTTAAAGAAAGATAAAATATAATAGACAACAAAATTGTTATTAATGTTAGTTCAAACCAAATTCTTGGTAGTCTTTGTATAAAATTTTGTGACCCAGTTATTTTACCATGTTCATAAATATTTTTAGAATAAGTTTTAACGAAATTTTTTTGAGCATTTAAAAATATTAAATCTTTTATAGCGGCAAGACCTTGATGAAGATACTTTGTGCTTTTTTTTGCGAATCCTACACGTTTTTGTCCTCCCATTACTGATCTGTTTTTTATAAATAAATAATATAATGCCCCAGATAAAAAGCCTATTAAAACAACAAACAGAGTAACAGTGGGTTTAAGAAAAAATAAGAATATTAGTAATCCAGTTACTATTAAACATTCAGTAATTAATGCACTCAAATACATAATTACATTTCCAAAAATTTTACTTTCCTCAACAATATTTGTTATTAGTGCCGAGGAATTATTATAAATATGAAAAATGTATGGTCTATCTAGATATGACTTGAATAATCTTATAGAAACATTAGTTCGGATTTTAAAGGCAAATTTGCAATCTATCCAATTAAATAAAATAAGGTACAAATTTTTTAAAACATAAATTATTGCAATCGCAGATAATATCAAATTGATAGGTTTAAATTCTGGTAGACCTAAATTTGAGGAAACCTTTAAAATATTATTGTTTATTGACAACATCAAATCAGCATTTGTAAAGAAATTTATTAAAGGGATTAATGCTCCTACTCCAATTGTTTCAAAAATTGCACAAAAAACCATTAAAACAATCAAGATCTTAAATCTTTTAATCTCAATGGGGGTAAGAATATTTTGAATTTGTCTAAATTTTTTTATCATTTAATTTTAATAAATTTTTTAAGTTGATTTGATTTTTTTGCTGCAAATATAATTTTTTCAGTTTGGGATAAACTGTCAAAATTATCTTTTATTTTTTTTCTATTATTTATTTGGTTAATAATATTTTTATTTTGAAAATTAAATATATTATTTATTGAAGATTTTTTTATTTTCTTAAAATATTTATTTCCATTGTTGTTGATTGTAATTGATTTTTTTTTTATATCCCAAGAATATGAAATTTTATCAAGGTAAATATGAAAGTTTCTTTTTTCTACATTATTAGATGAAAAATCTAAAGTTATGTTAGATAAAATATTATTTTTATGTTTAATAATTAAAAATACAGAGTTTTCAACATCACTTTTTAAAAAAGATCTTGTGTATGTACAAAAAACTTCTTTGGCTTCACCAAATAAAAATGTAGATAAATTTATTTCATGAGAACAAGTTAACAAAACACCGCCACCTAATTTTTTTTGTGCAGCATATGATATTTTGTAATTTTCCTTTGGATGCCATTTAGGCATATAAGTTTGTAAAAAAAAATTCGCGTATTTTACTTTTTTTAATTCTTTTTTAATTTTATTTTTTATAAAGATAACTCTAGGATCGTGGGACAAAACATATCCAACAAATAAACTTATTTTATATTTTTGATAATAATGTTTAAGTTTCTTTAAGTCGTTAAAATTTGAAACTAAAGGTTTTTCAACTAATATATTAATATTTTTCTTTAATATTTTTTTTATTGATGAAAAATGATGACTAGTCGGATTGCAAATAACATACAAATCAAAATTTAATAAACTTAAATCTTTATAATTATAAATTTCTTTTGAATTTATTATTTCTCTTTTATTTTTGATAATTGAAGATCTAAAAAAAGAAACCTTGTGCCCTAACTTTTTAAAAATTTTAGCGTGTTTTTTTCCTATTGAGCCTTTTCCTATAATACAAATATTAAGCATTTACCAAACAGTCCATCCTCCATCAATTATAAATTCTGCACCAGTCATATAAGATGAAGCATCTGATATTAAAAATAAAACTGCATCTTTATACTCATCTTCTTTTGCAAAGCGTTTTAGTGGTGTAGAATCCCTATATTTTTTTTTAAAATTTTTTGATTGTATTTTGTTTTCTATTCCCCCGGGAATCAAAACGTTAGCTCTTAACCCATTATCGCCATAATGTGCCGCAATGTATTTTGTAAATCCTATAATGGCTGATTTTGATGTTGCGTAACCAATCGGAGAATTAATACCTGATTTTCCATAAATGTTTTTATTAGGTGAAACTTTTCCATAAATTGATGAAGTGTTTAAGATAACTGACTTTCTGTTTTTTATTAGTAATTCAATAAAATGTTTAGTAACAAAAAACATACCATCTAAGTTTGTTGCTAAAGTGTTTTTCCATTCTATTGTAGGATATTTTTCTAACTTGCTAAAAAAATTTTTTTTCTCTTTACCGATATAATGCGCGTGATTAATTAATATATTGAGCTTTTTATATTTTTTTCTGAATAACTCTTTAAATTTTATTATTTCTCTTTCGTTAGAAATATTAACTTTATGATAAAAGTATTTTTTTTGGCTTTTTATTTTATTAAAATTATCTATGTTAACTACAGTAGAACCTGCGGCCAACAAAACCTTAACTGTCTCTGATCCAATTTGACCAGATCCACCAACTACTAATGAAACCATGTTTTTTAGTTCAAATTTTTTAAATAATTCTTTCATTTAAGCACTAAGAGAACCTTGAAATAATTTTTGTTTAATATAGTATATTGTTCAACATTTGAACAGTACTATTTTAAATTGAAAATATTACAAACTATAGCATTTGCAGTCATAAAGAGTTTTTATGTGTAAGCGGAGCTATGAATAAGCAAAATTTAACATTTTTTAAAAAGTATGCAAAATAATAATTATCTATGTGGAATTATCGGTTATCCACTAAAGAAACCTAGATCAATAAAAATATGGAAAAAATATTTTCAAACAAAAAAAATAAAGGCCTCGATGAATAAATTTGAAATTGCGCCTAATAAAATTAGATTTTTTATAAAAAAGATAAGAAATAATAAAAATTTCTTAGCGATGGCTGTAACAATGCCTTATAAAAAAATGTTAGCTCAAAAAATGGATTACCTTGATAATTTTTCTAGAAAAACAAATTCTATAAATTTAGTTGTAAAAAGAAGAAATAAATTATGCGGTTACAATACAGATATTTTTGGAGCAATTAGTACAATAAAAAAAGACCTAAAAAAATTTAATGAAATAATTATTATTGGTATGGGAGGCACAGGCCAAGCAATATTTAATTATTTATATAATACTTATACAAAAAAAAAATTCTATTTAGTTTCAAAAAAATTTAAATCTAAAAATAAAGCAAAAGTTATTAAAAAACTTAATGAAAAGTTACTAATAAGAAAAAAATTGATAATAAATTGCACACCCCTAGGTAGTGATCTTAAAAAAAAATTTAAAAATAAAACACCAATAGATAAAAAATTATTTAGATTAATTAACAAAAAATCATTAATATTTGATGTTGTGTATAGCCCGACAAAAACACTTCTATCAAAAATCTCAAATACAAAAAAAATAAGGTACACTAATGGATTAAAAATGAATACTTTGCAGGCAAAAAAATCTTTAAAAATTATATTTGAGTAAACTATGTGCGGAATATCAGGAATAATAAACTTTAAAAATAAGCCTAACACTTCAACCGTGGAAGGAATGAATCAGAAAATCAGATACAGAGGACCTAACCACAATTCGGTTTGGAGTAATTTGTTTAGTGCTATAGGTATTGTAAGATTAAGCATTATAGATCTTTCAAAAAATTCTAATCAACCATTTACTGATAAGGAAAGAGATGTTTCTATCATCTTTAATGGTGAA
>MDSV01187120.1_pt1 | contig 24474 bp, 25 predicted proteins | sample 810851 | NCBI WGS metagenome assembly MDSV01 (sample SAMN05326640, study PRJNA326480) | marine metagenome | isolation source: seawater | place: Atlantic Ocean: North East | collected 2012 | reverse complement strand
GTGATAATAATACAAATTGTGTATTGTGTTTAGTCTTAATCCAAGTATTTCTTTACAATTATCAAGATGCTTCAAATATGATCTCGTATAATTTCGACAAGTATAGCATTCACAATCCTCTTCTACAGGCTTCATGTCATCTTTATAACGACTGTTTCTAAGTCTCAAGATGCCTTTTTTTGTATATAAAAATCCCGTTCTGGCATTTCTTGTGGGTATGACGCAATCAAACATATCTACCCCACTTTTAACTGCCTCCACAATATCCTCAGGTTTGCCAACGCCCATTAGATACCTGGGTTTATCTTTAGGCATTTTGTGAGCAATATTATCCAAAACTTTATTTCTCTCGTCGGCAGTTTCTCCTACTGATAAACCACCTATTGCATATCCGTCAAATCCTATATCAACTAAATTTGCTAGAGACTTATCTCTTAAATCATCATATATTCCACCTTGCACAATACCAAACAAGTTACTTTTTTCTTTAGTTAAAGATTGTTTAGATTGCTTGCCCCATAAAATAGACAAATCAAGAGAAGAATTAGCTGTCTTTTTATCAGCTGGGTATGGTGTACACTCATCAAACTGCATTATTATATCTGAATTAAATTGTTCTTGAAGCCAAATAGATTTCTTAGGATCTAAAAAAACTTTTTTTCCATCAATGGGGGAGCTAAAATAAACCCCTTCCCTAGTTATCTTCCTAAGCTTTGCTAAACTAAAAACCTGATAACCTCCTGAATCAGTGATAATTGCGCCATCCCAGTTCATAAAATCATGAATTCCTTTATGTCGTTCAATAACATCAACACCTGGTCTAAGCATCAAATGAAAAGTATTTGCTAGAATTAATTTATATCCTAAGTTCTTTACCTCAGAGGCTGTCATTGTTTTTACTGTTGCTGCAGTTCCAACTGGCATAAAACAAGGTGTTTCTATAATATTATTATTGACACACAAAGTTCCTAATCTTGCTCTTTTTGATGTGTTATTTATTTTGAAATTAATCATAAGATTATTAATATTTAATCGCTCTAGCTAAAAAAATTTATAGTTATTTTCGAAAGCATACTTATATATCTTTAGAAAAGAAAAATTAAAACTGTTTATTTCCTTATGGTATATTGTCATATAAATTTATCACTTATAATACAATAATATGGGGCAGTTAATGAAAAAAATATTAATATGTGGTGCAACAGGCTTTATTGGTAAAAATATTACTCTTGGCTTATCAAAACATAAAAGTTATCAGATTCATGCTGTAAGATTCAAAAGACCTGCTTACAAAACCTCTTCTAATGTAAAATGGCATAAAGCTGACTTAAGAAATCCAAGTTCCGTTGACAGATTGATAAAGGGTATGGATATTGTAATTCAAGCTGCTGCTACAACATCTGGTTCAAAAGATATTGTGTCTAAGCCATATATTCATGTAACTGATAATGCAGTAATAAATTCTTATATTTTTAGGTCTTGCTTCACACACAAAGTAAAACATTTTGTTTTTCCTAGCTGCACTGTTATGTATCCTTCTTCAAAAAAACCAACGAAAGAGAATGACTATAATGGAAAAATTATCGACAAATACAAAGGTGCAGGAGAAACTAAAGTATATCTTGAAAAGATAGCTAAGTTTTATTCCATGCTAAGCGATACTAAATTTACAATTATAAGACACTCAAATATATACGGTGCCCACGATAAATATGATTTGGACAAAAGTCATGTTTTTGGCGCAACTATAACAAAGGTAATGCTTGCTAAAGAAAATTTAGAGGTATGGGGTACAGGTAAAGAGATAAGAGATTTTTTATATGCCGATGATCTTGTTGATTTTATAAAAATAGCTATAAAAAAACAGAAATCACAATATGAAATATATAACTGTGGATCGGGAACTCCGGTTACAGTAAAAGATCTTTGTAAAAAAATAATAAAACTATCAGGTAAAGACATAAAAATTAAATTCAATAAAGCAAAACCATCCATACCTTTTAATATGTTTCTAAATACAAATAAAGCAAAAAAAGAATTAGGATGGCATCCTAAAACAAGTCTTGATGATGGAATAATAAAAACTATAAAATGGTGGAAAAATAATGTCAAAAAATAAAATGTCTATCACTTTAGTTATCCCAACAATAAATGAAATTCAAGGCCTAAAAGTTGTTTTTCCTAGAATAGATAGAACATTATTTGATGAAGTATTAGTAATTGATGCTAGTTCAACAGATGGTACTGTTGAATATATTAGTCAGTTTCAAGATGTAAAGCTCGTAACACAAAAAAGTAAAGGAATGCAAAATGCTATGATGGAGATGTTAGATCTTGTAAAAACAGAATACATAATTGAATTCAGTCCTGACAACAATTGTATACCAGAGCAACTTCCAGATATTGTTTCAAAGATAAACGAAGGATATGACATGATTGTAGTATCTAGATATTTGGGCGAAGCGACTTCTGAAGATGATACTCTTATATCTGGCTTCGGTAATTGGATGTTTTCTAAAATGATTCGTTATCTAGGAAAATTTCCTGTTACAGATGCACTAACAATGTACAAAGGCTACAAAACATCAATACCAAAAGAAAGACTCTTTAAAAAATACTTGTCTACAGATTTAATTTATGAACCACTGCTATCAGCTTATTCTAATTTACAGAATCATAAATATATTGAAATTCCTGGAACAGAACCAGCAAGAATTGGAGGAGCAAGTACTTTACCTTGGTTCAAAGCAGGATTATGTATTTCTTTATTTATTGTTCGCTTATATTTAAGAAAAATTTTTAAAATAACCTTATAAATATTTACAAATCCAATGAAAATAATTGAAAAACTTTCAGATATAAAAGTTGCCTTAATTGCAACAATAATTCCGTTAGCTTTAATGATTTGGTGGCATACTAATAATATTGGCTTACCTGTTGCAGATGCTTTTGATTTTCTTGGAACTGCTGGCAAGATTGCAAACTATTTTTATGATGGCAATATTGATAAGGGGCTTTATTCGCTTTATGCTGAAAAACCTTGGAGACCGGTTTCTTTTTACATATTTTTATTTCCACTAATGCTAGTATCAGGAAATAGTGTTCTATTTACTTTCGCTGCAATCCATTCCATCGCGTTATTTATTACAATAATATACAGCTATTTTATATTAAGAATAACAGATTCATCGAAATCTATATGTTTGCTTGGTTCTATTATCATTGGCACTCTTTCAAACTCTTTCTTTCCAGGCGGCACTCATGTATTTGCAGAAACCATGCTTACTCCTGCAGTTTTAGCAACAATTTTTCACTTAATGCAATCAAATTATTTGATTAGTAAAAAAGATTCTTTTTTTGCGCTAATAGCAATGACTATTTGTTTTACGGTACGCCCAATAGAAGCAATTATATATTTACTTCCTATAATTACTTGTTTTTTTTACTTTGGCTTGAGAGAAAAAGTTTTTAAATTAAGACATATAATAAAAATCATACAATTTATTTTCGCTTTATTTTTATTTGCTGCCATATTTAAAGGTATTGATATATCTTTTGACGCAAAAGAACAAATACAATCTTTGCATAGTGGCAAAGCAGAATCTTTGTATTTAACCATTGTGAAATATTTTTCAATAGTAGTTCTTATTGTATTTATCCCGTATTTCTACAATTTTTTTAAGAATTTATTTTTATGGTTTAAGAATTCAAAAAAAAATAATAATGAATCATATATCGTAATTATTTTTACCACCTTATCACTGCTTGTATTTATTTGGTTTATTGAAACCTGGAGAGATTTATATATATGGATATACCAAACAAATTTTGGGCAAGTAGCTAAAGCGAATGAATTAGTTGAGCATTTTTTTAACGTACCATTATCTTTTTTTGATATTTATATTCGTTTTTTCGAGCAATTGAAATTTTCTGGTTTATTACCGTTTTTAATTATATTTTTTCTAACTATTATAACCTTACTTTATAAAAGTTATTTTAAAATAAAAAGTAACAGTAAGATTTTTTATTACATATTTTTTTCGTCTGTAGTTGCTAGCATACCCGTTCTTATCACAATTTCTAATACTTCAAGGAAGTTTGCACTTACTTACATATTATTTATATTATTTGGCATGCTTATTTTTATATCGGTGAGAAAATTTGACAAGATTATTAAAATAGCTTTTTTATCTCTAGTTTTTTTACAAGTAGTCTCTATTTCTGTAATTATAAATGGTAGTAATTTTCTAGTTTATGATAATAATAAAAAAAATATTAGCGTATTAAGGCAAGTTGACGGATCTTTTAGTGGTTACAATATTATTTCTGGTGGAAATATCGCTAACCCGTCAAATTATTCATATGAGCCCAAAATTGCAAATTTAATTGATAGTAGTTCTGATAATCTTAAATATAATAATTCTGCTATAGAATTAGCTTTTATGTATCAAGATTTAAGTAAGCAGGGTAAAGTAGATATTTTTACTACAAATTTATTAACAAATCTTGTATCTCACAATAAATCTTATTACACATCGTTACCAATAGTTTTAGGTAGCTATAATGATGAAATGTTAGTAAAAAATATGTTGAGTTCTGATGGTATTTTTTTGATAAACCCCTACGGAATGATGAAAAAAAATCAAGAAAATATTTCAATATTTGAGGAAAAATTAACTGAGTCAAAATACCAACAAGAACTTTACTATGGAAATTTAATGTTATTATACTTTAAGGGAGAGTTAGCAAGGCAATACAGTTTTGTTGAATATAAATGCATAGATTTAACTTATAAAAATAATGTAAGAGAAGGATGCCTCTTAATAAAAAAATCTATTGAAGAAAAATAATTGCAATGAGTATTAAGAATATATTTAAAGTTGTAATAGCACTGTTACTAATATACTTTTTAGTCACATATAATACTTTAGATTTATATAGAGTGTTTGATTTAGACCTTATATTAGTTTTATACATAATCTTATTGTGTTTAATAATTATGATTCTAGGAGCTTTTAAATGGTTTTTATTATTAAGTATACAAAATAAAAAAATAACTTTTTTTCGAACATTAGAGTCATACTACCTTGGCTATGCACTAAACTATTATTTATTCGGGGTTGCTGGGGATGTAATCAAGACTGTATATATTGCAAAAAATAAGAAAAATAAGACAGGAATTGCTTTGTCAGTAATTCTTGATCGAGTTATTGGTTTAATATGTATGGGAATTATTATTTTATATTCATTGCCAATAATTTTTAAGAATTTAAATATAAAATTTTTTTACTCTTTTGTTGATAATAATATTTATTATTACTATTTTTTTATAACCTTACTAATATTTTTTATAATTTTTTGCGCTAGAAAAGTTCTAAATAGTATAAAAATAAAAAATTCAATTCTAGATTTTTTAGATAAATATCAGAATAAAATAATAAAAATGTTAACGAAAACAATTGATATATTTTTTACTTATAAAAAAAACTCATTAAATATAATATATAATATAGTTTTAGCTATATGCATACAGTTCGTAATTGCTACTTCACTATATTTAATTACACTTGAGACACTTACAGGAGATCTTGGTCTTATAAGCCATGTAATTTCTAGCGTTTTTGTTCAAATTCTCAGTATAATACCTATTTCGCCAGGAAATATTGGTGTTGGAGAGGCAGCTTTTTCTCAAGTTATGTATTATATGAATAGTAAAGTTCTTTTAGAGTACGCTTCAGTTTATTTTATTTTCAGATTAATCAATATGATTTTTGCATTACCTGGTATGTTTGTTTACTTTTTTTCAATAAAAAGAGATATAGCTGATGAAAAATAAAAAATGGAAATTACTATCCAGAAAAAATGTTTATGACGGTAGTCCATATATAAACATATTTATTGATAAAATTGAGCTACCGAATGGAAATACTATAGAGGATTACCACAGAATTGAAGTTAATAACGCTGTAATGCTACTTATTGAAAATGAAAATAATGAATTACTCGTATATAATGAATATAGACATGGTATAGGTGAAGTATCATACACATTTCCTGCAGGCGGAATAGAAAATAATGAGACCATTGAAGAAACAACAAAAAGGGAATTATTTGAAGAACTAGGCTATGAATTTAGCGATTTTAAACTTCTAAAAAAAAATATAGTAAGTGGAAGCTACATGTTTTCCGAATTAAATTTTGTTTCGATAAAGAATATTAAAAAAGTTTGTGAGCCTTCTTGTGTAGATATTGAAGATCCCGATATACTATGGTTATCAAAGAATTCAGTAATAAACGCGATAAAAGAAGATAAATTTAAAGGCCTTACTTATGTAACAGCCGCACTCATATGGTTATTTTATGAAGAAAAAAAATAAAATTTGGATTACTGGTAGCGGAATGGTTGGCAAATCATTAATTAAAAAACTATCAGAAGATAAAAACTATAATATTTTAAGAACTAAAAAATCTGATTTTGATCAAACTAATCAAAGAAAAACAGATAATTGGATAAAAAAAAATAAACCAAACATAATTATTATAACCTCAGCTTTAGTCGGTGGCATACAAATTAACTCAAAAATTCCAGCAACTTTTTTATATGAAAATTCTATGATAATTTTAAATATCATAAAATCAGCACATGAAAACGGGTGTAGTAAAATTGTTTTTTTAGGTGCAAGTTGCATGTACCCAAAATTTGGGAAGCAACCATTTAAAGAAGATACAATTCTAGATGGAAAAATTGAAGAAACCAATGAAGGTTATGGGATTTCAAAAATACTAGGCGTAAAATTTATTGAAATGCTTAACACGCAATATAATACTTCACATATTTCCATAATTCCAGCTGCTAGTTATGGCCCTAACGATTGTTATGATAATGATAAAAATCATGTTATACCTGCTTTAATTCAAAAATTACATGAAGGAAAAGTTAAAAATAAGAAGAGTATTGAAATTTGGGGCACAGGAAAAGTTAAAAGAGAATTTATTCATGTTGATGATATGGCTGATGGAATCATTCACATTATAAAAAATTATGATGATAAGCTACCAATAAATTTAGGCACTGGTGAAGAAATAAGTATTAAAGATCTAGCTTTTTTAATTAAAAAGGTTGTTGACTATAAAGGTGAAATATTTTTTGATAAAACAAAGCCAGATGGAATAAAAAGAAAAATTTTAGACAATTCAAAAATTAAAAAACTTAAATGGGAATCTAAAATTAATCTTGAAGATGGAATAACATCTTCTTATAAAGAATATATTAAAAATTTGTAAGCTGAATTATTTAATACAATTAATTTAGCTAAATGATAATATGTGATATATTAAAAAAAGATTTTGTTGCTGCTTATGCAAAGGAAAATATGATGAAAAATTCAATTGAAATTTATTTAAATACTGTTTCTGACAATTTTAAAAATTTGGTAAATAACAGTGTCCAAATAGAAGATGCTGCTAAAATTACAATTCAAGCTTTACGAAATAAAAATAAAATAATTTTTTGTGGGAACGGTGGATCGGCAGCTGATTCTCAACACCTTGCTGCTGAATTAATGGGAAGATATAAAATTGATAGAGACCCATTGCCGGCAATTGCTATTACTGTAGATTCATCTGCATTAACGGCTATTGCAAATGACTATGGATATAAAAATGTATTCTCAAGACAGTTAAAAGGTCTTGGCACAAAAGGAGATGTTCTTTTTGCAATTTCTACAAGTGGCAAGAGTGAAAGCATAATTGAAGCAATAAAAACCGCCAAAGATATAGGTATGCAAGTTATAAGCTTAACGGGCTTAAATAATAATGAAATGAATAAAATGTCAGACATATGTATTAATACTCCTAGTAAAGAAACAAATCATATTCAAGAAATGCATATAACAATTGGGCAATTAATATGTGGCCTCGTAGAAAACGAACTCTTTAGTAAATAAAAGAAAAATATGTCAAAGTATAAATGTTTTATTAATATACATTCATTACACTAATAAATTAGGTGAAATACTTATTATAAAAATCTTTTAAACCCATAAATATCTTGTACCTATAATTTAAGTACCAGGCGATATTGAATAGCAAAGGGTAACTGTTTTCTTTAAACCCAGTTCCTGCGTAATTTAAATAATAAAATTTTCTAAAAAAATTACTAATACAATACTTTAAACTATTAATATTATAATTAAGTGCTAAAAAAAGCTTTTTATCTTTATATAATTTGTATGACGAAGTACTTTCAATATAAGTTATTTCATTGTACTTATGCTGCATTATCGTTAATATTAATTTCATAGCTCTTTTTTTTGCTATTTTTTGAACTTTTGAAGATACTAAAACATCCCAAGATTTAAGTTGCCCATTATATCTCTCGTATTTTTCGTTTTCGTTTTTCTCTGTTGGTTTTTGACCAGAAAATTTTAATGTATTATCACTTACATCTCTATTGTAATGAGAACTACTAAAATTATTATATGTCATCATATAATAAGATATTGACTGTTGAAAAGCGTCTGCCGAGAAAACTGGACTCCAATTATTATCACATATTTCAATCCATTTTCGTGTTGTAAAAACAACATTTGACGGTGCAAAGCAGCTTTCCCAAAAATCTATATAATTTCTATTTTTATGGCTTGAACAAGTAACTCTAAAAATGCCATCCTCATATAAATTTCTATATTTTTCTAAAACATCATCCCAGTTCTTTGTATTAATAGACATGCGATCTGTTAAGCACGCTATAAAATATGACTGATTATTAACTAACTTTTGAGCCATATTGTTATGAATATGGCCATTAAAATAACCTGAAGGTGACTCTATATACTTAATTTTAAATTTTCTAATATTAATTTGATCATCAAGAAATTTTTTCATTAATTGATCATCTGTGTCTATATTTACAATCATCTCAAAGTTATTTGGATTAGAAGCGTTTCTCTCAAATGAATCCATAAATTCATTAAGATTATTTTTATTTTTTGAGGGTATAAGAATAGATAAAAGGATATTATTTCTCCTTTAAGTTGATAACCATTCTTCTGGCATTATTTCCCGAAATAAATTTTTCTCCTTTACTAATATACGATACCGAAAGTAAAGGTCTTGAATTATTACTGTGATTCGCACTTGATCCATGGATACAATTACCATTTAAAACCAAAAGGTCACCTTTATTAAATTCAACATATGTTTTTTTAAACTTTTCGAGTATTTCATCTGGAATTTTATTGCCCGGATTATTATCGCCTTTTTCTCTATAAGAAACGTTTGACTCTGCTTCAAAAAGTCCAAATTTGTGTGATCCAGGATATATAAATAAAGTTCCATTATCTTTTTTTGAATCCTCTAAAAAAAAATTTGTTGTCAAGTATTGGGTATTAAAACCATTCTTTAGAGTACTATTATTTTGTGGATATATATTATCTTGATGAGGATGCCACGCCTGTTTCGCATATCGAGTATTTGCTTCTTTAAATAACATTTGTGACATCAAAGCAACAACTTCAGTCTGTTGCAATTCTTCAAGTATTTCGACAGCTTTTTTATGCGCCATAATTTCGAATGTTTTTTTTGCTGTTATTCTACATTCCTCAACCAATTCAACGCGCTCCGTTAAGCTTATATCTTCCGATAAGTTTAAAAAACTCTGAGCAACTAAAAAATCAAACCTATCTGGATTCATAATGGCTGCATATTCATTATCAGCATGTTTTTTTATTCTTTCCAAATACTGATCACAGGCTATATGAGTTAATAGTTCTTCAAAAATAACATAGCCATTATTTTTATAAAAACTATTTTTTTCTTTAGTAATCATTTATTCTTCCATCTAAAATAAGCTCGTTTCTTTTATCAATCATAGCAGAATATATCATTTCAATAACATTGTTAACATCCATTGCGTTTTTTCTTTCTGGCCAAGTTTTTATATTTGTTGGATAAACATCAAGTATATTATATTTACTATTTTCTTTTTTTAAACTATCAGAAAAACCCCTTAAACCCCATTTTGAGGCAGCATACATTGTTCTATTACTTTTTGTTTCTAAACCAACCATTGAATTAATATTTATTACTTGTTCTAATTCATTCTGTAATAAATTTAAAAGCAAAATAGGTGCCTTTAAGTTCACATCAATCATACTATTAATAGTTTTTTGAGATATTTCTTTAAATTCTATTCCAGGGCAGATTAATCCAGCATTATTTATAAGAATTTTAACTTTAGCTTCAATTGCATATTGCGCTATTTCTTTGATATCTTTTGGGTTGCTTAAATCGCCTGATATAAAATCAACAGAATAATCTTTATCAAGAAATTCCTGATGCACTTTATTTAGTTTATCCTCATTTCGACCGTGTAATATAACGGAGTGCCCTTTTTTTAAAAAATATTGCGCTATAAAATACCCTAAACCATTATTTGAACCAGTAATAAGAGCTTTACTTAAAAACATTATATCTCTCATCAATAATACTTTTGTTTTCTAAGAACCAGTCTATTGTCTCATTTAAACCATCTTCTAAATTTACTTGAGCATTAAATCCAAGGCTTTTTGCCCTATCTACATTAAATACTCTTCTTTTATCGCCCATTGGTTTATTTTTTAGCCACACTATTTCTTTGTCAAATCTTTTTGAAACTACATCAGCTATCTGTTTTATTGTTATCCCGGAACCACTACCTAAATTTACAGGATCAGTTACACCATTTTTCACAAGATGAAGCATGCCGTTAGCTACATCTTTGCAGTGAATAAAATCTCTAATTGGTGATCCATCTCCCCAGACTTCGAGGATATCATTTTCATACCCTTTTCTTATTAAAGATGGAATAACCATAGCATTTTCAGGATCAAAATTATCGTACGGTCCATATACATTTGCAGGTCTAACAATAGAGCAACGCCCTTTACCAAATTGTTTTTCATATGCCTGACACTGAAGTTCCCCCATTCTTTTAGCCCAACCTCCATACCAATCATTCTTTGATGGCTGCGTTTTCCAAACTTCATCCTCAAAAAGTTCTTCTGCTGGCTCATATACACCAACAGTGCTTGTATATAAATACCATTTTACATCAGCAAGCATAGCTGCCTCCAACATATTTGTATTAAATTGCATCATTGGCCCCATTATATCAGCAGGTCTTTCAATGCAAACTTCGGGCGAACACTTAATACCAACTAAATTAAAAATATATTCCATATCTTTACAAACTTCCTTGCAACTACCAAAATCTTTTAAATCAACATTATAATAATTAATTTTATTTGACATGTTTATAGGTTTATTTAAATCTGCAACATATACGTTAGCTTTTTCTTGAAGTAATATTGAAACAAGTTGCCGACCTATCATTCCGCTACCACCTGTTACTAAAATATTTTTATTTTCAAACATATTTAATTTACTAGTTCTTATTTTTAATAATTGATTTTACCATTTTAACAATAGCATCTGGAGTAGGGGGTAAATTATCTACATCAGGATGAAAGCCAGCTGTTCTATGTTCTAATCCCAAGGTATAAACTTTTTTATCCGCAGCTATCATCATGGTATGTGCAATGCTTGATGCAGCTCCCTCTTCGTAATCATCGTCTAAAACCATTCCGCCAAACTTGCTTTGATTTAAAGCTTCTCTCCATTCTTCTTTAAATAAAAATGGTTTAATCCATAATTGATGAATTATATTAATTTTATAACCTTCAGCTTCTAACATTAATCTAGCCTCTTCTGCATCAAATCGTGTTATAGAAATTGGAAATAATGTAAAATCTGCTCTTTCATGAATTACATTATTCATCTCTTTTGCATTATCATAACTTCTCCTATGCTCAGAAACATAATATACATCATCATCTTTCATAAATTCATTATATGCATACTTATATTCATTTGGGGTCATAGGTGAAATTATTTTACTACCAGGCATCCTTTGAAATAAAGAATGATGTGATGATCCAGCAACAGGGCCTATAGCTCCTTCCATTGCAATACTTCTAACAAATATAGGGCATGGAATATCCCATATTTCTTTACTTTTGCAAGCGTAATTAACTATTATAGGCGCATTATACCATTGAAAACCTTGATAACGGACAACGTATATTGGTCTTATTCCTTTAAGGCCAGCTCCAACTACAAAGCCACCATTCGCAACATCTGATGTTGCAACTTCTATCATTCCATCCTCCTCATATAACTCTGGTAAAGTACCTCCAACCCAGCCAACAGCTGTAAGACATTGGCCAAAGCACATGCTTTTTTTTTCTATGAGATGAACTCTAACTATTTCTTTTATTGTTTCTCTAACTGTTTTTTCCATGCTTCAATTACCAAATTTTTATTATATTGATCAATTTCTTTCCCCTTGTCGCCAAAAAAATTCATTTCCTCTTTATACCTATCAAAATTTTCTCCGTCTGTTCCTGCGCCAGCATGCCAGAACTTTCTTATAGTGTTAATATTTAAGAGCATTGGTTCATCAAAAGAATTTTCTAAATATTTATATATAGTCATCGGATCGTCAGAAATATTAAAACTTTTTAGTTTCATTCCATTTGCAACATCATGCATTTCCCAGTTTCTCCTAACTTTTTTTTCAGTTAAAATTGAGAGATTATTATCTTCAACTATAAATAGAATTGGTAACTTTTTTGTTGATGCCCAACCTATCGAACTTAATGAATAATCTTCCTCAGCAGCTGAATCTCCAACAAAAACTATTGTTGGTTTTTTACTTGCAAAGCATGCTCCAACACCTATAGGAACTTGGTTACCCATTAATCCGTCATGACCGTATATATTTTTTTCCTTTGATTGTATTGATGCAGACCCTCCCATACCAAAAGCACAACCTGTTTTTCTTCCCAGCATTTCGTCTATTAGTTGAAAAATATCTCCGCCAAAAGCTAAGTAGGTTGAATGCCCTCTATGTTGTATAAATATGTCTGGAATAATATTTTGCTCACTCATTTTTACAGCTATACTAGAAGCAATAAATTCTTGCCCAGCGGATAAATATACTGGGAACTTTATAACTTTTTCTTGTACTTTATTATATAGTTCCGTCTCAAAGTTTCTACAAAGTGAAGCTTTTTTAAAAATTTCTAATCTAAAATCTTTCAAAGGATTTCCTCTAAGTCTTCTAAGGTTTTATTCCATGAGCTAAATCTATACCCATTGTCATCTATATAAACTTTTGCTCTTGGCTTTTCACTAGTGATAGACTGAATATATTGCATAACATTATGTTTTTCAAGCCACTCTCTTACAAGTTCTTTGCCGGTTTTCCCATTGACAAGTGGCCTATTACTCTTAGCCTTTGCTGTAAAAATGATAATATTATATTTTTGCGAAAGCAATTCAATTGCTTTTAAAGATCCTGGAAGAGGTTCGCCGTAACAAGTTCCGTCATGCCAACCTTTGTCAAAATTATGTATCACTCCATCAAAATCTATAGCTACATTATTTAATTCGTTTTCGAAACCTGGAGGTACATGGTGCGAACTTGTTAGATCCATTATTTATTCTATTACTTCATTAAGTGATTTAATAATCATTATAACAGTTTTTGGATGAACTTTTTCAAATGTATTAAGTAATCTTTTCACGATATGCGCTGCAATAACATCGCCTGGATTTGCAACTAATATATCTTCTTCATCTGTCATAATTCCTCCATCGAGAAACATAATATTTTCATAATCTTGTATTTTCATAAAACTTTCTTTTGTTGACACATTTTCAACAATAATTTTACAATTTGAAAATATATATGTATCTTTTGTATTTTTAGCTGGGTCTTTGAAAAAGATACATTCTCTGCTCTTTTCTTGTTCACTTGATTTTCCCTCATAAGGTTTAGCTTCCCTTCCGTACTTATCTTCTAGGCGTACAAGATCATGTTTTAATTTAGGAGTTTCAATTTCAAAGATATTAGCACCACCTTCTGATAAAGCTTTTGTTGAATGAAATAGACCTTTTCTAATCATTATTTTTCTACCAGCAACTAATCTATTGATATCATTTAAAAAAGAAACATCAACAGCTCCGTCTAGAACTATTAAACCCGTATCTTTTTTTGGATGACAATGAAGTGAAGTTTGATGTCCTTCTTCGATATGTAAAAACCATAAACCGACATGGTCATTTTCATAAGCTAGATATTCATAGCCCCATGGCTTATTAACAACTATATTTTTGTATTCTGTCTGGTTATTAACCATTTGATTTATTATAGACTTCAAATACTGCTTTCATCCATTGCCCCATCCATTTGTAGTGGGGGCAGCTTACTAAATTCTCAGATATGACAGCTGGGCCATCTACATAATTCGCTCCAGAGTTTGATATGTCATCCATAATACTGTAATAACCCGACACATCTCTGCCAGAAGTAATTTTTGATGATATGAGAAGTTGTGCTCCATGACATATACAGGCAATTGTTTTCTTTTTACTATCCCACTCTTTAATAAACTTTAAAGCGTTTTTATTTTGCCTAAGATACTCTAATGCTTTAACGCCACCTGGAATAATTAATAAATCATAGTCACTCATATGTTTATCAAATAATTTTTGATCATCTAAGTCAAACACTGACTGGGTGCATTCATTATAAGTTCCTAAAATCCCAAAAATCCTTCCTAGCTTGTTTGCCATAATATCAACCTCAAACCCTTCTTCTTGCACCCTATAGAATGGATATACTACTTCGTGATCTTGATAACTTTCCCATGTAAGAATTAAAGCTTTTTTTGACATTTTATCCCCTTATCTTTAAGTAAATATTATTCATTTATTTGCAGACTACATAATTTCATAATTTCTTAATAATTTCAATTAATTAGTGTATTGTTCATCTGTGAATGCATTATACCTATCTATATTTTTTGCATTATTTTTATTATACCATTTAATAGTATTTTCAATACCTTTATCTAATGAAATTTTTGGTTTAATCCCAATAGATTCTGCTCTTTTTGTATTCATAATTCTCATTTTGTCACCTGACGGCTTTGAAGTATCCCAAATAATTTTACATTCATCCGTCATCTTATTTGATATAGATGTTGCTATTTCTTTAATAGTAACTCCAGCTCCACTTCCTAAATTTATAGGCTTATTATAACCTTGCCTCACTACTTCTATCATTCCGTCAGCTACATCTTCAGAGTATATAAAGTCCCTTATGGGGCTTCCATCTCCCCAAACAGTTAAAGGTCTTTCACCAGAGGTTGCTCTATTTATCAAACTTGGAATAACCATAGCATTTTCAGGATCAAAATTATCGTACGGTCCATATACATTTGCAGGTCTAACAATAGAAATTTTATCCCATTTGTACTGAATCTCATAAGCTTGCGCCTGAAGTTCGCCCATTCTTTTTGCCCAGCCAGCAAATCTGTCATTTTCTGATGGAAAAGTTGACCAAACATCATCTTCATTAAATACATCTGCAGGTTGATAAACTCCGATGCTACTTGTAAATAAATATCTTTGAACGCCTGATAATCTTGCAGCTTCCATCATATTTATTGAGAAGGTAATCGTGGGAATAAAAAAACTAGCTGGATTTTCAAGAGTCATTTTTGGAGATCCTTTGACACCTATTAAATTAAAAACGATTTCTTTATCTTCACATGCTTTTAAGCAGTTGCTGAAATTTCTTAAATCTAAATTTATAAATTTAACTGAATCATCAAAATCTGGGTTCTTATCAAGAGAAACAACGGTAAGATTCGCCCCATAATCTAATAGTTTACTCACTAAAGGCATACCTATTAGGCCTGTTCCTCCAGTAACTAAAATATTTTTATCCTTAAAAAAATTCATATTTTTTTTGGCTCCTCATTATAAATAATTTTTGTTCCATTTTTTGCTACCTTAAATGGAACCACTGGTCTATTATTTAAAATAAGTTTTTTAACTAAATCATTTTTTTTTCCTTCTTCGCAAACAAATAATAAAAAGCCTCCACCTCCTGCTCCTAAAATTTTTCCTCCAATAGCTCCGTTTTCAGTTCCATAATTATACAAATCATCTATTTCTTTATTTGTTATACTAGAAGATAAATCTCTTTTTATCTTCCATGCCTCGTGCATTAATAGTCCAAAATTTTTAATGTCATTTTTTAACAAGTAATTTTTACATTCAGGAACCATATCCTGCAAAGACTTAAAATCTTCTTTTTTATTTACTATATTTTTTACTTTTGACTCAGCTATATCTGTAGCTCTTCTAGTTTGACCCGTATATACCAATACTAGTCTTTCTAGAAATTGATCCAATTGAGATGTAGATAAATTTATGGGTGATACTTGATAACTTCCGTCATTTTTTATAATAACACTATTAAAACCTCCAAAAGAAGTTGCAATTTGATCTTGTATTCCTACTGTTTCGTTTAATTTGTTTTTTTCAATATTATAAGATATTTTTGCAAGCTCATACGGATTTAATTCTTTCTGCATGTCTTCATACATAGCTTGAACTAGCGCTGCTGTAAAAGCGGAACTTGATCCCATACCACTGCCGCCAGGTAAATCTCCAATATAAGATATATCAAGACCTTTATCATATTTAAAAAGTTTAAGTGTTTCTCTTACAATTGGATGTTGGATTGATTCAATATCGTCTACTTCTTCAGACAACCTCCAAAGTACTCTGAACTGCTTTTTTTGAAATTCTGGCTTTATTCTAAGAGTGATATAAGTGTAGTAATTAATCGCCATTGATAAAAAGGCGCCTCCATTTGAAGAAAACCAATCTTCATAATCAGTTCCTCCACCAAAGAAAGATATTCTATAGGGTGATCTTGATACAATCATATAAGGTTATTATTGTTATTTTTTAATGCATTATAGTACAAGATTAAAGTTAAATGCATTAATTTTATAAATATAACCTTATAACCATTTTTTAACTGAAAATCTATACGCTAATTCAGACAAGGGACATTTAATTATATCAATGAGCCAATAAAAACCTTTTAAATCATAACCTTTCTTAAATACATTTTTAAATTTTTTGAAATTCGCTTTATAAAAATACCAAACTAAAAGCAAGGAAAGGTTATGAGATTTAAAATCAATAAGTTTTTTTTGTTTAAATGCAGAAATATTTTTTTTTTGAAGATAGTATTCAGCGATACCAATGTGCTCTTCTCTTATTTTAACAAGCCCAGATCTACTGCCGCTATAAGAATTTTTATGATGTGTCATTTTATATAATATTTCTTCTATAACGAAATTTTTTACATTATTTAAAGCAAGTCTAATTAAAAATTCTCTGTCATTTGAGTAAAAAATTGTATCGTCATAATAAAGGGGTTTCAAATATCCATATTTCTTGAAAATTTTTTTTTTGTAAAAATGATTTAAGACATGTTTAAATAGTATATTATCTAATTTAAGCAATATGTTTTTTCTTTTTTTAGACTCTAATATAATTTTTTTTGTTTCTAGATTTTCAATAGATAGCCCATAAGAAATGATATCAACATGTTCTTCTTTATTAAAAGCTTCTGCTATTAAATTTAAAGCATTATTTGTTAAATAATCATCTCCGTACAAAAATCCAATAATATCTCCTGTTGAAATATCAATTGCTTTATTACAAGCATCAGCACTACTTTTGTCTTGTTCAGAAATAATAGTATCTATTATTTCACTATTATTATTTACAATTTCCATTGTGTTATCTTCAGACAAGCTATCCATAACAATTACTTCTAAGTTTTTGTAATTTTGTGATTTTAATGAGTCAAAAGTTTTTTGAAGAGTTTTTCCTGCGTTCTTTATAGGAATAATAATTGTTATTTTAGGATAATTTTTCATTTTCTATTATTTTTTCAATTTTTTTTAAATTTTCTTTTCCCTTAATAATTTTTTTTAAATAATTTTTTTTATGAAGAAGATTTATTATTATTATAATATATTTGTCTGAAAATTTTAAGTAACACCACACCATGAAAATTATATTTTTTAGCTTCGTATTAATTAGGTGTCTAGGTGATCCTCTATAATAAAAAAAATTGAATCTTCTTAAGAAATTTTTCCAAATTAGTCTATTTCTATTTATTGGAATATAGTCAGGTAATATTTTTGAGCCATTTATTTCTGAAATAATTTCAAACGCTGATTTACTTGCGACTTTTTGAATTTTATATGACATAAGCCTAAAAAAAGCTTTGTAATATATACGCGATCTTTCAATTCTCTCCTTGAGGACTAAACCCGTTGAGACATCCTCTCCAAGAAAATCAATGTTATCTAATATAATATTTCTTTGATATTTGTCCCCATACTTATTTATGTAAAAAGATACACACTCTTGAAATGTATCAGGTCCTATGCAAGGATTCCATTGACCAACAATATCTAACCATTTTTTCGTATAAAATGAATATGAGTCTGGCTTATAGCCACATTCCCATATATCGTCATATAGCTCATTTCTATATTTAGAGCATCTAATTCTGAAAATGTTATCTTTAAAATAATTATCGTAGTTTAATATTACTGAATCCCATTCATTTGTAATAAAAATAATATCATCTGACATGCATGATATAAATTTTACAGACTCAGCCGTTTCTTTTAAAAGAATATTTAATGGTTTCCATGCATCGGAAAATGTTTTAATTAAATCTGTCTCGATACTTCTTATGAGATCTGGATATTTTCTATTTAGAATTTTAATAACACCTTTCATTTTCTCATCGCCCAAATCTATACTAACTAAAACTTCAATATTCTTAATATTATTTGCATTATTAGCAAGGGATGTAATAAATTTTTTTAAAGATTCTGATTTATTAGAATTAAGATGAATAGAAATTAATTTTTTATTGCGCATTTTCTTAATATAGCGTATTTTTAATATCTTCAAAATGTGATTTAGCTTTTTCTATATGATCTTTAGTAAAATGTTTTGGATAAATTACATCCATATTTTTAAGAGAAAATTTTTCCCAATTAGCATTAACTTTTTGCATAGCCCAAAAACCTCCCCATGATGACACCTCGCCAAATTCTTCAGATACTGCAACTGTTACGCCTGGATGGAAATTTTTTTTTGTTTTAGGATCTTGAATAAAATCCTTATGCTTATTTCTTCTAGCATTATCATTGTCTATTTCATGAAGCTGCAAATTTAAGTCATCTCCACATATTACCCCTCCTTCTTTTACTAGCCTCAAAGAATTTTTTATATCTTTTTTAACAGGATTATAGGTATGATCAGCATCTATAAAAATAACATTATAAGCAGCATCTTTTAATTGTGGTAAAATATTTTCACTTTGACCTCTAAAATGCTGAGTTTTTATTTTATTTTTTAATGTACCCATATTGTGAAGAAATACATTATAAGCAAAATCGGATTCAAGCAACTGTTCCATCTCTTTTGCATATTGTTCATTGGCATGAATATCCATATCAAAAAAAGGTTGCCATGCATCTATACAAGTTATTGAGCTATTTTCATCTGTGTATTTTGTAAGCCCTTGTGCCCATGAAAGTGTCGAGGCTCCAAACCATGACCCTATTTCTAATATACTTAAATTTTTTTTATCAAGATTTTTACTTAAGAATTCTACGACACCAATCATAAAAAGATGTCTTATAGGCGCACTCAAAACTGCATTTTTATGATCCAAAAATGGTTTTTGTTTATCTAGGGATTTTATAAAATTTATATCATTCATTTTTATCTGGTTAAATAATTACCTTTATTTTTAGACACTTGTATTCTCCAAAAATCTAATAAATCTGAAATTGTTTTTTCATAAGGAATAACTGGTTCCCAGCCAGTATGTTTTTTAAATTTTGATGTATCTGGTACTTGCAAATCAGCATCTATTGGCCTTATTCTTTCTTCGTCTAACTCAATTTTTAACTTATCTCTTAAAGGCGATAGTTTTATTAAATCATTTAAGATTGTTTCTATAGTGCATGAATGACTACCACCAATATTATAATATTCGCCAGGGGTAGGGTTTATTGTAACTAACATATGATATGCTCTGACAGCATCCCTTACATCAGCTATAGTTCTCATTGACATTAAGTTACCTACTTTTATAGTTGGTTCAATGAAACCTGCTTCTGCTAACGCAATTTGTTTTGCAAATGTTGATTCTGCAAAGACATCACCTCGTCTTGGCCCAGTATGAGTAAACATTCTGGTAGTCATTATCTTCATGCCATATGCTTCGGCATAAAATCTTCCAATCAGATCAGTACCTACCTTAGAAATAGCATATGGTGATGCTGGGTGAAATGAGCACTCTTCATTAATTGGTATTTTATCTTTCGAGACTCTTCCAAAGACTTCTGAAGAGGCGCAAATATGTATGCATGAATTTCTAGAAAATGTCTTTAATGCTTCGAGCACTGAGGATGTTCCAGATATATTTGTATCATATGTATCAAGCGGAGCATCAAAACTTGTCTTTGGGTAACTTTGTGCGGCTAAGTGAAATGTAAAGTCTGGAACTACCTCAGAAATTACTTTGTTAATAGATTGTGGATCTCTTAAATCTCCATAATGCAAATATACTCTATTTTTTGTATTTATATTTTTAATTAAACTTTCAATATTATCTAGCGGGCTTCTCCATCTTATTAATCCATGAATATCCCAATCAGTATTCTCTAACAAATAATCTGCTAGATGTGAACCCACCATGCCTGTTATTCCCGTAATAAATGCTTTCAATTTAACTTCTCTTTAAAAAAATTATCAAACACTAGTTTTACATAATTCATTGAATCCTTACATAAAGATTGATGAACGCCAATTGAGAATCCATTGTCCATAATATTGTCGGAATTTTTCAAATCACCAGCAACACGATGTTTAAATAGTGAATTTGCAGGCTGGCGAGCTATATTTCCAGCAATAATTGGACGCGTTTCGATTCCATTTTTATTTAGGTAATCACAAATTTCATCTCTATCAAAATATTTATTTTTCTTTACAATAAATGGAAATCCAAAATGCGAATTTTTCGACCCTTCTGTAGTTTCTTGAAAACTAAAGAAATCAGAATATTTACTAAAATATTTTTTATAATTTTCAGCGTTTTTAATTCTTTTACTTACAAATTCATTTAATTTATCTATTTGAATCAAACCCATTGAAGCTTGCGGTTCTGTAATTCTCAAATTATACCCTTCATTTACAAACAAAAATTTTGGATCAAAATCTGGGTATTTTTTTGTCCACTTTTTTCTATCTTCAACTTGTCTAACCCATCCATGTGCTCTAATAATTCTCATCATTTCTGATAATTCAAAATCATCAGTTACACAGATGCCGCCCTCCAGAGTAGTAATATGATGCGAGTAATAAAAACTAAAACTTCCAACTCTGCCGAATGAGCCAACCGATCTTCCTTTATATGTAGCCCCCATGGATTCACAACAATCTTCAATTAGCATTAAATTATTATTTTTACATATAGATAAAATTGCATCCATATTGCATGGGTTGCCATATATTGGAACTGAGAATATAGCTTTTGTTTTTGATGATATAGCCTCCTCAATTTTACTAGGATCCATATTAAAAGTGTCTAACTCGCAATCAATATATACAGGGATTAATCCACATTGTATTACTGGCCAGACTGTTGTTGACCAAGTCAATGCTGGTAAAATTATCTCGTCACCTTTTTTTAAATTATTTTCTGTCAATGAACTTGTTAGGGCTGAAAGCATTAATAAATTTGCCGAGGAACCCGAGTTGTTTGAAACACCATATTTATAACCGTATGAGTTTACATATTTTTTTTCAAATTCCTTAACTTTTGCTCCCATTGTCACATTTGTAGTAAGCATTTGTTTTGTAAATGCGATGATTTCTTCTGAATTAAAAGTAGGTTCATGCAATCTCACAATAGGATTGTTAATATCAAATTTATTATTATTATTCTCTGACCAATATTCATTAATTGATTCTTCTATTTTACTGTACTTATTTTCTTTCATTAAATAATCCTTATAAATAAATGGGCTAAATAACGCTAATCAGCTTTAAAAATTAGCTTACATTACACGTACAATATGATATCAAATTTTAATGATTTAGTATTTGAAAATTTTAAAAGGGGCCCTTAAAAGAAATAATTTCATGTTGTTCTACTTCTGGAGGCTCCCATTTTTCATTACCCCCGCACATTTGATTTGCTTTCATAGCGATGGATTGAGGATTAGGATAAAAATTTTTCTCTAAACTAGGCGTTGTTGGACAAGGAGTTTCTGTAAATCCAACTCTATTATATTGAATATTTTCACAGTTTATAGCAACATCTGTAATAATTTCTGAAGCAAAACCACAGGTCATCCATCCATTATCCACCACTAACAACTTTTTAGTTTTGCTTGCAGATTTTCTAATCAAATCATAATCTATAGGGGATAAACTTATAGGATCTATAACTTCTGCACTTACACCAACATTTTTTAGAAGATCAGCGGCTCTTAGTGAATCTTCAACTGTATGGCTAACTCCAACAATTGTAATATCACTTCCATTTTTTAAAATTCTTCCTTTACCAAACGGTATCTCATACGTTTTAGAAGGAACATAACCAGCATTCTTGTATAACATTCTGTGCTCAATGAATATTACTGGATTATTGTCTCTAATACTGGCTATTAAAGCTCCTTTTGCATCATGAGGAGTTGTAGGAGCAATAACCTTAATACCAGGGATGTGCATAAAGTATGATTGAAGAGATTGACTATGTTGAGCACCCTGTCCCCAACTTCTGCCTATTGCGGCTCTAATAACCATCGGAACAGAATGTTCTCCAGATGATATATATCTAAGTTTTGCCGCCATATTTACTAATTGATTCATGCATAGCAAAAGAAAATCCATTCTCTGGTGAACATAAATTGGTCTTAAGCCAGCTAAAGCAGCTCCTATACCTATACCTGTTAAGCCATCTTCAGACAAAGGGACATCAAAATTTCTTTTATTACCATAAATCTTATGAAGATCTTTGGATGTACCATAATGTCCTTTTGGGTCATCTACTCCCAGTCCATAAACGAAAACATTCTCATCATTAGCCATTTCTTGAAAACATGCTTCATATAATGCCTCACCGTAATTTATAAGTTTTTTATCAATTGTGTTATTCATAATTAATTATCCATACACATTATCGTAAATTTCTTTTTTAGATGGAAAATTACTATCTTCTGCAAATTTTACAGCATTATCAATTTCACGATTTACTTTTGACTTTATGGAGTCAACTATTTTTACTGGTAGTTTTTTTTCTAAATCCAATAAGTCATCATTTTTTATTGCTTCATCAATTTCATATTCATCTCGATAATTTAAGTCTCGAGCATCCCCTACTCCGACATGATCCTTCCATCTTAATGTCATGCATTCTAATAATTGGGGCACACTTCTATTCTCTATGTCATTTAGACAGTCCACTGTTGCATTATAAATATCTTTTGTCGAAGAGCTTAAAACTTTTCTTGTATTAATACCAAATGCTTTTGCTCTTTCTGAAATAGGATCGTTAACAGCCCTTCTGTCTTGATGGGTATAAATGGCATATTTATTATTTTCACATATGAATATAATTGGTAAATTGTGTAAACTTGCGAAATTTAATGATTCCCAGTAAACCCCTTCATCTGTAGCCCCATCACCGTGGTAGCATACAACCACTCCTTTTTCTTTTTTATATTTAAGAGCATATGCATAGCCAACTGCTTGGGGTACAGCTGTTGCTACAATTGCAGAAGTTGGCATAAATTTTTTGCTCCAATCATTTAAATGCATTGAACCACCTTTACCTCTGGCAGTTCCTCTAGATTTTCCATATAATTCTGCCCACATTTTATCTAAATTTGCTTCTCTTGCTATGTAATGTGCATGTCCCCTATAATTACTAAAAATTACCTCATCTTTACTAAAAGCCAAGTTTGTTCCAACAGAAACTGATTCCTGACCAATAGATAAATGTACAGGGCTTTTAATTTTATCAGAATCATATAACTCAATTATCTTTTCTTCACTTTTTCGTATAAGTAAAAATAAATAGTAAGCTTTTTCTAAATTAAATTCTTTTTTCATCTATATAGCTTCTTTTGAAAAATAATAACCTGGCTTAAATGGCATTTTTTTTCTACCTGTTGTTTTATATTCTCTTGAATATTTTGAAAAATTACACTGTAACATTATTCTTATATCCATACTTATTCTAGTCTTGCTTGTAACATTATGCTGAGTGCAATGAAGGCATCTTGGGTCAAAAATAATATATTCACCATATTTCATTTTTAAAGGCGATGATTTTAAACTCATGTGTGAAATAAAATCTTCATCATATTGGCATTTCTCGGCTAATATTTCGAAGTTATTATTGCACATTTTATAAACTTCTACACTATCATTTAATGATGTTAGCCTCATACTATT
>MDSV01084383.1_pt1 | contig 24478 bp, 19 predicted proteins | sample 810851 | NCBI WGS metagenome assembly MDSV01 (sample SAMN05326640, study PRJNA326480) | marine metagenome | isolation source: seawater | place: Atlantic Ocean: North East | collected 2012 | reverse complement strand
TACCCCTTTAATTCATGTTTTCTCCGGAAGAAAAGTCAATAATAAATCAAATTCAATATTACTTGGTTTTTATGACAAGAGAAATAAGCATATTTTTTCAAAAAAATTGACCAATCTATTTAAAAAACCATTTTCATCTAAAATTATTTTTTTAGATAAAATTTTAAACCAAATTGAACAAAACAAAATTTATAGAAAAAATTTTTTCATTAAAATTAAATTTGATATTCCAAATATTTTTGGAAGATTAATTGTTGGAAATTATGATAAAAAAAATGATGCATTATTTATGACTCACACGTTCAGAGTTCATTGTTCAAAGAATAAAAATTTAATTATGCCTAGAAATAAATTTCAATCTACTGGTTACTTACCACTTATGAATTTTACACCACTTAAAATGAAAGCAGTCAGTTATCCAACAAATGCAAATACAATAACCTCATATAATCAATATGTATTAAAAAAAAATAAAAAGATAAAAATCGACTCTGGCTTTATAAACACTGGTGGCCATAAATCTGAAATTTTCGAAATAGATCAATTTGAAAATAATTTTAAAATTTTAGAATTTAAAAAATTAATTCCTGATAGATTAAACGTTGAGTTTAATTATTCACTTGAAAATTCGAGACACCCAACAGATATAGCCGATGGCATTAAAACATGCTATCAACCTAAAAAATTTAGTCATTGGGGCCATGGAGTTTCTAGAAAAAGCTTTACGACGTATATATTTATTGCCAATTACTCAAATCTAAAAAGAGAACTTAAAAATGAAAAAATTAGGTTAAATATTTTTTCTAACTATAAAAAAATTACTAAAACACTTAATTTAGAAAGCTCCTCATTCCAAGTTGTAAAATTTGAAAATTTAAAAGAAAAAATTAAATCTAATTATTTTTCTTGGAAAGTTTTTTCTAAACAAGCAAACTTAAATATTTATTGGGTTTCATTTGATAAAAATGGGTCTATCTGTGGAGATCATGCATTCTAAAAAAAATGTTATAATAATTTTAATAGATGCATTGAGGTATGATAGGCTTGTTTTGGGTGGATATAAATTTAATTTAACACCTAATTTAAATAAAATAATTTCAAAAAGTACTTTTTTGAAAAATCATCATGCCAATGGTTGTCCTACTTCAGTTTCATTTCCAAGTATTTTTACTTCAACTTATCCACTTGATTATAAAGGTTATGATAACGGTATTAAGTATAGACCAAAAACATTTGCAGAAATATTTTCTGAAAATGGTTATGATACATTTGGTGTAACCAGTGCGCACCCATCAGGAAATCATTTTTGTTATAACAGAGGCTTCAGAGTTTACGAGAACCTTTTAGATTTTTATCAATGGTTTAGACAAAATTTAAAAGTTTTTTTGAGAGAAGATTTAGAGAGTTACAAGCAGAATAAAATTTCAAAAGATGAAATTTTAAAAAAAATTTCATCTGATTATGTGGCCATTTTAGAGTCAACTATAGTTTATATCAACCAACTTATTAAATTAAAACTCAAAGTTAAAAATTTTGATTATAAAAAAAATGAAAAAAAAATACTAAGGGAAATTAATATTGCCAAAAATCAACCAGAAATAATTTTAGAAAAAATTATTGAATTTGATTATTTATATTATTTATTTTTTGGTGAGGAGAAAATTTCTGAATTTAAAAAAAAGTATTTATATTTTAAAGAAAGTTTAAGAACAAGAATAAATAATGTTGTTAATTTATTTCCAAGAAGAAAAATTTATGAAGCAAAAGAAATTTTTGAAAGATTTAAAAATTATTTCTCAACTAATAAAGAAAAAAAATTTTTGGCTTTTATTCATTTATTCGATGTACATGAGTCTAAAAATATTTCATTTAAATTATCATTTTCATATTTATTAAATTTTATAAAGTTATTGATAATAAGAAAATTTAAATTTGGTGGGTTGGTTTATGATTTGTCCATCATGCAGGTTGATAAAGAAATTGGTATATTCTTTGATTATTTGAAGAAGGAGAAAATTATTGAAAACACCAACCTAATAATAACAAGCGATCATGGTTTGAAAGCAGGATTTCCTAAAAGACCAGAATCTAGAATTAGAACTGATTTATCGAGGAAGTTTTATGATGAATTTTTAAGAGTTCCGCTAATCTTTTATCCAGCCTTAAAAAAAGATATAAATTTAAACACACTTAGTAGTCATATAGATTTTGCACCAACAATATTAAGTTTATGTAATATTAAAAAGCCCATAGATTTGATTGGTCAATCAATAATTGACACAAACTATAGCTCAGATTTTATTTTAGCTGAAAATACTGGGTCTGGTGTTTGTGACGTAAAAAAAAAAAATATTTATTTATGTTTCAAGACCTATAATTTAAAAATTACCTATGAAATAATAAACTTTAATATAAAAGAGAGAGAAGTGTTTGATATAAAGAATGATCCAAATGAGTTTAACAATATTGTCGACACCCAATTGTTTAAAAATGATAGAGAAAACTTGCACCTTCAAGCCCAAAAAAGATTAAACAAAATTTTGGAATATGTTCAATAGAAAAAATATACTGATAACTGGTGGAACGGGATCTTTTGGAACATCTCTTATAAAAAAACTCATCAAAGATTATAATCCTCGGAGAATAATTATTTTTTCAAGAGATGAGTTAAAACAATATGAATTATCAATTAAATTAAAAAATTACAAAACCTCAGCGCTAAGGTTTTTGATTGGTGATGTAAGAGATAAAGAAAGATTAAATCTTGCATTAAAGGGAGTTGATTATATTTTTCATGCCGCAGCATTAAAACAAGTTCCAGCAGCAGAATACAATCCAATGGAATGTATAAAAACTAATGTAATTGGAGCAAACAACATTATTGAAGGAGCAATAAATAACAATGTAAAAAAAGTTATAGCTCTTTCAACAGATAAAGCTGCAAATCCAATAAATTTATATGGTGCTTCAAAATTAGCTTCCGACAAATTATTTGTAGCTGCAAATAATTTAGTAGGTTCATCTGATTTAAGATTTTCAGTTGTAAGATATGGAAATGTTGTTGGATCTAGAGGCTCAGTGTTGCATGAATTTAATAGAAGAATTTTGAATGGAGATAAATTTCTTCCAATAACACACAAAGACATGACAAGATTTTGGATTACTTTAGATCAAGGAATTGAGTTTAGTATTCAATCAATGAGACTTATGAAAGGGGGAGAAATTTTTGTACCTAAGTTGCCATCTATAAAAGTTACTGATTTAGCAAAATCTTTTGATAAAAATATAAAGTTTAAATTTGTCGGTATTAGACCTGGTGAAAAAGTACATGAGATAATGTGCCCTTCTGATGACTCACATAGGACAATAGAATTTAAGAAATATTTCACCATAACTCCAACAATTTTACTCAGAATGACCTTAAATGATTACACTGTTTCTAAAGATAACGAGAGAGGAAAGCTTGTAAAATATGGTTATGAGTATAATTCTGGTAATAATCCAAAGTTTTTAAATATAAATCAGATAAATAAAATAAATAAATTAATATTAAAATAAAATTATAAATTTGTCTTAATGAGAGTTTTGGTTACAGGATCTGCAGGTTTTATAGGTTTTCATTTATGCAAGTATTTGCTCAAAAAAGAATATTCAGTATATGGTCTTGATAATTTAAATAATTATTATGATTTGAATCTAAAAAAAAATAGACTTAAAATTTTAAAAACATTCAAAAACTTTAAGTTTATAAAGGTAGATTTATCGCAAAAAAAAAAATTATATTCTAAATTAAAAAATCAAAATTTTGATGTTGTTATAAACCTAGCGGCACAAGCTGGAGTAAGATATTCATTGAAGCATCCAGATGAATATTTAAAAAGTAATTTAATTGGTTTTTGTAATTTAATTAATTGGATTAAATTAAAAAAAATAAAACATTTTTTATTTGCAAGTACAAGCAGTGTATATGGAATTGATCAATCAAAAACTTTCAAAGAAAATTCTCCTGCCGTATTCCCAATTCAATATTATGCGGCAACCAAGAGATCAAATGAACTTATAGCCCATTCATACAGCTATATATACAAAATACCATGCACAGCTTTAAGATTTTTCACTGTTTATGGTCCTTGGGGAAGACCAGATATGGCCTTGTTTAAGTTTACAAAAAATATTTTAAAAAATAAAAGAATTGAAGTATTTAATTATGGAAAACATAAAAGGGATTTTACGTATATTGACGACGTTGTAAAATCAATCTATTTATTAATAAATAAAATACCTAAGAAAAATAAAAAAAAATCACTATCAACAAGTAGTCAAGCACCTTTCTCGATTATTAATATTGGAGGTGGAAGAAAAGTAAAATTAATGAGTTTCATTAAAGAAATTGAAAAAAATTTATCTTTAAAAGCAAAAATAAAATATTTACCACTTCAAAAAGGAGATGTTCCGGAAACTAGTTGTAATACATCTAAAATTAAAAAAGTTTTAAACTTTGTTCCCAAAACTAACTACAAGGTAGGAATTAAGAAATTTATAGAGTGGTACAAAAATTATTATTAAAATTAATCTATGGATGCTATTAAAATTATTTTTTCTCTTTTAAGTAGAAGCCAAAAAAAAAATTTTATAAGAATTTTTTTTTTAATTTTAGTAATGACTATATTGGAAACTTTTGGAATTGCTTTAGTAATCCCAGCGGTAAAAGTTTTAATATCTGACAGTTTTTATTTAAGTATTAACGAATTTTTTTCAAAATTTATAGAAGTTAGTTTTGATAGGTCACAAGTAATAATTTATGGACTTATATTTATTCTTTTATATTTTATATTTAAGTTTTTGTTTGCAATATTTACAATTTATAATCAACTTAATTTTAACTACGGTGTCTTGGTTAATAGTTCAAAATTATTATATGACGGATATCTAAATCAAGATTATGAAAACTATACTCATAAAAATTCATCTTTACTTGTAAGAAACGTTACAAACTTAATTGACAAATTTTGTGCTTTATTAGAAAACTGTTTTACTATTTTAACAGACTTAACTCTTTTTATAGCCGTAGTCTTTTTATTATTTTATATTGACTTTTTAGGAACGAGTATAATTTTTGGAATATTCTTGATAGTTTCTATTGCATATTATTTTGGAACAAAAAAAAAGTTTAATGTATGGGGTAAATTAGCAGTTAATTATGAATATTTAAAATTTAAGTATTTATATGAGGGATTGACAAGTTTAAAAGATATAAGAATTTCAGAGAATGAAGAATATTTTTCTAAAAATTATAGTAATAATGTTTCTAAACATGGTAAAATTACATTAATAAGAAACTTTATAAAAATTTTACCAAAACAAACTTATGAAATTATAGCTGTCTTAAGTTTGGTGATTTTAAGTTTAAGTTTGATGTCTAGAGGTGGTGATATGGTTAGTTTCCTACCCACAGCTGGAGTTTTTGCTGTTGCAGCATTTAAAATACTACCCTCAGGAAACAGATTGTTGTTAGCTTTTCAAAATATGCGATTTCATTATCAAGGATTAAAAATTTTGCGAAAAGAATTAGACGAAATTTATTATTCTAAAAAAATACAAATTAAAAATAATTATCAAGAAAATATGAAACTAGAAGAAAAAATTTTGATTAGCAATTTAAGTTTCAGGTATAAAATTAGAGACCAGATTATATTAAATGATATTAATTTTGAGATAAATAAAAATGAAACAGTTGGAATAATTGGAGAAAGTGGTAGTGGCAAATCTACTTTAATGGATATTATCATTGGATTGTATAAACCCACTACTGGGGTCATTTTATGTGATGGCAAGGACATAAATCTAAACTTAAAATCTTGGTATAAAAATATAGGTTACGTACCTCAAAATATTCAGTTATTTGATAATAGTATAAAAATGAACATAGCATTTGGAGTCGAAAAAGAAAAAATTGATACTGATAGAATTTTTGAATGTTTAAAAATGACTAAGTTAGATAGGTGGGTCAATTCACTATCAGATGGACTAGAAACTTTAGTTGGAGATAAAGGTATTCGAATCTCTGGCGGTCAAAGACAGAGAATAGGTATTGCAAGGGCGTTATACAATAGGCCTAATATCTTATTTTTTGATGAATCAACAAGCTCTTTAGATCTAAAAACAGAAGATGAGTTAATGACAGAGGTTAATACTCTTCTAAAAGATATCACTAAAATTATAATATCCCATAGAATGGATACTTTAAAAAATTGTAACAAAATTTTTCTTATTAAAGATGGCGTTTTGACTGATGTTGGTAATTATGAAAAAATAAAACCATTAAAATTAAATGAATGAACTAAATAAAATTGTTTGTACTTGTGCTAATTTGACAGAAGCACAGATTAAAAATTACTTTAAAGGCACATCAGACCCAAACATAACTTTTGAAAAATTTCTTAATGATACAAAAGCTGGTACTCGCTGTACTGCTTGTAGATTAGATCTTGAAACAATTTATATTAAAAATAATATTCATAATAAAAATTTTAATTTTTCTGATATCAAATTACACTTATCATTAAAAAAAAAATTTTATTCTTTTATCGATAAATTATTTCCAAAAGTAACAATAAAAAATCAAAATTTTTTTCCAATAATAAATATTAAAAATAAAGTTCTTAAACAAGAAATATGGATCACTAACATGGAAATTTTTTCTCAAAGTTTAAAAGAAAAAATTAAAATTGCTGATGTAAAAGTTTTAATAAATCTTTATAACTCAGAAGGCAAAAAAATTTGGTCTTTCAAAGATGTTGTAAAAGTCAATAATCGCGGTATTTTCCCAATTCCACTTGATAAACTAAAATTTGGAATAAATGAGGAGTTTTCATTAGGATGGATAGAGGTATTTAGAGAATTTAAATTGCATTGTAGCAAAGGCACTACCAGACCTCAAATAATGATATTTACAGATGATTCTAGCTGTGCTGTTCACGGACAAGATGTAGGGACGTCACTTGGGGGTTCACATACATCAATTTATAGACCATCTATTGATACTCAAATTTTGGCATTTATAAATCCTTCAAAAAAAAATTTAAATATTCTCTTAAACAATCCATTAGAATTTGAGAGTACTGAAATTAGAAAAAAAGAAGAGGTTGATTTAAATATTCCTCCTAAGGGGGCTGTTTTTCAAATACTTAATGATGATAAAAGGTTTGATAAATTAAATGAAAAGTATTTTTCATTAAATTGGGTTGGATCTGGTAGATATAAATCTTACATATATTGTTTTTCAAAAGATTTTAAGTTTGTTTCTCTAGATCATTTATAATATTAATTCAAAAATGTATCATTATTTGTTACCTTTAATTGTTGCTATTCCAAAAGGTTATAATCTTTGTATTAGTGTTCCTATTAATCAAATTATTTCAAGATTAGATGAAAGTATTTATGAAACTGAAATAGTGATTAAATGTAATTTAATCAATGATGGTTGTTCTATATTAAAAAAGGAAAAAATTATTTTAATAAATAATAAATTAAATCAATCCAATTCAGAAAATTTTTTTTTTGAAAATATAGAAACTTTTGAAAATCCTTCATATGTAGAAATTGATATTATTTCAAAAGATAAAAAACTTATTTTTAAAGATAATTTTGGAATTTCTTTTTATTCTATTTTTTCATACAAAAATAAAAAAACTTTTTTATCTGATAATGCTTTTAAAACTGGTTCTCCCAATGTAATTTATCAAATTTCAAAAATTAAGAGATTTGTAGATACTTATTCAGCAATAAATATTGATTTTAAAAATCTTTTAGGAGAAAGCATGATGTTTATAAATCCATATAAAAAAAAAATTGCATGTAAAGTTTTCGACGAAGATCAAAATTTTAAAGATATAGTTGTACCGTCAGAAAGTGTTAGAGAGCTTAATTTGGAATATTTTGCCAGATTGAAAAGTAATGAAATTTGGAAAGGTCACATACAAATATATGCTACAAATAGATTAATAACCTTTAATTATAAACATAAATTAAATGATAATAGTATAATCTCTGATTTTGAGCACTTAGATCCATATAGATTAGAAAATACAACATATTCTTTGTCAGAATTAGCTAGAATAAAATTAGGAAATTTTATAAAGAGTTCGAAAAAATTATGATTACTCTAGGAATAAATTGGGGCGACAGTTCTACAGCTACTATAATGGAAAATAATAAAATTGTGGCCGCATACGGTGAAGAGAGGTTTTCAAGAATTAAAAACGACATGAGCTATCCAAAACAGGCAATAAAAAAATGTCTTAGCGAAATTGGAGATAAAAAAATAGACAATGTTGCTCTTGGCGCTAAAAGCTATAGTTATGAAAGTATATTGACACATATATACAAACTATCTGTTAAAGATATGATTTGGATTCAAAATAATTATTATCATGATTTATTTTACAAAAAGAAAAAAAAATCATTTTTAAATGCACTAAAAAAATTTTGGAAACAAAATCAATACCCCAAAAATTATTGGAAAAATGTTAATAAAGAAAAAATTCATAGTTTTTCAAAAGACGTAGTTGATATAGTTTCAAAAGATTTATCAATTTCAAAAAATAAAATTTTTAAAATTGATCATCACACTTGTCATGCGAATTATGCATACCATACTTCGCCTTTTATAAATAAAAAATGTCTTGTTTTCACAATGGATGGATATGGAGATGGTTTAAATGCAACTATATCAATTGGAGAAAAAGGAAAATTAAAAAGAATATACGAAACTAAAGATTGCATCGTAGGTAGAATTTATAGTCACATTACACTTTTGCTTGGAATGAGAAGGTTGGAGCATGAATATAAATTAATGGGTTTAGCCCCGTATGGAGAAAAATATTTCAACAAAGATTGTTATCAAGTTTTTGATGAAATATTAAAACTAGAAAAATATCATTTTAAATTCAATAAAAAACCTAAAGACGCTTATTTCCATTTTAAAGATCGTTTGGAGGGGTTTAGGTTTGATACAATTGCTTCCAGTTTACAGTTGTGGGTTGAAAATATTGTGAAGAATTGGATTTTAAACACTATTAAATCAGAAAAAATTAACAATGTTTGTTTCTCAGGTGGTGTTGGCATGAATGCTAAAGCAATGGGTAAATTAATTGAGAATAAACAAATCAAAAATCTTTGGGTTCCAGGTGCTGGACAAGATGATTCAACATGTGTAGGGGCATCTATAGAAGTTCAGAAGAAATTAAATGTAAAAAAAAATTTTTATGTTGATCTAAAAAATCTTTATTTTGGAAATAATGCAAATCAAGATGAAAATAAATTTATAAAAAAAATAATTAATAAAAAAAAATATCAAATAATAAAATTCTCAAACAAAAAAGCTGCAGAGTTATTATCAAAAGGAAAAATTTTAGGTAGAGTTGTGGACAGGATGGAATTTGGACCAAGATCGCTTGGAAATAGATCTATTTTAGCCGATCCAAGAAACTTAAATACAAAGACAAAGATAAATGCAAAAATAAAAAATAGAGATTTTTGGATGCCATTTGCACCTTCGGTATTAGATAATTGTTCTAAAGAATATTTAATAAAATCAGAGAAAGCAATAGCTAGACATATGGCTATAACTTTTCAAACCACCCAAAAGGGTTACAGCAAGATGATTGCAGGGTGTCACGACGCAGACAAAACAGCTAGAGCACAAATAGTTACAAGGAAAATGAACAAAGATTACCACGAATTGATTAGTGCTTTTAAAAAAATAACTGATTGTGGAGCATTGTTAAACACATCGTTTAACTTACATGGTTTTCCTGTGGTTAGAAATTTAAAAGAAGCTTATGAGGTATTAAACAAAAGCGATTTAGATGGATTGATTAGTAAAAATTACATTTTCTTGAAAAAAAAGGTAAGGATAATTAATTAAATTAAATATTTTTTAACATAGTCGTAATTCATAAAACTTTTTTTATTAATTGCTTTGGAAATTTTTTTAAAATCTACTCTATATTTTGTATCAAAATAACATGGTATGATTGTAATTCTTTTTTTTAGTTCTTTTATATGATCTCTAAAATATTTCTCATTATAAAGTAAAATTATTTTTTTATTTGTGCATAATGAATATCCAAATGTCGAGGAGCAAGTATTAGTAAATAATAAAGTTCCAATATCTTTGTAAACATCTAAATTTTCAAATTTTTCAAAATATACTTTATCAGCATATTTTTCATAAATTTTTTTTATAAAATCAGGACGTTCAGGATGTGCTTTATAAAAAACATTAAAACCTTTTTTTTTCAAAAATTTAATTATTTCAATTTCAAAAAGCATCTTATTATAAAAAAAACTACAAGGCCCTTCATCGAAATATTTCCTTGTATTCATTGGCCAGCCCATAAGCATCACATTTTTTGAACCATGCATAATTTTTTTGTTTCTATTTAAAAAAACTTTTTTTAAATAATCATTTTTTAAGAATTCAATTTTTATATTTTTTAAAGAATTTTTAATTAAGGACCTATTACAAATTTGAATAATTGATTTTTTTGATTTTTTGGAAATGGTAACGAATTTATTATAACTTAATAATTGAGCACTTAATAATTTATGCTGCCTTCTTCCATTTGCATGGTTTCCATGATCAAAGCTAATTGCATCTTTTCCTTTGAGTAAAAAATAAATAGCAAGAAATCTGCTTGTAGGTTTCTGATTATTTTCAACTAAAATGCCATCAAATGATGTATTTTTTTGTAATAAATTTTTTAATGTATTATCAATTACTGAAAGTCTTTTAGCCCAAATTGTTAGAAAATTGTTTGTGTTGATTTCAATATTAAAATCTTTTTTTATATTATTATTTAGTGAATTAAATATAGGCAGTAATTCCTTTTTATAATTTTGAAATTCTTGCTCACCATAAATTGGTTTAATTAGTAAGTCTGGATAAGTTTCAATTACTTTTAAATTATTTTTCTTTATATATTTTTTTTTCAAATTAGATAAACCACCAATACTGAGAAACTTTTTTTTAGATTTATAATTAAAAAAATTTTTAAGATTTTTAATCAGAAATTTTAAAAAAAAAATATATTTACTATCAACTTTATTATCATTAAAAGGATTTGAAAGATTAATGAAATCCAACTTAATAAAATTTTTTGAACTTTTTCCTTCTCTAATTTTAACCCTCTTTTTTTGTAATATTTTCTTTAATAAATGAAAGTGTATTGAGTATGAGATAAAATATAGAAAACCAAAATCTATATATAAAATTTTTTTTTTATACTCATCAAGTTTTTCAACATCTAAAAAATATCTTTTATGAAAGTTGCTAATTACTCTATTAAATCTTGCATCATCAACTGGCCATTTTTGATTTTTATATAAGAAAGATAACCCGCCAGCTTTCATTAGAGTATATATATCTGTTGGGAAGAATTTCATTTAATTTATTATCTTTATTATATTATTAATTGTAAATAATAAATTATTAATCTATTAAGCATTAATTTTAATTCTTGTATAAGAAAAATTTTGTTATGAACATCTTAATATTTTTACAATCTGGAAAGATCCCTTTTTTTACATTAATAGCAAATTTGTTAAAAAATAAAAAATTTAAAGTAATTTTTTCTGTGAATAATAATATTAATTACCGTAATTTGTTATTTTTTTTAAAAAAAAGAAATAATGATTTTCCAATATTAATTGAAACTAATTTTAAAAAAAAAAAATTTAATATACTTAAAAAAACAAAATTCTATGAAAAAAAATATAAATTTAATTTTTCATATTTAATGTCATTAGATAGAGGCATTGGAAGAGGCTATCTTTTTAATGTAGACAATTATCCTAAAATAGTTAGAGCAAACTGGAATTACGAAAAGAAATTAGAATATATACTTACTGAGTTTATGTATATAGAAAATGTAATTATAAAAAAAAAACCAAAAATTATTTTAAGCTTAGTACCCAACCCTGTTATTAATATAATTTCTAAATATTATAAATTAAAATACTATTCTCTCTCATATTCAAAATTAGGTGAACGATTTATATGGAGTGATAATAATTTTCCGCATAATTTTAAATTAATAAAATCTTTAAAATCAAAAAGTATAAAGTATGGAAAAAGTGTATTTGATATAAAAAAAATTATTAAAAAAAATTCATCAACTTATGGTCATAGTGTTCATAAATATAGTTTTTTTCAAAATTTCAAAATATTAATTTTGTATATTATTTTAGAATTTTATCGACTTTTAAAAAAAACAAGAAAAAAAAATTCATATTATTTTTTGTCAAATTTAAACAGAATAATTTCAAGACCCTTTATATATAAAAGAGTGCTTAAGAATGGTTTACATTTTGATCAAATAAAAAAAATGAAATATATCTATGTTCCCCTTCATTTAGAACCAGAAATGGCTTTGCAAAGTTTTTCTCCTGAATTTAACAATCAATATGAAATGATTTCATGGATTAGTAAATCTCTACCAAGTAATTATCACGTTATAATTAAAGAACACCCAGAAATGTATGGATTAAGAACATTTAATTATTTAAATAAATTATTACAAATACCGAATTTAAGTATTGCTAAACCTTATGTAAATAGCATAGATATAATAAACAAATGCAAAGCAGTTGGAACAATTACTGGTACGGCTGCATTTGAGGCAATTTATTTAAAAAAACCCGTATTATCATTTGGTTTTCATCAAATAATTAATTATTTATCATCAGTATATTATTGTTCGAATTTTCTTGAGACACAAAAAAGTGTAGATAAAATTTTAAGTGGAACAGATACAAATATTCTAAAGAAGAATAGCAAAAAATTAATAAATGCAATTTATAATAATTCTTTTGAGTTAAAAGATATTGATAAATTAGACGATGCATTTGATTCTGTTAAAAGAAATTTAGAGAGTAAATTTAAAGACATTGATAAGTGGGAAAAATTATCGAATATAGCCTTCAACAATCTCTTACCTTTATTAAGAAAATAGAATGATTTTTTTAAGTAAATTTTATGGAAATTTTTCTAGTGGTGCTGGAATGAGATTAAAAAAACCAGCTGATATCCTCTCTAATTTTTCAGATAAAAAAATTATAAATGAATATAAGAAATCAATAATAAATGACCTAAAAAAAACTAAAATTGATTTGAGCAAAGTAAGTAATCCTAAAATTTTAGATATAGGTACTGGCAGACAAGCCTTAGCATTTAACCAGATTTTCAAAGGTAAAGTATATCATTATGATATTAATAAAAAAAATGTTCAAAATTTGAGGAAAATTATTAATAAAAACAAATTAAAGGAAAAAATTTTTTCAAATACAGCAGATGTAGTAAAGTATGTCAAATTTAGAAAAGATTTTTTCGATTTAGTCTATTTGCAAGGTATCGTCCAGCATTTTAGCGAACCTGATACTGGAATAATTAATCTTCTTAGGTCAATAAAAAAAGGAGGTTATGCATGGATATATTTTTATAAATCAGGTACTTTTATGCAATTTTGCAATTTTGCTCTTAGAGATATCTTTCATAGATCTAATATTGTTAATAAAATCTCTATAAGTTCATTAAATTCAATAATAGAAAATTCAAAAAAAAAAATAGGATTAAATAAAAAAAATTTATTTATTTTTGATAGTTTTGTAGATTCTTTATTTGTTCCTTATGCGTGGATATTTGATTATAAATACGTAAGAAGAGCTTTTAAAAATTCAAATTTTAAAATTATAAAAGAAGTTACTTGTTCCAAAAACGAAACTAAGTATAATCATAACTTAAAGCAGAGTGCATTCATAGTATCATTAAAAAAAATATCAAAAAAAATGAAAGTTAATAAAAAGTTTTTATCAAAAAAATATTCTATTGATCAGCTTAAGATAAATTACAAAAATGCTGAAATAAAAAAAATAGTGCAAAATTTTAATACACTAAAAGACATCTTTAGATCATTTAATTCTGATATAGACAAGACTATTATTTGTTTCAAAATATATAAAAAAACTTTTCAATTGAATTTCAGCAATATTACAACAAATCTGAAATATAAAAAATTAAATAAATTTTTATTAATGCAAATCAATTATGTCAATAAATTACAAAAAATTAAATAAAGATTTTGAGTCAAAAGGATTTTTTGTAATAAGAAGATTAATTGACAATAAAAAAATTTTATCATTACAAAAAATTTTATCTGAATTATTTTTATTAGAATTAAACAAAAAAAAATTTAATATTAGAACTTTTAAGAATAAAAAAAAATTATGGGAAAATCCAAAATTTTGCAAATTATTAAATATTTTTAGAAAAAATTATCCTGAAGACTTTTCAAAGATTTATAACGATATAAAAAATAATCCTCAATTGCTTGATATACTTAATGATAAAAAAATTATTAAATTAACTCAGAAAATTTTAAAAATTAACTTAAGAAATATTTGGAATGGTGAATTTATGTTACGTATAGACGTACCAAACGATATTAGAAATACGATTGGATGGCATCAAGAGGCCAATTACTATAAAAAACAAACATCAGATGGAAAGAACGGAATAGTCTATTGGATTGCATTAAGTGAAAATATAAAAAAAATTAACGGAGCCATTGAGGTAAAAAGAAATAGTCATAAGATTGGTTTAGTAAAAAGCCAAAAAAAACAAGTTAAAAAAATTAATATCAGTGATAAATTTAAATCTGTTACTTTTGAACCTGAAAAAAATATTTTACAAAAATTTAAAACTGAAGTAACTGAAGTTAAAATGGGTGATTTAATAGCGATGGATCTCCGCTTGTTTCATCGTTCAGGAAAAAATAAATCAAAAATAATAAGGCTATCATGTATTAATAGAGTTTTTGATACATCAAAAATAAATAAAGATATTAGGTAAAATTATGATAATTTGGTTAACAGGTCTTTCAGGATCAGGAAAAACTACAGTTAATAAAATACTTCAACAACTTTTGATAAAAAAAAAAATTGACACAATCATGATTGATGGTGATGTTGTGAGAGAATTATATGGAAATGATCTCAAATTTCATGAAAGTGATAGAATAAAACAAATTAAGAGAATCCAGAATCTCGCTAAAATTTTTGATAAAAGTAAAAGAATAGTCCTTGTATCAGCACTCTATTCAAACCAAAGTTTACTTAAAAACAACCGAAAAAATTTTAAAAAATATTTTGAAGTTTATCTAAAAGCACCAATTAGTATTTTAAAAAAAAGAGATATTAAAAATCTTTATAAACCTGCTTTAAAAAATAAAATAAAAAATGTAGTAGGGGTAGATATTAAGTGGAATGAACCTAACAATTCTGACTTAGTTTTTGATCAAAGTAAAAAAATTAACCCAGATAGAATAGCAAAAACAATTTTTAAAAAAATTACAAATGATAAGAATTAATATTAGTTTCAATCAATATTTAGAATTAGAAAAATTGGGAATGGGAGTTTTCAATCCAGTGCAAGATTTTATGAAAAAAAAAGAATTTGAAAGTGTTGTTAATAAAATGATTTATAAAAAAAAAATTTTTCCTTTGCCAATAATATTAGATTTAAAAGAAAAAATTAATCTTAAAAAAGTTAAAAAAATACAATTAATATATGACTCAAAATTAGTCGGGGAAATAAAAAATCCTGAAATTTATACGTGTAATAAAAAAATTGTTGTAAAAAAAATATTTGGAACTTCAAGTTTAAAACATCCTGGTGTAAAAGATTTTATATTAAAAGGAAAATGGTTTATTGGAGGCAAAACAATATTAAAAAAAAAAATTAAAAATGATTTATCAAAGTATGAAATATTTCCATCAAAAGTTAAATCTATAATTCAAAAACGAAAATTTAAAACAATAGTTGGTTTTCAAACTAGAAACGTTCCACATAAAGCTCACGAATATCTAATTAGAAATTCTTTAGAAAATTTTGATGCTATATTAATTCAGCCTCTCATTGGAAAAAAAAAAATTGGAGACTATGCGCCAGATAGTATTATGAAATCTTATAATTTTTTTATAAATGGCTATTTGCCACCTAAAAAAGCAATTTTGTCTTGTTTAACAACTTCGATGAGATATGCAGGGCCTAGGGAGGCGGTTTTTCATGCAATAATAAGAAAAAATTATGGATGCTCACATTTTATTGTGGGTCGTGATCATGCAGGAGTTGGAAATTTTTATAAGAAATACGAGGCACAAGCGCTTATAAAAAAATATGAGAAATCAATTGGGATAAATATAATATATTCAAAAGGACCCTACTATTGTTCAAAATGTTCTCAGATAGTCACTTCTAATATTTGTAAACATTCCGGTTCAAAATACGAGAAACAAATTAGCGGCACATATATAAGGTCTAAAATAATAAGAAAAAAAAAAATTGATAAAAATATGTTTAGATCAGATTTAATAAGTAGGATAAGCACAAGAAAAATTTTTATAAATGAATAGACTAAAGATAATTGCAACCATAGGACCAAAGTCTAACAATGTTAAATCGTTGAAATCTTTAATAAGATCGGGAGTGTCTGTTTTTAGATTAAATGGCTCACATGCAGATCTTAATTGGCATACAGACGCTATTAAGAAAATAAGATTTGCATCTAAAGATATTCCGATTTTGTTTGATATTCCAGGTTCAAAAACTAGACTTGCAGAATTAAAAAAACCTATAGAAGTAAAAAGAAATTCAAAAATATTTCTGACTATTAATAAAAATAATAAGAAAAAATTATTTTTAGATAATAAAAAAATTATTTCAAATTTTAAAAAAGGAAAAATCATTCATTTTGATGACGGAAAATTAAGTTTTAGAGTTAACAAAGTCTCAAGTCAAGATGTAGAAATTATTGCTATTAACTCAGGTGTTCTCAAAAGTAGGAAAGGTATTCATATCCCTGGACTAAGTCATAATCAAAAAAATATTTCAAATAAAGATAAAAAATTTATTAATTTTGCCAAAAAAAATAATATTGATTTTATAGGTCTTAGTTTCATAGAAAGTGAAAAACAAATCAAAAATATAAAAAAATATATTAACTCAGATCATCCAAAAATAATTAGTAAAATTGAAAATAAAGAAGGTTTAAAAAACTTGAAAAAAATCCTTCCTTTATCTGATGGTATATTGATTGATAGAGGAGATCTTTCAGTTGAAACAGGGTTGGAAAATTTATCTATAAATCAAAAAAAAATTATATCCACATCAAGATTATTTTTAAAACCTGTAATAGTTGCAACAGAAATCATGGATAATATGGTAGATAATTCATTTCTAACAAAAGCTGAGGTTTCAGATATAAGTAATTTTGTATTAGATGGTAGTTCAGCTGCAATGCTTTCAGCCGAAACAGCGATTGGTACAAATCCGTCATATTCTGTGTCTGTGATGAAAAAAATAATTATGAAAGTTGAAAAAAATTTTAATGATAAAATTGAAAAAGTTAATTTTCCAAAAAATGATTTCATGGCTACTGCTAAAGCTATTTCAAATATATGTGAAAATGTTAAAATAACTAAAATTATTGCAGTTACAAGATCTGGTTTTGCTGCTAGAACATTATCTTCCATGAATATATTAAAGCCAATAATTGCTGTAAGTGATAATTTTCAAAATGCAAAAACATTTAACTTATTAAAAGGCGTGAAAAGTTATTTCTTCGAAACAAAATTTAAAAAAAACAATCTTATGCATATTCCAAAAATTCTTAAAAAACTTTACAAAGAGAAACAAATATCTGCAAAAGATCATATTTTAGTGACAGCAGTGGCATATCCAAACATAAAAAATAGGATGAATATGATAGAAACTCATCATGTTTCTGACTTAATTAAGACTTTTAAGTGGAAATGATGTTTTTAGTTGTTTTATATTAAACCTTGATGAATATAAAATTTTTAGAATATCTAGGTTGTCCGTCGTGTTATGGAAATTTAGTGTTACAGTCAGGTTCAATTGAAAAGAATGTATTAAACGACAAACTTGAATGTAAAGCATGTGAAATAAAATATCCTATAATTGATGGTATACCTAGATTTATTGATAAATTAGGTATGATGGAAACTACTAAAAATACTTTTTCTGAAGAGTGGCGGTTTCGTTATAATGGTTTTTTTGAAAAAAAATTGAGTTCTGGTTATTCAAAAGAGGCTAGATACCAAAAAGTACTTGAGAAATTAAGTATCAATGAAAATAATTTGGATAAAAAATTATTTTTAGATGCAGGATGTGGGGATGGAGAATATGGTTCAGAAATTGCAAAAAACAACCCTCGTACTTTAGTTTTCTTAACTGATATTTCTGAAGGGGTAAAATATACAAGAGAAAAAACAAAAAGTTATGAAAATTCTATTGTTATTCAGTGTGATCTTATGAAACCACCTTTTAAAGATAGTACCTTTGACTTTATATGGAGTGATGGTGTTTTACATCATACGCCAAATACTTTTAGTGCGTTTAGTTCAGTTGAAAAACTATTGAAAAAAGGAGGTAAATTTTATGCCTGGTTTTATCCAAATTACACTAAGTCATATTATCTTCTTGCTAGAGATTTATTAATTAAACCTTATATATTTCCTCCTTCGGTGAAATATTTATTATCAATATTATTATCTATTCCGTATTGGATTTTTTGTAAAATTTTTAATTTATATAAAGTTATTTTTAACCCCAAAACAAAACATCTATTAAAAAAACGTACTTTTTTAAGTATAGCATTCAGTTTATATGATAGCATTAGTCCAACTTATCAATTTCGTCATTCTAAAGAGGAAGTTAAAAATTGGTATATTAAAAAGGGTTATGAAAAGATAAAAATAGTTGGTGATTTAGGAATAGTTGGTTCAAAAAAAAATTAAAAAAATTTACTCTGTTATATTAATTAAAATTAAAATTATATTTTGATATTTAAATTTTAGTTTTATAAATAAAATACAGACGCTGGAATCATTTTTAAATAATGATACAATTAAATAAAAAATGTTAAATAAATATAATTTTTCAAGAGAATTAATTTTAAAAAATGGTATTTCAGAAGTTTCGAATTTTTTTGTTGATGCTGTAGAGCTAAATAGAATCAGAGAAGTTATATTTGAATGTTTGAAAACATACTTACTATATGAATCCGACAATATGAGTCTTGATAAAAAAATATCCTCACCCATTAAAGATGAGGCGATACCAGAAAATATTTTAAAAGTAATGAGAAATGAGATTTTGAAAATAATTTATCCTTTTACATTAAAAAAAGAGACAAGAGAGATATTTGAAAAAATTTTTGGTCATAAAAATATTGATATTTGCGAAGATTTTTTAGATTTTAGGGCAAACTTACCTAATTTAAAAAAAATCCCAACAGGATGGCATCAAGATATAGAAACTCCATTTGTAGAAAACAAAAATTATTGGAAGAATTTTTCTCTAACATGTTGGATAGCCTTAAATAATGCTAATAAAGAAAATTCAATTGAACTAATGCCAAGAAAAAAAAATTCTTTTAAAATTTATCCCCAACATTATGGAAGAATTGGAAATGTAGATTTTGCAAAAAAAAAATTAAACGAAATAGATAAAGATTTAAATGAAGAAAATAAATATGTTGTTGAGTGTAAAGCTAATCAGTGTATTTTTTTCGATTCATTTGTTTTACACAGAACAATTCCAATTAAATCAAATATTCCAAGATTCAGTATAGATATAAGATATTTTGATAAAAAAAAGACTTTAGAAGATGAAATAAAGATACATCCTAAATTATATTATTTCAAATTTTTAAAATCAAAATACTATAAAATTATCAGAGATAGCTCTTTTGGCAAAACTACTAAATATTTCAGAAACTTATTGTCTAAATAAAATCAGTTATTGAAATCTACATTAATAGAATTTTTGTACTTCTTATTATATCTTTTAAGTTTTTTTAATAAATCAATTGGTTCATATTTATAGTCTTTTTTAAACTTATTAATATTTAAAACCTGATATCTAACTTTTGAATTTTTAGAAAATATTAATTTACCTTTTTTACATATTTCAATAACAAGCTTACCAAGTTTTTTTAGGCTAAAAATCTCTTCACCAGCCAGGTTATAAACATTATATTTATTTAAATTTTTTTTTTTAATAATAAGGTTAATTGCTTTATTTATATCTTCCAAAAATAATAGTCTAAAAACACTATTAGGCTCATTGACTTTAATAGATCCTTCCCCATGTGCTTTCTTAAACATGTTGTAGATGACACCACTTTTTCTTCCTATTCCATGTACTCCTGCCAATCTTAGAGAAATTCCATTTAAATTTGATGAAATAGTTGCATTTTCTAAAAAATTTTCACAAACTATTTTGCTTAAACCATAAATACTTTTAAGTTGATAATTTTCGTCTTCATGAAATTTTTTATTTTTTCTTATCCCTTCGTATACAGATATTGATGACATGAAAATAAACAAATTCACATTTGAATTTACTGACTCTAATAATAAATTTTTTTGAATTCTTACGTTATTGTTGAACATTTCAATGGAAGAGCTTAAATCGTTTTTTTTTGATTTTAATGTAGCTGCAGCATTAATTACAATATCAAATTTTTTTTTTTTAAATAATTTTTTTAAATTTTTTTGATTGGTAATATTACATTGAATATATTTTATATCTTTTTTTTTGATTAAGTTATTTTTATTTTTATTAAAAATACCAGTAATTTCAAAATTTTTATTTGATAAATAATTAATTAAAGATGAACCAACATAACCGTTAGCACCAGCAATTAAAATATTTTTTTTCACTTATATTTATATTTCAGATTTAATAGCTTTAATAATCTTATTCACTTCTTTGTTTTTTAATGAAAAAAACATAGGCAAACAAAGTGAACAATCAAATGTTCTTTCTGTCTCCATAAGTGTACTTCTTTTGAAATTAAGGTCTTTAAAGATTTCTTCCCGGTGAGTAGGTAACCAAATACGTTTTGTAGAGATTTGATGTTTATTTTTTAATGCAAATATTAATTTATCTCGATTAATACTTGAGTGTAAAAAAATAGGATATTGATAATATGCTGATATATTATTTTTAGATAATTTTAAAATTTTAATTTTGTTATGATTTTTAAAAGCTCTATTATAAAGTATTGATATTTTTTTTCTTCTTTTAAAATTATTTTTAAAATCTAACAATTGATGATACCCAATGCATGCTCTAATTTCGTCTAAAAACCAATCATTACCCTCCAAAGATACCCCAGGTTTATTTATATTTCTTCCAAATATTCTCATTTTCATTGCAAATTCTGCTAAATTTTTATTTTTTGTAGTCATCATACCCCCAGAACCTGTAGTGATAATTTTGCTTGGAAAAAAACTAAAAACACCTACATCACCTAGGGTACCTGCTTTTTTTCCATCAATACTTGATCCCAGTGCATGAGCACAATCTTCAATAATGAATAGATTTTTTGATTTGGCAAATTTAATAATCTTTTTATATTCTGACGAAATCACCCCAGTTACATGAACCCAAATAATGCCTTTAGTTTTAGAAGTAACTTTTTTTTTTAGATCTTCTAAAGAAAATGAAAGAGTTTTTGGGTTCATATCAACCAATATAGGATTGGCGCCAGACCATTTTATTGCACTTATACCTGATTGAAAAGAGCCACTTGGAACTAATACATCATATCCTTTTACTTTGTAAAATTCTAAAGCTATTTGAATTGATGTAGTACAAGAATTTGTTGAGATTGTATATTTAGAGCCAAAATTTTTTGAAAAACTTTTTTCAAATTTTTCATTCCATTTTCCCATCATTAATCTACCACTTTTCAAAATTTCTGGAATTGTATTAGAAATTTTTTTTATATTTTTGTCAGAGAAATAAGGTTTTGTTAAAGGTATCATTCTAAAAAAATTAGTTTATTTAAGTTTAAAAAAATATCTATCAATAATTATATTATTAATGGATATTTCGGGAACTTTTAGTAGTTCATTAACAATATCAATTGGTTTTTTTACAATTGGTTTGCCATGAATATTTAAAGAGGTATTTAATACACCAGGAATACCAGATTTTTTATAGAAAAAATAAATAAGCCTGTGAAAACTTGGTGACATATCTTTTTTAACCGATTGAATTCTCATTGTTTGATCAGCCGGATGTAATGTAGCTTCAAAATTTTTCTGATTTTTAATCAAACTATCTGAAGTAAAAGTCATGTAGGAAAAATCACATTTTTTATTGTCTTTAATGCATTCATTAATTTTTTCATACAATATTGACGGAGCAAAAGGCATCCAAAAATCTCTCCCCTTTATAGAGCTGTTAATTTTTTCAACCATTTCTTTAGATGATGGATTTGCAATTAACGACCTATGTCCTAGTGATCGAGGTCCAAATTCCATTCTCCCTCTACATATAGCTAAAGTTTCATTTTTTATAAGTCCTTCCACAGCAAGTTTGTCTGGATCTCCATGTATTCTTTTATAATTTTTTTTTACTAATGGATGATTTATAAAATCTTTAACATCCTTTTCAGAAAAATTATCTCCAAGATAAGCACTTTTTATCGGTGTAATTTTTTTTCTAAATTGATTCTTTTTTTCTAATTTATCTATTAGCACCCAACAAGCGCCTATTGACAGTGATTCGTCTCCACTTCCTGGTGGTACAAATATTTTTTTTACACATTTAAGATTGGATAACACTTGGTTTGCTTTAATATTTAATGCAACCCCACCACTAAAAATAAGATAATTTGTTTTGGTTTTCTTAAGAATATTAATTACCCATTGTGATAACAATTTTTCTAACCAATCTTGCAAACCTCCAGCAATTCCATCAAATCTTTCATATTTTAATTTATCTAAAACATAAAAATAAAAGTCTTTTAAATTCGGGTTTCTTTTGAATTTAATACCATTTAATGAAAGAATTGTTTCCAAAAATTCTCTAGTAGCTTTTTTTTTATATTCTTTAGCATAAGGAGCTAGTCCCATAACTTTAAATTCATGCTCATTTGGTTTCATCTTCAAGATTAAGGTTATCATTGTATAAATTGGACCTAATAAGCAATCATGGCCAGCATGAATTCTCTTGTGTGAGGAGTCTTTGTTAAAAATACTTACCGATTCATAAACACCGTCTCCACCAGCATCTAAAGACATTGCAGCTACATTTTTATTTCTAAAAGGTGAGGCATAGTAACCATAATATATATGACACAAATGATGATCTAATGTAAATATTTGGGACAATTTTTTTCCGGTCATTTTTGCAATAAAATTTAATCTGTACTTAGTTACTTTTTTTCTTTCTTTAGAAGATAATTCTCTTGTTTCTTTTAAAGGAATGTCTTTTATAGAGTAATATGTTTTACCTTTAGGTTTGTAATTTGGAAACAAATCACTAAAACTTTTTATTTTTCCTCCATAAAATTGTGGTTTTCTTATCTCTTCCTGAATCTTTATGTATTCATCCAAGTTTAGGGAAGAATTAAGACCTAACATGTTAATAGGAACTGCTCTTTTTCCAGCTACAGCTATATAATCTATGTCTTTCATTTTTATTTTTGCATATTTTAAACAAGCACTTATAGCACCCTTAGGATAACCTCCTGTAGATTTTATTCTTTGAACACGCTCCTCAGAAATTGCACAAATTATTTTTCCGTTTTTTACTAAAGCAGCAGAAGCATCGTGTGTGTCATTTATACCTAGTATAAATTTATCAGTTAAATTCATTTATCTAACCCTCATTAAATTAATCAATTAACAAATACAATCAATTTTTCAGTTTTCAATAAAATCTATTAATTTTTTACTAATACTAGATTTTTGATATTTTTTTGAAGAAATAGATTTTGCGTTCACACACATTCTGTAAAGAAGATTTCTATTCTTAATTAATGTTTTGATATAATTTTTGATTTTTTCTTCTTCAAAGTGTTTAAAGAAATACCCATTTACATTATTTTTAATTAACGTATTAGTGACTCCACATGTTATAACTGGCACACCTAAACTGAGTGCTTCAATGATATTTCTACCCCACGAACTATCTTTTCTTGGTAAATAAATGAGCAGATTCGCTTTAATTAAATACTTAATTACATTTTTTTTGTGACCAAAAAATTTCATATTATCCAACCTTCTTTTATTAGCTAATAATTTAAGATCTTTATAAGGGTTTGGAATAATTAAATTTTTTAATGATTTGATTTTATAATCACCAATTAAAGAAAAATATATACCTTTATTTTTTTCTGATTTAAATAATTTTGCTATATTTATAATTCTATCTAAACCTCTATCATAGCTATAGTTAGAAATACTTATTATATTAATTTTTTTTTTTTTACTTTTTTTTAATAAAAAATTATTTGTGACTTTCTTATTGAAAGTGAAATTTTCAAGCACATAATTATTTTTTTTTTTTATTTTAACTAATTCATTAAATTTACTT
>MDSV01077405.1_pt1 | contig 24480 bp, 18 predicted proteins | sample 810851 | NCBI WGS metagenome assembly MDSV01 (sample SAMN05326640, study PRJNA326480) | marine metagenome | isolation source: seawater | place: Atlantic Ocean: North East | collected 2012 | reverse complement strand
TTTTCTAGCGCTGGTAGCCCTGGTAATGGCATTCCAGGCAGTGCGGGTAAAGGCAATGGCCCATCATCTTCTTCCGGCTTGATTCTATCAATTGGATATAATTCATCCAAATCCTCTAACCCTGGTGCATCTGGAATCGGTCCAAGAATCGTATCCCATTTTTCATCTAATGCTGATGCTGTGACGGGTTTTTGTAGCCAAGCAACCGCACCAGCGGAAAATTTTGCATCTGCGGCAACGTTTGCAAGCCTTCTTGGCGCAACGAAAACAATTCTTGCATCGCCGCCGTGCTCACGCATTTCAAGGGCGGTTAAGTGGCCATCTAGTGAAGGAATGTCAAGAGAAATTACTACTAATTCTGGATCTAAACTGATGTATTCGTCGACCGCTTTATCACCATCTTGACAAATTTCAATATTGAAATCCTTAATCTTGAATATAGAGCTAAGTCTTTGAATTGACATTGAATTTGACTCTACAATAAGGACTGTTGGGGACTCCTCATCTGAATTATTTGAGACGTAAGCCATGTCAATCTGCCCTTCCGAAGGAGAACTAACAAATCAATCAACCGGATGATTTGCCTTATTCTTCCTCATTATTGTTGGAAACATCTTCTACCGGGCCTTCTCTTGGGTTCACAAAAGTTTCCCTGATAGTTTCTGATTGTGCTTGGTCATCATCTGATTGTCTTTTCAAGGTCGGTGCTCGGGTAAATTGTAGTTGTAATTCGCTAATCACACTCCGGAAAAGTTGAGTTTCCTTATCAGATAGGTTGCCTTTAGTTTTATTTTGTAACATTGTGAGTAAGTCTATGGCTTCTTTAGCCTCAGCCATATCAAAATATTGGTTGCCGTTTTGATCTGGAATATATCCCATATGAAGTAGGGCACTGCGTTGAAACATGTGGACTAATTGGAATAATTTGGTCGTATCCTCGTCTGAAAAAATTTCCGTCATTGGTGAGGACTAGAGGCCGACCCCAAATTAATTAATTGATTATTCAAACAACTGGTCGAGTAACCAATCGGGGTCGAATTGTTTCAAATCGTCATATCCTTGGCCAATGCCGGCAAAAACAATCGGTCTGCCAGTAGCAAAGGCAATCGAAAGTCCTGCTCCACCCTTGGCATCGGTATCTAATTTTGTTAATACTGCTCCATCAAATTTCATTATCTCTTGGAACATTCTTGCTTGGTCTACTGCATCATTACCCGCTAATGAGTCTCCAACGAACAAAGTTAGGTGCGGATTCGCAACTCTTCTCACTTTGTTTAATTCATTCATAAGATTAGATTTGTTTTGCATTCTTCCTGCAGTATCAACCAGCACCACATCAATCCCTTTAGCCTGAGCAGATTCTATCGCGTCCCGGGCAATTGCAGCAGTATCGCCGCCTCGTTGACTAGAAATACATCTGATTCCAAGATTTTCACAATGTGCCTCTAATTGTTGAATTGCCCCAGCCCTAAATGTATCACCAGCTGCCGCAATTACAGATAGGCCATTATTCTGTAGACGTTTAGCAATTTTTGCAGCAGTGGTAGTTTTCCCCGTTCCATTGACTCCGACAAGCATAATCACTACAGGCGTATCTTTCGCATCGATAAATGATTTTACAGATGCATCAAAATCCCAATAGCCTGCTTTCAAAATGTTTCTAAGCGCCCTTTTTAGCGCTGCCTCTACAACTTTTGACAGGTCCGCACCTTTACGTAATCTAGAGCCGACCAAATTTCCTCTAAGTGCGTCAATTACTGCCGTTACTGCATCGCTAGAAATATCAGATTCTAACAATACCCATTCAAGTTCTTCCAAAAGATTGTCTAGTGCTGCGCTTGATTTAATCAGCTTTCCACCTGTCTCCACTACTCCGCCGCCGAGCTCTACTTCTATTGTTGAGCCTGTTTCGGTTTCAATGCTTGCAGATTTTACTGAGCCTTTCGGTGCTTGGGCGACTTCTACTAACTTTCTGCCGGTTGTTGTTCTCATCATAGATAGATCGACTTTCGACCCAACTGGCCTGGCGACTTCTGTTGCGCCACGCTTTTTCATAGATTTCTCATAGGCTTTTTTTGCCTTTTCTAACTGCTTTTGCTCCTTCTGTAAACGCTTCTTCTCTTTACGAGTCAGTTGTTTAGGGACATAATCATCTTCATCATCAAAGTCTTCCCAATCATCATCTGTATCTTGGTGGTGTTGGACTGTTTCACCGTCATCATCATCAAAAACTTCCCAATCATCATCATCGGTTTCAATTTCAAAACCGTCAACTTCCTCGGTTTTTTGAGAATGGTTTTCTTGTGGCAACGATTGAATTTGGGGGTTGCTAGCAGTTATTGCTTGGCCTTCGACTGAGTCTTCTGCTACGGTTAACTCGTCGGTATCAACTTCATCTGATACTTCTTTGACCCGACGTTTGAATCTATCGAATAATCCCATGTTTTTCACTCAGTCATCTAATGTAAGTTCATTGCCAAACATTCCACCACGCCGGCGAGATTTAGGGTTTGTTTTGGTTTCGGCACTTTGGGGTGGGTTTTGGGCCGCCTCTTGTTCCGGTTTTGGGGTGGATTCCAATTGTAACCTTTCAGCCGCTTCATTGAATTCTTGAGCCAATATACCCAACTTTTCTTCTATTGCACTAGCTTGTTTGAGTAGTGTCTCATGTAAATCATTGAATTCTTCCCTCCTAGTAGTTAGTAGTTTAATGACATCACTCCATTTTCGCTCCCCAAATATCCCGGCTCCAAGATCAACTATTGCGGTGCCTTCTTCAGTTTCATGATGTTGAAAATTCAATGTTACACCGGCGCCGATTGATATGTGTGCTTTCGCTTCACCAGATTCTGACATGGTTGCTAATCTTGATAGGATTTCTTCTGTTATCTGATGTTCATTGATGACATTAGCAATCTGATCCATCCGCCGTTGGAGTTCATCCAAATGTTGGCGGTGGCTCTCGACTAATCTGGCCTTGTTCTGTAATTCACTGCGGTCAACCATGTCTTTCAACCCGTGAGTGGAAGTGGATTAGAAAAAGGCGTCGGCTACTCTTCTTCTTTGACAGGAGCAATCGTCCCACCGGCCAATTCTATCTCTTCTCTAAAAGTATGAAGAATTCTTGGCTCTGTAGAAGTTCTTGGATCTATTTCTTCCACTGAATCTATTTTTATGGTTCTACGCTTTGCTTTGTGCTTTGAACCTAGTATAGAGTAGGTCATGTGCTCAGCGGCGTCTTTCGATTCTGCGGGAAAGTCAAGTGTGAACTTGTTTCTAACGCTACCGAATGGTGCTATTCCGGATACTCGATATGCCTTCATCGAGTCGCCGACTTGCATGGTTGGTTTAAACTTCCCGTCGCGCTAAAATATGAGATTTCATGCGAGAGATTGACTAATATTGATGGTTTGAGGGTGTTCATGCGGGGCGTATTTTTGTGTATTATGGTGGCGCTCGTCCCGTTTGCAAGCGCTTTATCATCGCCTTCGATGATTGATGAGGTCAATGATTTTGAAAATTGGTACGAATCCGTTATTTATTCGCATGATGGAGACTGGGATTCTAACAAATGGCAAGAAGTGATTGACGCAGGAGGTCATCCACTTAGGACAATAGACAGAGAAAGATTGCTTGTCTGGCAGACTGGAGATTTTGAAGAAAATAGCGGATGGTCTGTCGTTGATTCGGATTTAGCTATCTGGAAATCAGAGTTCAATATAGGAAATGAGCGGTTTGAGAAAATAAAAATCTTGTTTGAGCCAAGATTGCCAGGTGATGCTTATACTCAAATTATGATGGATTTGAGGGAAATTGGCATTTATGTTTCTGGCATGGAATTGTGGCAGTATAATCCAATGCCGCACAAAGCGATCGTAGACAAACCGCTTTCGTTAGATTTGCTTTTACAAACACCCGGAGTTTTGTGGGTTGAGCCGGTGTTGACAACCACTGCACGCAACTTAGCCGCTTCTGCTTACATGGGGGATGGAGAAATTACAACTCAAAGCCATTGGGAATTTGGCTTGAATGGGAGTGGGGTTGTGCTTGGGGTTGCCGATACTGGCCTAGACATCGACCATTCTTGTTTCAGAAATGATAGTTCATCTATAGGAGATGTTGGTGATGAACATCGTAAAGTCTTGGTGAACAATTTGAGTCTTGATGATGGTGATAACCCTGGAGAAATGGATTACCGACATGGAACTCATGTCGCTGGCTCACTGGTTTGTCATGATGTGTACAATTATCTCAATGAAGAGCAGCCACAAAATGGCACCACTATTGCTTATGGCGCACAACTAGTTTTCCAAGACATAGTCTCTGCAGATGGTTGGATTCCTCCGGAAAATGTTACTGAATTACTCGTTGAGCATTCTCTCTCAGGAGGAGTGATTCACTCAAATTCTTGGGGGGATGATACTACCGCCTACACAGATAGAACTGCTGATTTTGACTTATGGGCAATGGAATATCCGTGGTCGCTTTCTTTCATTGCGCCGGGCAACACTGGCGGGCAGTTGTTGGAACCATCTAATGGCCGTAATGTTGTTGCCATCGGTGCATCAACAAAGGCAACAAATCCGGAGATTTGGCAATCCTCATCCATTGGCCCTACCGAATTAGGGACGTATGGGATCTTTGCTGTTGCCCCAGGTGTTTCAATAAATTCTGCTAAAGCTGATGGAATAGATGATTCTATGAACGATGCACTTAGATCGTCTAGTGGTACAAGTATGGCAACTCCGGTTGCAGCTTCATTCGCTGGAATTATCCAACAAATGGTTGAACAGGGGTGGATAATTACTGCTAATGAGCCGGTGAATATATACAATCTATCAGACATCAAACCGTCATGGTCAACTCTACCAAATCAAAATATTAGTTTGGGTGATGGTTTTACTCCTTCAGGCTCATTGTTAAGGTCATTGATGGTTATAGCGACAAAAGACATTGTTACAGAAAATAATTATTTTTTAAGAAATGTGGATTCGGGGTGGGGCGTTCTTTCGCTTGATGAATTGATAGATTTTCAAATACTTGAGCAATCACTAGGCCAGGAAAATCTCACTCCAACAGAGAATATATGGATTCATGATAGTTATCGCACTACATTTGATACCGTTGAGTGGTTGAGTCAGAGAATTGAGGCTAGTGCTTCAAATGACATTATGGAAAGTCCGTGGAATGGTCAAGGAGCTGTTGGGCCATTTTTGAAGAGTGGCGAAAATTGGTCAAAGCGTTTAGTTCCAAATCAAAATGAAGATTTTGAAGTTGTATTATCTTTCCCAGCAAAACCTGAGCCTTTTGTCGTTGATGATTTGCGATTGACAGTAAATATGTCGAGTGGATACACTGCGTTGGGAGAAGTTTACGACCCTGATGGGTATTCTTCGTTTTTTGAATATGAAAATTTCGAACTAACGGAATTCGAACAAACAAATGAGACGAGTGTTGCAATCAAAATTTCATTAGCAGATTTGGTAGGAGTTGAGTGGTTGGACGTTACTGTCAACGCCAACTATGTCTCCCCAGGAAATAACCCCGGAACTGTGGGTGTTGATGGCAATAGTATTGGGTTTGCTCTTGCTGCAAAGGGAGTTATTAGAGACTCGATGAATTGGGAAGATTCTGATGGTGATGGGTTGCCAAATGCCATAGATTTGTGTCCGAATCAAAATGCCCAATCTTATGATTTAGATATTGATGGTTGCCCTGACGATCGGGATGATGACGGTGTTCTTGACGAATATGATGATTGTCCGGATTTGAATTCTGAAGGGTTTGATAACAATTTAGATGGGTGTGTAGATGATACTGATGGAGATGGTGTTGGAGATAACGTTGACTTATGTGTAACAGAAATCATTGAGGTAAATTATCCTGTGAATAATGCAGGTTGCAGGCCTATTGATTCTCCTATTTCGTTAATTGAAAGGGAAATTGTGGGCCTAAATGAAGGAGTTTGGGATTCGATTATCGAGGTGAATTGGGAGGTTGTTGATGATGACTTTGACCCATATCTTACCGGCTCTAGAATAATGATAAATCAGACCAATAACACTTCTTTCTTCCCGATTGCCACATGTACCGCTCAGGAAGTCATTGTGGTTGGAAATATTCACAGATGTGTCTGGGATATAAATTCTGATTTGCCCATTTTCGATGTTTCCGGTTATGGTATGCATATACAATTCTTTGCTCAAAGTCTAAATGCATCGCCTGAAGGCAATAATCAAATTGTATATCTAGATTCTCAAATTTACTTCTTCACCCCTGATAACACCAATTATGATTCTATTGTTGATTCTGATAACCCCGGCTCAGCAAATTTTTCTCGCTCAATTGGATGGGGGATTATCACGATTTTTTCTATTGCACTAGTATTGAGTAAATTATGGTCTGTGACTAGAGAAAATCGCCATTCTGAGGTTAATAATCCGTTTTTATCATCAAGTCCGAAAAAATCGAGTGAAAACGAATGACTGGGGTGGATTTTCTTTTTGTTAATCAGTAATTTTAGGTAGTTATGACAAGGTCAACCTTGAAGTTCAATGTCGTTTTGGCTTAGATATCCCCCCGGGGATGGTGAATAAAATGAGTGACCGCCTTTATGTTGGAATTGACCTAGGAACATACCAATCTACTATCTCTTCAAGTGCTGGTGCAAGCCACACGATTGAGACAATTGTAGGAAGACCGAAAGACCCTGTAGCAAGAAACTTCCTTGGAAGAGATGTGTTATTTGGCAATGATGCTTTGAAGAATAAGTTGGCTTGTAATTTATACCGACCAATGGCCGCTGGTGTTGCACAAGATGACGAAGCGAATCTGGCCGCTGCTAAGGCATTCGTTTCACATCTTCTAGAAACCGTTGACCCGGAAGAATACGATGAAGTATTTGGCGTTATATGTTCACCAAGCCACGTTTCATTCACTGATAAATCAAACCTGGTTGCGACTCTGAGGGGCCAGGTAAACGCAATTATGGTCGTGACAGAACCTTTTGCTACCGCTTACGGTATCGAAGAAATCGCTAGTTCAATTGTAGTTGATATTGGTGCTGGAACAACTGATATTGCTCGTATCCATGGCACATTCCCATCTGATGAAGATCAACTTACCATCCAAGAAGCGGGCGATTGGTTAGATCTAGAGTTGATGGAATTGGTTCAAAAGAAATACACAGGCGCTCAAGTAACTAAAGACATGGTTAGGCGCTGGAAAGAAGCTTCATCATACGTTGGAAAGGATGTCAAGGAAGTTATGGTTGAGTTGTCTGTTGAAGGAAAGAAGCAGGTAGTTGATATCGGCGACTTGATTGTTGAGGCTTGTGAATCAATAATACCACTTGTTGCAAATGCAATAAAGAAAATTGTTGCAACTGCTGACCCTGAATACCAACCTGTGTTAAGAAACAACATCATCCTGTCTGGTGGCGGTTCGCTAATTGATGGAATTGCAGCAAGAATGGCTGAAGAAATCTCAGATATTGGAGATGTTAATGTATGGTGTGTTGAAGATGCCATCAACAGTGTTGCAAATGGTGCACTGAAACTTGCTGGTGAAATGCCAGATGACATGTACACTGCCATTAACTAAACCTAGTTGTGGTTTTTTTAATTAGGTCGACAATACGGCCTTTTTGACCCAAAATGATTGGGAAAGTTCAAGAGTGGTTGATTACCGATAGGCGTCGTATGACAGTCGGCTCCTCGTCACCCAGCGGAATAAAACGTGTTGGTGATAACTCTTCAGAAGAGCGAGCGGCTTTAGAAGGAATGTTACAAGGATACCCTGTAGAACAGTTGGTAGAGGAAGTATTGATCGCCTGGGATGAGTTGGCTAAAAGAAACGATGAAATGGTTTCTGTAAAACAAAGGCTTCGGGTACTAGAGCTTGATTTGGCAGAAAGAGAAGACATGGTTGCCCCTGAAATCGCCCGAATGAATGATTTGGAAGCCGAGCTTGAAGAGCGACGAAGTCAAATGGTTCACCTTGAGAGGTTGTTATCCGATGCTAGACAAGATTTGGCTGCACAGCAATCTTCGTTATCTAATGAAGAAAGGATGCGCCTAGAAGATGAGGTTGAGGCATTGAAGGTATTAACTTCTGAACAGGATGAAGTCATCGGGGAGATGGAAGGTAGAGTTGCGCAGATGGTTGAAGCTTTGGAAAGGGCGGCTGATGCTGGCCTAACCTCAGTCACTGCTGATGAAGTTAGAAGTTTAAAATCACAAGTTGATAATATGACTAAACAGTATGAAGTTGAGTTATCAGCGAACAAGGCTCTAGAGGAAGAGCGTCAAAGACTCAGAGATATTGCAGATAGGTTACGAGGTTTGTTAGATGCTCGTGACAACCGGCTGACTGAGTTAGAAGAACAATTGGAACGGGTTATGCAAGGGCCTCGTTCGGTTTCTGCTGAACATGACTATCTAGTTGAGCAAATTGAAGAGTTGAAGCGAAGACTTCTAGAAAGAAATCGTGAATATGAGTCTCTTAGAAGACGAGAAAGGCGACTTCATAGTGACGTTTTCGAAAGGGATGAAAGAATCCAGCAAATGTCTCTTACTATGGGCGATTTAGAATCTGCATTACAAGATAGGACCGCTGAATTAAGAGAATTAGAGGGTATTAGAGAAACTATGTCTAATGAGTTGGATTCTGTTCGTCGAGGAGAACGCACAAGAGAAGTTGTTGGAAGAGTGTTTGCCGATTCTCTATCCTTAGTAAGAGGGCATGATGAACGTGAAATGAAGCGTGAAATGTACGCTAATTCCCCTGATGTTGAAAGAAAATTATCAACTCCTGGCCTAGATGATATGGCAAACCTAGCTGACGGTGGCCGTGTTGACCTTGATGTTGAAGAGACTGTTATCGAGCCGGGTATGGAAGTCGATACTAATCGCCCTGCTGCACCGGGAGGCAGTGGAGACCCTGTCATCTTCGAGGATGAAGATTAGGTGTAACAATAATTAAATCAAACAAATGTTTGACAAAGACATGCCCAGTAGAGGTGTGTCCACATTAATTGCTTCTGGAATAATTGCTCTAGCAGGAGTTATAGCGCTTGTAATGGGAATAGTATTGATCGACGATCCTTTAGATTCTGATAGAGAGGTTGTATTTACTGGGTCTAGCGGAGAAATTGAATTGAAAAAGAGTAGTTCCTATTCTGTATATATTGACGATGCAATTAGTTGTAATACAGTGAGTATTTCTGTCAATGATGGTGTTTTTGAATACTTCTCAAAAAATTGTGAAAGAAATGAGAAAATCGGTGAATGGAAAAATGTTGGTGGAATCTATATCGATACCAGTGGAGATTATACAATTGATAGTGATGCACAATTAAGAATATACGAATATGAAGGAAATGACATTGAGGCATCGAGTATTATTGGTATTGTTGTGGGAGAGGGGTTATGTTGTATTTCATTTATTATGATGATTGTTGCCATCGTATTGATTATTGTAGACGGTAATAAGCAACAGGTTGTAACTGTATTATCCCCTAACCAGATGCCATTACAATATATGCAGCCACAAAATACACAATATGTACAGCCAGAAAATACTCAATATGTTACAGAACAGCAGAATTTCTTTGATTCAAACAACTTTCAGGGTGAGAAATAGGTATTCAATATCTTAGCCTAGAACTGAGCAAATTTTACCAATTTTTTCTGATAAATCTGTAAGATCTTTGGCATCTTCAGTTAATGTACCAGTAACTATCCAATCGGCACCGGCATCAGCAGCAATTTTCGCTTGCTCGGGAGTTCTAATGCCTCCACCAACCATCATAGTAAGTCCTTTAGTGGTTTTTGCTGACTTAATTAATTCTGGATTTACCTGTTTGTCTGCGCCGCTACCCGCCTCCAGATAAAGGAGTTTGAAGCCGTACATTGCCGCGGTTAAGGAATAAGCCTTGACTAAATCAATATCATCTGGCATAATCAAATCAGCACTACCAACCTCCCCAACCTTGCCACCGGGGTGGCATACAACATACCCTGTAGGTAATGCATCTACGCCAAATTTGTCTATGTAAGGGGCGCCTCTTACCTGCTCCCCAACTAAGAATCTTCGATCCGTTGAATTCATCAGCATCATGAATGTAATTGCGTCAGCGGCTGGTGAAAGCGCATGAGAGCCTCCAGGGAATAACACTACAGGAACTTTCCACTTTTCTTCATCCCCGTCTGGTGACTGGCTAGCAGCAAATGCTCTTAGTTCCAAACCTTCCTGTATTGCAACACATGTTGCGTGGACTATCTCATCAGGTGTATCAGTAGAGCCTCCAACAAAAATCATTGCAGAGCCCGCTTCTATTGCGACACAAGCCCTATCCGCTGCAATTTGGGGTGATTGTTTATCAGGATCAATAAGAGTTACATGCCTAGTTAATCCCTTAGTATTGGCCACATATGACAGGATTGTTTCATCGTCTCGACGCATGCCAACCGTTCGTTGCTCTAACCTACAACGCATATTTATTCCGGACATAAAACACCGTAGGGGCTTAATCACATAGTTATCAATAACGACCGTTTGGATTGGTTATGGGCGAAGTTGGTCCTTTCAGAAGGCTCCTGTCACATATGAAGGACCATAGGAAGACTATCCGGCTTGCTTCTATTTGTTCTGTAACAAACAAAATTTGGGACTTAGCCCCTCCTTTATTGATTGGTCTTGCTGTAGATGTCGTCGTCCTTAGAGAGAATTCTTATCTTGCAGGACTAGGATATTCAGACCCTTGGACTCAATTGATTTTGTTATCGGTATTGACTTTCCTAATATGGGGGCTTGAGTCGTTGTTTGAATATTTTTATGGCGTGTTATGGCGTAATTTAGCGCAAACGGTCCAGCATGAATTGAGATTGGATACTTTCAACCATGTGCAAAAACAGGGCATGGGGTGGTTCGATGAACGTCAAAAAGGAGATATTTTAGCAATATTAAATGACGACATCAACCAATTAGAAAGATTTCTTGATAAAGGTGCAAATGATTTGTTACAGGTGTCAACTACAGTATTGGTTGTTGGTGCAGTATTTCTTTTCATCTCGTGGGAAGTTGCGATGTTAGCAATCATTCCAATCCCCCTGATTGTTTGGGGGTCTTTCAAGTATCAACGTAGTCTTGAACCAAAATATGCTGATGTAAGAAATGCTGCTGGAAAGATGAATGCATTGTTGGAAAATGATTTATCAGGTATGTCAACCATTCAATCCTTTACGGCTGAAGAAATAGAAGTTGCCAGGGTTAAGCAATTGAGTGATGATTATCGCGAAGCAAATCGGAAAGCTATTCGCTTATCTGCCGCATTTACTCCATTAATTCGTATGGCTATACTTTGTGGATTTACTGCAACTTTGTTATTGGGTGGATGGTATACTTTAGAGGGGGAGTTAGCGGTTGGTGCGTATTCTGTACTCGTTTTCATGACTCAACGCCTACTTTGGCCATTGACGCGTCTGGGTGAAACTTTTGATCTGTATCAAAGGGCGATGGCATCATCTACTAGGGTATTGGATGTATTGACATCTGAAATAGAAATTTCTGAAGGAGAATATATGCCTGAAAGAGATGTTATAGAAAATAGTGACATCATGTTTGATGATGTTAGTTTTGCCTATTTAAATCGAGACAACACATTCACTAACATATCACTTACACTCCCTGCAGGAAAGACTACAGGAGTTGTTGGCTCTACAGGTGCAGGAAAGACTACACTGACCCGTTTACTACTGAGATTCGCCCAGCCAAACTCGGGGAGGATAGTTTGGGCGGGTAAAGCTATTGACGAGTGGTCTTTGAAGCAACTTCGCTCATCAATAGCACTAGTCGAGCAACACATCACACTATTTCCAACCTCAATTCTTGAAAATATTAGATATGGTAATCCAGGCGCTACAGATAAACAAGTCATGGATGCTGCGACTGTTGCTGAAGTAACTGAATTTGTTGAAACGCTACCCAACCAATGGGAGACTATGGTTGGAGAAGGTGGGTACCGATTATCTGGGGGTCAAAGACAAAGATTGGCCATTGCCAGAGCTGTCTTGAAGGATGCCCCTTTACTAATTCTAGATGAGGCAACCTCTGCGGTAGATAACGAAACTGAGGCTTCTTTACAAAGGTCCATTGATTATGTATCTAAAGACAGAACCACCTTAATTATCGCCCACAGGTTATCCACCATACGAAATTGTGATATTATATTAGTAATGGATAGTGGCCGGATCGTCGAACAGGGAGAACATGATGATCTGGTATCTCAAGGTGGAATATACAGTAGATTATGGAAAGTGCAAACTGGAGAAAAGTCGTAAAATAGCATGAATGTTTTATAAATTTTAACACCCTTTTATATACTCAACCAAAAAAACCACAGTTTGAGAAATATGTTTAAATCAAATTTGAAGAGAACATCGAGCCTGCTTTTGATCGGAACCCTTGGCCTATTGGCATTAGGAAACGTAAGTGCGAACACCGCCGGAGACGGATACATGAATGAGACCGATATGGTCGCTGTATCTTTCTGGCTCGCAACTGCAATGATGCTTGCATCTACCGTTTTCTTCGTGCTAGAGCGCCAAAATGTAGCGCCTAAGTGGCGAACATCAATGACTGTTGCTGCACTAGTAACTGGTGTTGCATGGTACCACTACACTTACATGAGGAAGCATTGGGAAGCTTTCGAATCCTCTCCACTAGTAATGAGGTACATTGACTGGTTAATCACCGTCCCACTACAAGTTGCTGAATTCTACTTGATTCTAGCTGCTATTGGTGTCGCAACTGCTGCACTATTTTGGAGACTCTTCGGAGCCTCTATCGTTATGCTAGTTGCTGGATTCCTATCAGAATCCGGTATCGATGCGGTCGATGGAATGGAATGGCCATTATTCATCGTTGGTGTCCTAGCATGGGGATACATCATCTACGAGCTATGGGCTGGAGAAGCAAAGGAAAAAGTTGGTAGCGGAAGTGAAGGTACTCAATTCGCCTTCAAAGCAATGGCAATTATCCTAACCGTCGGATGGGCTATTTACCCAATCGGATGGATCATGGGACAAGACGCTGGAGCATCTGGTGTTGAGAACTTAAACATCCTATACAACATTGCTGACGTAGTCAACAAGACTGCATTCGGTCTAATGGTTTGGTATGCAGCAACTATGGATACCAAAGCATCTGGATCTGAAGAGTAATTATGAATAAGATAGTTTGCGAATAAGGTTCTCAATGGTTAGCCATTGAAACCTATTCCAAACAAATGCGAAGATGAGCCAAGCGGTGGTGAAAATTACCACTGCTTGGCTTGCTTCCATAACCGTCCAATTATTTTCATTTTCATAGTTGGATAATATGGTTAATGGTATAAAATGAACAACATAGATAGTCAAGGATATTCTTCCTGCTGCCTCAAATATTGCTACATTAAATTCTTGGATAACCAGCCAGAAAATGAATACCCCTGTCATTGATCCGATTAAAAAACCGAGATTTACTGGGAAGAAATTGAGGTAATCTCCTTGTGTTGGATGTGCCCAAGTACTCCCTTCGATATTTGATAATATCAGTGAAAATAGACAGTAGCATACTCCTATAATTATCAGTAACAAGGTGGTGCTATTCCTTGGGAGTGTTTTCCCCCCCTCCGTAATGGAACTTCCAAGGAATGCACCAACCACTGCAAAACTTATCCATGGAAATAGCGGATATGTTCCAGTCAACATTAAATGAGAAACAAGTGTGAACATGCTATCAGTGTTTACTCTATCATCCCAATCATTAACTCCTTGTAGAACAAAGAGATATTGGTTTATCATGTATATAACTGATAGAAATAACCAGAATATTGTGAGGTTGAGTTTGTTAAAAGATAGTTTCAGAATTAGTGGTTTAATGAGTATAAGTACTGCGAATAATGATAAAATTCCAGGTGTTAGAGGATCATACAAATGAGGTGATGAAATATTTACAATAATTTGTAACAATAGAAGTATTGATGCTTTAATCAAGTTGTTCTTGGATGTTGAATGTGATTTTACCAATCCCCATCCGAATATTGTCACGAACAATGGTGCAGCTAGGCCTCCAAGGCCTGCTATTAGGTATGCAAGCCATGTTGTTTGAACATCTTGGTACGGGTTCCATGTTGCAGCAGCATGAACCATCACCATAAGTAAAACTGCCAAGCCTCTAAGAGAGTCTATGGCAACAATTCTAACATTATTTGTCATTTCAATCATTTATCGATTTGACATAATCAACGGCGTTCCTGAATATTTGGAGGCCTTGGCCTTCCCAAGTTATTTCGGAATTAAGGTTCGGTGCCGTACCTCGAGTAAAGTCTGGATGTAGCCATTGCGCATAGATTGCCTCTGGGTGAGGCATTAAACCGAATACTAGGCCTGTTTTATCAGAAATGCCGGCAATATTCATCATGCTACCATTAGGAGACTTTGGGAATGGCAAAACATCATCTGAATCGGTATTGTATTGGTTGTTTGGATCAATATAACGAACTGTAATTTGGTTGTTTTCTGAGAGTTGGTTCAGACTTTCTCTATCTGGCATAACATATTTTCCTTCACCGTGTCTTACCGGACAATCGATTTGCGTCATCCCTTTCGTCCATATACAGTTACTGTCCTGATTAAATTCTAAGGTAACCCATCGATCTTCATATCTTCCTGAATCATTCAAAGTTAAACTAGCACGTTGGATGAAATCCGGTTCGGTGCCATCTGGGCCCGGTAACAATCCTGTTTTTACGAGGACTTGGAATCCATTACATATCCCAATTATCGGTTTGCCGGATTGAATAAACTTGCTTAATTCTTCACGAAGTGAAAAACGCATCCTATTACCCATAAGCCTGCCACTTCCTAGATGGTCGCCGAAAGAAAATCCCCCTGGAACTGCGAGGATATCATAGTTAGATAAATCGTCTACTCCTGTGATAAATGAGTTTAGATGAACTCTAGTGGATTTACCTCCAACCATTTCGAATACTGCTGCAGTTTCATGGTCGCAATTTATTCCAAAACCAAACAATACAGCTACTTTTGGGGTGTACATCAAATTTCACCTCCAGTCATATCTAGAGTTCCTTGCCAAGATTCGACTATTTGGTGGACATCTGTTGATACTAGTTCTTCATATCCGTCTGAAATAGTCAATACTTGTGATTCAGTAACCTCTCCAAGATAGGTTGTGATATTGCCTGACATGATGTTAAGGAATTCTTCCTCATTATCTGGCGATACTGCAATAATAATTCTACCAAGAGATTCCCCCCACAAACGTGCCCATAGAGATTCGTCGCCTGTGCCATCCAAGTCTATGTTGGCGCCAATTCTACCACCAATACACATCTCGGCAACAGCAACTCCAACGCCTCCTTCAGAGCAATCATGGGCGGTTTTAACCAAACCAGAATTTATTGCTGTACTTAATGCAATATAAGATTTGAAGAGTTTTTCTGGGTTATCGAGGCTTGGAACACTTCCGCCAATACCGTCAGAGGTGCCATTTTCCTTAAGCATGAAGGATACTTCAGACGCTCCAAGTTCATTCAATGATTCTCCAACAAGATATATTCTATCGCCTGGTGACTTGAAATCGCTAGTAGCTGTATTCCTAACATCTGGATGGTCACCAAATAAAGAAAATAGTAAGGTTGGTGGAATTGAAATCTTATTGGCGCCCTTACCATAATCATTTTTCATAGAATCTTTACCACTGACACATGGTAGTCTGTATGCACGACAGATTCTCTCAAGTTCTCTATTTGCTCTTACTAACTGGGCGAGTTTGAATTTACCATCTGGGGTCTTTTCCGACTGAATTGGATCTGGCCAACAGAAGTTGTCTAATCCGGCTATTTTATTGACGTCTACACCAACACACACTGCATTTCTTACCGCCTCATCAATTGCCGCTGCCGCCATTGCACCAGCATCAATATCTGAATATCTTGGAGCAATGCCACAAGAAATTACCAATCCTCGCGGATTGCCGTGTATTGGCGCTATGACTCCAGCGTCGGCAGGCCCATCTCTTTCAATTCCAACAAACGGCTTAACTACGGTTTGTGCAATAACTTCATGATCGTACTGACGAACCCAGGTTTCTTTACTAGCAATATTTGGTCTTGCTAACATATCAATAAGGATTGAATTATGATCAGCATTAGTTGGTGGGACAAAGGTTGCGTGTTTGGGAATGGTCCATTCTGATTCTAATTGTAGTTGTGGCACCCCATCGTGGAGAAATTCTATTGGTAAATATGCTACAGTGGATTCACCATATTGAACATGAAACATTCCTGTCGATGTGAATTCTGCCACTGCTGTAGCCTCGACCTCGTGTAGTTCTGCAAGACTTTCAAATGCTGCTGAATCTTCTGGTTTGACTGCTACAGTCATTCTTTCTTGACTTTCAGAAACCAAAATCTCCCAAGGCGACAGTCCTGGTTGCTTAAGTGGAACTTTGGCCAAATCAATTCTACATCCATTGGTGTATTCTGCCATCTCGCCTATCGATGATGATAGCCCGCCTGCACCATTATCAGTAATGCAAGTAATTAGTCCGCCATCCCTTGCTTCTAATATCATATCAAGCATTTTTTTCTGAGTGATTGGGTCCCCTATTTGTACCGCACTAGAAGGAGATTCTTCGGTTAATTCAAGTGATGAAAAGGTGGCCCCGTGTATCCCATCATATCCGACTCTTCCGCCGACCATGTAAACAACATCACCAGAACTCGGTGTTTTGATATGAGATTCTCTCCCGTCTGGAAGTTTTCTTGGCATCAGGCCAACTGTGCCACAATATACTAGAGGCTTTCCTAGATATCTTTCATCAAATACTATCGCGCCATTAATTGTTGGTATTCCAGATTCATTACCTCCGACCCTTACCCCAGAGTGAACTCCCCGGAGCACTCTTGACGGGTGGAACAGATTATCAGGTATGTCTCCTTGCCAATCAGGCGGCCCAAAACAGAATACATCGGTATTTGCAATTGGTCTTGCACCGAGCCCTGTTCCTAGTATGTCGCGGTTTACTCCTACGATACCAGTCATTGCTCCACCATAGGGGTCTAATGCTGAGGGTGAATTGTGGGTTTCAGCCTTCATACAAACGCTCCATTCGTCGTCCCAAGCGATAACCCCTGAATTATCATGGAATACAGAGAGTAGCCAATCAACTTCTTTCTGCATATCATGAGTTGGTTTCATAATGTGGGTTTTGAAAATAGAATCTACTACCGATTCCTCGCCAGTTTCTAGGTCTTTATGATGTATTTTTGATGCGAAAATCTTGTGTTTGCAGTGCTCGCTCCATGTTTGAGCCAAGCATTCTAATTCGACATCTGTTGGTTGGTTTTCAACAATACCGACTGCCTTACGTGAAGTTCGGATTGCTTCGTCACGATAGTGAAATTGGATGGTTTTCATTTCTTCCAAATTAAGAGCTAAAAGCCCAGTTTCTGAAATTTCAATGAGTTCTTCATCGCTTATTTCTAAATTAATGTTCGCTGGTTGTTTGAATTCTTGTGGTGGTTTTTCTGGATATTCAATCATTGGCCAGTTACCACTATTACACATCTCGTTATCTGAAATTACGGCTCTTTCGATTAGATTGTTATACAATTTTGATGCAATGAATTCAGGTGTTGCTTGATCATTTACCCCATAGAAAGCATAAGTGATGTATGTTGATATATCTGAATCTGGGCTAGCATCAGGGAAAATAGTTCTGAAACCATCTAATGCAGCCTTACCAGGGTTATCTGTGACTCCAGGTTTAAATCCGACTGAAATTACAATCTCTGGTGTTGTCTGGAAAATCTCTTTTGACTGGAGAAATGTCTGATTTGTTGTCGAGTATTCAATGATTGGATCGGCAAATAAATCGTTTGCTCTTTCTGAAATTGATGTAGCATCAATATCTGAGCTAATTAGGAATCCAACTATGCTTCTAACCTCGCTAAAATTGAAATTGTGGTCGGATTTTAGTCTACGCCTTACAACATCGCCTCTTACATCTCTAAGTCCTTCACCCGACTTGGGTGTTGCTTCAACTCTAGTAATTTCCATTGGGGCCGCCTACTTGGGTCATATTGATGGCGGTGAATACGCTCTTTGAACAATACGGAAGAATGTCAAAGCATATCTTTTAGATATTGGCCGGTAAAACTGTGCTCATTTTCGGCTATTTTTTCTGGCGTTCCCGTGGCGATTAGTTGACCGCCGCGGTCGCCTCCTTCTGGACCCAAATCGATGACCCAGTCACTACATTTGACAACATCAAGGTGGTGTTCGATGACTATTACAGTATGTCCTTTGCCACGTAATTCCAGTAGAACATCGATGAGCATTTGGACATCTGAAAGAGCTAGCCCGGTAGTAGGCTCATCGAGAATGTAAACTGTATGTTTGTTCGGCGGCCTTCTTAATTCGCTAGCTAATTTGACTCTCTGGGCTTCGCCACCTGACAAAGTTGTGGCTGGTTGTCCAAGACGAACATAGGAAAGGCCAACAGCTCGCAAGGTCTCTAGGGTGCGATGTATTTTTCTATGGTTTTCAAAGAATTTTACGGCCTCACCAATAGGCATTTCTAAGATGTCATGAATTGTTTTTCCTTTCCATGTTACTTCAAGACATTCTCTTGTGTATCGTTTACCGTCACAAACATCACAAGTAATCCAAACATCTGGGAGGAAGTTCATTTCTAATTTAATTGAACCCGCTCCACTACAAGCATCACATCTGCCGCCTTTGACATTAAAACTAAAATGCCCAGGAGTATAACCTCGCTCTTTGGAAAGGGTTGTTTGGGAAAATAATTTCCTTATTTCATCGAATACTTTGGTGTAGGTTGCTGGGTTTGAACGAGGCGTTCTACCAATAGGAGATTGGTCGATAATTATCGTCTTGTCAATTTTTTCAATTCCCTCTATGCTTTTGTGTTTACCTGGTGATGTATCGGCATTGTGTAGCGCTCTTTGTAATGAAGGTGCTAATATTCCAGATACTAGTGAAGATTTGCCAGAGCCAGAAACACCAGTTACAGAAGTCATACAACCTAGTGGAAAATCGACATTGATAGATTGTAAATTATTGTGTTTCGCGCCTTTGATTTTGATTTTATCTTTACTTGGTTTCTTTCTTTTTATTGGGATTTCGATGTTTTTTCGCCCGCTAAGATATGCTCCAGTGACAGAGTTTTGACTTTCCATTACATTATTAGGTGGGCCGTTAGCAACTACAACTCCACCTTCTAGTCCAGCTCCTGGACCTAAATCACACAGCCAATCTGCTTGTCTAAGAGTATCTTCATCATGTTCAACTACAATTAGGGTGTTGCCCAAATCACTTAATTCTCTTAATGTTGCAAGAAGACGGGAGTTGTCTCTCTGATGAAGTCCTATTGATGGTTCATCTAAAACATACATAACGCCTGTTAACCTACTTCCTATCTGTGTTGCTAGCCTTATTCTTTGACTCTCGCCCCCAGAGAGCGTATTGGCCTTACGGTCTAGTGTGAGGTAATCTAATCCAACACTATTGAGAAAGTCGAGTCTGCTTTCTATTTCTTTCAATATTTCTGTACCAATGAAAAGGCTCTTCTCATCTAATGTTTCTAACTGATCCGCATACATTTCTGGGGGGCCATTCAAATTTTCTGGCCGCCATGCTCTAACTAGTTCCAAACTATCATGGATAGAACAAGAAGATACTTCTGGTAGTCTAATCCCACCAACCGTTACATGTCTTGCTGCCGCGTTAAGTTTCTCGCCATTACATTCAGGACAAGGTAAATCAGTCATGCAGTTAATTAAACGGTTTCTAGTTCTGTCAGAAGATGTTTCAGTGTAGGTTTTCTCAAGCCTTGGAATAATTCCTTCCCAAGGCCGATTCATTTTGTATACTGAACCATTATCTGATTCAAAATGGAAATTAATTACTGTTGAGCCTGAACCATGTAATAGGATATCTTGCTCGTCATCTGAGAGTAATTTGAATGGAACGTGTGTTGGTATGCTATAATAATCCGCAACTTGTTCAAGCAGCCTTCGGTACCAAGAGGGGGACATAGAGCGTTTCCACGGCCTTACACAGCCGCTGTTGATTGACATTTCATAATCGACTACCAATTCTGTATTGAACTGCCTTTGAACACCGAGACCTTGACAACTACTACACGCACCCAAAGGTGAGTTGAATGAGAATACTCTTGGGGAAAGTTCTGGCATAAATGCGCCGTGTTCTGGACAAGCAAAATCCTCAGACCAAGAGATGATTTCTCCTGCGTTATGCTCTCTTGATTTGCTGCCATTTGGCAATGGTAGATTTTCTGATGGTTCTTTCAAACTCTCTATGGCAAGGGCTCCACCACCTAATCGAAGAGAAGATTCAACTGCTTCTGTGAGTCTTTGCCTAGCTTTACGACGGCATACAAAACGGTCTATTCTAACATCTATATCGTGGCGGAAGTTTTTGTCTAAAGTTGGTGGGTTTTCAAATTCTGCATCATGTCCATTTACCTTACCATTCAGAAAACCCTGTTCAACTAATTGTTTAAACAAATCTTGGTGCGTCCCTTTTCTTGCCCTTATTACTGGTGACCAAACGGCTATGGTGTGCTCTTCTAAATTCCATAAAATATCGTCAACGATTTCTTGGACCGTTCTTCTTGCAACCTCAACACCGCAAGTAGGGCAGTGTGGTTTGCCTATTCTTGCCCATAGTAATCTGAGGTAATCTTGTATTTCAGTTACTGTTGCTACGGTAGAACGAGGGTTGTGGCTACCTTGTTTTTGATCGATTGATATTGCAGGAGATAGTCCTTCTATGCCGTCACAATCGGCTTTTTTCATTTGGCCGATAAATTGTCTAGCGTAAGATGAGAGGCTCTCAACATATCTTCTCTGCCCTTCAGCATATAATGTATCAAAAGCGAGACTAGACTTACCAGAACCTGAAACGCCAGAAATTACAACAAACTTCCCCCGAGGTAATTTTACATCGATATTTTTCAGATTATGGGTTCTTGCGCCCTTCACAGTTATCCAGTCTTGATTATCGCCCATAGCCCCACCTAATCATGATTGGATGTCAAGAGTTCAATAAGTCCTCTATTTGAATTAATGGTTTACATCACAATTTACCAAATGGGTGTTTAGCTTCAAATCTCATTGGCTCGTCCGTTTCTGGATGGAGAAATTCCAGTGATGTTGCGTGTAAACATATTCGTGAAAATGGGTTGGTTTGAGCACCGTGTAAGGAATCTCCAACTATTGGGTGTCCCATTGATTGCATCGCCATACGTATTTGATGGCGTCTGCCGGTTTCTATCATAATTCTAACAAGTGTTGTTGATTCGTGTTTAGTGAGTGTTTCAAAATGAGTTATTGCTTGTTTGCCGAATTTATTGTTTTTTGATGTTGATTTAATGTTTAGATTTTTATCTTCAGTAAGGTATTGTGTTATCGTACCGGATTCATTGTTCAACATTCCCTCTACTAAAGTGTGGTAAATCCGATAAACTTCTCGTTGTGAAAATTGTTCTTGTAAATACTCTTTAGCAGATTTGGTTTTTGCCAAAATCATAACTCCTGATGTCTCTTTGTCAAGTCTGTGTACAATGTATGCCCATGATTTAGGGTCATTCTGCTTAAGATAGTCTACGCATTTCGAATGTAGTGTGTCGGCTTCTAATTTATCAGTAGCTACAGAGAGGAGTTTGGCCGGTTTCTCAACCACTAGGATATGGTCGTCTTCATAGATTAAATCGATAGAGTAATTTTTGAATTTGATCTCTGTTTGTGGTTTTATTTCCTTTCGTGGTTTTTCGAGTAATTCAACGATATCGTTTGGTACTAACTGGTGTTTTGCTTTGTGTATGGTGATTCTATTTACTTCAATTCTCCCTTGTGAAAGCATTTTTCTTAATTTATTGGTTGATGAATTTGGAAAATTTTGTTTAAGAAAATCGAGTAATTCGATTTTTTCCATAATGGTTTCTTTCATATTAACAACCTACAATAAAATTATCTTACAAATATCGCCTTTCTTACCCATTTCATTGGGCTCAATGATTGTCAATCCATCACTCATCGCAATTCCAGCGATATTTCCAGAGCCTTGATGGCCTTTTAAGCGTGCAAAAGTAAGATTGTTTTTGACGAATAATTCTACCCTTCTAAAAGTGGTAAATCCTACTTGGGTTTTGATATCTTCATCTAAAATAGCATTAGTGGTTTTGTTGTTGATATCTTTTGAATTAGTAAGAGATGTTAACCATTTTCCAACAATTGCTCTGAATACCACATGACTGCTCACTGGGTTTCCAGGTAATCCAAAAATTGGAGTGTTTTTCCACATACCAAATATTGGTGGTGAGCCTGGTCGCATTTTTACTCTCCAGAATTTTATATCACCTTCTTGCTCCATTAGAATTCTAACAAAATCTTTGTCGCCCATTGATACTCCTCCTGAAGTGATTATACAGTCATGGGTTTTTGATGCTTCATCCAATGTATCTTTAAGAGTGTCTAAGTTGTCGATAACGCTAGGAAAACGTGTTGCTTCGTGACCATAAATTTCTACTAAAGCAGCCAAGCCATAAGAATTTGATTCGTATATTTGACCATGTTCTAAATCTTGGTCAAGGGATTTTAACTCATCGCCTGTTGAAATTACTGCAATCTTTAGTTTTTTGAACACGGAAATTTTTGATATTCCCGCGGCTGCACATAAAGCTATTTTTTCTGGAGACATCGCTTCTCCGGAGGAGAAAATTGTTTGATTTTTTGCAAAGTTTTCTCCTAATTTACGGATAAAATGGGGTTTTGATGGTTTGTTGAGAGTTACTTTGTCACCCTCTACCTTACAATCCTCGATTGGAATTATAGAGTCTGCTCCTTGTGGAATTGGTGCTCCTGTCATGATTCTTATTGCTTGGCCAGATGATAATGTGTGAATTTCTGTAGAGCCTGCCATTGAAGAGGCGATTATCGATAATTGTGCAGGGGGCGATGTTGTATCCGAATGGAGGACTGCAAATCCATCCATCGCCGAATTATCAAAGCCTGGATCGTTTACCTTGGCTTTAATATCGCTAGAAACTATACGATTAATTGATTGTGAAATTGGTATTATCTCAGATCCCATATCTATGGATGTTTTTTTGCACAAACTAATCGCTTCGTTTAAAGAAACAAAGTATGGGTGTGGTTTGGCCATATACTCCCCAAAACAAAATTTACTTTGATATTATGGAAGGTAATAGGGATAATACTGCAGTATGAATTGTATTTGTTGTTTGCTGGATTAATTATTATTTCAGCATTATATTCGAGTGTTGGGCATGGTGGAGCATCTGGCTATCTTGCTATATTATCAATTTCATCTTATGGATTGATGAGTCATATTTGGTTAAAGCAACATGTATGGGTAATGAATCTAGTTGTTGCTTCAATTGCTTTTTATCATTACAATAAAGCAGGATATCACATACCAAAACTTACCATTCCATTCATAATTGCTAGTATACCAATGGCATTCATCGGGGGCATGTTAGATATTGATGCTGAATTATATGATATCTTGTTGTCAATTACTTTGTTTTGGGCCGCGTATAAAATTGTAAATTTTAGTGATTTTAATAGTACTAAACTGAATAATCCGGGAAAATTTGAGCCTTATTTTTGGGGTGGTGGTATTGGATTTTTTAGTGGTTTGATAGGGGTTGGTGGAGGTATATTTCTATCTCCAATAATCTTACTTAAGCGGTGGGCTACAGTAAAGTCTGCTGCCGCTACTGCGGCTGTATTCATATTTGTTAACTCACTTTCTGGATTAGTTGGCATGGGTGTATCAAATCAATTAAATCTTGATTTTTCTTTGTTGGGAATTTTTGTAATTGCGATAATTATTGGTGGTTATTTGGGTTCGTTATATGGTGCTAAGTATGCTGATAATAATAGGGTTCGGAATTTGTTAGCAGTTGTTTTGATTATCGCTGCAGGAAAGCGATTTTTGGAGTTATTGTGATTGGAGTAATTTGTGTATTTTTTCTGCTTGCTCTTTTGGTGATAATTTTAGATCAATAATTCTGTTCCTACCAGCAGTAGCCCATTCTTCGCGTAGTTTTTTATCTCGGCATTCACTTAATGCTTCATGCCATTTTGTATAATTGTGCCTTGGCAATAATCTGCCACACTCACCATCGATGATTGAATCTCTAAAACCGCCGTCATCAACAAAAATTGCTGGCGTACCAATTGAAAAAGCCTCTATTGGTGTCAATCCAAATGGTTCTTTGTGAGCCATACTAATTATTGCTAATGCATCCTTCATTAAAATTGATAATTGTTGGGATGATAATCTTGGAGAGACCCAAAGGTTGACTTTTTTATTCGAGGCATGCTTTTGTAGGGTTTTGATT
>MDSV01025760.1_pt1 | contig 24491 bp, 22 predicted proteins | sample 810851 | NCBI WGS metagenome assembly MDSV01 (sample SAMN05326640, study PRJNA326480) | marine metagenome | isolation source: seawater | place: Atlantic Ocean: North East | collected 2012 | reverse complement strand
TTTTAAACATTATTTCCTTAAATTTAATTGTTTGATAACCTTTTGATAGGACTCAACATTTTTCTTTTTAAGGTAAGTAAGTAATTTTTTTCTTTTATTTACTGATTTATTCAAACCTAAAGTAGAATGTTTATCCTTCTTAAAATTCTTAAAATGTTCAGATAATTTTGCAATTTTATCGGTTAATAATCCTATTTGCACCTCCGCAGATCCAACATCTTTTTCATGGGTCGCCAGTGACTTAATTATATCTTTTTTTTTCTTTATCATTAGTCTTATTTTTTTTAATAATTCTTTCTATCTTTTCAGCATATTCAAATGAGTTATCTTCTACAAATGTAAGTTTAGGAAGAAACTTAATATCTAGCCTTTTTGACAAAGCTCTTCTAACAAGATGCGAGTTCTCCGTCAAGATCCTAACTGTTTCTTTAGTATCTATTCCTCCTAATGGAATGACGTATACTCTGGCTGTTTTTAAATCTGGCGTCATTCTAACTTCTGTAACTGTAACAAGTTTTGAGTTAATTGTTGGTATTTTAGCTTCATTTCTTATAAATAATTCTCCAAGATTTTGTTTAACTAACTCTCCAACCCTCAACTGTCTTTGGCTAAATGGCTTATGTGTAGATTGGTTACTCATTACTTAAATCGATCTTTGTATTTCCTCTGACAAATAAGACTCGATTATATCCTTTTCTTTGAAATCTATGAAATCTTTAATACTAATACCACACTCTAAGCCTGATCCCACTTCTTTCACTTGATTTTTTTCTCTAAAAATAGATGAAATTTCTCCACTATAAACAACTACTCCGTCTCTAATAATTCTAGCTTTAGATTTACTTTTTATCTCACCGTTTATAACCTTAGAGCCAGCTATCTTACCGGCTGTAGAAACTTTGAAAATTTTTTGAATTTCTGCACTTCCTAAAATTGTTTCTTTGATATCCGGTTCTAAAAGCCCAGATAAAGATTTCTCAACATGGTCAATTGCTTCATAAATTATATTAAAATATTTTATAACAACTTTTTGCTCCTCAGCTAACTTTTTTGCTTCACGGTTTGGTTTTACATTAAAGCCAATCAAAATAGCATTAGAAGCTTTTGCTAATGAAACATCTGTTTCATTAATCATTCCTATATCAGATAAAATTATTTTGGCCTCTACTTCCTTATGTTCAATTTTCGTAATTGCCATTTTTAAAGCCTCATTTGAACCCTGTACATCAGATTTGATAATAATATTAAGTTCATCTTTATTTTTTACTTCATCGAACAATGTAGTTTTATCCTTTGCTAAAATTTTATTTTGGTTATTATTGTTTTTTCTAAATTCTGTTAGTTCTTTAGCTTCATCCTCATCTTTTGTAACTATGAACTCTGCGCCTGCGTAAGCTGAATTATTCATGCCAAGGATTTCTACTGGCATAGACGGGGAGGCTTCGTTAATAATCTTGCCTTCATAATTTATCATAGCTCTAATTTTTCCCCATGTGTCTCCACAAATAAAATAATCCCCTCTTTTAAGTTTTCCATTGCTAATTAATATAGTTGAGACAGGGCCTTTTCCTTTGTCAATTTTGGACTCAATAACTACTCCTCTAGCTTTATCACTATATGATGCTTTTAAATCTAAGATTTCTGCTTGAAGTAAAATACTCTCTTTTAATTTATCTAAATTAATTTTTTTTAATGCTGAAACTTCTACAAATAAAGTATCACCACTTAAATCTTCTGCAATCAATTCATATTGCATCATTTCATTTTTAATTTTGCTTATGTTCTTTTCGGGTAGATCACATTTATTAATAGCAACTATTATAGGAACCTTTGCTGCCTTTGCGTGTTTAATAGCCTCAACTGTTTGTGGTTTGATGCCATCATCTGCTGCTACAACTAAAACTACAATATCAGTTATTTTTGACCCTCTTGCTCTCATCTCAGTAAAAGCTGCATGGCCTGGTGTGTCAATAAATGTTATTAACTTATCGCCTTTTGTATTAACTTGATACGCTCCAATATGTTGAGTAATTCCTCCGTGCTCTCCCGATACAACATTTGAGTCTCTGAGTGAGTCAAGTAATGAGGTTTTTCCATGGTCAACGTGACCCATAATTGTTACTACGGGCGGTCTACTCCTAACCTCTCCTTCAAACTTTTCTTTTGATTTAGCTGTCTCTATCTTTGGTTTCTCTTCTAATATAGCTTTATGTCCAAATTCTTTTACAATGTATTCAGCAGTGTCTTTATCTATATTATGGTTAATTGTCGCCACCACTTTCATATTAAATAAAAACTTAATTATATCGCTTGATTTTTCAGCCATTCGATTTGAAAGCTCTTGAATTGTAATTTGTTCTGGAATTTTTACTTCTCTGATAACTTTCTTAAATTCTTTTTTTTCTTCTCCTTCTGGTTTTTTTTTCTCTTTTAATCTAGCTCTTTTAACAGAAGCTAAGCTTCTTTGTTTAATCTCTATTTCTTCCACGTTTAATGCTCTTGAAACTGTTAATTTAAAATCACGTTTATCTATTGGCCCTTTAAGTTTCAATTTACTTTTCCCGGCTGGTTTATTGTCTTTCTTTATAAATTCTTTTGTTGCTTGCTGTTCAATAAATTTTCTTGCAAAACTTTTTTTCTTAGCATCAGGGTTGAGGCTAACTTTGGTTGCTGAGGTATTTTTATTAAATGTTTTATTATTTTTAAAAGGTTTTTTTTTCTCTACTAAAAAAGCTTTTTTACCGGAAGTCGAGATAGATGATGTATCAATTTTCTTTTTTAGGTTAGACGATATCGTGAGAGTTTTTTTTTTATCTTTGTCCATAACATTATTTGTAAACTATCTCTCTAGCTGCCATTATTAACTCATCAGCTTCTTTTCTTGATAAAGAAAATTCTTCGAGATAACCATCTATTCTAATTTTTTTTCCTTTTATTTCATCATATCCTCCAATTAGTTCATCAGAAGATAGATCGGCAAAATCGCTAATTTTTTTTATATTTTTTTGTCCTAGTATAACAAGCATACCTTGTGTCATTCCTTTTAAATTTATTAATTTATCATCTACACCAAGTTCTTTTAATTTTAATGCGACTGCCTCTTTTTCCTTCACAAGAGTTTCTTTTGATCTTGTAATCAATTCTTTTGCTGTTTCCTCATCAATTGCCTCTATTTTTGAAATTTCTTCGGGATTAGATTGAGCTATTTCATCTATTGAAATAAAACCTTCTGAGACCAATAGTTGTCCTAAAGTTTCATCAACTTCTAGGTTTTTTATTAGAGTTTCGGTTCTATCTTTAAATTCAGCTTGTCTTCTTTCTGAGTCCTCTTTATCTGTAAGTATATCAATTTCATAATTAGTTAATTTTGAGGCTAATCTTACATTTTGTCCTCTTCTACCAATTGCTTTACTTAAATTTTCTTCTGTTAAAATTATATCAATTCTTTTATTTTCTTGATCAATCAAAACTCTTTGTATCTCCGCTGGTGACAAAGACTCTGAAATTAATGTTGGAAGATCTTCTGTCCATTTTATAATGTCAATTTTTTCTCCGTGCAATTCATTTACAATAGTTTGAACTCTACTTCCTCTCATACCCACGCAGGCACCTACTGGGTCAATTGATGAATCTTGAGAATGAACACAAATTTTTGCTCTACTTCCTGGATCTCTAGCAACGGCTTTGATCTCGATCGTACCTTCGTAAATCTCTGGCACTTCTTGGAAAAATAATTTTGCAAGAAATTGAGGGTGAGCTCTAGAGAGAAATATTTGGTGTCCCTTCAACTCTTTTTTAACTTCATAGCAATAGGCTTTGACTCTATCGCCAGTTTTCAATATTTCTCTTGGGATCAACTCATCTTTTTTGATTACGCCCTCTGCTTTACCTAAATCAACTATTACATTTCCATATTCTAATCTTTTTATAATGCCACTTAATATTTGACTCTGTTTATCTATAAAATCTTCATACTGCCTACTTTTTTCAGCTTCTCTTACTCTGCTACTAATGACTTGTTTCGCACTCTGTGCTGCTATACGACCAAAATCAATTTGAGGTAATTCCTCAAAAATTTGCTCACCAACTTTTAATTCTTTATTTAATGGATTGCTTTTTTTTGCTTCTTCAAGAGTAATCTCTCTCGCGGAGTCCTCAACTTTTTCAACAATATTTAATACTTTTTGAATTTTTATTTCTCCGCTTTCTCTGTCTATAACCACTTCAATGTTATTATCATTTCCAAACTTTGTAAGTGCTGCTTTTTGAATAGCGCTTTCCATTGAACCTATAACGATTTCTTTATCAATAGATTTTTCATTTGCTACGGCCTCTACTATCCGCAAAAGTTCTAGTTTGTCTAATCCCCTATTTAACATTTAACAGCTCCTAAAAAAAAATGGGCTAGTGCCCATTTAATAAGTTTTATAGTTTAATTGTTTCTAGAAGAAAATTATGGTTTTTTCAAGATTACAATTTGAATAAATCTACTTTATCCGTCTTTTCCCAGGTAAATTCACCTTTATTAGTAGGCTTTCTGCCAAAGTGGCCATAGGCTGAGGTGGTTTCATATATGGGGTTATTTAATTTTAACATTTCCCTGATACCTCTTGGAGATAAATTAAAATTATCCTCGATAATCTTTTTTATTTTTTCAACTTTTGCACTATCCCCGTTAGCTAATTTAATGAAAATAGATAAAGGTTTAGATACTCCTATTGCATAGGCTAATTGAATTAAACATTTATCAGAAACACCTGCTGCTACGATATTTTTTGCTAGGTATCTTGAAGCATAAGCAGCTGATCTATCTACCTTTGTGGGATCTTTACCGGAGAAAGCTCCGCCTCCGTGTGGTGCAGCTCCGCCATATGTATCAACAATGATTTTCCTTCCCGTTAATCCCGTATCACCGTCAGGTCCTCCAATTATAAATTGGCCCGTTGGGTTTATATATATTTCTTTTGGATTTAAATCAGTTAAAAAATTTTCTGGGATAGATTTTTTAATATATGGCATAATTAATCTTCTTACATTTTCTTGGTCAAGACTTTTTGAATGCTGAGTGGAAATTACAACAGATGTCACTTTAACTGGTTTTTCGTTTTCATATAACATTGTAACTTGGCTTTTTGAATCTGGCTCTATACCCTTTAAAGTTCCGCTTTTTCTATCCTCTGCCATTAATCTTAAAATTTTATGTGAATAATGAATAGGTGCTGGCATCAATTCATCTGTTTCGTTGCAAGCATATCCAAACATAATGCCTTGGTCGCCGGCTCCTTCGTCTTTATTGTCTTTTGAATCCACTCCCATAGCTATATCTGCTGATTGTTCGTGAAGATGAGTTTCAATATTTGCTGTTTTCCAACTAAAACCATCTTGGTCATAGCCTATATCTTTAATACAATTTCTTACTTTATTTATTAACTCTTCTTTCTCAATCTTTGGACCTCTTGTTTCCCCTGCCAGTACTACTCGGTTAGTTGTAGTTAGCGTTTCGCAAGCTACTCTTGAAACGGGATCTTTAGATAAGTAAGAGTCTACAACCATATCGGATATTCTGTCACAAACTTTATCAGGATGACCTTCAGAAACCGACTCGCTGGTAAATAAATATTTATTTTTTTGCATTTTTTTTCTCGTTAATAAAAAAGATAAAAAGATATGTAAATAAAAGAGTAAAAAATATCAAATCATTTTTAATTTTATTTGATGTTATTAACGGCACTTCAAATTCTATATTTCCAGCTTCATTTCGCTCCAATTTTTTAATTATATTACCTTTATTGTCTATTATAGCGCTAACACCTCTATTAGTAGATCTTAGCAAGAACGTACTATTTTCTATTGCTCTAAATATTGATTTAGAAAAGTGCTGATCTGGTCCTATTGTGTTACCAAACCATCCATCTTCTGAAATATTGACAATTAAGTTCGAGTTTTTATGTGATTTTTTTATCAAGTCTGAAAATATAATCTCATAACATATCAGTGGAATAATGCTTAGATTTTCTATTTCTAAATTCTTATTTTCTCGACCTCTTAAAAAAGAGCCATGACCTTCAGTAATTTTCTTTAAACCAAAATTGTTAAGTATGTTTTCAAAAGGTAAAAATTCTCCAAATGGAACTAATTTTCTCTTGTTGTAACTCTGGATTATTTTTAAATTGTTATCTACAATTAACATACTATTATAAAAACTTCCTGAAATCGGATCTAGCTTATTAGTGCCAAATATAATGTAATGCTTATTTGAGAAATTTTTTAAAACTAAATCTTTAAAAACTAAAATTTGATCATAGCTATAACCGCTGAAAACTCCCTCAGGCCAAATAAATAATGTTTTCTTATCTTTATTTGGGTCGCTGTATCTTATCAATCTTTTAAATCTATCTTCAATTTGTTCCAGGTCTAGCCCATAATCTAAATTAAAATTAGGTGAGATAACCTTTACATAAATTTTTTTGTTGAAATTTTCCAGAAATTTTTTGTTTTTGTTAATTTCGTAATTTCCATAAATGTAGAAACTAAAAACAGTAAATAAAGATAACATGATGAAAATTAATTTTTTTATTTTATCTATTTTAAAAAAAATAATTATAGGAATGGTAAATATTGTTATTATAAGCAGATTATAAGAGTATAAGCCTATACGATTTACTATTTGCAATATTTCATTAATTGAAGTTGTGCTATAGGCCCATAGATTCCAAGGAAAACCAGTAAATATTATAGATCTAACATAATCTGAAAAGGCTAAGCCTGATGAAAATAATAAAAGTGATGAAAAATTCATCTTTAAATAAGGTCCTACTAACAATGTTGTAAATCCTACGAATAAACTTAAAAATAAAGGAATAAGAATTAATGCGAAGGGTATAAAGACCTTAAAGTTATCATCAAATGTTAGTGAGTTTGTAATCCAAGATACTCCACATAAATAAAATCCAAAACCAAAAGCGGTTCCAAAGATAAATAAATTTTTTTTATAAGGCTTTTTTCTGTAAATGGATTTTGACTTTTTATTTATAAAAACTAATAAATAAAAAATAAGTGGGAATATTATTAAATTAACGATGAAAATATTGAATGGCTCAAATGAAAAAACGGTTAAAGAGCCAAATAAAAAAGGAATTATATATAAAGTCAAAAAACGACTTTTTAAGTATTTTTCAATCATTAACTAAATTAAAATATTTTTTTTCTATTCGACTCATCTTTTCAAAATCTTTGTCTTTTTCATGTTTGTAACCAAATAAATGAACTAAGCCGTGAATCCATAATCGATCAAATTCCTCACTAAACGGTATTTTTATATTTTTGTTTTTAATTTTGTTCAAATTGATAATAATATCTCCTAAATATATTTCTTTTTCTGATTTCAATTTTTTTAGAAGATCATTCTTAGTTTGAAATGGAAAAGATAAAATATCCGTTACTTTATTTTTTTTTCTGAATTTTTTATTGAGATATTTAATTTCTTTATCTCCTGATAGTAGTAATGTGAAAAAAAAATGATTTTTTTTAAATTTACTATCTTTTAAATTTAATTTGCTAATTTTTTTATCTAAATAGTAATTTGGTCTTTTAATGAAACTTAGCCAATTATCATTGCTTGTAATAACATTAATTTTTATCATCAATGCTTTTATTTTTATAAGCTTTAATGATTTTTGTAACTAGAGGGTGTCTAACTACATCGTTATGATCAAATTCAATGACTTTTATTTCGTTTACATCTCTCAAAATATCTCTCGATTTAATTAAACCTGAGTCTCGCTTATTTATCAAATCTACTTGGCTAGGATCTCCATTAACAACTAATTTAGAGTTCTCCCCAATTCTTGTTAAAAACATCTTAATTTGTGTTTCAGTAGCATTTTGAGCCTCATCTAGAATTGCGAAACAATTTTTAAGTGTTCTTCCTCGCATAAAAGCTAAAGGTGCTATTTCTATTTCTCCAGTTTCAATTTTTTTATCTATTTTATCAGCCCCGAAAAGCTCGTAGAGCGCATCGTACAAAGGCCTCAAGTAAGGATCTACTTTTTCTTTCATGTCGCCTGGTAAAAAACCTAATTTTTCACCAGCTTCAACAGCTGGTCTTGATAAAATCACCCTTTGAATTTTTTTTTCCATTAATAATGTAACTGCAACTGAAACGGCTAGGAAACTTTTACCCGTTCCTGCAGGTCCAAGTGACATTACAATATCATTTTCTTTCAATGCTTTAATGTATTCAGATTGTTTTTCTGATCGTGCTATAACAGATTTTTTAGGAGTCTTTATTAATTGTTTAAAAGTCTTAACATTTGACTCCTTTATTTCTAAATTTTTATTCACTGATAAAATTATATCCTCTTTTTCGATAATATTCGTTAAAAAATACTTATTTATCAAAAATTTTATAGCATCGCAAAATATAGATAGTTTTTCTTTGTCTCCTTTACATGTAATAGAATTCCCTCTGAAATAAACATCTGTTTTAGTTAGTTTGGATAAACTTTTAAGATTTTGATCGAATTGCCCGACAATTGCCAAAAGCATTTCGTTATCATTTATTGATATATTTACAGTTTCTTTGTCTATTGTTTTTATGATAAGTTTTTGTTCAATTTTTGTTATTTCAGACATTCAATTAAGCAGCATAATTATTTTGGTTGAAGCTTGATGCAATTTCACCAAATAAAGTATTTAGATTTCCTTTAGAAATTTTAACATATTTTATTTTTCCTGATAAGTTTTCGTTGCTTTCCACAATCACTGAATTAAAAAATTCATCTCGACCAAAATATCTATTGCCAATTTTCATTTTATTTTCAAATAATACCTTTACAGTTTTTTTTAATAAATTTTTTCTATAATTAATTTTTATTTTTTCAGCTATATTTTGAAATTCGATTAGCCTGTTCTTTGCTTCTGTTTCATTCACCTTTTTTAAGTTGAAAGCAGGTGTGCCTGGCCTTGCACTAAATAAAAATGAGAAAGAATTGATAAATCCAATTTTAGTCATAAGTTCAATTGTTTTATTGAAATCATTAAGTGTTTCACCAGGATATCCAATTATGAAATCACTTGAAAATTTAATATCAGGTCTTACTGCAATTATTTTTTTTATTATCTCTAGATATTCTTCAATTGTATGTTTTCTATTCATAGCTTCTAATATTTTATTAGATCCGCTTTGAACTGGCAGATGAATTAAGGGCATTAATTTTTTACAATGTTTATGGGCCTCGATTAAATCTTCTGTAAAATCTTTTGGATGTGATGTCGTATATCTTATTCTTTTTAAATCTTTTATTTTAGAAATTTCTAACACTAAATCTGAAAGTTTTTTTCCCTCGTAATTGTACGCATTTACATTTTGTCCAAGTAAGCTGATTTCTCGTGCACCATTTTCTACTAAATTTTTAGCCTCTAGGACTAATTCATTAATTGATCTAGAATATTCTGGGCCACGCGTATAAGGGACTACACAAAATTTGCAAAATTTGTCACAGCCTTCTTGTATTGTAAGGTATGATGAAATTTTACTATCTGAGTTTTTTATTGAATTTAAGCTATCAAATTTTTCTATTACATCAAATTCTGTTAAATTAAAATTGTTTCTTTTCTTTTCCAATTTTATAATCATGTTATTTATTTGATGATAGGATTGAGGGCCTATAACTGCATCAATATATTTCTCTTTTTTTAATAAAACGTCGCCCTCTGCTTGAGCCACACAACCTGCTATCAAAACAATTGGTTTTTTTTTATTTTTAAATTCTTTTTTTAACCTTCCAATATCATGGTAAACTTTTTCGGTAGCTTTTTCTCTTATATGACAAGTATTTAAAATGTAACAATCACTCTCTAATAAGTTTTTTGTAGGGAAATAATTTATTTTTTTTATTAAATCTAAAATACGATTACTATCATATTCATTCATCTGACAGCCCATAGTTTTAATGAAAATTTTTTTTTGCAAGTTATTTTTTTATCTTAGAACCATAAAGTTCAAGTTTATGATCAACTAATTTGTATCCTAATTTTTTTGCGACTGCATTTTGAAGCTTTTCGATTTCTTCATCTACGAATTCAATTATCTCTCCACTATTAATATCAATTAAGTGATCATGATGTTCATCGGGAGATTGTTCGTATCTTGCCTTGCCACCTTTAAAGTCGTGTTTTTCTAAAATTCCTGACTCTTCAAATAATTTAACCGTTCTATATACTGTTGCTATACTAATTTTTTTATCTCTTTCTGAAACTCTTTTATGTAATTCGTCTACATCCGGATGATCTTTTGAGCCATAAACCTCTTTTGATTCAGATAAAACTTTAGCAATAGTTTTTCTTTGATCAGTAAGCCTGACCCCTTTTTTTTGACACTTTTCCTCAATTGAATTCATTGTTGTTAATTTAACTTAAATATATTGGTTTAATCAATTTATTTTGTAATAGCCCTTTATCTATTAAAAATTCAATATTTACTTGGTCAAACTGCTCTAAATCTGCATTATTGAAACCATACAAGTTAATTTTTTTCGAAATTTTCATTCCTTTGACTACAGATAGGCTAGTTCTTATGGATGAAAAGTTACCTGGACCGATATTAACAATTATTGAAAATTTATTATCTAAAATTACTTTGTGTTTTTTTAGAAGATTTAATATGTTTAATACCAAATGATCGTGTTTATTTTCTTTTTGTTCAATCGTATAAAAGTAAAAATTATTTTTAATGCGTAAACCAATTTTGTGTGTCTGACCTATGCAGCTTAAGATTAAAAAATTTTCAATCATTACTTTGTTTATAACTATTTTAACTTTTCAAAGCTATCTATATTCAAATAACGAAGTTCAAAATATTGATGACTTTGGCATAATATCAGTGATGTATCATCGATTTGAGGAAAATAAATATCCCTCAACAAATATTAGGTTAAATGATTTTATAAAACATCTAAAGATAATCGAGGATAACAATATCCAATTCATTAATCCAAAGAATTTTGAAGTTGAACTGAAAAACAATAAAAGAAAAAGAAAAATGCTTTTGACTATTGATGATGGTTTTTCTTCTTTTTATGAAAAAGCTTGGCCAATATTAAAACAAAAAAAAATACCTTTTATTTTATTCGTAAGCACACGTGAAGTGGGAGCTTTTAATTATATGACTTGGGATCAGATTAGAGAAATTAGTAAAGAAGAATTTGTTGAAATAGGAAATCATAGTCATACACATGAGTATCTAATTGATGAAAATACAGAGTTAATTAAAAAAGATATTGAAAAATCCATTTCAATTTTTGAGAGAGAACTTGGAAAAAATTCTGTTTTTTTTTCTTATCCTTTTGGAGAATATAGTGTTGAATTTAAGGAAATAATTAAGTCTTTAAAATTCAAATATGCGTTTGGACAACACTCTGGAGTAATCGATGAAACCAAGGATTTTTACGAGTTACCTAGATATCCTATAAATGAAAAATATGGAGAAATAAAAAGATTTACATCTTTAACTAGAACCCTGCCATTTAAATACAAAAGTATTCTTCCACAAGAAAAATATCTCTCACAGAAAAAAAATCCACCTGATGTAAAAATTGAATTCTACGAAGGAATAAAAAATTTAAAATCTTTGAATTGTTATTCTAATGAAGGGGATAAATGGCAACAATCAGAAATTAACTTTTTAGATGAGAATTTATTAAAGATAACAATTAGAAAAAAATTTACTGGAGAAAGAGGTAGAATAAACTGTTCGTTGAGAGATCAAAGTGGTTTTTGGCGGTGGCTGGGCATCCAATTTGTGCTTAATGAAAATTAATTTAAGAACTCAATTCAATTTTTTTAACAGAATTAACTAAACTAACAGGCTCAAAATCTGTCAGTCTGTTTTGCCGAATTATTTTATTTAATATTTTTGTATATTCAGAACCCGTCTGAGCATAATTATTTAATGTGTCTGTCAATTCTAGACCCGAAATTTTTTTATTTTTTTTTCGTAGATCAGTTCTTTTTTGTCTAAACTTTGAATAACTTTTGTGTGTATTTAAGTTATTTTTATAAGCTTTTACCGAAGCTCTAAGAATTGGAAATTTAAGTATTTTGTGGTTTTTGTCACTAGCTCTATCCAAAGGAGCTATACCTTTTCCGCTCCATGTCCATTGTCCAAATATAGCGTTTCCTTCAAGTGCAAACCTTGAAGTACCCCAACCACTTTCTTTTGCAGCTTGGGCTAAAGCAATGGATGTTGGAATAATATCCATACGTACTAGTAATTCTTGTAAATTGCCTTTTTTAACTTTGTATTCCATTAATTTCTGTCTAAGCCATTGTTTTTCTGGATCCGTTGTAAATTTTTTACTTGTTAACATAATTAATTTTTCTCTATCAGCTAAAATTCTCTCATTTTCTGCTACTACTAAAGGCAGAACTATCTTGATAAAAGTTTCTTTTTTTAATTGTGTGCTCTTTAATGCATCCAGATCTTTTGGAAATTGTGTAAAATAGATTGGCTTTACAACTTTTTTTGTTCTAACCTGTCCTAAATCGTACTCTACGTCTTTAAATAAATTTAAAACTGTTTCTGTTTTTAAATTTAAGTCTGGTAAAGTTACTTCATCTACACTTCTTCTTTTAACTTCAAGTTTCGGCTCAGGAGATTTTCGTTTTTCAGGTTTTTTTACTTGTTTTTTAACTTCTTTTTTAACTTTAGGCTTCTGAACCTCTTTTTTCACATCTGGTTTTTTTATTTCTTTTTCAGTTTCAGGTTTTTTAATATCCACTTTCTCTATAATTTTGTTATCTGAGAAATAATTTATTCCGCTAAAAACCAAAGTAAAAACTATTGTAACTGCTGCGAATCCAACAACTAACTTTTTTGCTTTTTGTGGTTCTATTTGTTGATTATAAATACCATGAAACAAATCAGTAAATAAATTTCCAAAAAATTCATAAAAAACCTTACCTAACTTTGGAATAATATTTAAAAAATTTAAACCAACATTACCAAGCTGACTCCAGATATCTTTAAATGCTCTTGAAGTCTTTCTATTAATATCATATTTAAAATTTTCTGCTTTTCTAAATAATTTATTTTTATCCTTTATTCTATTTTCTCCAAATTCAGCTAAATTTGATTTTATTTTAGAGACAGGTTTGATAAAATTATCTCTTAAAAAATTTGATTTAAAATCTTTAGGGATTATAATTTTGTTTTTTTTAAGTATAAGTTCTAATTGGCCTGTTGTTAAACTCTTTCGGCTATTTACGTAATCCTTTATTTCTTTTACATCATAGATATAAGCTAATTCGATTAATTTATCTCTATAACTTAATTTCTTTTTCATTATATGGCCTCGACTGAATTAACTTCTTTGACGTAATGTTTTAAAAGATTCTGAACCCCTTGCTTTAAAGTCATAAGAGAACTAGGACAACCGGAACAGCTTCCTTGTAATTCGACTTTTACAACTCCATTTTCAAAAGATTTAAACTTTATATCTCCTCCATCTCTTGCCACAGCTGGACGTATTTTGGTATCTAAAACTTCAATGATTTTATTCACAGTTTCTCCGTTACTGCTAGCATTTTGGTCAGTTTTTTTGTCTTCTTTAAGTATTGGGTCGCTATTTTTCTCAAAATGATCATTTAAATGAGAAATAATCATTGGTTTAAGATCATTCCATGACACTTCTTTAGTTTTTTTAACAGAAAGAAATTTTTCTGATATCAAAATTAATTCTACCCCCTTGAAATTCAATAACTCTTTGACAAAAGGTATTTCAATTTCGTTTTTATTCTCTTTTTTAAACTCCTCTGATCCAATAGTTGAGAGTACTTTTTCAGACATAAACTTTAATGAGTGAGGATTCGGAGTAGTTTCTATTTGTATCATTAGGGATTTATATTATATCAAGCCTACTTTTTCACGTATATTCTTCAGGTTTTCCTCAGCAATTATGTCAGCCTTTTCACTGCCTTTTTTCAGAATACTTTTTAAATATGACTTATCTTTCATTAATTTTTGAATTTCTTTTCCAACTGGTGTTATTTCACTTATTAAAGCTTCAGCTAATTTTTTTTTTAAAAAAGAATACTCTTTTCCAGCCATTTCTGAAACAATTTTTTCTAAACTACTTTTATTTAATTCGGCATAAATACTTAAAAGATTTAAAGCTTCTGGTTTATTTTCAAGTGATTTTATTCCTTCAGGAATTGAGTCAGAGTCCGATTTAGCTTTTTTTATTTTCTTATCAATTTCATCGGCTGTATCTTTTAGATTTATCCTTGAATAATCAGACTCCTCAGATTTACTCATTTTTTTTGTTGCATCTCTCAAGCTCATAACTCTAGAAATATTTTTAGCTATTAGTGGTTCTGGTATCGGGAAAAAATATTTGCAATTAAAATCTTTATTAAATTTCTGAGCAATATCACGAGATAATTCTAAATGCTGTTTTTGATCTGCTCCAACTGGAACGTGAGTAGCTTTATAAAGTAAAATATCTGCTGCCATTAGGTTTGGGTATATATAAAGCCCAACACTAGCCTTCTCTTTATCTGATCCAGCTTTATCTTTGAATTGAGTCATTCTATTCAGCCAGCCTATTCTTGAAACACAATTTAAAATCCAAGCAAGCTCGGCATGACCAGAAACTGAGGATTGATTAAAAATTATACTTTTATTTGGATCTAGACCTGTTGCTAAAAAACTCGCCGTAGTTTCTAATACGTTATTGTGCAATTGAGTGGGGTCTTGAAAAACAGTAATAGCATGTAAGTCAACAACACAATAAATACATTCCATCTCTTTTTGTAATGAGACAAAATTTTTAAGTGCTCCTAAATAGTTTCCTAAATGAAGATTTCCCGTAGGCTGTACTCCTGAAAAAACTAATTTTTTATCGCTCATTTAATTTGTTTTATAATTTTTTAGTTTCAATATTCCTAATAAATAACATGATAATAAATAAAACATACCCACAAAACTTACAATTGATATTAGATATACAGCTTTATAATTATAACTGTAGTCTAAATAATTTTCGAACCTGGTTAAAGAAAATAGCAGTATCGAGGACATTATAATTGTTGAAATCAATATCTTAATAAAATTTATTATTAACTGATTTTTTAATAATAAAATTTTTTTAGTATTTAATAAATAAATATAAATAAAGACACCAACCCAGGTTGAAATTGATGTTGCAATAGCAATAATTACAAAACCAATTTTATTAAAGAAAGTTACACTAATCAAAATATTCAAAAAAACAATAAATGCAGAAATGTAAAAAGGTATTTTGGTGTTATCTCTCGCAAAGAAGAAATTTGATAGTATTTTTATTAATGCGAATGCTGGTACTCCGTATCCAAAAAACTTTAAAGCAGTAGCTGTCATTTCAACATCATTTATAGAAAAAGACCCGTATCCAAATAATGCATTTACTATTTCATTCGAAGCAAAAATTAATCCAAAGCTTGCAGGAATTGAAAATAAGAGCGAAAGTTCAAAAGATTTATTTTGTATTTCAGAGATTTTTTTAACATTTTTCATTTTAAAAGCTTTAGAAAGAACCGGTAAAGAAACAGTTCCAACAGCTATTCCTGCAATGGCAAGATTAATTTGATAAACTCTATCTGCATAATATAGATAAGACACTGCACCTGATTGGTATGAAGCAATAATTGTACCAACTAAAATATTTATTTGTGTAACCCCTGAAGATAAAATACTTGGTAAAAGTTTTTTAAAAAAAAATTTTACTTTATCGCTAAACATTAAACTAAAATTTAGAGCTGGTTTGTAAAATTTATTAGTTACATAAATTAAAAAAAATAATTGGATTATTCCTGCTAAAGTAACTCCGTAAGAAAGCTGCTTTACATAATCTAAGCCTTGTGAGAATGAGTAGGCTAAACTTAAAATTAGCACTACATTTAAAATGATAGGTGCAGCAGCGGCGGCGGCGAATTTATTATTTGAATTAAGTATCCCAGAAAAAAAGGACGATAGACTTACAAATAGTAAAAATGGAAATGTAATTCTTGTTAGTTCTACAGCTAAGTTAAATTTGATTTGATTTTCTAAAAAACCTGGTGCAATAATATAAATTAAGTAGGGAGTAAAGATTTCAGCTAAAGTAACTATAAACAATAAAGATAACAGTAGAGCACTTAAAACGTCATCGGCAAACTTTTTTCCTTTTTTTTTATCTTCAATTTTGGCGGAAGTATAGCTAGGTATAAATGCCGCATTAAATGTTCCTTCAGCAAATAATCGCCTGAAAGTATTTGGTAATCTAAATGCTACAAAAAAGGCATCGGCATAAATTGATGCCCCAAGAAATATTGCTATTAATATATCTCTTAGATAACCTAGAATTCTACTGATTAAGGTATAAAAACTAAATACTGATGCTGAAGATAATAGATTCATAAATATTCTTAATTAGGCCATAAATTTTTAGTGAATTATCATTCTTTATATTACATACTCATCTAACTAAATGCCAAAAAAAACAGAAATAGATCACTATTCAGATAAAGAGGCGCTTGATTTTCATATAAAAGGTAAGTCAGGCAAAATTGAGATAAGCTCCTCTAAACCACTTACTACGAAAAGAGATTTGTCTCTAGCTTACTCTCCAGGTGTTGCTGCGCCTGTAAAAGAAATAGCAAAAAATCCAGAACTTGCGTATGATTATACCAGTAAAGGAAATTTAGTTGCAGTAATAAGTAATGGGTCTGCAATATTAGGTTTGGGTAATCTTGGGTCTTTAGCATCTAAACCTGTAATGGAAGGTAAATCTGTTTTATTCAAGCGTTTTGCCGATATCGACTCAATAGATATTGAAATTAATAATAATGATTCCAACTCAATAATTGAAACTATAAAAAATATTAGTGGAACGTTTGGTGGAATTAACCTTGAAGATATTGCGGCTCCAGATTGTTTTATCATCGAACAGAAATTAAAAGAAACATTAGATATCCCTGTTTTTCATGATGATCAACACGGAACTGCTATTATCACAACAGCAGCTTTGATTAACGCACTAGATATTTCTAACAAAAAAATATCAGATGTAAGAGTAGTTATAAATGGCGCTGGTGCTTCAGCCCAAGCTTGCGCGAACTTATTTAAAAGTTCAGGAGTAAAGAATAAAAATATAGTTATGTGTGATAGCAAAGGAGTTATTTACAAAGGAAGAAAAAATATTGATCAATTTAAGTCGGCGTTTGCTATTGATACAAAGTTAAGAACGTTAGCAGAAGCAATGCAAGATGCTGATGTATTTCTTGGTTTATCAGCCAAAGATGTGGTTAATAAAGAGATGGTGAAATCTATGTCTAAAAACCCAATAATATTTGCATGCGCTAATCCAGATCCTGAAATTAAGCCAGAGTTAATTCAAGAAGCAAGAGGAGATGCGATAATTGCCACGGGTCGTTCAGATTATCCTAATCAAGTAAATAATCTTATTGGCTTTCCTTATATTTTTAGAGGCGCACTTGATGTAAGAGCCAAAGCAATTAATGAAGAAATGAAAGTTGCTGCCGCAAATGCAATAGCTTTATTAGCTAGGGAAAATGTTCCAGATGAAGTTGTTGCTGCTTATGGTGGAGACCGTCCAAGATATGGAAAAAATTACATTATTCCGTCAACCTTTGATCCAAGGTTAATTAGTGTAATACCGGCAGCAGTAGCAGATGCCGCAATGAAGAGTGGAGCTGCGAGAAAAAAAATTAAAGATTTAGAATTATATAAAGACCAACTATCTAATCGCCTGGATCCGTCAATGTCGATAATGCAAGGTATTAATGCAAAAATAAGAAAAAATCCCAAAAAAGTAATTTTTGCTGAGGGTGAAGATGAAAATATGCTTAAAGCTGCTATTGAATTTGGAAGAAACAAATTAGGAATTCCAATATTAATAGGAGCAGAAAATAGAGTTAAGGAACAATTAAAAAAAATTGGTTTAGATGAGAATTATAAAATTGATATTGTGAACTCTACTGATAAGAATAAAAGAGAGAAATATGTAAAACATCTTTACAAAAAACTTCAAAGAGAAGGTCAATTAGAGAGAGATGTTGATCGCCTAGTCAGAAACGACAGAATAGCTTGGGGCTCATCAATGATAGCATGTAAAGACGCTGATGCCATGGTCACTGGAAATATAAGGCATTATGCTGCTTCTATTGAAAAATTAAAAAAAGTTGTAGATGCAAGACCAGGGGAAGAAATTTTCGGTATGACAATGATCGTCTCAAAAGGGAAAACAATACTTGTTGCAGACACAAATGTCACGGAATTGCCGTCAGCAGAGAGATTAGTAAATATTTCTAAATCATGCGTAAGGATAGCGCGACTGTTTGGTTTTGAGCCTAAGGTAGCTTTTTTATCACATTCAACTTTTGGAAAACCACTATCGAGAAATACAAGACATGTTAGAGAAGCTATTGAGAAATTAAAAAAAGAAAAGGTAGATTTTGATTTTGATGGTGAAATGCAACCAGATGTAGCTCTTAATCCAATTTACAAAGAAATTTATCCATTTTCAAAAATAGTTGGAAATGCAAACGTTTTAATAATGCCAGCATTACACAGTGCAGCTATTTCAACCAAACTTATGAAAGTATTTGGTGGTGGAAAAAATATTGGACCATTGTTGATTGGACTTGGTCAACCTATTGAAGTTGCTCCTTTAAGAGCTAGCACGTCAGAAATTTTAAACTTAGCTTCAATCGCTGCATACTCCTCTGATGTAATAGATTATCAAGATTAAAGTTTGCTTCTACTTAATTCAGAAGCAAGATAGATTGAAGGTATAATTTCCTTTACGTCATAAATTTTATTAGCTTCGTTAATAACTTCTTTTTTCTCTTCTGCATCTAGAGCAATTCCAAAAATATAAATACTTTTATTTATGGTCTCTAATGTATAGTTTCTTGCTTTTGTTTTTTTATTGAAAATAAGAGCAGTTCTTAATTGGCTGGTTATGAGAATGTCTTTAGCTGTGCTTTTGAAATTACTTTGTCCTTTTATAGTGATTGCATTTTTTACAGACCTAACACCATTAGTTTCCCATGCCATTTTAGTAATCTTAATTTTTTCTTCAGGTTCGTCAACTTTTCCCGATAAAAAAATTCTTCCATCGAGAACTTCAGACTGAATAGATAAAAAATATTTTTTATCAGTAAGCGCTAGCCTGGTAGAAAGATTTTTTTGCATTATTGTGTCATCAATTTGCATACCTATGGTCCTAGGATCAAAAGTGATGTTCACTCCTGCTCCAAACTGAGAAGCAGTGGAACATCCTGTAAGAAATAATATGAGAATAAAACTATAAATTTTTTTCATTTTTAATTTTTAAACATAGGTCGTAAACTTTTTTTTTATTAATATTTTCTGTTTCTAAAATTAAATTTACAGTATCTTTCAAACTATAATTTTTTAAATATTTTTTTATTTTATTCACAATTTTTTCTTCATCGAATTTTTTAATTTTAGCGCTACTTTCTGATATAACTATTGTTAATTCTCCCTTTATAGTATTTTGGAACGTTTCTAATTCATCTATTTTTTTTCTGATGAATGCTTCATGAATTTTAGATATTTCCTTTGCTATAAGTATTTTTCTACCAGAGTAAAATTTTTTAAAAGCTTTTACAAAAAAGTTTAACTTCTTTGATGGTATAAAAAAAATCTGAGAGAAAATATTTTTTGATATTGAGGACAAAACTTTTTCAAGTTCATTTTCTGTTTTTGGTAAAAATCCATAAAATAAAAATTTATCACTAAAACCTGAAACACTTAATGCTGAGGTTATCGAGGAGGTGCCAGGTATGGGTACTACTTCAATTGAGTTCTCAAGACATTCATTAACTAATATTCTTCCAGGATCAGATAACAATGGTGTGCCAGCATCAGAAATTAACGACAAAATTTTGCCCTCATTAATATATTTAATAATCTTCGCTAGTTGTTTTTTTTCGTTAAACTTGTGATAAGAAACTAATTTTTTTTTAATTTTGTAATAGCTTAATAACTTAATTGACCTTCTAGTATCTTCACAAAGAATTATGTCAGATTTTTTTAAAACATCTAAAGCTCTTAATGTGATATCATCAAGATTGCCAATAGGAGTGGAAACTATGTATAAGTGATTAGAAAGTAATCTCATTATGAAAAATAAAATTTATTTATTATTATTTTATATACTATTTATATTTAATTCTAATCTATTAAGTGATGAAAATAATAAAACACTCAAAGTTGGATTGCTTGCACCACTTTCTGGTCCTTATAGTGAAATAGGCAATTCACTTTTGTATTCTCTACAATTAGCCTTAGAAGAAATTGGGGATGAGAAAGTAATTATAGTTCCAGAAGACTCTGGTTTTGAAAATGAAGAAAAAATTAACTCTGCAATAAACAAATTAAGATCATTAGGAATTAAAGTTGTCATTGGTCCTGTTTCCTTTGAAGAATTTAACCAAGTAAAAAAACATGGAGATTTAGTTTTTATATCTCCATCTAATATAAATCCTGAGTTCTCAAAAAACGTTATTAGTATTGGGATAAGTTTAGAATCGCAGTTAGTTACTCTCATGGAATTTCTAAAAAAGAAAAAGAAAAAGAAAACAGTAATACTGTATCCAAAAAATCAATACCGTGAATTAATTGAAAAGAAACTTGAAAAAATAAATTTAAAAGATGTAAAGTTTTTTACTTATAGTCCAAATCCAGAAATTCTCACTGGAGAAATTGAAATTTTAACCAATTATTCTCAGAGAAAAAAAAATTTAGAATTAAGAAAAAAAATGTATCAGGATAAGGAGGATGATCAATCCGTCAAAGAACTTAAAAGACTTGAACAATTATACACTATAGGTGATGTTAATTTTGACTCAGTAATCATTTTAGATTTTGGAAATAATTTAAAAAGTGTTTTAACATCATTAGTTTATACTGACGTAAATCAAGATAATGTATTGTTTACTACTATAAATCAGTGGTTCGATGAAAGTATGTTTTACGAAAATACTATTCAAAATTTATACTACCCTTCAGTAAATTATAAAGAGTTTAAAAAATTTAATGACAAATATTTCAAAAAATTTGAGATATATCCAAATGAGATAAGTATTTTGGCTTACGATGCCTTAGGATTGATTTATTATTCCTGGAAACAAAATAAAGAATTAAAATCAGTAAACGACTTTTTATTCAAAAATAAAATTCAAGGAAAAATAGGGACTTTCAGCCTTAAAGATGGGAAAGTAATTCAAGAATTACAAATTTATAAAACCGAGAACAAAAAATTTATCAAATATTAATTTTCTTTTTTAATTTTTTGAATGCTATAAATCTATGATCCATTTTAATTTTTTCTTTATTTGCCATTTGTCCAAAAGTAATTTTTTTATTTGAAGGAATAAAAATGGGATCATAACCAAAACCATTTTTACCTTTAACACTTTTTGATATTTCTCCGAAAATTTTTCCTTCTACTGTTATCATTTTTCCTTTTTTTTCTTTGTATGATAAACTGCATACAAAAAATGCTCTTCGATTTTTTACTTTTTTCATCTTCTTTAAAATAAATTTCATTGCTTTTAAAAAACTTCCATGTTTTTTTGCTAATCTTGCAGAATAAATTCCTGGTTTATTTCTTAAAGACGCTATGCATAAGCCAGAGTCATCTGAAATAACTGGGAAATCTACATATTTAGAAAAAAAATTAACTTTCAGTCTTGAGTTGGCCTTGAACGATTTTCCTGTTTCTTTTGGGCTTTTAATTTTTAAAGTCTGAGGTGATATTTTTTTATACTTTTTTGATATCAAATAGGCAATTTCTTTAAGTTTTCCATTATTATGTGTCCCAATTAGAATTTTTTTCATTTATAGCCTAGTAATTTAATAAGAACTTACTATATAGCAAATTAAATGAAAGATGGTAATAACGAGCATAGCGCAATGAAATCTGAGAAAACTATAAAAGAAGATGAAGCAAAATTAGAACATCAAGCAGATAAACAGCAAGATAAACAAACTTTAGATGCTAAATTAAAAGAAACGGAAGAAAAATTACTCAGATCACTTGCTGAAATAGAAAATCAAAGAAGAAGATTTGAAAAAGAGATCAAAGATGCATTTGAATTTGGTTCGTTTAATTTTGCTAAAGAAAGTTTAGCGATACTTGATAATCTGCAAAGAGCTAAGGAAGCAATTAGGAATGACGAAAAATTAAAAAAAAATAGTGATTTAGATAAGTTTTTAGAAAATATTAATATTATAGAAAAAGATTTAATTTCTATTTTTGAAAAAAATAGAATTAACAAGATCGATGTTAACAACAAAAAATTTGATCCTAATTTTCACCAAGCCATGTCAGAAATAGAGGACGAAAAGACTGAGCCAGGTACTATCCTTCAAGAAATTCAAGGAGGTTATATGTTAGGAGACAGATTATTAAGACCTGCTTTAGTCAGTGTTTCAAAGAAAAAAACACCCGGAGATCAAGAAAATAATGATAAAAAAGAGGAAAAATAGCCTTGTAGATAGAGAAAAAGCACCCATATAAAATATAGAATAATTTAAAGGAATAAAATAATGAGTAAAGTAATAGGAATAGATCTAGGAACAACCAATTCATGTGTAGCCATTATGGATGGCTCTCAAGCAAAAGTTTTAGAGAATACCGAAGGTGCAAGAACAACTCCTTCAGTAGTAGCTTTTTTGGAAAATGAGGAAAAACTTGTTGGCCAGCCAGCTAAAAGACAAGCAGTAACTAATGCAGGTGACACTATTTTTGCAGCAAAAAGACTTATAGGAAGAAAATTTGATGGCCCTTCTGTTCAAAAAGATATTTCCAAAGTTCCGTACAAAATTGTGAAATCAGATAACGGCGATGCTTGGGTGGAAGGAAAAGGTAAAAAATATTCACCAGCTCAAATTTCTGCTTTCGTATTACAAAAAATGAAAGAAACAGCTGAAAAATATTTAGGCCAAGCGGTAACAAAAGCTGTAATAACAGTTCCCGCCTATTTTAATGACTCACAAAGACAAGCAACTAAAGATGCTGGAAAAATTGCTGGACTAGAGGTTTTAAGAATAATTAACGAACCAACTGCAGCTTCGCTAGCTTACGGTTTAGATAAAAAAGGTGGAAAGAAGATTGCTGTTTATGATTTAGGTGGAGGGACTTTTGATATTTCAATTTTAGAAATTGGAGATGGTGTTTTTGAAGTGAAATCCACAAATGGAGATACTTTCTTGGGTGGTGAAGATTTCGATGATACAATTGTTGAATATCTTGCAGGTGAATTCAAAAAGGATAATGGTATAGATTTAAAAACTGATAAGCTTGCACTTCAAAGATTAAAAGAAGCTGCAGAAAAAGCAAAAATTGAACTTTCTTCAGCAGCACAAACAGAAATAAATTTACCATTTATAACTGCTGACAAAACTGGTCCAAAACATTTAAATCTAAAATTTACTAGAGCTAAATTAGAAGCTTTAGTTCAAGGATTAGTAGATAGAACTCTTGAACCTTGCAAAACAGCTTTGAAAGACTCGGGTTTTTCAGCCGCGGAAATTAATGAAATAGTTCTTGTAGGCGGAATGACAAGGATGCCTAAAATTATTGAGACCGTTAAAAACTTTTTTGGAAAAGAACCAAACAAAAGTGTTAATCCTGATGAGGTTGTAGCTATGGGCGCAGCTATACAAGGTGGAGTTCTACAAGGTGATGTAAAAGACGTATTGCTTTTAGATGTAACACCTCTTTCTTTGGGAATTGAAACTCTAGGTGGTGTGTCTACAAAATTAATTGAAAAAAATACAACTATACCAACTAAAAAAAGTCAGGTTTTCTCAACTGCAGAAGATAATCAGCCTGCAGTTTCAATAAGAGTTTTACAAGGGGAAAGAGAGATGGCAGCAGATAACAAAATTTTAGGAAACTTTGAACTGGTGGGTATCCCTCCAGCTCCAAGAGGAACTCCTCAAATTGAAGTAACATTTGATATCGATGCTAACGGTATTGTAAATGTTTCTGCTAAAGACAAAGGAACAGGAAAAGAGCAAAAGATACAAATTCAAGCATCTGGTGGTTTATCTGATGAAGAAATAAACAAAATGGTTAAAGATGCCGAGGCCAATAAAGAAGCTGACAAAAAGAAAAGGGAGTCTGTTGATGCTAGAAATCAGGCAGATAGTCTAGTTTTCTCTACTGAAAAAAGTCTAAAAGAACACGGTGATAAAGTTTCAGCTGAAGAAAAAAAAGCTATCGAGAATGGTATTGCTGATTTAAAGAAATCTTTAGAGGGAACAGATGCAGAAGATATTAAGAAAAAAACACAAAGTTTAATCCAAGTTTCAATGAAATTAGGTGAAGCGGTTTACAAGAGCCAACAAAAACCAGAAGCAGGTAAGTCTGAAAGTCCAAAAGATGCTAAACCTAATGATAAAGATAATGTAGTTG
>MDSV01127821.1_pt1 | contig 24492 bp, 20 predicted proteins | sample 810851 | NCBI WGS metagenome assembly MDSV01 (sample SAMN05326640, study PRJNA326480) | marine metagenome | isolation source: seawater | place: Atlantic Ocean: North East | collected 2012 | reverse complement strand
GGCCTTTAACTATATCACAACACTGTGGAGAGGCAATATCCGCTTGACACCAGCAATGCTCTTTAGTATTGGTCTTGTGAGTACGTTTGTTACAGGAGGATTAACAGGTATTATCCTTGCAGATTCGGCCCTCGACGTGACAGTTCATGATACATACTTCGTGGTAGGGCACTTTCATATTGTGATGGGTCTCTCGGCGATCTTTGGGATGTTTGCAGGTGTTTACCATTGGTTCTCCAAGATGTTTGGTAGGATGATGAATACCAAATTGGGGTACGTTCATTTCTGGTTTACGATTGTTTGCGGATACGGCGTATTCTTCCCGATGCACTTTGTCGGTTTGGCCGGAGCGCCTCGAAGGTATTATAATTCATCGAGTTTCGATTTCCTCGATTCAGTGATGGACCTTCAGCCGATCATTTCTATGTTTGCGATTATAGGTTCAATTGCACAGTTGGTTTTCTTATTCAACTTCTTTTACAGCATTTTCAGAGGCCAAACAGCAACACAGAACCCTTGGAAATCGAATACATTAGAATGGACAATGCCTGTAGAACATATTCATGGAAACTGGCCTGGCGCATTGCCAGAAGTGCATCGTTGGCCATATGACTACAGCAACCCCGCGCATGATGAAGACTTTGTCTTGCAGACGACCCCTCTTAAAGAAGGTGAGATCGGACACTGATGCTCGATCTTGATAAAATTTTATAAACCCCTCGATATCTTTCCGAGGGGTTTTTCTTTTCGATTATCTTGCACACATGGAGCCAAACGAAGAGTTTGACATGAGAGACAGTGATGCACACCGTTCGGATATCGAATTCGAACGTGTGCTAAGGCCTGCGCAGTTTGAAGATTTCACCGGTCAACGTGCAGCGATGGATAACCTACAAATATTTGTTGCCGCTGCCCGACAACGCGATGAATCCCTAGATCACCTTCTTCTTCATGGGCCTCCAGGATTAGGGAAGACGACACTCGCAAACATTGTTGCAAATGAAATGGGGGTAAAAATCCGTACAACCTCAGGACCAGTTCTCGATAAGCCAGGTGATCTTGCAGGATTGCTAACCAGCCTAGAGGTCAATGACATTCTTTTTATAGACGAGATTCATAGGCTCAGTGCTGTTGTTGAAGAATACCTATACAGTGCAATGGAGGATTATAGGATTGACTTGGTCATTGACTCAGGTCCAAATGCGAGGACAGTACAAATTGATTTGAATCCCTTTACACTTATAGGCGCGACGACGAGATCAGGTCTTTTAACGGCTCCGCTTAGAGCCAGGTTTGGCATAAATCTCAGGCTACAGTATTACGACGCGAAAACATTGACTGACATTGTTGAACGAAGCGCTGGGATCCTAGATATTACTCATGATTTAGCTGCAGCACATGAAATTGCTTCTCGAAGCCGAGGAACCCCAAGGATTGCAAATGCGCTTTTACGGAGGGTCAGAGATTTTGCACAGATTAAAGGTGATGGAACCATTACAACTGCAGTTACAGATTATGCGCTCGATGCGTTGCAAGTAGATAAACGTGGTTTAGATGAGATGGACAATCGGATTTTATCGGCACTGATTGACAAATTTGCGGGAGGACCAGTAGGCATGACGACGTTGGCAACTGCCATAGGAGAAAATGCAGGAACCCTAGAAGAGGTGTATGAGCCATTCCTCATTCAGGAAGGCTTGTTGGTTAGAACGCAAAGGGGAAGACAGGCAACAAAAGCAGCATTTGAGCATTTGGGACGTACCCCAAGCGCCAAATCTGGGAGTTTATTCGATTAGCGCGATGTCTCGAGAGACACATTTGGCACAGAAAAGAACTGTTTGGCTTAAAGCAAAAGCTTTGGAATTGGGGTTTACTTCAGTGGGAGTTTCTCAAGCGCGCGAGTTGGTGGAAGAAGTCCCAAGATTGGAAAAGTGGCTCAAAGAGGGCATGCACGGGGAGATGAAATACATGGAGGGCCACTTTGACAAACGTCTCGATCCAAGAAAGCTCGTCCCGGGCACGAAGAGTGTTGTGAGTTTGCTTTTTAATTATCACAACCCCGATGTGCCCGAGCAAAATGAAGCCCCCAGAGTTTCTCAATATGCATTGGGTAAGGATTATCACCATGTCATTAAGTGGAAGCTAAAGGAACTCTTAAAACAAGCCAGAGCGGAGTGGGGTCAAGTGGATGGAAGGGTCTTTGTGGATTCCGCACCCGTCATGGAGCGCGCTTGGGCAGAGCAGTCAGGCCTTGGTTGGATCGGGAAGCACTCCCTTTTAATCTCAAAAAAAAGAGGAAGTTATTTTTTCTTAGCTGAAATGATGTTGGATATTGACCTGGTGGCGGATGGTCCGGTTTTGGATCATTGTGGCGATTGTACCAAATGTCTCGATGCCTGCCCCACAGGGGCAATCATAAAACCATATGTTGTGGATGGTTCGAAGTGCATTAGTTATTTCACGATTGAGTTAAAGGGTGCGATCCCGGAACCCTATGCCGGGAAACTCGAAAACTGGATCTTCGGGTGTGACGTTTGCCAAGAGGTTTGTCCTTGGAACAGGCATTCAGAAAGGACACTGGAGGAGGCATTTAAACCCAAAGCCGGCCTGCTCGAAATGGGTCAAACAGAATGGATGGATTTAACGGAAGACGTCTTTAGAAAAACATTCAAAGATAGCCCGGTTAAAAGAACAGGTTTTGAAGGTCTAAAAAGGAACATTGCGTTCATTTCCAGAAAAAATTGACCTAGAAAAAACGCCCACTATTTCAGTTGTCCTGCGATGTAGCCCGTCGTCCAAGCGGCTTGAAAATTGAAGCCTCCAGTGATCCCATCTACATCCATGACCTCACCTGCAAAATATAGATTCTTCAGGGCTTTGCTTTCCATAGATGTCATGTCGATTTCAGACAATTTCACCCCCCCACACGTGACAAATTCTTCCTTAAAAGTGGTCTTCCCAGAAACGTCGTAAATATCGTTTAGCAAAGTATTAAGAAGTTGATTTAGATTCTTTTTTGAAAGATCAAACCATTTCATATCCGGATTAATCTTCACCTTATGTAGGAGGAAGGCCCACATTCTATTTGGGAGTCCAAACGGATTTGCATTCATGATTTTTTTTGCGCGAATACTTGCATCTGCCTTCTTTAAAATATCGTGAGCTTCCTCTTCACTTTTTATTGACAACCAATTGATTTGAATTTTAAACTGGTACTTCTTTTTTGCGAGCAGTTTTGCCCCCCATGCGGATAATTTTAAAACCGCAGGGCCACTCATGCCCCAATGTGTAATGAGAATGGGCCCAGAATATTTAAGTTTGGTGCCCTGTATTCTTACAGTAGCATTTTCCACAACCAATCCCATCAATGTTTTCACTTGATCTCCAGGAATGTTAAATGTAAACAGTGAGGGTACGGGCGGTGATATAGAAAGACCTAATTGACGAATCCAATACGTGCCACTTTCCTTGGGACTTCCTCCGGTGGCAATGATGACTTTGTCGAAGTGTTCCTTGGCCTCGTTGTGATGTAATGTGAAGCCCGTTTTTTCAGGTATTATTTTCGAAATGGGGCTGAGCTTTAAGAGGTGAATGTTTTTTAATTTGGCTTCTTCTAGAAAACAATCAATGATTGTTTGTGAATCATCGGTGATGGGAAACATCCTGTTGTCTGATTCGGCCTTGAGACTGACACCTCGTTTTTCAAACCATTCAACGGTGTCTTTTGCCTGAAAAACCGAGAATGCCTTTTTCATTTCTTTTTCACCCCGGGGATAAAATTTAGAAAGTTGACTTGCACTGAAGCAGGCATTTGTGACGTTACATCGGCCCCCTCCAGATATTTTCACCTTCGCTAAAATTTTATTTGATTTCTCAAAAATGACCACTTTGGCATCTTTGTGATGTTCTTTCACAGAGAATGCGGCAAAGAAGCCAGCAGCGCCTCCTCCGACAATGGCAACTCTTAAGGATAATCTATTTTGTGCCTTCATATGCGCTGCAAGTTATATCAGGCAAGAAAAGAAAATGTAAAAAAAAAGCCCTCATGCCTTGTAGCAAAAGAGAGGGCAAAAAAAAGCCCTCATGCAATGAGGGCTTGGTTAGAAAAAGTTGCATGGATAAGGTCTCCATAGATCTCACCATATCGCTTGAGGCACCAATCTTTGAGTGTGTGAATCTCAGATCTTTTCAGCCACCGTACACTCTTTTTCAGCTCTTTTGCAAATAATGCTTTATCGAAACTTACTTTGACGAGGACGGTTTTACAAAATTCTAGCATTGAATTGAATTAGGCGATTTGTTACCTTCTAGTAACGTACAATTTATTGCAATAGTCTATTCAAGGGAAATTAATCCAAGCCAAGTTATCACAAATAAAAGATTGACGTCAGACAAAACCCGCCCCTGATTCTATTTACGCGTGTATTCGTGCGCACCTACAATGATGTAATTCATTTGGTAGACGTCGTCAGAATTGAGCTTGAGCTCTCCTGCAAAGGTCAGCCGTTCATCTGTCGCATATTCTCTAGGTGAACGTCCAGTGAACTGAAGATCGACCACCGTTTCTGGCCCAGCACCGCCACAAAAGAAACAATTTGCAAAGGGGTAACGACTTAAGACATAAAAGTCTTCGTCGATATCCACGGGGATAACATATCCAGTGATGTGGAATTTCCTTCCCTCGAGGTTTTCTACACTTGGCCCAAATATGGGTTTCCAGTAATAAGCATCTAATTCTTCGACATACACATCTTTAAATTCAACGTCTGTTAAATCCTCCCATGTGAGTTCTTCAAAACCAAGGGCGCGATCTGTAGCGATTGCATCAGGCGCTGCATCAGGCGTTGCATGAGAGGGTTTTGAAGATGCAACAATTCTCATTTGGTCTTTCATTGCTTCACCTTCAGGAGAAGGGTGACACATGCTGCTCCAATCTAGAGAAACGATAGATACCAGAATCATTGCTCCAACAATCCAACTGGATCGGAGGACATGAAAGCCAGTCTTGTTTAGATTCATCATTCGTTCGCAAGCGTTTTTGAGATATCCATTCTTAGCGTTCTTTCAGCAGGCAGAGCTGCCGCAATTAGCCCTACTAAGATAGCAAATATTGCAAGAAAGACTTCAGGTGCAATCAACCCGAGATCTCCGATGTCATATTGAAATTTATTCTCCACTGCTGAGGCCAAAATAAAGAGTCCTATTCGTGAAATGATCAGACCGAAAAGTGTGCCAAAGAGACTTAAAATTCCACCCTCTAACACAAGAAGTTTGATCAATGTGAAAGGGGTGGCACCCATGGTGCGCATCAGGGCAAGTTCATATTTGCGCGCTTGCATATTCTCAAAAACAGAAATGAAAATACTTGCAAAGCTGAGGATCATAATCAGCATCGCAATCGACCGAAGTGTCGCAGCGCCTATACCAAACTGTTGATTGAGTCTGTTGATTTCTATTGCGGGAAGTGCGACCTGCATGTTTGTTTCACGCAGAAGATTTGGCAACGTAAGTATGGCCATAGGGTTGCGCTTTTTAAGCAGTACGGCTGTAATTTCTCTTGACGCGTAAAGTTCTTCAGCAGAGATGTCAAGTTCATCTTCTTCGGCATGGACGGCCCACAGACTTTCTACGCCTGTTAAAATCAGTTGGTCGATAACCGAATTGCTTTTTGCAAGTATTCCTACAACAGTGAAAGCCTTGTCCTTATGTATATCTGTTTCGTCGGTGAGCCCATGTGAACTGAAGAACTGATCTCCTACTTTCAGCCGTGTTTTCGACGCCACGGCATGTCCAAGTGTGACCTCAAAAACACCCTCCCAAAGCTTTCCTTCAGCGACACTTGCGTCGTAATGCTCAGGATAGGAATATTCCGTTCCAACAATTCTAAAGCTTCGGTAATTGTCTCCATATGCAAGCGGAATTCCAGACTCGATATACGGACTTTTCATCACCTTTTCAGCCTCGGATAGAGAGATGTTTCCAGTTGGCGCATCGACATGATACACGTTTGCCAAGATGAGTTGGAGCGGACTTCCTTTCGCCCCCAACACCAAATCGATGTCTTTAATATTTCGTTCAAACTGGGCTGTCATTTGACGTTCGGCAAGCATCATAAGACTTACCATGCCCACCCCGAATGCGAGGAGTATGGTACTAAGCGCCGTTTGTAACGGTTTTGAGGCGAGGTTGCGCCTTGCGATATAGGAGAGGCGCATCATGAAGTGTTTAAGGGATTATGAACAAGAGGAGATAACGCTACACGGTCTTTGTACCTCGTCTTAAGTCTTGAGTCATGCGTGACAATGATTAAAGTGGCGCCGGCCTTTTCTGTTTCATCTTCGAGAAGTTGTATGACAGATTCAGTGCTTTTGTCGTCCAATGCGGAAGTCGGTTCGTCCACAAAGACCACTGAAGGTTCATGAACAAGCGCTCTAGCGATAGAAGCTCTTTGCTGCTCGCCGACACTTAAATCATTAGGTCTGGCATCTGATTTGTGCCCCACGCCAAGTCGCTCTAGAAGTTCGTGCGTTCTTTGCTGGAGTTCAGTCGCACTCATTTCTGTCCCACTCATGAGCGCAGGTATGGAGAGGTTTTCAGCGACGGTTAAACTCTGAACAAAGTGAGATTGTTGAAAGACAATCCCAAGTTCACGCCCCCGAAACTTGTCCAGTTGCCTGTCATTAAGAGAATTAAGATCAACCCCTGCAACATTTATTTCCCCTGATTTGGGACGTAACAAACCACATAGCAGATGAAGAAGTGTGGTTTTTCCAGTCCCTGAATCACCCAGAAGTAACAGTTTTCCCCCACGATTGCACTTAAAATTAGGAAACGCTATCGCTGCATTGCCAACGTATGAAAATGACAAATCATTTACTTCAATCATATCACGAAGTTAAGGTTAGACGAAGATAGTTTGGAGTAGATTCGCGATATGAAATTTTTAAATCGTTTGACCAAGTATTTAATAGGAGTCATGATAGGTTTGGGGCTTACTTGGATTATGTTTTCGGAACGTGGCTGTATGGATTGGCTTCCCTCAGAACGTATTCGGAAAGAGATTGCCTTGAGTGGTATTCAAGCTGACAGTCAAGCCCATTGTGTTTTAAAATGTGGAGGTCTTACAGTAAGTGATCTGGCAGACCTTGGACGATTGGGTGATGTCGATTACGAGAAAAGCAGCACCAGAGAGAAACCTCGCAGCTATTTTATTGAAGGAAGTGGGAAAGTGAAATCTGCCTTTTTTATCATGACAGATACAGCCAGTACGGTGACTCAGGTTGTGTTACGGGACGCTAAAGAATGTCCCTGCCCATAGTTTTATTCTCCGTAGACAACAAATTTACCATACACAATTTCGTCAGATCCAACGATGTCAACATGGACTGAATACACCCCAGTTAACAGTCCAGTCGTATAGAAAGACGCGTTATCTCCATTGCTAGAAGAGATGTGTACTTCAGCAAGTCTTCCTGCAGAATCAAAAACGCTCAAACGTTCAACATTTCCGACTTCACTTAAATCCATTCGAATTAATTCGCCAGCCGCGACAGGGTTTGGATGGAAAGTTATTTCTTCTCCGCCCTCATCAACAGGCGGTGAAAGCGGATCAAAAAGGAGCTTATACACGAAATATCTGGTGCAGAGGTAGACTTCTCCCTTGTTGTCTTCTCCGAATGCGAATTTTGTTTCTGTCCAGGGAACAAATCCCCCTTCTACATCAAGAACAAGTGGTTGATCGATCCACCCCCCATTTCCATCGGATATTAATGTGAAAAATTGGGTGTCTCCAAACCCACATGCGTCAGATAGGATATAGTACCCATTCAGAGATGGGATGTCTTGTCCGCGGTATACCACCCCTCCGATGACACTGCAGAGGCCATTTTCGTGAGGGAATGCAAAGATGGGTTCCGTGATGCTATTGTTGGGATCACAATCCACTATGGGTTCATAACAGTCAGGACCTTCCATGAGCCTCCATCCGTAATTTATTCCGCCACTACTGCCTCCAGCTTCGTAATTGATCTCTTCCCAATCGACTTCTCCCACATCCCCGATGTACATGTCTCCATTCTCAGAGTCAAAGCAGAAGCGCCAAGGATTTCTTAATCCGTAAGACCAAATCTCATCTCGTGTATTTTCAATGCCTACAAAAGGATTGCTCGAGGGGATTGTATATGGATTGAGACCATGAACATCAATACGTAGAATTTTGCCGAGCAATGATTCAAGATTCTGACCATTTCCGATGGGTCCATGATCATCCCCCCCAGAACCGCCTCCGACCGCACCTGTTCCAGTAGACCCACCATCTCCAGTCGAGATGTATAGGAATTGATCTGGACCGAAAAGAATTTGGCCTCCATTGTGGCCTTGGTCAGGCTGCACGAGTTCAAGGACTTCATACCAAACCTCTGTGTCTGCACGAAGGTGGTCTTCTGTGGTACCGAAACACAGGATACGTTCATCAATTAATTCCCCTGTGCCATCAGGTCGGTAGCCATTGTAAATGATGTAAAACAGTCCATTGTTATCGAAATCAAGGTCCAGGGTCATTCCATTAATTCCTTGCTCACTGTTTCCCCCAAAGTCGAGAATATTTAATCCGTTCGCTCCGAGATCTAGAAACGGTGTATTCCTGACACCTGATTGAGGGTCCCAAAAATGGACGACTCCGTCATGCCCTACAATCAGCAGAGATGGATTGTCTGTATCGTGCGAAGCGGAAAGCACTTGAATAGGTTGATTAACCTCGGCGATACGAATGGCATTTATCGTCGAGGGTGCGGTTTGTGCTGAAACATTTGAAGAGATCAACGCCAACACAAGAACTGTTAAGAATGAAGATAATGGCTTCGATTGTGTCATTGAGACTTACTTTTGCTTGGATTTAAACTTTTCAAAGGTACTGTTTATGCGTCTACTCTTTTTGTGTCAATTTGTGATCGCTACCACTTTATATTCCCAAACCAACTTCACACTTTCTGGTCACATTCAGGATTCTTCAAGTGGGGAACAGTTGCTTGGAGCAACTGTGTGGTGTGAGGATGTGAAAGTTGGGGTGGCTGCAAATCTCTATGGATTTTATTCCCTGACGCTACCCGAGGGGAAGTACAATGTTCTCGTAAGATATATCGGATACTCCACCCAAAAATTTGAGGTGAATCTCATCGAGAACATTAAGATGGATATTGAACTTGTTGCTGGCACAACCCTTTCCGAGGCTGTGGTGACAGGAGAATCCTTCAATAAGATTGAAGATCAAGTTCAAATGTCAAAAATTACAATTCCATTAGAACAGGTTAAACGGCTTCCAGCCATTGGGGGAGAGGTGGATTTATTGAAAGTACTCCAACTTTTGCCAGGCGTACAATCTGGAGGTGAGGGTACGAGTGGTCTCTATGTAAGAGGCGGCTCTCCGGATCAGAACCTCATGCTTCTAGATGGTGTGCCACTTTATAGTGTCAATCACCTGTTCGGATTTTTCTCAGTTTTTAATGCTGATGCGGTTAAAAACATGTCTATCACGAAGGGTGGATTTCCAGCGCGCTACGGTGGAAGGCTTAGTTCTATCGTTGAAATCAATATGAAGGATGGCCACATGAAGGAGTATCATGGAGATGCAACAGTGTCCATCATTTCGTCCAAACTCACCTTGGAAGGGCCTATTGTTAAAGACAAGGCGTCATTTATGATCAGTGGCAGGCGTACATATCTCGACCTTCTAGTCAATCCATTAATTGCAGCCACGAATAACAACAACTCTGGAGTGACGACTGACCCACGATATTTTTTCTACGATCTCAATGCAAAATTGAACTGGAAGGTGGGCAAAAAGGACAGGCTTTATTTTAGTGCCTTCCAAGGGAAAGATGATTTCGGAATTGCCTCCACAGAGAATTATGGACAAAGTACTTCGTCTCTTGATTTTGGCCTGGATTGGAAAAATGCAATCCAAGCCCTCCGATGGAATCACGAGTGGGGCCCCCGTCTTTTCTCGAACGCGACATTAACTCGGTCACTTTATGGATTTAATACTGGCGTAGATATTTCAGAAATATCTTCAGAAGGAGATTCATTGAGAATGGCGGCTCTATACAATTCAGGCATCGAAGATTTTGGTGGACGTGTCGATTTTGACTTTGCACCCAACGCCCGCCATTTTATCAAATTTGGCGCCAATTGGACCTACCACACATTCAGTCCTGGCGCAACGTCGCTTGAACTAGACTTTGGCGAAATAAATGACATAGATACTGTGCTGGGGCCAGAAGACATTACCTCCAATGAGGCGTTTGTTTATATTGAAGACGAGTTTGAATTGGGAGATAGGGTGAAAGTTAATTTAGGTGTTCATGCTTCTTCATTGGCTGTACAAGATTCGAATTACTATTCGATTCAACCTCGTGCGGCGCTCAACTTCAGGCTTCCTGGTGGGTATGCACTTAAAACATCCTATGCACAAATGGCGCAGTATGTCAATCTTCTCACCAATGAAGGACTAGGCCTTCCCACCGATTTGTGGGTGCCTTCAACTGCCAGGATTCGTCCGCAACAGAGTTGGCAAGTTGCGATGGGTGTTGCAAAAACATATGGTGACTTTGAAGTTTCACTAGAGGGCTACTTTAAGTCAATGGATGGACTTCTCAGCTACAAGCAAGGGTCTAGCTTCCTTTTTAGTTTGGACACAGATTGGGAAGACCAGGTGACGCAGGGAATAGGTAATTCCTATGGCATTGAGCTTTTGGTCCAAAAGAAACTGGGACGTACTACGGGGTGGGTGGGATATACGCTTTCGTGGTCCAACCGTCAATTTGATGAGATAAACAGTGGCAATTGGTATCCATTCACGTATGACAGAAGGCACGATTTGAGTTTTGTGATTACACATGATTTTACCGACAAATGGACAGGATCTGCTGTTTGGCTTTATGGCACAGGAAGAGCGTTAACACTCAACGAATCCACATTTTCCGCATACATTCCTGATGCTTCAGGTTCCGGGATCTACAGTTTTTCAGCCGATGTTCCTTCAGATAAAAATGCATTCAGGATGAGCCCCTATCACCGGTTAGACTTGTCTTTGACACGCACAAAAAAGACGTCTGATGCCTCAAAACATTTGATTTTCAGTATCTACAATGCTTATAACAATCTCAACCCATTCTTTGCACAAACCGATCAAGACGATGATGGAAATCCTGTGATTAGAGAATATGGCATATTCCCAATCATTCCTTCAATTGCGTGGCGTTATTCTTTTTAAACATGAAACATTCTAGCTCTTACCTCACCCTTATTCAGTTCTTGCTCATTATCCTCACCATCAGCAGTTGTGGAAAATTTGCAGAGGGCGTCGTTCACGAAATTCCATTTCCGGAACACACTCCCAGACTTGCAGCAACACTCATTGTCAATGACGAAGACCAAGAGCTCGTTGCGATGGTAACCAGTTCTGCGTCGGTCCTAGATGCAGAAGGCCCTCAATTTGTCCAAGATGCAATCGTTACGCTCACAGAAGACAATGGGCAGGCGCTCTATTCCTTAACGCAAGAAGATTTCAGTGGTGAAGCATACAAACTCATGCTCGAGGATGTGTTTGGCTATCAAGAGGGCGAGCTGACTGTTACAATAGATGCTCCTGGGTTTGAACAGATCACAGCGACCAATACAATGCCTCCAAAACCTCAGTTTGAATTCGTGTTTGAGTCAAATGGTGATACCATCAATTCGCCATGGGGGATTTATGTCCAGGATGCTTTCACCCTTAATATTGAAAACAATGGTGGAACAGCAAATCATTATCTGATTCATGTAGATGCACTTTTTACAGATGAATTGGGAGATACACTCGACTGGACACCTGACTATCTAGAAGCGCGACCAGATCCAAGGATTACAAATCACAGAATGACAGGCGGACTTATAGTGTCGGATGAAAGTCTCGCGTCCAATGAAAATTCATTGTCAGAGATCAACTTCTCTGCAAAGTCATGGGGTGAAAACACAGAGAATCCACCTGTTTCACGTAGATTACGGGTTGTGTCGTTGAGCCCTGAGTTGGCGAATTTTTACCTAACTGCAGACGCACATTTGTCTGGTGGGCCTGACTTTTTTGCAGAACCTACACTTATATATTCCAATTTCAGCAGTGGGTTTGGGTGCTTTGGGCTCTCAAGTCAGACGGTTCTTGAGATTGATTAGATTGAGGTTTTTTAACACATTGATCAGGCTTCAGTCTGATATCATTGGTTGTATTATTCCGAGGTATAGCATCTGTTTTCTTTTTTCGGAAAAAGAAAAACATGTTCCAGTCATTATTTAAGGATGGGTATGTAAAGCATGCTCTTTCGACACTGTTTGTTTTTTATAACGGCCTGTCTGTCGTCCTGTTTTATTTGAATTTCTCAGGGGGAATCCGAAATGAATAAGCCCAATCACTTATTAAGAATGAATCTAAATACCTCTTTTATGGTATTGTACAGGCCTTAATTTGAAACATATATTTGCCGAAAATTAATACAAATAAATACTTAAAATGAAATTTACATTAGACACCATAATGGGCTTTGTTTTCATCGGATTAGCAATGACCATCTTCACATCATGTAACCCAGACAAGACTGGTTGTACTGACCCTATCGCATCTAACTATGACGATAATGCGGAAGATGATGACGGTTCTTGTACTTATGATGTAACAGTACCTATGGATTACACATTTGTTGATAACAACGGTTTCAATACGGTGAGTTTTTCAGGCCAACATCAGAGGTTAAACATGTTGTCTGAAATGACAACTTACATGAAAACTGCAAATGGAGGAGCCGTTGTCGAAGGCGCAACACTCATCAATATGTTTGGTAATGATTCATACACTTGGGAAGATTGTGACAACTTAGAAATGACAGGTTCATCAAAGCAAATAAGAAGCAAGACAGTTGGTGGTGATCCAGAAATTGTTGCTCAGTTTGAAGGTTGGATGAACGAGTTAGGCTCCGCTTCTACTGGTGATTTAGAAGGTGCGGGTGTAGTCACTTCGAATGACGGCGCAAAATCATACATGCAAAATGCGATGGGTCATGAATGGACTCAGTTTATTGAAAAAGGACTAATGGGAGCATGCTTCTATTACAACATCTCACAAGTTTATCTAGGTGAGGGTAAAATGAACGTGTCGAACGATGATGCAGACCCTAGTGCTGGTGACTATTACACAACAATGGAACATCATTGGGATGAAGCTTATGGATATTTCACATCCATTTCTGAGTGCATCAACAATGACAGATTCTGGTTGAAGTATGCAACTGACATCAACCTGAACTCTCAAAACTCAATGGAGGTCATTGACCTTGCTTTCAGGACAGGACGAGCGGCAATTTCTTCGGACATGTTGCCTTTAAGAGATACCCAAATCCAAGTTATTCGTGAAGAACTTGAGCTTGTTTGTGGTGCAATCGCAATACATTACATTAATGGAGCAATTGAAAACATTGGGGATGATGCCATCAGAAACCATGAGTTGTCTGAGGCAAAAGCCTTTATCATGTCCCTCCCTTATGGAGAAAACACAATGGTGAGTTTGGCCGATGCAAATTCAATTCAAAGTACCATAGGTGACAACTTTTACAATGTAACAACAGCCTCTTTGATTGACGCAAGAGCACAATTGGCAGGTTACTTGGGCATATCTTCTGCTGATGCAGAAAGTCTCTAAAAACAACTTAACCAAAACATTGATGTTATTCAAGCAGAGACCCTTTTTAAAGGCAGAACGACTTACCGGTCGTTCTGCCTTTAATGTTTTATTTACGTTAGTGATCTCAGTGACTATTGCCAGCTGTCTTCCGAACGATGACAACAATAGCAGCACGGATTTTGACAGGTCTGAATTGTTGAACAATTATTCTGACAACATTGTCATGCCTGCATATGAAGAATACGTTGCTTCAACAAACAGTCTATTAACTGTAATTAATGAGTTCGCTTTGTCACCATCGGACAACAACAAACTTTTAATATGTATTGAACAATTAAAGATTGTGAGTTTAAAATGGCAGCTTGCATCATTGTTTGACTTTGGTCCAGCGTCAGATTATGCACTTTTAGAGTTCACAAATTCTTATCCAACAAGTACGGATGACATCGAGGCGGCAATAGGGGATGAAAGCTGGATAGCTGGTCAAGCAAGTAACATTGACAATGTAGGTTTGCCTGCACTTGATTATTTGCTCAATGAAGATGGAGCCCTGGATAAATTAAATACCAATCCAGCAAGAGTAGAGCATCTCGTCAGACAAGCTGAATTCCTTAACGAACAAGCTGAATTAGTATTGGAGACATGGCAATCCTCATATCAATCATATTTTGTATCTATGACAGGTACAGAAATGGGCAGCTCTATAGGTGCAATGCTCAATGCCTTCAACAGGGTCTTTGAAGCAAATATTCGAAAGCAAAAACTCGGTTTACCGTCAGGTGTAAGCACCTTCTCGGGCAACCCTTTGCCAAGCCATGTAGAAGCAAAATACGCCAATTACTGGAGCATTGATTTACTCTATGAAGCCTTGCTTTCAATTGAAAAGGTATATATGGGTAATTCATTATCCTCTAATTCCATAGTAAATAAAGAAGTGGGTTTTGATGATTATTTGATCTCTCTAGGTGATGAAGCCTTTGGACTGGGACTGAACAATGATATAGTTGCGCAAATTCAATCTTCAAAAGAGGCTGTTTTATCGTTGAATGATCCACTTTCAGAATTTGTAATAACAAACCAAGAATCGTGTCTCTCGGTATATAGTGAACTTCAAGCACTTGTTGTCTTGTTTAAAGTTGACATGATGTCATCTTTAGGTGTTCTAATTACATACCAAGACAATGATGGTGATTAATGATTGACTCGGCGCCACTCATTACACTTAGACGATTATTTGGCGCAATTGTTGTTTTTAGTACGTTGCGATTTATTTCCAACGGATGGATAGATTGTCAGATTCTGGATCCACTGGTCACATTTCCTTTTGAAGGTTTTGCATGGTTACCTAGACCAAGTAGATTGGGTGCTTATACCCTTTTTGCGGGCATGTTGATCGGAGGTGTATCGATCATGACAGGGAAAATTTATAAAACAGGCTGCGTGTTGTTTTTTCTGTGCTTCACGTATGTTGAGTTGTTAGATAAAAGTAATTATTTAAATCATTATTACTTTGTGTCGCTTATGTCTTTTCTGTTGTGTTTTATGCCAGCCAACAAGCCTGGGTTTAAAATTCATTCGTATCTGCTTTTGACATGTAAGCTGTTGATTGTCATGGTTTACTTTTTTGCGGGACTCGCAAAACTGAATGGAGATTGGCTTTTCCATGCCCAGCCGCTAACACTTTGGTTGCCCCAGCACAGTGAATTCCCATTGATAGGTTCTTTATTTCAGTATCGAGAGACGGCATATGTGTTTAGTTGGTTTGGTGCGATATTCGATCTAGCCACGCCTTTTGCGCTATTCTCAAATTACGCTCGGAAGTATTTTTATCCACTCTTGGTGTGTTTTCATATCCTCACTTGGATACTTTTTCCGATTGGCATTTTTCCATGGGTTATGATTGCTTGTACGACCGTGTTTTTCTCCGCAGCGAGCCACAGAAGATTTTGGAATTATTTTAAAAATATCCACCTCAATCTTCCTGAGGCAAACATCGAACCCGCGGACCCGAAGTCATATAAAAAGGGCTTTGCAATCGTGTTTCTTATGATTCAATTTATTTTTCCTCTAAGACATGTCATGTATTCCGGCAATTATTTATGGCACGAATCAGGATACAGATTTGGATGGAGAGTGATGTTAATTGAAAAATCGGGTTGGGCGAATTTTTTTGTCATTCATTCAAAAGGGAATAAACAGGAAGTGGATCTTTCAGCGTGGTTGACAAAAAACCAAGAAAAAATGGTCAGTACTCAACCAGATATGATTGTCCAGTTTGCGCATCATTTATCTGACTATTGGAGAGATAGCCTGCATCAAGACATTGCAGTCAATGCTGAAGTATGGGTGAGTTTAAATGGAAGACGTTCTCAGCTATTTGTGGATCCTAATATTGATCTCTCATCAATCAATAACACTTGGGCTGAAAGAGAGTTCGTCATCCCTATGGATTCAGTAATTTCGCATTCTCAATTTCATAGCCTTGATGATGATTAAAAAAATACTATTGATATGTTGTTTCATATCGTTGGCATCTTTTAAATTATTCTGTCAGGATGCTTTCATCACAGGCAGCGTCTCAAGTACCGATCAAATGGCTCTTGAGGGCATAAAATTGGTGTTATCCTCTACAGTTACAAATCAGCAGTATGTTATGTTCACAAATGCTGACGGAACATTTACCCTTGAGCAGGAGAATGGAACGCTTGACAGCGCTTTTTTCCCAATCAAGATACAATTATCGAGTATGGGGTTTGAAAGTATGGACACGACCATTGCGACAGGTGTCACGGGCCCCATTCAATTGGTCATTAAGCCGATGTCGTACATTCTTCCAAAGGCTGAAGTTGAGTCTATGAATGATGCTGATTTGGTTTGGATGAATTCAATACACGATGGGAGCATTTATAGAGGGATTAAAAGCAGTCAAATAAATCTTGAGAAAGAGATTGTTGTGCCAGGAGAAGTACAAGCACGGTCCATATTTTCAAAGATTCCGGGAGTGAATATTTGGGAGAGTGATGCGGCTGGCCTTCAAATTGGTATTGGCGTTAGAGGTTTAGACCCAAATCGAACATCACATTTAAGCGTACGTCAAAATGGCTCTCCAATTGCTGCAGACCCATTAGGATATCCAGAGTCATATTATACGCCACCTTTAGAATCAGTGAATAAAATCGAATATGTTTCAGGTGCTGGTGCACTTCAGTATGGATCTCAATTGGGAGGAATGCTCAACTTCGACATTAAGAAAGGCGCCTATCAGTCGCCTGGAAAGGTGAGATTAATATTAAGTGGTTCAGCATATGAACCGAATAACGCGTCTATTCATACGAATACAAATGTTTTTCTAGACCACTCAGCAGGTAACAAAAACACATCTCATTATATATGTTTTGATTTAAAGGATGGGATTGGTTGGCGCAATAACACCGAATTTAATAGTTTAACCGCAATTGGGTCCTTTTCTCAAAGAATACAAACCTTAAACGGTGAGCTAGAATTCAATGAAGATATTACCATAATGAACCGCACTGAGCATCAGCCAGGAGGTCTGACAGATGCACAATTTAACTCAAACCCGAACACTACAAATAGGGATAGAAATTGGTTTGACGTTGAGTGGAATGTCGGTCGTTTGGGTCTAAAATGGCGACCCAATGACAATTTATGGAGGTACAATGCATCTGTTTTCGTGCTCCATGCCCAAAGAAAAGCCCTTGGCTTTTTAGGTACACCAAATAGAATTGACTTCTTAGACAACAGAGACATGATATCTGCGGATTTTTCCTCATTGGGATTTGATCTTAGAGCAAGTCGAATCTGGGACAATATTGACAAAGAAAGTATAAACGCTTTGGTAACAGGAATTCAAGGATATACTGGAAATACCATGATGAAACAAGGTCATGCTGATGCGACTGATTTGCCACATTTTGAATACCTGAATCCCGATGATTTAGAAGGGTCTGATTTCACATTGCCAAACAATCAGCTGTCTGCTTTTGCTCAAGGGATTGTAAGTCTTTCTTCAAATTTGTCAATCACCCCAGGCTTAAGGTGGGAATACATTGATACAAGGGCCAATGGCTGGTATAGAGAATATATCATTGATGGTGCTGGAAATATTATTGAAGATTCAATTTTCACCTCAAATAAAAGTTTTCAGAGACACGTGGTTCTTCCAGGAATTGGCTTTTCATACAAAGCATTCAAAAATGTAGAAGTCTATGGAAATGGCGTGGCTAATTTTAGAGCGATTAATTTCTCAGACATACAAATTAGAAATTTAGGCGTTGTCGTAGATCCAGATATCAATGATGAAAGTGGGTCTAATATTGATATAGGTGCAAGAAGTAATTCTGGTGTTTTAAATTGGGATGTCAGTGTGTTTATGCTTAATTACAATGACAAAATTGGGCTTTATCCGACGACAATCCCTGACCCAATCATTGTTGAAAAACCTGTTTTACTCAGGACAAATATTGCAAACGCAAGAACTTATGGTCTTGAAGGTTTAATTCAGGCGACAATTTTTGAACGTGACGCTCGTAGCATGGACTTGTTAGTGAGTGCTTCCTTAATGAAAGGCTACTACATTAGTGGAGAAAACGCGTTTTTTATAGGCAACCAAGTGGAAAATATTCCCTCTGGAACATTTCGAGCTGTTGTCAGTTATATGTCCAACATGACACATTCTAGTTTACAATGGAACTGGGTCGGTGAACAGTATACTGATGCGACAAATGCCGAAAGAACTCCGAATGCGCTTTATGGAATCATTCCTGCATACAATGTCTTAGATTTTTCGATCAGTCATTCCATATCTGAAAAATTAAAAGTTGGTTTTAAATTCAACAATATTTTGAATGCCATGTACTTTACCAGAAGAGCTACTGGCTACCCTGGGCCGGGGATAATGCCCGCAGATGGTAGAAACATCAGAGTTTCTTTGTTGTTTAATAACTGATTGATTCTTTTTTGTTAATCTTTATGCTTCCGTCTTTCAATTTCGGCCCGAATCAGTGTGAGCTCTCGTGAAGTTTGGCCTGCGACGGAAGTATTCTCTTTGGCACGACGAATGAGATAGGGCATCGCCTCTCGGATGGGTCCGTAGGGAACGTATTTTGCGACATTATAGCCTTGTGAGGCAAGGTTAAAAGTAATGGGATCACTCATACCCAGGAGTTGAGAGAAAGTGATTCTGTGGTCATCTGCTTGAATCCCCCTTTTCAGCATCATGTCACAGAGGTTTAAATTGCTTTCCTCATTATGTGTTCCACAAAACAGGTTGACCCGGTCGAGGTTGTCGAGGCAAAATTCAACAGCGGAATTGAAATCAGCATCTGTCGCTGCTTTGTCCACTTGAATAGGTGAGGGATACCCATTTTTTTCTGCGCGCTGCCGTTCTTTTTCCATATACGCCCCTCTGACCACTTTTACGCCAACAATAAAGCCTGCTTCTTCAGCACGAGAAGCGAGACCTTTGAGGAAGTCGAGCCGGTCATGCCTGTAAAATTGCGCTGTGGTAAAGACAACAGCTCTGTAGCGATTGAAGTCGGACATCATGTCTTCGGCTAATTTGTCGATTGAATCTTGAATCCATGTTTCCTCAGCATCGATTAAAACCCTTCCGCCTGCTTCCGCTGTGGCTGAACAAATTGAACGGACTCTTCGAACCACTTTATCCCATGCCTCTTGTTCTTGAACGGTGAATGTCGACGCATCTTTTTCGAGGATGTCATTGTGAGAAAGTCCACTGGGTTTAAACACTGAAAAAGCATGGCGAGGGTCTTGAGATGCCGCATGCACCGTTTTTAAAATTTCAGCACACGTCATATCGAGATCTTCTTCTGCATCCACACCTTCAGCACTGTAGTCAAGAATTGTTTTTACTTTTCTGGAATACAGCAACGCAATTGTTTCTTCGGATTCCTCCACATCCTCACCTCCACAGAACTGTGCATACACTGTAGGCCGAATTGCCCATCCAATGGGCAAGTGGATGAACAACGCTAAACGGGCAAAAAGGCTTCCTATTGCGACTAGCCATGGTCGGCTTAACAGCTCAAACAGTAATTTCCCCCGACCTAAATCTCTGTCAGACAAATGACTGAAAGCGCGTTCTGTATCTCTGAAATTGGGCAGGTTTTTATGGCTCATCTTTTTCAATAGTTGCAAAGATAGGGAGGCTCCCCCTTTGTACATTTGACCATGGACATTAAAGATTATATTGATAAAAATCGTCAGCGGATGCTCGACGAATTGTGTGACCTGTTAAGAATACCCTCAGTTTCTGCAGACCCCACTTTTGATGACGATGTAAAACGCTGTGCAGAAGCGGTTGCAGGTTCTCTCCAACAAGCTGGTGCGAGCAATGTGGAAGTTATGCCGACACCAGGACATCCAATTGTATTCGGGGAATATCATGTGAGTGATGAGGCACCTACCGTCCTCGTATATGGACATTACGATGTTCAACCTCCTGATCCGATTGATCTTTGGGACAACCCAGCTTTTGATCCGATTATTAAAACAACGCCTAAGCATCCTGAAGGGGCCATTTTTGCGAGAGGTGCGTGTGATGACAAAGGCCAAATGTTTATGCATGTCAAGGCGCTGGAATCGATGAAAGCGAGTGGTGATGTTCCTTGCAACATTAAATTTATTATTGAGGGTGAAGAAGAAGTGGGGAGTTCACATTTAGACACATTCCTTGAGACTCACAAAGACAAACTTTCAGCGGATGTCGTTCTGGTCAGCGATACTGGAATTATTTCAAACGATATTCCATCCATCACCGTCGGACTCAGGGGGCTATCATATGTTGAGGTAGAAGTCACTGGACCCAACCGTGATCTCCACAGTGGTCTTTACGGGGGAGCGGCTCCCAATCCCATAAATATTCTATGTGAGATGATTGCGTCCCTTAAAGACGAAGACCAGCGCATTGCGGTTGAAGGATTTTATGACGACGTTCTTGAACTCACACAAGATGAACGAGAAGATATGGCCCGCGCTCCTTTTAATGCCTCGGCACATAGGGAAAGTATAGGTATCGGAGCGCACGAAGGTGAACACGGTTATTCTCCGACTGAGAGGATGAGTATTCGCCCCACACTCGATATTAATGGTATCTGGGGTGGCTATATGAAGGAGGGTGCAAAAACAGTGATCGCCTCAAAAGCCACGGCAAAAGTGAGTATGAGACTTGTGCCATATCAGGACCATGAAAAAATCACCCAACTCTTCACCAAGCACTTTCATAAAATTGCGCCGCCAAGTGTGACTGTTAAGGTCACAGAAATGCATGGTGCAACGCCTGCTGTCACACCTACCAACAGCCCCGCTTATCATGCTGCGGCACTCGCGATGAAACATACATTTGGAAAAAATCCAGTTCCGATTCGAAGTGGAGGCAGTATCCCCATTGTTGCATCATTTGAACGCATACTAGGCCTGAAGACTGTGCTATTTGGGTTTGGGTTAGACTCTGATGCGATACACTCCCCCAATGAGCATTATGGTGTTTTTAATTTTCTCAAAGGCATTGAAACAATCCCCCACTTCTACACTCATTTTGCAAGGCTTCACAATGAAGAATAGATTTCTACTCATCACTTCTTTTGCAGCACTGGCAATTTTCACCTTGACGGGATGCTATAAGCAACTTGAGGTTATAAATGTCCAGGATTTTTCTGAAATCCAAATCGGACTGAATGGTCTCAAATCAAATCTAGACGTTCGTATTTATAATCCAAATTTCTACCCCATTCAGATTAGTGAAACCCAGATATCTCTTCGAGTCAGAGAAGTAGATGCGGGAGAAGTAAGCCTTCTTGATGGGATTAAGCTCAGAGCAGGAGATACAACTTTGGTGAGATTCAATGTTGCCACCAGAGATGGTGCAATCGTCGAAATTCTTAAAGCAGATGTCATGAATTTCCTAAAGGGTGCGGACGTTCCTTTCTCTGCATCGGGAAAAATAATAGGTAAGTCTTGGGGAATAACAATCGAAGTCCCACTGGAACATTCACAAAATATGAGTCTTCGAAACTAGGATATAGACGGCTTGCTTAGTTATCTAGTTGTGAAAACATATAGCTCACGCCGACTTCGACCGTCATGTTCAACATCCGGTTGTTCCATCTCGGTGTTCCAGTGGGAGTCTCTGGGCGGGGTGCAATCGCGAGGATGCTTTGGGTGACACGTGCAAAAAGATGAGAGTGATTTCCATAAACTGTGCGTATACCCAACACAGCTCCCAAGTCATATTTCTTGATGGGCAAACCAGTAGGATCCCAAGCTACGCCATAAAAGTCTTCTTCTGCGGCAAGTAAAATCGAGGGTTGTAATCCGACCAAGATGTCGAATATTTTGTATGAATAGCTCATCGTGATAGGAATATCGATATATGTAAACCTATATTTCCAAGTGTCATAATCTTCAGGCGGATTTGGCGGTTTTTTACTTCCTTTCTGGTTGTAAGCGATGCCGAGTTGTATGTTTTTTTTTCCACGGCGTCCAATTTCAATGGTCGCTCCGAGGTTGAAGCCTACTTTGTTAAATCCTCCGATGCCATCTCCATGTATTTGGGATACGGTAGCACCACCAATAAGCCCACCATTAAATTGGAAGGCACGACCCTCCGTGTTCTCTGCCTGTGCTGAAAGCAAGTATGGCAAAAAAGCAAATATCAAAAGGGCCTGGCGCATGATGTGGTTATTCAGCGAGATGATGAGACAAACAATTAACGACTTCTCCATTTTCACTGCTGGCAACCACTAAAACAGATGAATTTTCGAAAATCCATTCTGGGTTCCAATTAAAAGTATAGTCGGATTGAAACTCCTCCCCCGCAAGCGCATCAACAATGACCACGAGTCCTTCAGCGCCTGTGATGCTCCCTCTCAGTAGATGATTAAATTGGTAATCTGTGACGTACTCAGGATCTTCCCCATAGTACAATTGATTTCCGACGAGAGATGACTCTGTAAATAGGATAGCGAGCCTACATTCTCCATCTAAACCACCGCTTGTGAATTGTCCGTTGACATGAATGTTCAGTTGGCCATTGCCAGCAGATGGGTGCCAGAACGTTTTGACTTGAAGCTGCAGGGGTGTTTCAGACGTGATTTCAGACGCGACTTCCTCAGTCCACTCAGCAGGAGAGAAAAAATTTCCTGTTCCGCCTTGTCGGTTAATCCTCCCTAGAGGATTTGCTTGAAAATCGAGTTGAGCCCAATAAAAATCACCATCCTCGTTTGTCCAATCGATGGGGTATGCGTCGTTTGTAATGGCCAAATTTCCGGCGTGGATTGCCAGAGGAAAAACACGATCTGGATTGACTTCGGCCAAGCCTTCCGCAATCTCCGCAGCAGGAGGGCAGTTGCCACATTGATGGGCCGTAAAATCTTCGACCAATACATTTTTACCTGTAGTTGTGGCCAGTTGAAAAACGGGTGGGTTTCCGTACAACTCTACATTGTACCCGCCAGAAAAGGGAATGATAGGGTCTTCTATAACGTCGCAAGCAGAAAGGAAACCAAATGCGGCCGTTAAAACGATGGGGATATATCTACTAAGCGTCATGTCAATCTAAAATAACCTCAAAATATTGAACAAAAAAAATCCGCGTCTGTACGCAAGGTACAAAACGCGGATTCAATATTATTTAGACTGAGTCAGTCTATAAGGAATACCTTACTGTACGTTCGTGACACGAAGCGTAGATGTTTCGTTTCCTGCAGTGAGGTTTACAAGGTAAATTCCTGCTTCAAGAGAAGAGAAGTTTAACTGTAGCGATTGCGTTCCAGCAGCAATGTTTCCTAAGTTCATCTCAATCACTTTCTCACCAATGAGATTGTACACAACAACAGATGCCTGTCCTGCTTCAGCAGCAGAGAATGAAAGGGTTGTGTTGTCAGAGAAAGGGTTAGGAAATACGTTTACACTAGATGTAAGATCGTTTTCCGTGATTCCAGTTACAGAAGTGACTTCCATGCCTGCGACCAATTCTCCGAACTCGACACCTGATGCACCGTTGTAATCAAGTACGACACCCACTTCATCCATTCCGTCCATAGAAACGATTGAAGCAACACCGTCAGCGTAGTCACCCCATTGAGAAGCATAAAGCCCGTCACCGTATGTGTCTATCATTGTGAAAACGTAGCATTCATTGAGGTCTAGAGCAACATCCCACGTGAATTCAGTGTCATTTGAACCGGCCAACGAGCCTGTCGCAATTCCATCGATGTACATGCCAGAAGCAGACTCAATGGTCCAACCAGTCTCCTCTGGCCAGTTGTCAGTCGTGATACGAACTTGAACATACGACGTTGCTTCAGTCGAACCAACAATTGCAGCTGTTCCATCAGCATTCCAAGACGCACCGTTTACAGAAACCAAGCTGTAGTCAAAGGTTCCGATTTCGTTATAAGAACCAAGATCGATCGTTTCATTTCCACCATTTGAAAGTACACCTGACCATGTGACGTCAGTTTGCGCAGCTCCATTCAGCTCAACAGCAAATACCATCTCAGTGACATCGTCTGATCCAAGGTTAGAAACAGATGTTGAAGCCATCCACTCGCCTCCTCCACACGAAGAAGTCTCACCGTTGTAAGTCATTAATGGTGCAGCACCAGTAATTGAGTTAGCGCAATTCTGAAATGCAGCAGCAACGTGCCCTTCAAAAGTAGTTTGACCTGACTCCACCAGTGAATATTCCATCTCACCTGTAGTTGCGTTCTCTGTCCCATCAGGACAAACAGTGTAGATGGTAG
>MDSV01239780.1_pt1 | contig 24494 bp, 14 predicted proteins | sample 810851 | NCBI WGS metagenome assembly MDSV01 (sample SAMN05326640, study PRJNA326480) | marine metagenome | isolation source: seawater | place: Atlantic Ocean: North East | collected 2012 | reverse complement strand
GCGCTGTCTTCGACCGTCCAGTCCTCGCGCGACTGCGGGGTCGACCCGCGCGGCACGAACGCACCGAAACGTCGGTGGTGGTGCGCAGATCGAAGATTCGGGCGTGTTAAGACTTTGCCTCGCGGACTCGCGCGCGGCGCCGGACATCCCGTGGACGCGCGAACGCCCACTTCGCCCGCGGAGGTGAGCATCCCCGACACGTAAGATGGTACCTTTCGCGTTTTACGCCATCTTAAAACATCACGGCTGTCCGCGGCGTCGGGCGTAATGGCGACGCCGACCGATGGAGCTCACTGCTAATAAGTGCTAACCGTTGCGTGTCGATTTTCTTTCTCCGCGCTTCGTCCTGGGAATACGAAATCTGACGGCGTCAGCGCCGCGCTTCTCAGGTCCTGAGGCGCGTCGTCGACGACGAAAGCGCGGGGGAGGGACGCGATGTTCGTCTATTTGAGCAAGAAGATCGCCATTCCCAACGGAGTGCACTTGAGATGTGCCTCCTGGAACGCCACGCAGGTACGCTCGTGGACCAACCCATCTCGCCCGACCGTCACTTTCCCGTCTGCCGGTTCGCCGTCTGACCGCGCTCGCCTCACACTCGCAGGGCTGGATCGCGTGCGGCGGGGACGACGGCATGCTCAAGGTGCTCATGCTAGAGAGCGCGACGGTGAAGGGCGGGCAGCAGGGCGGAAACCTCTCCATGAACCAGACCCTGGAGGGACACAAAGGGTCCCTGGTGGTGGCGGATTGGAACCCACGACACGAAAAGTTGACCACGTCCGACCGGAACGGCTTGATAATAGTTTGGCAGCTCCACAAAGGCATGTGGTACGAGGAGATGATCAACAATCGGAACAAGAGCGTCGTGCGGGATTTGCGCTGGTCCGCGGACGGGGAGAAGATATGCATCGCGTACGAGGACGGGCACGTCATCGTCGGCGGCGCCGGCGGGAAGCGGCTGTGGGGAAAAGACCTGCCGTTGACCTTGGCGCTGTGCGAGTGGTCGCCGGACGGCCGGTTCGTCCTGTTCGGCACCGCGAGCGGCCAGGTGCTGATGTACGACTCCAGCGGCGGCTTCATCGCGGAGGCGCGCGTCATCGCCAACGAAGGCGTCGGCGCGTCCCCGCTCGTCGCCATCGACTGGCACCCGGGCGCGCCGCGCCTCGGGGAGGACGCGCGAGGAAACGGCCGAGGCGCCGCGCCCGCGCTCGCGGTGTGCTTCGCCAACGGGAACGTGCAGTTGATGCGCGACGCGCGCGACGACGCGCCTCTGGTCGTGCGCACGGGCCTCCGCGCGTCGCACGCGCGCTGGAACGCCGCCGGCACGCACCTCGCCGTCGCGGGCGTGCACGTCAGCTCGGACGGCCGGGACGTGAACGCGGTGCACTTCTACACGTCGCTCGGGGCGCTGGCGTGCTCGCTGCGCGTTCCGGGGGCGAAGATCAACGCGTTGTGCTGGGAGGGGAGTGGGACGCGCGTCGCGCTGGCGGTGGACAGCTTCGTGTACTTCGCCAACATTTCGCCGGACTACGCGTGGGGGTACTTCGGGAACACGCTGGTGTACGCGCCGGAACCGGCGCCGGAACCGGCGCCGGAACGAACGAAAGAAAACGCCTCCGGCGCGCGCGGCGGAGAGTCGCGCGTCGTGTTTTGGGACTCGACTCGACTCGACTCGACGCGCGCGAAGCACGTCAAGCGGTTGATCCTGATTCGTGCCGCTGGCGAGCGTTGCGTGCTCGTGGCGCACGGCGAGACCCCAGGCTCGTACGCGCTGACCCTGTGCGATGCCATCGGGTCCCCGGTGGCGTCGAGGACGATCGAGGTGGAACCGCTCGCCGCGGCGATGAGCGCGACGCACGTCGCCGTCGCGTCGCGCTCCGTCGTTTTCCTTTGGCGGTACGGCGGCGGCGGCGACGCGCGCGACGACGACGCGACGCGCACGTTCCACGTCGACAGCGACGCGCGCGACCGCTTCGGCGACGCGTCCGCGTACGGCACGTCGAGCGACCCCGTGACGGCCGTTGCCGTTTCCGGAACGACGTTGCTGGTGGCCCGGAAGTCGGGCGCGATGCTCCGGTTCGGTCTGCCCGGCTTCGCGTCGGAGGGCAGGCTGGCCACCAAGTGCCGCGCGCGCGTCTTGGCTTTGAACTGCAAAGGCACGAAGTTCGCCGCCATCGACGGCTCGGGGGTGCTCAGTGTCTTCGACCTGCCCCCGAAGTCGAGCGACGATACCGGCGCCGCGAAGCCGGTTCCCGTGAAAGCGACGTTCCAGCGCAAAGACGCGTGGGCCGTGCGCTGGAGCGACGACGACGAAAACGCGTGCGCGGCGATGGAAAAGACGAAGATGGTCGTGTACCGCGGCGCGGAGAGCGAAGAGCCCGTGGTGTCCTCCGCGCACATCTGCGCGTTTCGCGACCTGACGGTACGAACTGTGGCGCTGGACGAGATCATGCGCGCGGAGGGAAGACAAAACGCGGACCAAAAACAAAACGAGTGCGGCGCTCGCCGGGAACACGTCGTCGACCGCGACGCGACGGCGCTGCGCGACGCGCGGCGTTTGCTCGCCGAGGCGGACGACGACGCGTCGGAGGCGTTTCGATTCGTCGAGGCGCGCTCGCACCCGCGCCTCTGGCGTCTGCTCGCCGAGCACGCGCTGGAGCGTCACGACCTGGCGCTCGCGGACAAGGCGTTCGTGCGCTGCTCCGACTACCACGGCATCCAGTTCGTCAAGCGGCTCGCGCGCCTGGAGAGCGAACCCGCGCGGCGCGCGGAGATCGCGGCGTACTTCAAACGGTTCGACGACGCCGAGCGTCTGTACCTCGAGGCGGACCGCGCGGATCTGGCGGTGGAGCTCCGGAAGCACCTCGGGGACTGGTTTCGCGTGGAGAAGCTCGTGCAGAGCGTCCCTAACGCCGGCGACGACGACACGCTGCACGCGGCGTGGCGCCACATCGGGGACTACTTCGCCGACCGCCGGAAGTGGGACAAAGCCGCTGGGTACTTCCGGCGGACGCGCGACGGCGCACGGGTTCCGCGGCTGGCGGAGTGTTACTACGCGCTGGAAGATTTCGAGGGCTTGGAAAGCCTGATCGAGGAAGTGCCGGAAGGCACGAACCGCGCGTTGTTACGGGACATCGCGCGCAAGTTCGTGGGCGTCGGCCTGTGCGCGCCCGCGGTGCGCGCGTACGTGCGCGCGGACGACGTCAAAGCCGCCGTGGACGCGTGCGTCTCGCTGCGCCAATGGGACCAAGCGGTGGCGCTCGCCGAGAGGCACGACTTCCGGGAGATCGAGGGTCTGCTGTCTCAGTACGCCGCGCACTTGCTGGACTCGCGGCGGCACGTCGACGCCGTGGACCTGTTCCAGAAAGCCGGGAAGCACCTGGAGAGCGCGAACGTGCTGCGCGGGCTCGCGGACGAGGCGGCGAAGCGCAAAATCCAAGTCGTGCGCGCGAAGAAGCTGTACGTGCTCGCCGCGCTCGAGACCGCCGCGCACCGGCGCGCGACGGCGCGGGGAGCGCGCGGCGAACGGACTCCGACCGACCCCTTTTCGGTTCCCGGGTCCGCTCTGGACGGACTCACGGCGCTGGATGACCGGGACGTCACCGGCTCTGCGTTCCATGAAGGCAACATGGCGTCTGCGCAGAAGGAAAAGAGCCATGCGGTCGGCGGCGAGGACGCGTGGCGTGCCGCGGAGGCGTTCCACTTTTGGGCGTTGGCGCAGAGGCAGCTGTACGAGAACCGGTTCGAGTACGCGCGGCGCACGGCATCTGTTCTCGTGCGTTTCGAGGACATACTCGACCCCGCGGAGATCTACTCGCTGCTGGCCATCGCCAGCTACTACAGCCGCCACTACGGCACGTGCAGTCGTGCGTTCGCGCGGCTCGAGGCCCTACCGGGTCGCGAGAACGGCGAGAGGTCGGCGTACGCCGACCTGGCGACGGAGATCTTCACGAGGCGTCCGCCGCGCGACCCCGGCGGGCGATCCTGGTCGGATGACGTCGCGGAGGCGTTTTCTTTTTCGGGTCCGGAGGCTGGCGCGGCGAAGAACGTGTGCGTGGCGAGCGGCCGCCGCATCGGCGCCGCGGACGCGGCGCGCGCCTGCGCGACGTGCGCGCACAGGAGCATCGAGGGCGAGCTCCGGGGTCGCGAGACGTGTCCGCTGTGCCACGCACGCTTCGACGGCGCCGGCGCGGCGCGTTCGGACGAGGAAGAGGGCTTTTCGAACGCCGCGCCGAGGCGAACGACGGGGTATTCGAAATAAAACGTCGACCTGAAGGTGGGCTCCCGTAATCTACGCGGGAGTCACCGAGCTATGACAAGTCACCTGTGTCCTTCTCGCGCGCTGCGATCGCACGCACGACTCGCGCGGCCCACGCGTCTCCCGCGCGCGTCCCGCGTTCCACGCGCGCCCGCTTGTTTTTTACGCCCGACGTTAAAACACGGCAAAGAAACACACGAGCTCGTCGAGTCGCAGGAGCGAGCTCTCCAGGCTCGTGGCTACGGTCCGCATGCGCACCAGGTTCTGCCTCTGGCCGGTGGTCAGAGGCACAGTGGACGTATCCTGAGCGCGCTCGAGAAGTTGAAGCGTCTCGCGTTCCTGCGAGAGCTCGTGGATCAGCCGCGCGCGCAAATTGGAGGTGGCGCGGTACAGCTCGCGGCCAACCTGCTCGACGACGCGGAGCAAGTCGACGCGCCAGAGGTAGAAGGTTCTGGACGGCGCGTGGTCCGATGTCCTGGCCACTTCCTGGATCTGCACGTACTCCGCCTTGAGCAGCTTATACAGCAGCTCCCTGGTGTCCTTGACGGGGATCATCGCCATCTCGGCGATCTGCTTCTGCTCCAGGTTGCGCTTCATGATGAGCAGGCGGAATATCCGGCACGCGGGCCCCCCGAAGCGCTCGCGCACAACCGCCTCGATCTCCTTCATGCGGATCAAGTCGATGATACGGCGCATGTTCACGCAGTAGTTGGGGCCGCCGTGCGCGTCCCCGACGCACGAGATGAGTTCTGAGGTGTCGTTGGCCATCTTCTGCAGCGTGGTCTTCGCGCGGTCCACCCCGAACTCGGCGTTCTTCGCGAGCGCCCCGCGAACAATCTCCGCCTCGCTCACCGGCGTCGAGCGCTCTTCGTTCACCTTCGCCTCGTGCGCGCGCGAGAGCTCCAGCATCGCCAGGAGCAAGTGGCCCGCGGCGTCGTCCACCTTTTCCCGCACCAACGCCGCGCACGCGACGTGCCTGAACCTTCTGTTGAACTCGTCCGCGTTCACGCGCCACAGGTGGTCCTCCGCGCCGAACCCGCCGCCGTCGCCGCGCGCTGAGACATCCAAAACTCCCGACGCGCTTTTTTTGCGTCGCTTCGCCGCCGCCGCGCGATTCGGCGGCGGCGACCCATCCGACGGCCCGTCGTCCTCCTCTCCGTCCATGTCCTCGTCCTCGTCCGCCCTCCCCAGGTGCTCCCCGAACCCCACGGGGACGCGTTCTACGAACCGCCCCTCCACCAACTCCTCGAACGCCTTCTCCGCCCGGGTGCCTCTCGTCGAGAGCGCGTCGTTCGCGTCCTTTCGGCTCGCGCCCGTCGCCCGGTTCGCCACGCCGCTCGAAGACGCCTCCGCGCGTTCGAAAAGCGCCCGCGCGCGGAGCCTGCCGTGCTCCAGCAGGCCCTCCACCAGCGCCTCGTGCATCTCGCCCATGCACTCGCGCGTGTGCAGCAGGAAACGCGGGTACCGCAGTCGGTGCAGGATGTTGTCCACATGGATGTGGTACAGCGTGTCCGAGTCCGGCGTCTCGCCGCGAAGCGGCGCCACGCAGTTTTGCTGGATGAGCACCAGGAGCACCTGTTGACACCGGCTCGGTTTCAAGCCCTGCGCGAGGAACGTGGGACGTGAGGGGAGGAGGCGGGGCGGGTTCGAGGTCAGCGGGGGTGCGGGGAGGAGGCGCGAACTCCTGAAACCGCGCGCGCTTAAGGCGGGTCCAAGCGGGAACGCGGTGATGCGCGGCGCGCGGTGAGGCGCGGCCGGACCGCGTATCGTACCGTGTCCCTGGTGAGCTCCCGCAAGGTCCGGTTCCCTCGTCGCAACAGAAATTTCGCCACCAACCCTGAATCGTGCCCGAAGGCGTCGATGACCACGTCGCACGCCAGGTGCGCCGCCTCGGGGACGCGCTCCGCGCTCCTCGACGGCGCCTGTAGGGGCACGGCCGCCATCGTCGAAGGTCCAGCGCGAGCGCTCCGCTCCACCAGTGACTGATCCATCGACCGCCGCCGCCTGCTTTTTCGTCGCCGGCGCTTTTTTCACGACGTCGAGCTGTCGAGTCGTCGACGCTCGAAATCCGGGAAAAAAAGCGGCGGTACCGAAAAGCTCTCCGCCGCCGCTGGGGTGGTCATCAGAGTTCACGCGACGCCGCCTCCGTTCGTGCGCCTCATGTCGTCCCGACGAGGCACGTCGAAGGGCGAGGAGAAGGCACTCGCCTCCAAGCTCTTCGGAAACCTCGGCGAGGCGCCGCTCGTGGCGGATGACGACGGCGCGGACGATGGGTTGTTCGGGAAAACCCCCGCCGCCCCGGGTGGGGAGACCGAGCGCGTCCACGATGACGCCGGGGACAACGCGCCCACCGCGGGCGTGTGGGAGGACCCGGACGACGCGAAATCCACGGTGAACATCGCGCGTGTGGCGCGATTGCGCAAGCTCCGGACGGACGAGGCGGAGACTGACCTGGACGGCGCGCAGTACGTCGCGCGCATCCGAAAGCAACATCGGCGGTTGCACCAGCGCACGGGATGGGCGGATGTCGACCCGGACGCGGCGAAGAGATCGAAAGACCCGAGCGCGTTATCTCACTTACTGCGCGAAGGCGGCGCGATGGTCGAAGAGGATGGCGGATTGGCCTCCTCAGGGCGCGCCTTGCCCCAAGGGACGCTCGAGGCGACGCGCGTGCGCGACGCGAACGCGGCGGAGCCGTCCGACGCGGTGCTTCGCTCGGTGGCGTTCCACGCGAACGGCGCGTTATTCCTCACCGCGGGCCTGGACAAGACCGTGCGGCTCTTCGACATCGACGGCACGAACAACCCCAAGGTCCAGGGGGTGTTCTTCGAGGACCTGCCCATCCACAAGGCGTGCTTTGCGAACGGCGGCGCTGCGGTGGTGGCCGCCGGCCGCCGCGACTACTTCTACGTCTACGACTTAGCGAGAGGCGCCGTCGAGCGCGTCGCGCCGCTCGTGGGCAGGCCGGAGAGGAGCCTGGAGAGCTTCGCGCAGAGTCCGGAGAGTGGGAGCGCCCTGAACGACCCGATGCTGGCGTTTCTGGGCGCGGACGGGCACGTCCCGCTGGTCTCGCTGAAGTCGCGCACGTGCGTGGGCGCCGTGAAGATGAACGGCTCGGCGCGGTCGGCGGCGTTCGCGGCGGACGGGAGGCACTTGCTCACCGCGGGGGGCGACAGCACGACGTACGTCTGGGATTTGCGGAACCAAAAACGGTGCGTGGAGAAGATCGTCGACGACGGCGCGCTGACGGTGACCGCGCTGGCGGCGTCGCCGAGCGGCGCGCACGTCGCGTTCGGCTCGGAGAGCGGCGTGGTGAACGTGTACGAGACGCGCGGGTTTCGAACCTTCGGGTCCGCGGAGGACGGGAACGGAACTTTACCACGGAACGACGGAGGGTACAGGCGTGAGACCCGCCCGAAACCCGCGCGCGCGCTCATGAACCTCACCACGTCCGCGGACGCGTTGACGTTCAACGGCGACGGGCAGATGCTTGCGATGTCGTCGCGGCTCAAGCGCGACGCGCTGCGACTGGTACACCTGCCGTCATGCACGGTGTTTTCCAACTGGCCCTCGTCGAAGACGCCGCTGCATTACGTGTGGTGCACGGCGTTCTCGCCGACGGGGGGGTACCTGGCGGTGGGGAACGCCAGGGGGAAGGCGCTGCTCTACCGCATCCACGCGTACGGCACGGAGGGGAGGACGAGCGAGACTTTTTGATTGAAACAACCAGCGTGAGAAGTGCAAAACTGCTTTTTATCTCCCCGCGCGCGCGGCGTGACGTTTCCGTTTCGAGCGTCAGGCGGGGGCGCGATTTCTAAAACCGGCCATCAGTGGTCAACCGCGCGCGTCCGCTGTCGGTCGGGCGCGACAACGGGCGCGGACCGCGTCGGGCTGCTAGAGCGGCACCACCGAAAAGGCGGCGACGCGACGATGACCGGCGCGATGGACGTCGACCACTTCCAGGACGTGCAGATCTTCGACGAGCGCGGGGTGAACGTGACGCCCAAATCGTTGGCGCACCTGGCCGAGGCGAGGAAACCGGCGACGCGGGGCAAAGACGCGGGCGGCATCGCGTTCGGCGCGCCGCTCGGCTCGGGACCCGCCGCTGCGTCCGCGGCATCCGCCGGTGCGGCGGAGGCGGCCGGTTCGGACGCGGCCGCGCCGATCGGAAGCGAGGTGGTCCTCGATCCCGAGCTGCTCGGGGAGACGGAAGCCGCCTCGAGCGACGTGAATGACGCCGCGGCGCGCGACGACGAGACGCGCGACGCGACCGGCGCGACCGATGCGACCGACGCGACCGACGCGACCGCGCCGCGCGTCATCGGCGTCGGTCCGGGGTCGACCGAGCCGGAGCCCGAGTTGGCGCTCACGCTGACGGAGTCGGACACGTTCGTGCTTTTCCGCGCCCCCGGACGCGTCGTCCCGCGCGACGATCCCGCCGCCGAGGCGCTGGAACGGCGCGGCGCGGCGTACGGCGCGTTGCTGGCGCGGAAGGTCGGGTCGGAGGCGTACGTGGACGCGTCGGCGCAGACGCTGAACGCGATCCGCAAGGAGAAGCTGTCGCAGAGCGCGGTGGTGACGCGGACGGAGCGGGCGAGCCAGTGCGCCGTCTGGGAGACGTCGCGGGAAACGCGTTTCGGCGCCGACGGCGAGAAGGCGGCGACGAGCGCGGGCGCGGGCGCGGCGAGCGGCGCGGACGCGCGCGACGCGGAGGCTTCCGTCTCGGGCGCGGAAATGACGCTCGGTTCGGGGTTACGGTTCGTGGAGAAGGCTATCCTGCAGAACCTGTACCAGGACAAGATGCTCCTCTACCGCGCCTACCGCGTCGCGGACGTCGGTCCGGCCCGGGGCGAGGCGGGCGCGAACGACGCGAACGACGCGGGCGCCGAGCGACCCGCCGCCGCGAACCCGGAGACGCATTCGCAAAAGCACGCCCTCGTGCACTTGTGGGACTTCATCTGCGACGAGACGCGCGGGCGGGACGTGTCCTGCGTGGCGTGGAACGCGCTCGCGCCGGACGCGCTGGCGGTCGGGTACGGGCTGGCGGAGCCCGCGGCGAGCGGAGGCGAGCGCAGGGGCGAGCGACCGCGACGCGACGGCGCCGGGCTGGTGGCGTTTTGGTCGCTCAAGAACCCCGAGCACCCGGAGTGGACGTTCGCCACGCCGTCCGGCGTGACCGCGCTGGACTTCTCCCCCACGGAGCCCAACCTGCTGGCGGTGGGCACGCACGACGGCGCGGTGAGCGTCTACGACGCGTCTACGACCCCCCGAGCTCGGGCGCCGTTCCTCTCGTCGGGCGGCGGCGTCCCCGGCAAGCACTCTGACCCGGTGTGGCAGGTGCGGTGGGACCGGACGCGAGCCTCGTGTCTGGTGTCCATCTCCACCGACGGCAGGGTCACGCAGTGGAAGCTTCAGAAAGGGCTCGAGCACGTCGACCTGATGCGCCTGACGCGCGTCGCGCGGCGACCCGGCGCGGCGAGCGCGTCGGCGGCGAAGCCGGCGGAGCCGACCATCTCGCGCCGCGGCGCCGGCACGTGCTTCGACTTCTCGCGCGCGGACCCGACCACGTACGTCGCCGGCACGGAGGAGGGCGTGCTGCACAAGTGCTCGAGCGCGTACAGCGAGCAGTACCTGCGCACGTACCACGGGCACAGCGGGCCGGTGCACCGCGCGGCGTGGTCGCCCTTTGCGCGCGACGTCTTCGCGTCGGCTTCGGCGGATTGGACGACGAAGCTGTGGCGCGAGAACGAGGAGAGCGCGGCGCTGACGCTGCAGAGCGGGCGCGGCGTGGACGTGACGGACGTCGCCTGGTCACCGACCGACGCCACAGTGCTCGCGACGGGCTCGCTGGACGGGGGGCTGGACGTCTGGGACCTCGCCGTCTCCACGCTCGCGCCGGCGGTTTCTGCCGCCGTCGCCGGCGGGAAACTCGCGTGCGTCGCGTTTTCGGAGTCGTCGCCGGTGATCGTCGCGGGGGGCGGCGGGGGATTCGTCGGCGTGTACCGCCTGGTGGGCGCGCGGGACGGCGCCAGAGATGAGGGCGAGAGGCTCGAGGCCGCGATGGGGGGGAGCGCGTGAGCGTCGGCGGGGTTTTTCGGCGTTTCGCTAAAAGAAAAAAGTAAGGAGAAGACCTAATTAATTGCTAACGCTACGCGCGATCGAGCGCGCTTCGTCTCCCGCTTCGTCCCCCGCTTCGTCTCCCTGGACCTCAATCGAAGCCTGACTCACTCGGCGTTCGACAGGAACAGCAGGTTGAGCTGTTCCAGCTTTTTTAGGTCCGACGCCTCCACGGAAGCGAAGGAAACGCACGTCTCGTCGCTCGTGACTTTGAAGACCACGCTGCCGTCGCAGTGCCTGTACTTGACCACGTACCGCACCCGCGCGGGGTCCGCGCGGAAGAGCGCGGCCGCGCGCTGGTAAAAGTCGTCGAAGTCGCTGATGAGCACCATCCCAGCGATGCGCGCCCGGTCGAGACGGAGGTGCGCGCCTCTCCTCTGAACGCGGGGATCTCGCTTCGAACCACTCCGGGAAACTTCTTTCGTCGGGAGAAAACTCGGTCGATACCAGCCAGACGGACCGGTGTATTGACGAGATAAACCCTCCGCGACGGAAGCATTCCTGCGAGCGTCCGAGCTCGACGCGCGGCCACGATGACCACTCTCGAAGATGTGGTCGAAGGGAAGGATTACAACTTCCCCAACGAGGTATGCGCGACCGCACGCGTCGCCCCTCGCCTGCCGCCCCCGTGCGCTCGACCGAAACGTCGCCTCGCCGCCGCCGATCGCACTTTTTCCTGACGTCCTCCTCTCCCCCCCCCTCGCCGCGACTCGCAGGAGCAAGCCACGCTGAAGTACTGGAAAGACACTGACGCGTTCCGGGAGCAGCTCAAGCGCAGCGAGGGCCGCCCCGAGTACGTCTTCTACGACGGCCCCCCGTTCGCCACCGGCCTGCCGCACTACGGGCATATCCTGGCGGGGACCATCAAGGATGTGGTGACGCGCTTCGCGTGCTCCACCGGCCATCACGTGACGCGCCGGTTCGGGTGGGACTGCCACGGCTTGCCCGTGGAGTACGAGATCGACAAGAAGCTGGAGATCAAGGGCAAGGATGACGTCATGAAGCTGGGCATCGACGTGTACAACGAGGAGTGCCGCTCGATCGTCATGCGCTACTCCAAGGAGTGGGAGAAGACGGTGACGCGCACCGGCCGCTGGATCGACTTCGAGAACGACTACAAGACGCTCGACCCGAACTTCATGGAGTCCGTGTGGTGGGTGTTCAAGACGTTGTGGGAGAAGGACCTGGTGTACAAGGGGTTCAAGGTGATGCCGTACTCCACCGCGTGCAACACCCCGCTCTCCAACTTTGAGGCGGGGCTGGATTACCGCGACGTCTCCGACCCCGCGGTGACGGTGGCGTTCCCGGTGGTGGGCTGCGAGCTGGGCGCGTCGCTGGTGGCGTGGACCACCACGCCCTGGACTCTGCCCTCCAACCTGGCGCTGTGCGTCAACCCGACGTTCGCGTACGCGTACGTCAAGAGCCCGGAGGGGAAGGTGTTCATCGTCGCGGAAGCGCGCGTCTCGGCGCTGCCCGGCGCGACCAAGAAGGCGAAGGGCGGGAAGCTGGGCGCGCTCTCCGACGGATGGGAGATCCTCAAGACGGTTGCCGGCGCCGACTTGAAAAACCTCAAGTACGAACCAGTGTTTCCGTTTTTCGCGGAGGAGATGCGCGAGACGGCGTTCCGCGTGTGCGTGGACGCGTACGTCACCGACGACAGCGGCACGGGCGTCGTGCATCAGGCGCCGGCGTACGGCGAGGACGACAACCGCGTCTGTCTGGCGCACGGGATCGTCGTCAAGGGCGGCGCGCTTCCGGATCCCGTGGACGTCAACGGGTGCTTCGTCGCGCCGGTCACGGCGCCATTCGCCGGGCAGCACGTCAAGGCGGCGGACAAGGACCTGATCGCCGCGATCAAAGCCTCCGGGCGGCTGGTGGAGAACTCGCGCATCGTGCACTCGTACCCATACTGCTGGCGCTCGCACACGCCGCTCATCTACAAAGCCGTGGGGTCGTTCTTCGTGAAGGTGGAGAGCATCAAGGAGAAGCTCCTGGCGAACAACGCGAAGACGCGGTGGGTGCCCTCGTACGTGCAGGAAAAGCGCTTTCACAACTGGCTGGAGGGCGCGCACGACTGGTCCATCTCGCGCAACCGGTACTGGGGCACGCCCATCCCGGTGTGGGCGTCGGAGGACGGCGAGGAGGTTCGCGTCATCGGCTCCATCGCCGAGCTCGAGGCGGCGACGGGCGCGAAAGTGACCGACATCCACAGGCACTTCATCGACCACCTCACGATCCCCTCCAGCCGCGGACCGGGGTTCCCGCCGCTCAAGCGCGTGGAGGACGTCTTCGACTGCTGGTTCGAGTCGGGTTCGATGCCGTACGCGCAGCAGCACTACCCGTTCGAGAACAAGGAGCGGTTCGAGAAGGAGATCTTCCCCGCAAACTTCATCGCCGAGGGGCTGGACCAGACCAGAGGCTGGTTCTACACGCTCATGGTGCTGAGCACTGCGCTGTTCGACAAGCCCGCGTTTAAGAACCTGGTGTGCAACGGCCTCGTGCTTGCCGGCGACGGCAAGAAGATGTCCAAATCGCTCAAGAACTACCCCGACCCGAACGAGATTTTGGACAAGTACGGCGCGGACGCGCTCCGCTTGTACCTCATCAACTCGCCGGTCGTGCGCGCCGAGCCGCTGCGGTTCAAAGAAGAAGGCGTGTTTTCCGTGTTGAAGGATTTGTTCCTGCCGTGGTACAACGCCTATCGCTTTTTGGTGCAGAACGTGCGCCGCGTGGAGACGGAGACGGGCGTCGCATTCAACCCGCGCGCGCCCGGGCAGGAGCCCGTGAACGTGCTCGACCGCTGGATCGCGTCGGCGACCGCGTCGCTGGTGACGTTCGTGCGGACCGAGATGGAGGGCTACCGCCTGTACACGGTGGTGCCAAAACTGGTGAACTTCATCGGCCAGCTCACGAACGTGTACGTGCGCTACAACCGCTCCCGGCTGAAGGGCAAGAACGGTGACGGCGACACGCGCCGCGCGCTGGCGGCGCTGTACGACGTGCTGCTGGTTTTGTGCAAGACGATGGCGCCGTTCACGCCGTTCTTCGCGGAGAACATGTACCAGAACCTGAAGCGGTGCCTGCCGGACGGCGGCGTCGGCGAGCCCTCCGTGCACTTCACCGCGTTCCCGGAGGCGCGGTCGGATTCCGTGGACGAGCGCGTCGAGGCGTCCGTCGCGCGCATGCAGGCGGTGATTGAAACCGGACGCACCATCCGCGAGCGGAACAACAAGCCGCTCAAGACGCCGCTGCGCAGGCTCATCGTCGCGCACGACGACGCCGACTTCCTCTCCGACCTGCAAGGCGAGCTCCGCGCGTACGTTGTGGAGGAGCTGAACGTGCTGGACATGGAGACGTGCGCGGACCCGCTGAAGTACGCCACCATCAAGGCGGAGCCCAACTTCGCGGCGCTGGGCAAGCGCCTCGGCAAGGCGATGGGCGCCGTCGGCAAAGCCGTCAAGGGCATGTCCGCGGCGGACGTGCAGGCGTTCCAGCGAACGGGCGCGTTCACCGTCGGCGACGTCACGCTCGGCCCGGAGGACATCCTGGTGAAGCGGGACTTCGCGCTGCCCGAGGGCGTGACCGCGGAGGAGATGGACGCGGCGACGGGCGAGAACGAGGTGCTGGTGATCGTGGACATCGTCGTGGACCAGGGCTTGCTCGATTCCGGGAGCGCGCGCGAGTTCGTGAACCGCCTGCAGAAGCTGCGCAAGAGCTCCGGGTTGCAGGCGACGGACGCCGTCGAGGTGTTCTTCGAGCTGAAGGCTGGCGGCGACGGCGCGACCGCGGAGGGCATGATGCGCATGCTGGAGAGCGAGAAGGCGTACCTGCGGGAGAGCCTGGGGTGCGACCCGAAGCCGCTCGCCGCCATGGCGGGCGACGCGCGGGTCGTGGCGACGGGCGAGTGCTCGCTCTCCTCCGGCGCCGAGTTCGTCGCGACGTTAGCCGCGCTCAAGATATGAACCAGAGGGCAACACACACTAACGTTCGAACGCGTACACACGCGCTCTTTCTGTCTGCGAAGACAGGCGCGCCCGGCGGCGCGCCGGAGCGCGCCGACGCGAAGCGTCGTCACTTTCTTCGACAGATTGCCCGATGCCAGCGTATCTAACCGCACGTGTCACTGCGAAAACGTCTATCTCATATGAATATGAGAGTCGCACCGTCTCAGGGCGTGTCGGACGACTGGCGCCCTTTCACGACGCGATCGTGCGCCCCGCGCGTCCACAGCGGGGCGCGATGAGCACGTGCGCGGCGCGCGCGACACCCTCCCGCGGGGATGCTGTCTCACGTTGCGTGTCTGCCCGCCGCGGCGGGCGGCCTGTCGCCGCGAGGTGCGTGTCGCTCTCGTCCCGGGGCTTCCGCGGGAAGCGCCTGGCTGGCCCCGGAAACGGGTCCCGCACCTTCGCCATGGCGGGCTGGGTGGACAACCGGGCGGAGGTGACCGTGCCCGTTTCTTTGCCGGTGGTGTGGGAGCTGTGGCAGGATAAGTCGCGGATACCCAACTGGATGCCCTGGATCGACTCCGTCGTGCCGGACGCCGTCGACCCCGCGTGCTCGCGCTGGATCCTGCGCACGAACCAGTTCGGGCAAGATTTCGAGTTTTCGTGGGTCGCGCGCGACTTGCCCCCGAAGGACAAGCGGAAGATCGCGTGGGAGTCCACGGAGGGGCTGAACAACAGAGGCGCGGTGCGTTTCGCGGAGGTTCCGGCGAGCGACGCCGACGCGACTTCGCGACCTCCGAACACGAAGGTGTCCATCGAGATCTCCTACGAAGTGCCTGATCCGCTCGTGCCGTTCGGCGCCGCGGTGTCGCCTCTGGTGGAGTCCATCCTCGCCGCCGACTTGAAGCGCTTCTCCGCGTTCGCCGAAAAAGTTGTCGCCGCGCTCGGGAAGCGGAAGAAGGCGGGGAAGTAGAAGACGTGAACGCGTGTGTGTGCGAAGCGAGCGACGAACGCGACGTGCGTGCTTTTTGTGTGTACTCACGGGTTCTGCCGCGGAAACGACGAAAGCGCGTCAGTGACGCGACTCGTTTTACACCCGCGTCTCGCGGCGCCGTCAAAAGTCCCCGAGCCCGGGCGGCTGGTCGAACGCGTCCTTGTCCTCGCCGATCCTCCCCGGCACGAACATGTCGCTCAGGCCGAACGCCTTGGCCTCGTCCGAGAACCAGTAGTCCGGGTCGCACGAGGGTGGCAAGATGCGCATCACGCCGCCCGGTGCGCCCAGGTTCGATTCGCGGCCGTCGCCGCGCGTCGGCGTCGCGCCCCGCGCGCGCGCGTCGAGGTCCCCCGCCTTCGCGTCGCGGCGCCCGTCTTCGCCGCCCGCGGAGAGCGCCGCGGGGGCGTCCGCCAGCGCGGCCCGCGACAGGTCGCCCCCCGCCCCCGCCGGGCTCTTCGCGGTCGGGCGCTCCTCCAGGTCGTCGTGCAGGGACACGAGGAACACCTCCACCGGACCGGCGGCTGATTTCAGGAAAATCTGGTACCGCTTCTCGTCGCCGCCGTCGCCGCCCTCGTCCGGGTCGGGCACTTCCAGCGTCGTGCCGTGCGGCGCGCGCACGGCGACGAGCGTCTCCGAGGCGAAGCACGGGATTTCTTTGATGTCATCCTCCGCGATGTACAGGTTTCCTTTGTGCGCGGGGTCCTCCAGCAGAACTTGCATGCTCTTGCGCATGTTTTCGATGTGACGGTCGAGGTTGCGTTCCTCCTCGTGCATCACGCGAAGATCCTCCTGCGTCGTTTCGCGCGATTTTTCGGCGTCGCACGAGAGTCGGTTTTCGCGTCGTTCGATCGATCGGGAGAGGAACGGATCGGTCAGTCGCGGGCGTGTGCCGTCCCGGAGGCGCGCGTCGTCGGGTCTTCGCGGGAATCGAGCGCGTGCCGAACGAGACGACGGCGCGGAGCGCGTTTCGGGGTCGTGTCGCCGCGCGAACGCACCCTGAGTCCGGTGAGGTCCGCGTTCGCGTCCTCCCCCGAGGTGGAGGAGGAGCCGAGCGCTTTCCACTGGATGTTGTTTTTAGACTTTTTCTCGATCAAGCCGATGCCCTCGAGGACGTTGGTGATGTCGTATATCCGCCGCTTCTGCACCTGCAGGGACTCGGCCGCGCGGTTCAGATCGATCGTACCCTCATCCGCCTGCTCGATCAGGGTCACGAACTTCTTCGTGAGCAAACTCAGCGAGCTAAACGCCGGGTACCGGGGGGGAGGAAAAAAGGCAACGTAAGGTCAGCGGCCGGAGTGTTTCCGCGGGAATTTCTCTTGAATCGCGGAAGCGGCGAGCAGCGCGTGCGCACCTGTCGTATCGACACGTCGAGCCAACAGGAGTCTGCATATCGCCCGCAAGAGCCCGTCTTCAACGCGACGCCCGCTGCGTTCGGCGCAGTGGCGCACGCGGGGGTCGCGGCGAGACACAGATATTAATTCTTTACAGACAACCGAGTTTTACGGAAGGGCACAGCCAGTTCCGGAGACGGAATCGCGATCGTCTATGGTGAACCAGTCTGCTGGTTTTCGTTAGGAGACAGACAGCTGGCGCTCCGCTGTCGGACGCGCAGTCAGCATACGAAGCGAGGCTTCGAAACTCATCGTGATTCGTGCACAAGGCGCGGCGCCCGCGGCGCAGGCATCGGAGGCGTCGGGATGTCGCGGTCGGCGTGGATGCGGCTGGCGGGGACCGTCTCGCAGTCCCTGGACGCCTCGCGCGCGCGCGCCCGGGTCGAGTGGGTCGGGTTCCGCGCGAGCTACTGGACGGGCCCCGCGCGCCTTTTGGACGGCCGCCTGCACGCGACGCGCTGGAAGCGCGAGGTGGCGAACGCCGTCGCGCGCCGCGGCGAGGCGCTGGGCGCCCCGCCCCCCGGACTCGCCGCGGTGGTGGTCGGTGACCGCGCGGACTCGCTGCTGTACGTGCGGCGCAAGGGCGAGGCGTGCGAGGCGGCGGGCATGCGGTTCTTCCACGAGCACCTCCCCGGGGACGTCGACCAGGAGACGGTGCGCGCGACGCTCCGCCGGCTGAACGAGGACGACGACGTGCACGGCGTGCTGCTTCAGCTGCCCGTCCCGAGCCACCTCAGCGAGAGCCGGCTGCTGGAGTGCATAAACCCGAGGAAGGACGTGGACGGGCTGCACCCCAACAACGTCGGGCGACTGGCCATGCGCGGCGTGTGGCGGCCGGCGTTCATGCCGTGCGCGCCGCTGGGGTGCGCCGAGCTGCTGCGCCGCGAGGGCGTGCGCGTGCGCGGCAAGGCGGTGGCCGTCGTCGGCGACAGCAACGTCGTGGGCATGCCCATGTCGTGGCTGATGCGCGACGCGGGCGCGGCGTCCACCACGCTGCTGCACACGCACGCGGTGGACTTTTTGAAACGCGCCAAAAACGAAGATGCGCGTCTTCGCGACGGGACGCGCGGAGAGACGAAAAGCGAGACGGTTCGGGCGCGGGACGACGTGCTGCGCGCCGTGCGCGACGCCGACATCGTCGTGGTCGGCGTGGGCAGCCCCGAGATCGTGACGAGCGACTGGGTCAAGCCGGGCGCGGTGGTGGTGGACATAGGCATAAACGCCGTGCCGCTGCGCGACGAAACGGAGCGTTTCGAAACCGGAACCGCGGACGAGCGAAACGCGTACGCGCTCCCCGGGCGGGCGGCGTTCAGCGTCGTCGGCGACGTCAACGCCGAGGACGTCTCGCGCGTCGCCGGTGCCATGACCTCCGTGCCCGGGGGCGCGGGACCCATGACCATCGCGGCGCTGCTCAGCAACACCTTCCTCGGCGCGTCCAGGCGAGACAGGCGGGCGAGGTGACGAGAAGAGCGTTCTCACGTATGCGAGACTCTGTGACGCGAACCGACCGCGGCGCGCGAGGTACATACTACGTCTTTCACGTAGCCGACGAAAAAAAATAAAACAAACGTCGACGTCGCGCGCTACGCGGACCGACGCCCTTTCGCCTAACCCCTGAGGTTCCCGAGCAGCGCTTCCTGCTCGTCCCTGCGCGTGGGGAGGTTCGCGCTGAGCACCTCCACGGCGCCTGTTTCCGGGTCCACCGCCAGGTTATCCTCTATGCGCACGCCCACGCCTCTGAGCCCCCTCGGCACGTCCTCGTCGTCCGCCGGGAAGTACAGACCGGGCTCGACGGTGAACGCGCACCCGCGCGCGATGGGCGTCGAGACGGACACACTCGGCGTGTCGTGCGTGTCCATGCCCAGCCAGTGCCCCACGGAGTGCGGGTAGTACTTCGCGTACGCGCCTTTTTCTCTGCCGTTCGCGACGTTCCGCACGCCCAGGTCCCGCATGCTCTCCGTCAAGAGGCGCACGGACAAAGCGTGCAGCTCGCCGAGGCTCGCGCCCACCTTCGCCGCGGCGACGCACTTTTCGTTGCAGTCAAGCACGGCGTCGTACACGTCCGCCTGCGCCGAGGTGAACGGCCCGCGCACGGGCCACGTACGCGTGATGTCGCTGACGTACCCCGCGCGCTCGCACCCGGCGTCCATCAGCAGCACGTCGTCGGCGCGCATCACCGCGTCCATCGCGGCGTAGTGGATGACCAGCGCGCCCGCGCCGCTCCCCACCACGGACGGGAACGCCAGGCGGTCGGCGCCGCGCCGCTTCACCGCGCGCTCGTGCTCCGCGGCCGCGTCGCGCTCGACACAGCCCGGGGCGGAGACGCGCATGGCGGCGTGGAAGCCCTCTATGTCTGCCTGGACGCTCAGACGCATGGCGTCGATCTCAGCGCGAGACTTGCGCCACCGCAGCGCGTGCACGAGCGGTCGGAGCGGCTGGATCACGTTTTGTTGAAGTCGCCGAGCGAACGTCTGGAGCGCGGCGGCAACATGACCGTCGCGGAGCGCGTCTTCGTCGGCGAAGACCAAGCGCGCGTCATTCAGTCGTCGCAGAATCTCCTTGGCAGTTCCGGGGCCTCGAATATGAGCCTCGTCCGCGCCGAAGAACGCCACCGCGGCGTTCGCGCAGACGCGCGCGCCGTTCCACGTCTCCTCTCTTTTATCGCGCGGCGGGACGAAGAGCGCGAACGCCGCGTCGGCGGCGTCCGATCCGCGAGCCACCAACGCCACGCACCCCGGCTGGAGCACGCCCGTGAGGTACGCGAAGTCGGCGTCCTGCCTGTACGCAGGGTACGGAATGACCGTATTCGGCAGGCACGCGGGTGTGGCAGCCGCGAGGAGCGCCACGGAGTGGGGCGGGAGCTTCTGGGCGAGGCGCTCGCGGCGTTCCGCGTACTCGCGCGCAGAGAAACCCGGTGTGAGCTCGCCGACGCCCATCAGGTGCGGGTGGGTCTCCGGAGTGGGCTGCCCGACCGACATGGAAGAGAAACACCGCGACGACCACGACTCGAGACGGCGTGCGAGCGTGCTCGCCGAGGCGAGCGCGATGCGGCGCATCACCGTCCGCCTTCCGCCGCGCGCGCCGTTGTTCCGAGCGCGCCGTCGAAGCCACGACGCGTGAAGCGAAAAGCGCACTGCAGATTTTTTGTCGGCTCGTCCACGCGTTTCGCCACCTGAACATTTCCTCTTGGTCCCGCGTGAGACGGCCTGCCGCGCCACAGAAGTCCGGAGCGATGGCATGACACGCTTTCCGGATGACCTCCTGGCGACCATCTCGGAGGTCGTGGCCTCCACGACCAGTCGCCGGTCCGAGGGCAAACCCAGCGTGGTGTGCGTCTCCGGCGGCCGGGGGTCAGGGAAAAACACGCACGCGCGGGTCGCGGCGAACGCCATCACGTTCGCGCAGGGTCGCGTCGCGGTTCTGGACGGGGACTGCGCGAACCCCCTGTTCGGCGCACCGGGTGTGCTCACCCTCAGCGTCTTCGACGAGCCCATCCCCGCGGTCGGCTCGAACGCGTGTTTCGCCGAGCGGTGGCTGCGGCGACGCGCGCCGCTCGCCGCCGACTTCGTGGGCCCCACCTGCGCGCGGGACAATCCCGCCGCGTACGCGGCGAGCCTCGAGCGACTGCTTCGCGCGTGGGCGCGGTTCCGGGCGCGCGAGGACGCCGCGTCGAAGCTCGACGCGCGAGACGTAAAAAGTCTTCCGACCGCGCTGGTGGTGAACTGCGCGGCGTGGTCCAGAGGCGTGGGCGCGGACCTGGTGATGAAGACGGTGCAGCTCGCGCGCGCGACGCACGCGTTGCGACTCGGCGCCGCGCGTTTGGACGGCGCCGGAGACGGCGTCGGAGCCAGGGCGCCGGCGGACGCCGGCGCCGGCGTCCTGCAGTGGATGGTCTGGGGGCTGGAGTGCGTCACCGCGCACGAGCGACGCGTCGATCGCGCGCGCGCTTCGGACGACCGCGGAAACGTGCTGGGAACGGCCGTCCCGGCGAACGGCGGCGCGTTCGTCGCGCGCGCGCGCGACGTTTCGCGCTCGCGTCGTCCCGAAAAAAGAAAAACCGGCGCCGGCGGCGTTTCCGAAACCGACCCGAACGTCTGGGCGTTCCTGGCCGAGCGGTTCACCGCGCTCCGGCCGTGGAAAGTGCGCGTCCGGGATATCGCCGTGCTCGTGGAGGACGGGTCGGGCGTGCTCGCGCGCGCGACGCCGTCGCCGCCCGACGTCGTCGTGGGGTCCGTCGCGGGTCTGTGCTTCGTCGGCGACGACGACGGCGACGCGGCGAACGCGTTTTTCCCGGCGTGCCGCGGGTTGGGTTTGATCCGAAGCGCCTCGGCGGACGCGTCCGGGGCGATCGACCACGTGTTTGTCATAACCCCGCTGTCACCCGCCGAGTTGGGAACCGTGAACGCGCTCGTCTGCAGGCACGCGTACCCGCCTTCGCGGCTCTGCGGCGCGAGCGGCGCGGCGACGGCGTCGACGCCGCCGTTCCGGACCGGCGCCTCGCTCGCCGCCGAGGGCACGGGCGCGGGGGTCATTCGCAGCAGAAACAACATTCTGCGCAGAGGAGGCGCGGCGAAGACGACGCGGTGAGCGACGTGACGTTCGTGACTGCGTTGTAATAGGTATAGGGATGATACTTAAACTTTCGAAAGCGCGTTTTTAGAAAGAATACCGCGGCGCGGTCGCGCCGCGGAAAGAGCCCGTCATCCGACGCGACGCGTTCGTCCCGCCGCGCGTCCTGTGCCTCGATCTCGCACCTCTCGCGCGGTGGTGTCACTGGAACATGAAGCTATTGCTGGCGTACTGCATGGGCCTGGACGGCGGGTGCGGTACCGCCTCGAAGGACGTGAGGTGCGGCACCATGTCCGACTCGAACCGGATGAACGCGCCCTTGTTCCCCATCTGGTCGCAGTAGTTGGGAGCGCTGAAGACCGTGATCAGGCACCCGTCGTGGTCCACCTCGAACCCCTCGTCCTTCACCTCGTGCGACCGAACCACCAGCTCCAGGCCGGTATCCTCCAGGAACCGTTTAGTGACGTCCGCGCCGAACGCGACGCCCACCCCACGCTTGCTCGGGTGCCGCCCCGGAAGCGGCCCCGGGTCGCTCCACAGCATCTCGCACATCAAACCGCTCTCCGGGGGCTCGCGGACCCGGTCGACCGCGCGCAGCTCGTCTAGCGTGACGCCGTCGCGCGAGAACAAACCACCGTGCGTGATGAACACCTTTTCCCCGAGTACCGCACCGAGAGGCAGGTACTGGAAGATCTCCTGGAACAGATCCGCGAGCTTCACCGAGTACTTCGCCCGCACTTCGCCGTCGAAGCCGTACATCTTGTTCATCGCCGCAGTCTCGTGGTTGCCGCGCGTGAGGTAGATGCAAGCGGGGTCCAGGACTTTGTACGCCAGCAGGGTCAGGATGACCTCGACGCTGAACGACCCTCTGTCCACGAAGTCGCCGTTGAACAGGTACGGGTTCTCGGCGCTCGGCGCGTCGTTGAGCTCGAAGATGTTGCACAGGTCGAAGAACTGGCCGTGCACGTCGCCGCACACGGTGAAGTGCGTGCCCTCCGGGACGGGCACGTCCACCACGGAGGGCAGCGGCTCTAAAACGTCCTTGGCCTGCATCAGGATCTCGAACGCGTATCTGGACGCGATGGTCTTCTGGTCCCTGAACCGTGCGATCATATCCTCGACGAACGGTTTCGTGATGACCTTGTCCTCCGCTAACCGCGCGCCGTCGTACGCCGAGTCGACGATCATCTCGCTCGTGTCCACCGTCGACGACGTCTTCTCGATCGTCTCCTCCGGCGCGGCGATGGCCTCCTCGAACCTCTTCTTCCGCAAAGCGCTCTCGCACTCCTTGAGCTTCATGCGCCCATCGCGGTCCTGCGGGTGCATCCGGCACACCGTCTTGAAGTCCTTGAGCGCCTCAGCCAGATGACCAAGCGCGTACTGCGCCGCGCCGCGGCGGTAGTACGCCTTGATGTACTCGGGGTCGGACGCGATGGCGTTCGACGCATCTTCGATGGCGCTGCCGTAGTTCTCCAGGCGGAGGTGCGCGAACGCGCGGTTGGAGAGGAGAATGGCGTTTTCGGGAGACACCTCTAGCGCGCGGCTGTACGCCACGATCGCCTTGGCGTACTTGCCCTCTATGGATCGGGGGGAGGGGGGCGGTCAGGACGGAAACCGCAGATGCGAAGATCTTCCGCCATAACTTCGGATCGGGGCAACGTGACGTGAGAACACCGAGAGACGCGTACCTTTGAACAGAGCATTCGCCGCAGCCTTGAGGCTTTCCGGGGTTTCCGCCATGCCGGCCGGCCGATCCGTTCTCCCGAACACCAGAAAGGCCGCGGTGGGTGCCGTGGAGTGTGCGGCACGAAGTATCGGGTCCGAGGGCTTGCGATCGACAGAGGGTTCGTTCATCGACGTGAAGCGGAAAAAAGGCCCACAGACTGAAAGCTTTTCTCGGGCGTCACAGTCGTGCCATCGTGCCGAAAATCCAGAAATCACCACGCAGGGACCCCGGCGAGGGTGCGCACTTGGGTCCGCCGCGATGTCATGCGCGGCGGCGACGGTCAGGATCACGGGACCGTCCCCGGGGTGTCGCCTCCGGGGCCGAGCGCGTCCCCGGAGTCGCGCGCCGAGACGCTGGACGCGCGCCTCGATCGAGGCGGATGGGGAGCCGAGCGTCACGATCGAGGACGACGCCTCCGAACGCGCGCCGGACTCGGCGGAGGCCTCGAGCTCGGCGGAAGACTCGGCGGGCGTGTTCGTGTCGAGCGGTCGCTTCAACGCCTCGCCGAAAGCGCTGTGGCGCGCGCTCACGGAGTACGAGAGCCTCCAGAACGCCAGCGGCGCGATCGGGCGGTGTCGACGCATGTGGATATCCTCTCGCGTCGGCCGAGCGTGTTTGCGCCTGCAGAGCCGCGACGCGGCGTACCTGTGGGGCAGCATGCGCGCGAACGCCACCGTGGAGATCCAGGAGGACCCGACAAGAGGCGAGATCAGGTACAAAGTCGTCGCCGGTTCGAGCGCACCCGATATCAGCGACGCCGCGACCGAAAGCGGTTCGTCCAAACCGTTCGCGAACGAGTTCGACGTCTCCGGGACGTGGCGGCTGCGGCCGGTCAAGGGCGCTTCCTACTTGTGCGACGTCGAGCTGGAGACACGCATCGCGCCGCGGAGGTACCCCGTGTCCGTTGCCGCGCTGCGCAAGTGGACGGAGCTGCAGCTCGCGGACACCGTGAGGGGCGTGGTGAAGCGCGCGATCGAGATTGACCAGATCCGGCTGCGCGCGCCGCGATTCTTACCCGCGCTCGAGACGAGTTTCGGGAACCTGGGCCCGGTCGACCGCGGCGGCGGCGGCGGCGGCGAAGGCGCGCCGGCGGCGGCGGGTCAAGCCAAGGAACAGCCGCTCGCGCCCGCGGGGTACCTCGGCCTGAGCGACGTGCCCCTCGCGGCGGTTCTCGGGGAGGACGCGGGGAACGGCGCCGAGACCTCGCCGTCCGCGGCGGCGTCTTCCGCTTCCGCGGACGAGCGCGACGCGGACCTCGCGTCATCCCGGCGCGAGGTCCGCGCCGACCGGTGGTTCGCGGACGGCGACGCCAACCTCAGCAAGCCGGGGTCGAGCGAAGTGCACATGCGCCGCTTCGACAGCGACTCAGCGTTCCTCCGGCGCGCCATCGGCGCGGTGCGCGTGGAAGCCCCGCCGAGCGCGGTGTACGCGATTCTCACGGACTACGAGTCGTACCCGGATTTCCTCCCCGACCTCGCGTTCCTCGAGCTCGTGCGCG
>MDSV01108628.1_pt1 | contig 24500 bp, 20 predicted proteins | sample 810851 | NCBI WGS metagenome assembly MDSV01 (sample SAMN05326640, study PRJNA326480) | marine metagenome | isolation source: seawater | place: Atlantic Ocean: North East | collected 2012 | reverse complement strand
GTAAGTGTCCGAATTGAGGAAAATGGCAAAACAACTGTTGGACAAGCAGCAGATACTGATACATTAGTTGCATCAGCTAACGCATATATTAATGCGTTGAATAAAATGATAATTAAACGAGACAAAACTGCTCCAGGACAAACCAAAGAGCAAAATTTTGAACAAAAAGTGAGAGGAATTTAAATGGGAGTATTTGATAAAATCAGTTCAGTTTGGAGCCAGGATATGGCAATAGACCTAGGAACAGCTAACACATTGGTAGTTTTAAAAGGCCAAGGAGTTGTTTTAAACGAACCATCAGTAGTTGCTGTTGTTGATAGTAAAGGAAAAAAATCAGTATTAGCAGTTGGGGATGAAGCTAAAACCATGCTTGGTAGAACGCCTGGAAATATTCAAGCAATTAGACCCCTTAGAGATGGAGTAATTGCAGATTTTATTGTTACAGAGGAAATGATTAAACACTTTATTAAAAAAGTTCATAAAAGAAGTACATTTGCAAATCCAAGAATTTTAATTTGCGTTCCAACTGGCTCAACTCCAGTTGAAAGAAAAGCAATTCAAGATAGTGCATTAGCCGCAGGAGCAAGAAGAGTTCAGTTGATTGAAGAACCAATTGCAGCAGCAATCGGCGCAAATTTACCTATATCAGAAGCAACAGGTTCAATGGTTGTTGATATTGGAGGTGGAACAACTGAAATCGCTGTGATGTCACTTGGTGGAGTGGTTTACTCAAGATCTTTAAGAGTTGCAGGCGATGCAATGGATCAGGCTTTAGCCAACTATATGAGAAAAGAATATAACTTAATGATAGGTGATAGTACTGCAGAAAAAATAAAGAAAGAAATTGGAACTGCAATACCAACAAACAATAATACTTATGCAGTTAAAGGAAGAGATATAAGATCAGGTACACCAAAAGAAGTTAATATAACAGAAGAAGATTCATCTGAAGCATTGAATGTAATATTAAAAGAAATCGTAAACGGAATTAAGGATGCATTAGAGAATACACCTCCTGAATTATCAGCAGATTTAGTTGACATGGGTTTAACTTTAACTGGTGGTGGAGCTTTATTAAAAAACATAGATAAAAGATTTTCTAAAGAGACAGGTTTGCCAGTACATATAGCAGATGATCCTTTGGCATGTGTAGCGGTTGGTACAGGTAAGGCATTAGATCAAGAAGAAACTTTTTCTACGATGTTATCAGAGTATTAAAATAAAATGGAAGCGAGCCGAGACGATTTCGTCATTGCAATCCGCTCTGCTTTTATTCAAAGAGGTAACAAGCAAAGATTCTCTCTATTTTTTTTATTAATTTTATCAATTATACTTTTAGGCTTAGGAAAATTTAATTTTACAGCAGTAAACTATATTAAAATTTCTCTCAAAGAACTTGTTTACAGGTCTTCTTTTATAGTTTCTGTTCCTGAAAATTATATAATTGATAGTTACATCAACTTAATGGATCATTTTACTTATTATGACCATTACCAAGAATTAAAAAAAGAGAATAAAGAATTAAAGTCTAATATTGAAAATAACAACTTTGTACTATCAGAAAATAAAAGACTAAAAAAAATTATTGATGACTATGTGATAGTATCTGATGAAATTATTGCAAAAGTTTTAATAGATAAACAAAGTCCTTTTTTACGATCAGTAATTATTAATAAAGGTAGTAAGGATAAAATAAAATTAGGAATGGCAGTTTTAGAAGATGATTATTTGATCGGAAAGGTGGTCGAGGTAAATTATACAACATCGAGAGTTTTACTGCTTTCTGATTTAAATAGTAAAATTCCAGTTACGATAGAACCAGAAGGCTATCAATCAATTTTATCAGGAACTGGACAAAATGATGGTGTTATACAGTATTCAAAAGAAAAAATTTCACTTCAAGCTGGCAACACAGTCTATACCTCAGGATCAGGTGCTATATTTAAATCAGGAATACCTATAGGAAAAATTCTAGAAAAAAGAAAAGTAAGCTATTTTTCAGATTTTTCACAACTTAGATTTGTTAAAGTCATAGCTTTTGAAAAGGACGAAAATTAATGTCTGGATTAGCAAAAGGAAAGTTTTTAAATAGATTTTTAGGGTTTGTGCCAATCTTATTTCTTTATATTTCAGTTTTGAATGAATTTGACTTCAATTATTTAAATCTAACTTATTTTTCTTTTAATTTTCCTTTCATTTTAATTTTTTATTGGAGCTTAAAAAAACCTGAAAATTTAGGTTTTGGATTAATATTTTTTGCAGGATTGATAAATGATGTGGTCATTGGCTTTCCAATTGGTATAAGTAGTTTTGCTTATCTCCTTATTTGTGGGTTTGCAGCTTATTTAAGAAACATTACTTTAAGACCTAGCATTTTAAAAGATTGGATATTTTTTCTATTTACTATTTTGGTAGTTAGTTCTTTAACTTATTCAACATTAGTTTTATTTTTTCAATTTAAACTTAACTATTTAGATATTATAATAAATATAATTTTTACATTTTGTTTGTACGTAATTTTCGCAAATATTTTTCAAATCTATCAAAAATTCATAACAAATAGTGAAAAAAATGATTAGTGGCGGCGATACAAGTTTTAGAAAATTAAACACAATAAATAGAAGAATGTTTATTATCTCTGCTGCTAAAGTTTTAGTTTTTACAGGAATTGTAGCAAGACTTTTTTCACTACAAATTAATGAAAATAAAAAATATTTAACACTATCTGACAAAAACCGTCTAAGAGAATGGAAGTTGCCACCAGAACGTGGAGAATTTTTAGACTTTTTCGGAAACACCATTGCAGGGAATCTTAAAGTATATCAGCTTCATGTGGTTCCCGAACAGGTTGAGGATTTTAAATATTTAATGGTAAGACTAAAAGATATTTTACAATTAGATGATAAACAGTTTTCTAAAATTATAAAAAAGAAAAAAAAACAAAAACCCTGGGAAACTTTAGTAATTTCAGAAAATTTAAGCTGGGATCAATTTTCTAAAGTAAATTTTTATTTACATGAACTTGGTGGTGCAAAACCGGTTTTATCTGTAGCAAGAAACTATCCTCACAAAGAAAACTTCACTCATGTTTTGGGATATGTTGCTCAGGCTAGTGAAAGTGATTTAGCTAACAATGAATTAATTAAAAAAAATCATGTGCCCGGATTAAGAGTAGGAAAAATTGGCTTAGAAAAAGCTTTTGAAAATGATTTGATTGGATCAAATGGAATACAAAGATATGAGGTTAATGCGTATGGGAAAAGAATAAATCAAATAGATTATTTGGAAGGGAAAAAGGGAAAAAATTTAAGATTAACCATTGATACAGAGGTTCAAAAACTTGCTAATGAATTGTTGGTAAATAAATCTGGATCAATAAGTGTTATGGATATTTATACAGGAGATATAATAGCAATGCATTCTTCACCATCCTTTGATCCAAATTTATTTTTGTATGGAATTAGTCACAAAGCTTGGCAAGACATTAGAGAAAATCCTTTAAAACCTTTAATCAATAAAACAGTTGCAGGATTATATTCTCCGGGCTCAACTATTAAACCTTTGGTAGCTTTGTCGGCTTTAGAAAATGATGTTATTTCGCCTAAGTTCACTGTTCGATGCACAGGAAAAATGGAGATGTATGGTCAAACATATCACTGTTGGAAGAAAAAAGGTCATGGATATATGAACTTAAGAAATGCCATAAAACAATCATGTGATACTTATTTTTATGAAGCGGCAAGAAAATTAGGTGTAGACCGTTTAAATCAAACCGGATTAAAATTTGGTTTAGGTGAAAAAGTTTTTGGAAACACATTTATTGATGAAAAAAAAGGCCTAGTTCCAAGTACCAAATGGAAAAAAGACAATCTTGGTTTAGGATGGGTTTTGGGTGAAACGTTAATTACGGGTATTGGTCAAGGGTATATTCAAACAACACCATTACAATTATGCTTGATGACGGCACAATTAGCAAATGGAGGCTACAAGATCTACCCAAGGATTAAAGTTGAAAAAAAACAAGATTCTGCCGATCAAATAAAAGCAAAAATGATTAAAGCAGCTATAGAAAAAAAAGAAAACGAGAACTCAACTATTTCACCAATCAGAAGAGCGCAAAACTTTTTAAATATTGGACAAAGAGAACACACGGTTCTGTATAGAAATCCAGAAAATGTTAAATTTGTATTAGAAGCAATGTGGGGTTCTACCAATGAAGTAATGGGAACTTCTTTTGGGTCTAGAATTGATGACAAGAAATATCAATTTGCTGGAAAAACTGGAACAGCCCAAGTAAAAAAAATAACTGCAAGACATAGAGAGCTAGAGTTAAAAGCAAAAGATGTTCCTTATGAAGAAAGGGATCACGCATTATATATTGCTTTTGGTCCATATAAAAATCCGCGTTATGCACTTAGCATTATTATTGAGCATGGTGGATCGGGAAGCACAACAGCAGCACCAATGGCAAAAAAATTATTTAAATTAATAATTGATCGTCATGAGGAAAGAGAAAAAATTATAAAACAAAACTTAACAATATCTTAAATGTTTCAAAACAGAACAATTACTAACCAATTAACATTTTTTCAAAAAATAAGATCTTTTGATTTTATATTGTTGGGGTGCATTTTAACAATTGGAATAATTAGTTGTTATTCAATGTATTCAACTGATGGAGGTGAATTATTACACCATAGCAAAAGTCACATAATTAGATTTTTTGTTTTTTTTCTAATGATGATAGTTTTATCATTTTTTAACATTAGATTTTGGCATTCAACAGGTTATTTATTTTACGTTATTGTTTTAGGATTTTTAATATGGGCTTCATTTTATGGAATAACAGCATCGGGTTCTCAACGTTGGATTAATTTGTATTTTATTAATTTACAGCCTTCTGAATTAATGAAAATTGCAATCATTATTTGCTTTGCAAAATATTATCATAGGACTCAAGTTAGTGATGTAAATAATTTTAAAAATTTATTATTACCAATAGCAATATTAATTCTTCCAATAGTTTTAGTGATATCTCAGCCAGACTTAGGCACTTCAATTTTAATTGCTTTAAGTGGATTAGTTGTTTTATGGCTTGCAGGACTAAATATAAAATATTTTGTTTATTCTTCACTAGTTTTTATAATTTCTATGCCTTTTGTAATTGCATTTTTAGAACCATATCAAAAATTAAGAATATTAACTTTCTTTAATCCAGATAAAGACCCACTAGGCGCCGGATATCAAATTATTCAGTCAAAAATTGCAATAGGTTCAGGTGGTTTAACAGGCAAAGGTTTTTTAAGAGGAACACAAAGCTATTTAGATTTTTTGCCAGAAAAACATACTGATTTTATTTTTACGCTATTTTCTGAGGAACACGGTTTTACTGGCTCATTGTTTCTTTTAGTTTTGTATGCAATTATGATCTTTAGAGTTTTAAGAATAGGTTCGCTTACGAGAAGTTATTTTGCAAAACTTTATTGTTTTAGTTTTGCAGCAGCAATATTTATTTATATTACTGTTAACATGAGCATGGTTTTAGGACTTTTACCCATTGTTGGTTCCCCATTGCCAATTATGTCTTATGGTGGATCGTCTATGCTTGCAACAATGATTGGTTTTAGTATTGTGATGAGCTCAAAAATATATCATAAACAAGTAATCTCTTAAATTTTTTCAACCTACAAACGTAAAACTTAAAGGAAAGGCAATATTTTAGAGACTATTTTGGGTTTATTCTTTACTATATTCATTGTTATTTAATGTTTATTATATAAAAAAATCAAATGTTTGAAAAATTAGAAGAATTAGCAAAAAATAATAAGAAAATATCTGACTTCCATATAAGAAGTGGGTGGCCTTTAGCTTATAGACAAACAGGCGAAATTCATAAAGTGCAAGAAGTTGTTGTTAAAAAACAAGATCTTCAAGATCTTATTTCTACAAATTGTAATGAAGTAGAAATGAAAAGATTTCAAGATACTCATGAATTAGACTCATCTGTTACATTGGCTGGATTAAGATTTAGAGCAAATTTTTATAAAACAATTCATGGTCCAGCAGCTGTCCTTAGAAGAGTAGAGAGCGTTATACCTACAATGGATCAATTTGATTTACCCCCAGTTCTTTATGATATTATTGATATGCACAAAGGTTTGGTTTTAGTAACAGGTCCAACTGGATCAGGAAAATCTACTACACTTGCAGCAATTGTTAATGAAATAAATAAAACAAGAACTTCAAACATCATTACAGTAGAAGACCCGGTAGAATTTATCCATAAAGATTTAAAAAGCATCGTATCTCACAGAGAAGTTGGAAAACAAACCCAAAGCTTCGCAAGTGCATTAAAAGCTGCATTGAGGGAAGATCCAGATGTTATTCTTGTTGGTGAGATGAGGGATTTGGAAACAGTTGGACTTGCATTAACAGCGGCAGAAACTGGTCACTTAGTTTTTGGAACTTTGCATACTAGCGGAGCGCCAAGCACAATAAATAGAATTATAGACGTGTTTCCTCCAGAACAACAAGCACAAATACGTGCACAAATTTCAACATCTTTAAAGATGGTTGTCACTCAAAGATTACTTAAAACTAAAGACGGTCAAGGTCGTTGTGGCGCTTTTGAAGTGATGAAGTGTACTCCTCCTATCCAAAACTTAATAAGAGAATCTAAAATTCATCAAATCCCAAGCATCATGCAGACCGCAGTTAAAGAAGGAATGATAACTATGACCAAATCGTTAGAGGAATTGGTAAAGGCTGGTAAAATAGATGCAAGTGCAGGAAAAGAACATTAAAGGTTTTACTTTGTTGGAACTTATAGTTGTTATAGCAATAATAGGTATTGTTTCTGCTACCGCGTATCCAAGTTTTAACAGTTGGAGTAAAGAAAGAAAAGCAAGAGGGGCAGTAATTAAAATAAAAAGCTTGATGGAAACAATAGCTGCACAAGTTCAAAGAGGTAGGTATGCATTTGTTCAAGTGCAAATAACAAATGATGAGGCTGAGCTTTCGGCTGTATCTAAAGGTATGAAGCCAGGTACTTTAAATAATAAAATAAGAGATGGAGATGACGAATGGAATACAACTCCAGGATCAAGATGTAGTGCGGATGCCGACTGGGATGAGATTGGCGGTGAAACACAAGTAATGGAAGTTCAATCCATTAGATTAGAAGATGTAACAACTTCTTTTGAAGGTATAGGCACTGTATGTTTTGCAAAAAATGCGAGGTGGTTTAGTGGCTCAGAAAATTTTGTAAGCGGAGCCGGTGATGATACTGCAGTGGATGAAATGATGTTTATATGCCTTAGAACCGATGATCAACCACTTTGTGTTTTAAATGAAGCTGCCGGTGAACCAGGTGATAAAGAAGCAAAAAATTTATTTTCTATTAACTGGACAAGATTTGGAGAAATAACTATGGACAAATGGAGCCCAGCACTTGAAGATTGGGTTTTGCAATAAAATGAATAAAAAAATTAAAAATATTTTAGGATTAACTATAATAGAAGCTCTTGTATCAACAGTTATAGTAGGGATAGGTTTTGTAGCAGTTTTTCAAATGGTTAATTACGCTGTTAGATCAATTGATGTATCAGGAGAAAGAACCAAAGCAAACTTTTTAGTAAGTATGATGGCGGAGGATGTGATTGGTTATAAAGATACTTTTTATGGAGTATTTGATCCAACAGTCGATGTTATAGTTGGTGATACAGGTGAAGCTACTATTGATGGCGAGGTAGTACCTCACGTAAAAAAATTTTCAGATCATTTAAGCGGAGCAGCATTTGTTGCTCCACCATGCGTAAAAACTGCCGATGTTGGCGTTGACGACACAGCAACGTTAGCTTCTGCAGAAGACGGTGATGAACCTTCCGATACAGCAGGGGAGCCTGGTATGGGCATTTATGATTTAGACGATAGTTATGATCCCCCATCCGCTAAAGAAGAAAAATGGATGACGATGCTTTCAGAACATCAAAATTTGAAATGCAGATCAAATAGGGACGTTAGAAAAATGAAAATGTATAAGCTATGCAGATGGGCAGGAGTATGTGATGAATATAATGATGCTAATATTTATGATGATGGAATGTACATTGGTAGAATTCAATTGAATTTAAACAACGGTAGAAAAAGAAAAGTTTTATATTTTCAAGCAGATTATAAGTTAAGAAAGGGGCAATGAAAAAAAATACTCTTAAAAATAATTCTGGTTTAACTTTAATTGAAATACTAGTGGGTGTTGTGGTTTCAGCTATTATGATTACTGCGATGTATACAACTTATTCTGTTGTTAACAACAGTTATAGCAAAGTTACTGATAGAGCAAAAATAAGTAGCTCAGGAAGGGATATTGTTGAATTATTGATGAGAGATATAAGAATGGCCGGCTTTAAATATATACTTGGAACCAATGAATATGGTTTCTCAACTCGAAGTTACTTACAATTTATAGGTGGAGATACCACTGTTGCTTTAAGCCATGATGCTATAATTATTGAATCTGGCGAGAGCGCATTAGGTCCCGGCGACGGTGGAACATATCCAAGACATCAGGGCAAACATCAGTGCTGTGATCGAATACATATTGTTTATGATGACTTTAATCAAAATGATGGTGTACAACCCTACAAGAGATACAAAGTGACATATTTCGCTAAACCTATAAGCGACATATCTGAAAGTGACAAATCTGAGGAGGATGAAAAAAGAGTTGTTGATGATAAAAGATATGCTGTTTACAAAAGTCTAAAAAGTTGGAGACAGCCAATAGGTGATGATACTGGAGAATGGGTTACTGATTGTTCAGAATGTTTTACTGGAGAAAAAATTCGAGATTACGTTGTTGATATGGAATTTATACCTCTAGACATAAGGGGAAGAAGAATTTCTCCACTTCCAAATCCAACAAGTATTGCAGGTAGAGAAAGTATCAATAAAATTAGAGCAATTGATATAAAATTAACTTTTAGATCAAAAAACTTTTTTTATAGATTTAAAGCTAAAGAAGGTTCCCCAAGAGTTATAAAGGCACTAAGTGATAGAACTCAAAAATTTACTGATAGGTTTTTGAGAGATGCTGTTGTGGTTACTGTTCATACAAGAAACATAGGAACTTATTAAATAAAAATGATGAAACATAAAAAAAATGAAAAAGGTTTTGCTTTAGTGTTATCGCTTGTTTTGCTTATGGCAATGTCATTGTTGGGCGGATCATTAATTGTGATTTCTGCAGGAGATCATCGAAGCAATAATACGAGCGATGATTATCAACAAACTTTTTATGTTGCGGAGACCGCATTGATGCAAGGTGAAAAATTGATAAAAAATCTACGTATGGGACCATGGGTGACAGTTGAAGAATACATAGCAGATCCAAGTACCGATACATCAGATCCATCATGGGATGAAATTGTAGAACAATTAAGAGAGAAAGCAGTTAGTAACGCGGGATCCGCAAGGAATATAGATAAACGAGAGTATGCGCAGAATAAAGAAGATGCTTTATCTGGATTAAATAAAGAAACTCCATGTTTTAAAAGTTTCAGAAACATAGATAGGGACAATATTAAAGTACATAAGCATATGACAAATGGAAATTTTGGATCATTAATTAGTCAAATTCTTACTGATCCCGATCTAGATGACTTGGCAACCCCAGATGAAAAAACAGCAGAGAGAGATCGTATGCTTAAATTTCGATTTGAGTATTTCATAGTTAACATTGGGCAGTCTACTTTTAGAGGTGAAGGTTCAAGTGTTGCAAAAAGATCCACCAACACCCAAGTCGTTGGAGTTGCTTATAAGATATATGGTTGTGGCATGATGATGCCAGACAAAGACTCTGAGTATATGAGCACAGAAGGTGACAAAGAATTAATTACTAATCCAGATATTTTAATTCCATTAGAAGCAACGGTAGTTATAGGTTAATATGCCCAGAATAGTCACAATAAATAAAATTCATACTTTTAAAATTCGAGATAAATTTTATAATATTTTTATTATGAAAAAATACTGCAAATTTTTTTTAGTACTTTTAACAATAGTATTTTTTAACAAACATGCACTTTCTTGTGATGCATTAAACATCAAAATAGGTAGCGGAATTTCACAAGCCTCAGAAGTTTTTGCTTTTTTAGAAGATCACGAAGAAGCTTACCCCGAAGAAACTGACGTTGTTAGATACGATGACTACACTTCTGCATATTGTCCAAATTCAAATTTAGATAAAACAATGATCCAAATATTTGTTTATCAATCAACAATATCTGGAATTAAATTAACCACAGATAATCCTGATGAAGAAAATAAACAAATTTTTAATTATACAAGAGACAAATATTCAATTGGAAATATTGAACTTTTAAAAAAGGGCTGGACTGGAATTGAAGTTTTAAAATATGACGATGATATTGTTATATACTCAAAAACAAAAGGAGCTCATGGAATTATTGAAGAATTATATATATCTACAAGATATTTTGATCAGTACACACATGATGATGGGGATATAATTGTAGATGGGGTTTAGATTATGAAAAGATTATTAAAATATTTTATATTATTTTTTGTTCTATTGAATCTAGGATATAGTGCGAATGCCAAGCCAGTACCTCCAGGATCAGGCGAAGGAGACGTTCCTGCTAATATTTTATTTTTATTAGATAGTTCAGCAAGTATGAATCAAGGAGTAGCCAACGAAGATCGTCTTACTAGAGTAACCTCAGCAGTTCCAGATAGTAATGGTGATTACTTAGTTACCCAAAGTGATAGAGCTCTTATAAAATATGATAATGACTTAACAAGAAATAGTGATTTTAATGATGGAATTGGAAGAATTACAGGTAATATAAGTCAAACTTGTGCTGCTATACATGATGGAGCAACAGCAGGTTATTCGACAGGGGAAAAAGATACTCGAATTACTAGTACAGTTCTTACTACTTTAGCGACAGGACTTTCTACAGATGATTTAAAAGTAGATAATCAAAATGTTATATTCCTTAGAACAGGTGGCGCAGTATGGGCTGATCAAGCTCTTTTAGGTTTTTCAGAAGATGGAACAACTTGCTTGTTTTATTTAAAAGTAGGTTTCATTCCGCAATCTCATGTTTATCGAAGAATTGGTGGACAAGATTTTTTATTTGTTAGTGGTAAATCAGGAAGAAACGGAGCATTTAGATCTTTTAATTTAAATACTGGGGAAGTTAGCCGAATACAGACAGACGGATTTTTAAGTAATTTACAACGAGTTTGGAGAAGTACCGCAAACTATGATGGTACAATGTTTTATGAATGTAGAAATCAAATTCGTGGATATTCTTTAAATATGGTTGGTAATGTTTATGAGGCGACAGCACGACCAGCCCTCTATAATTTTGTTAATAGAGGCAATAGAGACACACAGCTAATGAAAGTAAGTGATTGTGACATATCACCTGATGATAACAATATCATGTATTCTGTGTCGCAACAAAAAAAAGTTTTACAAAAAGTTCAGTTAAATTCTAATACCACATACACGATTATTGAAAGAGCAGGAACTTTCAGTAGAAAACCTTATAATTTGGAAAGTGCAGGAACTTTGGCTGCTAACAGTGTTAGATTTAAAAAACCTTATGGAATTAATGTTACTGCGGACGAGATTATTGTTACATCAAGAAATGGTACAGTTGACATTTTTAATGAAAATCTTTTTACCGCTGCCGATGTTGATACTTCATGGCAAGGTCAATTTGGTGGCGGAAGAATGACTAGATGGATTGGACTTAAAAAAGCAATTGCTGCAGTTTTGAGTGATACAACTTTAACAACTGGTGCACATTTCGGTTATGGTCACTGGAATGCAGGAGAGCATGGAGGAGCAAGAGATTCTGCTATGGGAGGCAGAAGATGTCATAGAAATCAGGATCAATGTAGTTATTACGGAGGTTGGATGGGTGATCATCCTGAAGGTCATTCAATAACATGTAATAACGATTCATGCTTAAATGTTGCAATAAGCGCACAAGGAAAAGATAAAATTCTTGGTGAATTGCTACCACAAGTTACCGCATGGGGAACTGATGGAAGGGCATATTCTCAAATGGCCAGAAACTATTTTCTAAATGACTTTGATGCTTATGATCCAGATTCAGATTGCCAACTAAACTACGTGATTGTTATTGGAGATGGGATGATAAATAACTGGGATGCAGATGATGCTTTACCCTTTATAGAAGAACTTAGAGATCAACCAAATCCAATTAAAACTTTATTTGTTGCTTACGGAGGTGGCATTAATCCAACTGGTATGACAAGATTTGAAAGTTTAGCTGTGGCAGGATCATGTCCAGAAGGCGATTCAACTCGCGATGAATGTTATGGCGCAATAGAAGCTCAGACCCCTGCAGATTTAAAACAGGAACTTTCAAGAGTAATTAGACAAATTCTTGCAGAAAAATTATCTTTTACAGCACCATCAATTACAGCAACAGTTCAAGAAGGTGGATCACTATACCAAGCACAATTTGCTTATGAACAACACGGAGAATGGCAAGGAACAATTTTAAGAAAAGGACTAGATGAACACGGAACCGTTTGTCATGATATGGATCAGACCAAATGTCCTGGTAATTGGAATGCAGCTGAGCAACTATTAGGTCAGACAACAGCAGCAGATATGGCTGATACAAGGTATATTTGGACCGTTGCTGATGGTTTAGATTATATTGGTAATTGGGATAATTTCCACACAGGCAATTCAGATACTATTGAAGAACTTTTTGGATTGTTTGAATTTGAAGCCTTAGACTATCATAACGCAACTTCATATTGTTCAACCAGAGGATATATCGGAGAAAATGGAACCGACGATGATGTCCTTGGATTAATTAATTTTGTAAAAGGAAGTGATTATTTTGATTATGATGGCGATTGTAGAGTTACTGAAGTAAGAGAACATGTGTTAGGAGACATATACCACTCACAATTAATTGAAATAGGACCACCAGATGGCAGTTTAGATTTTACTGGAAACAATGAAGAAGCTTATTTTAGAGTTATAAACAATTATCAGTCATTTATTAAAGAATATGAAAGCAGAGAAAATTTAATTTATGCTGGTGCTAATGATGGAATGCTTCATGCATTTAATGCTGAGACTGGGGAAGAAGAGTGGGCTTTCGTCCCACCTTTTATTGCGGCAATGTTACCGACTATAATCAATCCAGAATTAAGTGGAAAAATTCCAGAAACATGTCCAGAACCAACAGATCCTCCTGCTGATCCTCCAGTACCATGTAAGGATGATGGTAGCGGGGGTTCAAATGCTATTTTTGGAGTAGACGGATCTCCAGTAGTTCATGATGTATTTATCAAAGGTTATGATGTAGATGGTAATCCGCAGGAGAATGCGGATTGGCATACAATATTATTTGTACCATATGGAAGAGGTGGAGCAGGTTTTTCGGTTTTAGATATAACTTATGATTGGGATCCAGATGCTGGTACTGGACCTATACATATGTTTTCTATATTTAACGATAGTATAAACGAAAGAGTTTTAGTAGCAGACACAGCTGGTCAAATAACAGAGCACCCGTATAGTGCAGGCTCAGTGAATATTGAAGACTCTTTAGAAGCACAAGCAGCAATAGAAAATTTAAATACTGCTTTAGATACTGATGGTGGACTAGATTCAGACACAACAACAGCGCAGGATTTAATTGCAGCATGCCAAGAAAATACAGATGCGGATAGTGGAAGTTTTCTGATTGATGGAACTGCTTCATGTTTTAAAGGTACTAAATTTACTTTTGACGTTATGAGACCTACTTCAGATGCTGACGGAACAGTTCCTACACACACTTTAAAAGTAACTGAAAGAATAGCTGGTGTAATGCAAGCTATTAATATTACTTCAGCAAAAATGGACACTGGTCGATTAATTGTTGAATTTCCTTCACAAAAAATTTTCAATCCTGGGGGAAGTGTTTTAGAAACATCTGTAACTAATGAATTTAATATTGCTCATTCTTGCACAAGCAGCGATATGGGAGAAGAAAGTAGAATGTATGATTACAGTCAAATGGGTGAAACTTGGTCATCACCAAGAATAGCTAGACTACCTTCCACAAAAGTAGCGGAAAGAGATAATCCTGCATTTGATACTTACGTAGCTATAATGGGTGCGGGCATGGGAAATACCAGTTTGTGTGCAGGATCAGCAGTATTTTTAGTTAACTTAGATAACGAAGATCACCCTGGTGCTCTTTATGGTTATGAGGAAAACGGAGGCCCCATTATTATAGTTGATACTGACCCAGCAGGAATTACTGGTTTAACTACACCAAACGCAAGTGATATTGGAAATTCATTACCATCACCTGCCGTTGTTATTACACCTGATACAGCTCCTAATATACCTTGGCGAGGTGCGATGGTGTATTTTAATGATCTTGAAGGAAAGATTACAAAAATCAACCTTACAACATCAACAGAAAATAGTGCAGATTTATTTGATCAAACAACATTGTTTACATTAAATGCTAATTCGGAAAATAAAAGATATAGCTACTTTCAAATGGATGCTGGAATTGGTGCAGATACAAGAGATCTATGGTTGTTTGGTGGTACCGGAGACTTTACTGACATAGGTGGCGGATCAAAGAGGATGGATAACATTCTTTATGGAGTAAAAGATCGTTATTACCCACACTTTGCCCACCTAAATGGTGTACATATTCCACCTATATCAGACGCTTCGTTTGTGAATCTTGCTCTTGAAGGAGCAGATAGAGCACGTAATATTGATGCTGCAGAAGATTGTTCAAATACAACATCTTTATTGTATTGTCTTTCACCTTCAGATGCTAACTATCCAAAGTTTGCTTGGAGAATACATTTAGATACAGTAGATGGACTGTCACCATCTGACCCAGCAACAGTGAACACATATAGAAAAATTTCTGCAGCCCCAACTTTATTTGAAGGCAATGTTTATTATCCAATTTATCAACCACCAAAAGGAGTTGATAAATGTAATGTTGGAATGGCATACATATGCGTTGCCAATGATGAATGCGGATCAAATAATTCTCACTTGTTATCTGCAGGTGGTGATCCAAGTGCCGCATGTAAAGAAGTAAGAGAAGGAATTTTATCTCGACTAATAATTTTTGGAGATGAGCTTTTTGCAAACGTTGCAGGACCAAGTAAAGATGAAGATACACTTTATCAAATAATAGCCGGCGTAGGAGAATCGTCATCTAGAAGAAGCACCTGGAGAGACGGCGGATTCTAGTTAAAAATTTTTAAATAAAAATATACTATCCAACAAAACATTGTGAGCATGGTAGAAAATATTAATGCAAGACCTACCAAAGTATCTTGATTAACTTTCTTTCTCCATTTCTTTGGAAAAAAATTTAATGAGTAGGCATACACAACAATAAAAATATTGAGCGCAGAAACAGCGATATTAAAGAATAAAAATTTTTCCATTAAAAAAATATATTTTTAATTTGATTTGCAAATGATACATAAATTATAGACCCTATAATAATGTAAGGACCAAAAGGGATTTGCGCGGACATATTTCTAGTTTTTTTAAGCAATGATGGAATTACTAAAACTAATGCCACAACAGAAGAAATGAAAACTGTAAATGGAATACTTAACCAACCAAACCAAAATCCAATTGCTGCCATTAGTTTTGCATCTCCAAGTCCCATACCGTCTTTATTTCTAAACTTTTTATAAAATAAAATAATTGACCATATAATTAGATAGCCAAATAATCCACCGATCAGAGAATTAATAAAGTTTGGAAATATATTTTGATTTAAATTTGGATCAAAAGATTTAATAAAACCTATAGCCATTAGTGGAAATGTTAATTCATTTGGGATTATGTAATGTTTTAAATCTATAAAAAAAATAATAATAAAAAAAATACTTAAAATAATTAAAAATAATGTTGTCAATGATATTCCATAAATAGAATAAAAAACAACAAAGCTAACTGCAGAAATAAATTCAACTAAAAAATATTGCAAACTTATTTTGTTGCTACAGTTTCTGCATTTACCTTTTAAAATAATAAATGATAAAAAAGGAATATTGTCATACCATTTAATTTGATTTTTACAGGATGGACAAAAAGATCTACCTTTTACGACGTTTTTATTTTGAGGAATACGATAAATACAAACATTGCAGAAGCTACCCCAAATACCACCCAACGCAAATGCTGCTAAATAAAACACAAATTATATTTTTATTTGTGTGGCCACCTGCAATAACCCGTCAATACAATATTGAATAAAAACTACTGCATCTTGAATATGCAAATAAAAATTCGGTGAATGTATTATAATTTCCATTCTTGTTTAAATTATCAAAAAAGATGTAGAATGCAAAATATAAAAAATGTTTTTTAAATCAAAAAAGTCAGAACCAGCAAAAGAAGACTCTAGAATTCAAGATTTGCAAATTATTACACAAATGAATCAAGAGTTTGCTACATCTCTTGATTTAAATGAAACTCTTCAAAATTCTCTAGAAGTAATAATAAAAAGAATTAATGCTCAAGCAGCTAATATTTTTTTAATAGAAGATAAAAAACAAGTTTTTCAATGTATTGCATCGAAACATCAAGCTTACTTAGAAGAATACGAGATCCCTTTAACCCAAGGCGTAATGGGCAAAGCAATTCTCCAAAAAAAATGTATTAGGGTTGGAGATGTAAGAAAAGATGTAAGAGAAATTGCAGAGTTTTATTTTGATTTAGATAATAAAACAAATTTTACAACATACTCTGTTCTATGTGCGCCTCTTATTGCGACCAACGAATGTATTGGCGTAATTCATTGTTTAAATAAAAAAACAACAAATAAGCTTTTTGAGGAAAGCGATAGAAAACTCTTAGAAACTCTCGCAACACCCGCGGCTCTTGCGATCAGAAATGCTCGAATGGCTAAAGAGCTAGTAGATAAAAACAGAATGCAAAAAGAAATAGAAATAGTTGGAGAGATTCAAAAAACTTTACTATCTAAAAATAAAGAAAGCCCTTTTCCAATCGCAGGAATAAATATTCCAGCAAAAATAGTATCTGGAGATTTTTATAACTTTTCTGACCTTGGCAATGGAAGATACGGGTTTGGTGTTGCTGATGTATCAGGAAAAGGAATTAAGTCATCACTTTTAATGTCAAAGGCTTCAAGTCTTTATAGATGTTTAAGCAAAACAATGTTTTCAGCATCGGATTTATTAAATTTATTAAATAAAGAAATTTGTGAAACAGCAGCTAGAGGAATGTTTGTAACTATGTTAGTTGGAATATACGACAGTAATAAAAAAGAATTACTTATTTCGAATGCTGGCCACGAGCCTCCTCTAATTTATTCAAAAGATGGAAAATTTTCTGACCATAAAGAAGCGGGCCCACCATTAGGAATAATGCCAAAGATTACTTATAAAGAAACTACAATACCTTTTTCAGAAAGCTCAATGTATATTTTTACAGATGGCATAACTGAAATAAAAGATCCTAACGGAGAAATGTTAGGTGCTGAGGGTTTTCAAAATTATATTAAGAAATATCAATCAACACCAAATAACAATAGATTGAAAACCATAATAGAAGATATAGTCAAGTCAGGAAAAATTCAGAAAGATGACTTAACCATAGTGGTGGTAGACGGAAAATAAAAAATGTTCGGCGTGCCTAAAGTTATGGTTTTTTTTGCAATTATAATAAGCATGATGCTTTATTGGGCCACCTCAAATGTCTGTAGATATAATTTTGCACTAGAAAGACACACAGATATAATAAATATTGTAACTCAAGAAATTGACCCGAGTTTAGGAAACGCCAAATATTTCACTTATACCGAATTAAATTGTAACGAAGTTGATTTAGAATGGAACAATGAGAGAATAGTAGATAACTTAAAAACTATTTCAGTACTTGTTTATCAATATCTTAATACTGATATAAAAGGTGACTCAAATTAGGTTAAATAATTTAAATAAAAAAAATGAATTTAAAAAATTTTGAATTAAATAAGCTACACTATTTTATTTTATATTTATTTCTTACTTTTTGGTTATTTGCGAGACAAGGTTTAAATATTAATTTAAGTTTCTTTAAGTATACCCATTACCTTTTTAATTATGAATACGGATTTATTAAAAGAGGTTTTGTGGGAGAAATTATGAGTTTATTTTATAATCGTTTGAATTATGAAGTAGTCAGTTATTTATCTTTAATTCTTGTTCTAATACTATCTGTATTTTTTTTTAATATTTTTATAAGTAGTTTCACCAGAAAAAATGATATTTCAAAATTAATTTTTTCTATCATGATTTTTACAAGTCCATTAACAACGCAACACTTTATTTATGATTTTGGAAGATTTGATATACTAAATTTTATTATTACTTTTTTGTGTTTTTTTATTATAGGAAAATTTTATAAAAAAAATTTATTAGTTTTGATTTTGATTGGTTCTTTGATGTTTTTAATGGTTTTAATTCATGAAGCGGCTTTCTTTATGTTTATACCAGTAATATTTGCCTACTGGTTTTTTAAAAATTCTTATAAGTCGAGCGTTATTGCTCAGGTAACTTTATTTAGCCTTATAACATTTTTAACATTTAAAATATCAACTATAGGAATGCCAGCATCTTTAACTCCTGAAATATATTATCAATTATTACAAGATAAAAAAATATATGTTGGTGACTCGCTTATAACAAACCCATATGTGCACAAATATTCAATTCATGTACTTTATGGGAGTTTATATCAAAATTTTGATCAAGGAATTTTTAGCGCTCTATTTATGGATGCTATTAACGTAGGTCTATCAAAATGGTGGTTAATTCATAATTTTATCTTAATATTTTTTATGTCACCACTTTTTATTATTGGTTTTGTTATTTTTAAGGAAATTTTTTTGAGAAGCAAGATTCAAACTAAAATACTACTCATATCTTGCTTTTCTCCCCTATGTTTATTTTTGTTTGCATTTGATCATATGAGATTTTGGTCATTGGTAGTTACCAATTTATTTATTATTTTTTTTATACTATCTAAAGAAAATAATTTTTATGAAGAGATACTGAAAAAAAATATAAAAAAATATAAAAAAATAACTAAATTTTTATTATTTTTAGGTTTTGCATTAGGTCCCGTTGGTAATTACCATAGTTTTTCTTTTGCAAAGAAAATTATTGGCCATACATTAGTTCAAGATTCAAATAGTTGGTATGGGATAAAAATAAAAGACTAAGTTTTACTAAAAAAATAAATATTAATTATATCTTCGAAATGAATTCTTCTTTTTCCTGAAAACATTGGTGGAGTGTCAGAAAACAAAACAAGTAAATCATCTTTACCCATACTTGATAGAAATTTAGAGATGCTTTCATTAAAAAACATTTGATTATTATAAATAGTGCAAAACTGTTCACTTAAATTTAAAGGGAAATTTTTCTTACAATCAATGTAAGATTTTTCATAAAAAGGCTCTAAAGGGATATGATTATTAACAGTCAAAAAAATTACAAAATTATTATTTTTATTTGTGATTAATTTATTCATATTATTTAAAATTTCATAATCGCATATTCCACTTAATTTTTGATCACAGTTTTTAAAATTAAACAGCTTTAAGTCTTCTTTAAAAAAACTTTTATCAAAAAAACTTTTGTATCTTGTTCTATTAAAAAATGATTCATAAAAGGTATGGATATAAACAAAATTTTTATCTTCAACAGAATTAATCCAACAATTATTTTCACTTACAAAAGTTTTCAATTCAGTTTTGATAAATTTTTCAAAATCAACACCGTTATTACAAAAAAATTCCATTTCTGCTCCTTGTGTAGTTATTTTTCTGTTCCATTTTTTTTTAAATTTTTGAATAATCAAATCGTCATTATTAAATTTAATTTTTTGTATTAAATTATTCTTTAATTCTTTGTTTCTAAAATTAGGATAAGATTCATTAATTATTACGAAAATATTATTGTATTTTTTTTTCTGAATAATTTCACCAAAGTTAGTGAAGTTGTCAAAATCCAAATTTTTATCAATTTCCGAAAGTGTTCTGTACCCAGAAGGATTACTATCTGAATAATAAAAAGAATATTTTAATGTATTGTACCAATTATCGTTTCTAAAAAAATTGTTTTTTGTATGTTGCAAATAATATTTGGCTTCAAAAAAAACCAAATCATCAGAAGTCCATTTGTTAGTTAATCTTTTGTATTTATTAATAAGCTCATGATGAGTAAGATTGGGATTAAAATTGGTTAAAATAAAAACAAGAAATATTATAATAATTGAAATAATTTTTTTAGAATTAATAGAATCTTTTTTAAAATCTATATTGTACTTTTTTTTTTCTAAAAAAAATAAAAAACCCGAAGAAAATATTATAAAATATATAAAATTAATATTTTGGAAAAATATGAATTTTATATATTTATAATTTAAATTATCTAAATTATTTATAACTAATTTATAAAAATTAAAATCTAATCCATAAGCTGATAAAAAAGAACACTTAGCTTCAAAGAGTATAAAAAAATATAATAAATAAATATTAATGGAATAAAATATTGATTGTATTGAAAAAAAACCATAATCAAATGAACCTGTATCGATTAAGTAAAATAAAGAAAAAAAATTTACTAGTATAACTCTGATAAAATATTTTTTAACTTGATCATGCATTAGTAAATATTAATGACTTTTTCTAAATGAAGATTGAAAGATAGATATAATTAAAGAAGTAATTCCATAAGCAAGCAAAATTAAAACTGCAACAAATAAAAATACTAAAAATTTATTAACACCTTTATCTACAACTGCACTTTCAATTTCTTCTTTTAACTCCTTATTTTCGATTTCTAAAAGTTTATTTTTAAAAATTTCCTTTTCTAGTTTTATTTTTTCGTTTTCTTTTAACAATTCAACTATTAATCTCTTACTAGTTTTATTTTCTTCAATTGTTTTTGCATATAACGATTTTAATTTTTCATTTTCAGCTTTTAATTTTGCATTTTGAGTTTTTATTTGCTCATTTATTTCTTTAAGCTTTCCAAACTCTAATAAACTCTCATCGATGTTAATACTTGCTGTTTCTAAGTTTTTTGTTGATTTCTTGCTTATATTTTTTGTTTTAGATGCTCCAAATGATTTAGTTAATGAAACAGATGCAATTTGATTAATTAAACCGTCTTCATTGCCATACATTAAATCTAGATCAAAGTTGATATCTTTAGCTTTTTTAGTTAATGAAAAACCCGCATGATAACCTGACCAAGTTTCTTGCGAAGAACTTTTGACATTGCTACTTTCATTTTTTGCAGTAACTTTTATTTCATCATTTAAATTTCTATTTAAGTTAACTCCAAAATAAGGTTTAATAATGAAATTTCCTGGTAGGCTTTCTGTGTATGAAACTTGAAATCCTCCGCTTAATAATTGTTCAATACTCTCATCAACACTTAAATCTCCATCAGTGAATTTTGATATGTATTCTGGAAATCTTTGCAAACCAAAAGTGCCTTCTATACTTATATTTAAATAATTGTCTTCTCCAGTTCCAATTTTTTTGTTTATTTTTCCGTTAAGAGCAGCAAACTCACTCATAAAATCGGTGGTCTTTACTTCAACTTTATCTGTATCATAATCTTTAACACCTAGATTGTTCACTCCTATCATTGGACTAAAGGAAGCTTTAAATCCTTTGTGTTCGTAAGTATTTTTTAATCCTAATACATAATTATCTCCACCTAAATACTCTCCATTATCAAAATCACCTTCTTGATTAGAGTAACCAATAAAAAGGTTGCTTATGATTGGATATCCTTTCCATTCTATTGGACTTAACATTCCAAGTATTCCAGTTGATGTTCCATCATAAACACCATCTCTTTTTTGATTACTGTGAAACAATTTAACAAATCTATTACTGCACGTTTCATTAAGATCAATGTCGTTCTCTTTTGCATCAACTGTGGTACAATTATCCGGCCATTGTCCTCCTAAATAATTTGCTGCACCAAATATGCCTCTTATTTTAGTTAAAGTATTTTCAGCTCGATATTTTTGATTATCTTTTTTTACCTCAAGATTTTCTCCATAAATTGTTAAAGTTCCATCATTACTGGAACCTCCACTATCTAAGTCTTCGGTCGTTAATGCATAACCGTTTGTTCCGGTATTATTTTCTATTGTTAAATTGTCATGATTATAAATCGTTACTGTGACATCTCTATTATTATCGGACCCTAAAACAATTTTTGAATTTGTATTACCTAAATCAATTCCTTTGTTCCATGTTGCTCCACGATTAATATTGATAGTTGTTGTAGAAGTTCCCGCGCCATTCCAAATTTTAATATCCTTTGCGCTGCCATGACCAGAAATTGTTCCTGAGTTGGTTATAGTGTTATCAGCCGAATCCTCAACATAAATTGCTGGGTTGTTATTTCCTGAAGTTTGAACAGTTCCAGTATTTGTTATAGTTACAGTTCCCGATGAACCCGTTGCACAAATTGCACAAAGCGCAGCAGTATTTGATGCAGCAACACTAGTTCCTGACATTGTAATTGTTCCTGAGTTTTCTATATTTAAAGTGGGGCTACCAGAATCCCATGCAGTAATTGTGCCATGTGTACGAGATTGTATGGTCCCTGCATTATATATATTAATGATACCAGTTCTATTTTTATAATTTATAGCACAGCATTTATATGAATATATTGTGCCAGTACTTTTATTATCAATAGTAGCACCATCACCATTAATAAAATAAAGTACATTATTTTTATTTGAACTTCTTATTGTTCCATAATTTGTAACTGTTACATCGTCAGCGCCATTAGCATTGATTACGACATTGTTATCTCTTTCAAAAGTTATATCTTCATTCACAGTCAACTCGTCATTATCTGCACAACCAAGTGTACTGTTTCCATGATCTTCAGTTATAGTAGTATTGCAGGCTCCAGCCCAAGCAGAACTGTTATAAAAAAGTGAAACTAGAACTAAAAGTATTAATCTCTTCATAATTTTTAATAAGATTAGCTTATTAAACCCACATTGGGGAAAAAGATTGATTGTACCTATTTTAGGTTGTAATCTACCTACTATAGGGAGAATAAAAACTACAATGAGTAATGAAAAAACCACATTAGGCGTTAGTAAAGTCATTTCTTTAGAAGAAGCATCAAAGGAAATGGGCTCGAAGGAGCCACTTTTTTCAAAAGGACTTTACCACTGGGTAATGTTTATTCTCTCTTTATATACAAGAGTACGTGAAAAATTAAACATAGACTACGAATCTTTCGTAATCCTTCAAGTTGTTGTTAGTCATTCGCTTTATGAGATAAATAAAACTGGAAACAAAACATTTGCTCAGCTTGAAGAACAAATGACAGGCATAACACAAAAAAAAAATATAAGAACTAGCAAACTAACATTTGCAAGTATCGCAGAAGTTTTACAGCTTCCGAGAGAAACAGTAAGAAGAAAAGTAATTTCCTTAAGCAAAAAAAACATTTTAACTTTTAATACTTATAGTGGAATTAAACTTGGACCATCTTACAAAACAATTTACAAAGAGTTTGTAAGTCAAACTACTTTAGATTTAAGTTCTTTAGTTAAAAAATGGGAAAAGACTGGTGCTTTAAAAACATTATTGGAGTTAGATAAATAATTATGAGCAAATTTTTTTATGGACTGTACGATTTAGCAAACTCAGCTTACACAATGATCATTATAACTTTTGTAACGTCAGCTTACTTTGCAAATCAAATTGTTGGCAACCCACAACTAGGTGCAGCGTACTGGCAATGGACCGCGGGAGTTTGTGGAATTGTAATTGCACTCACTGGACCATACATTGGAGCACTAGCTGATAAAAAACCAAAAGGAAAAATAAATTTCTTACAATTTTTTACTTTACTTTGCATTCTAACAACTTGTTTGTTTTGGTTTGCAAAACCAAGTACAAATTATATTTTATTTACTTTAATTATTTTTTTTATTTCAAACTACTGTTACGAAGTTGGAACAATATTTTACAATTCATTATTAAAAAAATGTTCAGATGAAAATAATATTGGAAAGACTTCTGGCTTTGCATTTGCATTAGGTTACATTGGATCGATACCGATACTGTTATTAGTTTTGTATTTTTTTATTTTACCAGAGACAATTCCTTTTGGTTTAGATAAAAATAATTTTGAACATATAAGATTCATTCCATTAATCGTTGCGTTCTGGTTTTTTATTTTTTCTATGCCAATGATTAATTATTTTAAAAAAAAAATATCTTATGAAGAAAATGATGACACAACACCAGTGGCTAAAAAAATTATAGAAATAATTTGGCAAAAAAAATTTACATCAGTTGGAAAATTTCTTTTAGCAAGAATGATTTATTCTGATGCGTTAATTGTATTGATTGCAGGCGGAGGCGTTT
>MDSV01072036.1_pt1 | contig 24500 bp, 12 predicted proteins | sample 810851 | NCBI WGS metagenome assembly MDSV01 (sample SAMN05326640, study PRJNA326480) | marine metagenome | isolation source: seawater | place: Atlantic Ocean: North East | collected 2012 | reverse complement strand
TTAGTTGCGGCATCTTCAGTTTCGATGTTTCCATCTAACAGGTCTTCCGCTTCTGCGGATTGTTCATCTGTTACCACTGAGTCTATGAGTCTTTCTGAAAGTAGTTCTACTGATAGGCCTAAACTTTGTAATTCTTTCAGCAATACGTTGAAAGATTCAGGAACCCCAGGTTGTCCAATGGGCTCACCTTTTACTATGGCTTCATAAGTTTTAACCCTGCCAGCTACGTCATCTGATTTGACGGTAAGTACTTCTTGGAGGTTATGAGCCGCACTATATGCTTCAAGAGCCCATACTTCCATTTCACCGAAACGTTGTCCTCCGAATTGAGCCTTACCTCCAAGGGGCTGTTGTGTAATCATTGAGTAAGGTCCGGTAGACCTGGCATGAATTTTGTCTTCAACTAAGTGAATTAGTTTGAGAAGATATTTGTATCCTACGGTTATTAGTTGATCAAAAGGTTCACCGGTTCTACCATCATAAAGCTGGAATTTACCCAAAGTTGGAGGCGCTATTTTATTTTTCCTGTGAACTTCAAGGGCATTTTCATGAAGGGTTTCTGAGCTCATGCCTGTTGTGTCTATATCGGTATTGTCAGACAGCCACAATTGGAGGCAGGCTTTGGAGAGTTCTCCTGGTTGTGCATCTGTCGCCAAATGTTCACCGTCGAAACCTTTATCGTTGAGCCAAGTCACTAATCGTTCTTGTGTGTTGGTTTGGTCAGCTCCAAGGTTTTTTGTAGATTCTGAATGGAACCATTGTAATGCTAGTGCATCTTGTATTGATGAGTCATCTGCGCCATCAAACACAGGTGTAACGGCATGGAAATTCAAGTTTTGTGCTGCCCATCCTAGATGGGTTTCTAATACTTGCCCAAGATTCATTCTGGATGGAACTCCTATAGGATTCAGGATAACGTCTACAGACGTACCATCTTCTAAATATGGCATATCTTCCACTGGAAGTATCCTAGAAACCACACCTTTGTTGCCGTGGCGACCTGCCATCTTGTCCCCAACGGAAATTTTTCTTGTTTGGGCAATCCATACTCTCACAGCTTCATTAACACCAGGCGAGAGCTCTCCTTTGTTTTCTTTGCCTACAATTCGAACATCTATTACCTTCCCTCGTTCACCGTGAGGAACTCGTAGTGATGTATCTTTGACGTCTCTGGATTTTTCTCCGAAAATTGCGCGAAGAAGTTTTTCTTCTGCGGTTAATTCGGTCTCTCCTTTCGGAGTAACTTTACCAACCAAGATATCTCCAGGGGATACATCTGCACCTATTCTGATAATGCCTCGTTCATCTAGATCTCTTAGACTGGCTTCAGCTACATTGGGTATATCCCTAGTTATTTCTTCTGGTCCTAGTTTTGTTTCTCGAGATTCCATCTCGTGCTTTTCTATATGTACTGAAGTGAAGTAATCATCCTTCACTAATCTTTCACTGAGGATTATCGCATCTTCGTAGTTGTAACCTTCCCAAGACATAAATGCTACTAATACATTCTGTCCTAGGGCTAGTTCTCCATTTTCAGTGGATGAACTATCAGCTAAAGCATCTCCTGCAAGAACTCTATCGCCTTTATGCACAATAGCTCGTTGGTTAAAGCAAGTGCCTTGGTTAGTTCTTTGAAATTTCAGTAACTCATGATCATGTTTATTGCCATCATCATCTTGAACAGTGATATTGGTGCCGTCTACTGACTGGACTGTGCCATCAACCAATGCGAGTACGACTTGACCACTGTCTTTAGCTACACGACCTTCTACTCCTGTACCCACAACCGGGGATTGTGGCCTAAGAAGAGGCACTGCTTGTCGTTGCATGTTCGAACCCATTAGTGCTCTGTTCGCGTCGTCGTGCTCTAGGAAAGGAATCAAAGCAGCGGATACGCTCATTATTTGCATCGGCGAAACGTCAATTAATTCGACGTTTTCCGGAGAGTCTTCTAAGTAATTTTCACCTAGCCGTATTTCGACTTTGTCGTTCACGAATTGGTTTAAAGAGTCCAAATTGGAGTTTGCTTGAGCTATTTTGTATGTTTCTTCCTGATCTGCGGAAAGGTACACTACATTTTCTTCTCCATCACCTACGTATGGTTCCACTGAAACCATAGTTCCTTCGGGCAAGCGATTGATTGCAGGTACTCTTGTTCCACCTATAAGCTTGCCTGCCGCCACAATCGTCCTGCCAGACGAGTCAGTAATAGATTCAGTTGCTACTCTTCCCGCTAGGTTAGGGGAAGAGGCAGGGATCTCTCTGAGAACTTTCCTGTACGGAGACTCAATAAATCCATAAGCATTTGTTCGTGCGTATGAAGCCATAGAGCTAAGCAGGCCTATATTAGGGCCCTCTGGAGTCTCTATAGGGCATATCCTTCCATAATGAGAAAAATGTACGTCTCTTACGTCGAAGCCTGCTCTTTCTCTGGATAATCCGCCAGGTCCTAGAGCTGATAATCTTCGCTTGTGAGTTAGTTCTGCTAACGGATTAGTTTGATCCATGAATTGAGATAATTGAGATCCTCCAAAAAATTCTCGAACTGCTGCGACTACTGGTCTTATATTGATGAGGCCTTGAGGAGCCGCTATCTCAGGATCAACGAGGGTCATTTTTTCTTTGACCATTCTTTCCATTCTTAACAGACCAATCCGGATTTGGTTTTGGATCAGTTCTCCGACAGCTCGAACTCTTCTGTTACCTAAGTGATCAACATCATCAACTTTGTCTTCACCTCGGTTTATTAAAATAACTTTCTTTATGACGTTAAGCACATCATCTAGAGTTAATATTCTAATTGCGTCAGGTGTTTCAGTGCCTAATCTACGGTCGAGCTTAAATCTGCCTACTCTCCCGAGATCATATCTACGGTTGTCTAAAAACAGATTACGAATCAATGATTGGGCATTATCTAAGCTAGGTGGTTCCCCGGGGCGCAATCTTCGATAGAATTCTATTTGCGCGAAAGCGATTCGACGTGCTTTATTCACATCGAATTCCACTCCTTCTAAGTCTTTGTTAGAGAGAGGTAACCATTCCCACATTCTCCTAAGGTCGTCTTCTCTAAAGTTGATATCTTTTTCGTCAAATGCAGGGTCTTTATCTAGAGTTGATGCTATATAAGGGTGAGATTGATCAATGTCTACGTCTTGGAATTTAGCTATGATGTCCTCATCTTCGGGGATACCAAGTGCTTTCAAGAAAATCGATACAGATACTTTTCGTTTTCGGTCCACTTTGACCGAAATGATGTCTTTGGGACTTGTTTCAAATTCCAGCCAAGCCCCTCTGGAAGGGATTACCTTGGCGAAACAGAGATTTCGATCAGAGGCAATGTTTTTCTCATGCACAAAATATGCTCCTGGTGATCGAACCAATTGGCTTACGACTACTCGCTCTGCTCCATTAATAATGAACGTGCCATTAGGAGTCATTTTGGGAATATCACCCATAAATATTTCTTGCTCTTTAATTTCGCCTGTTTCGAAGAACACGAGCCTTGTGTTGACATATAACGGGTGGGTATAACTGATTTCTCTAGTCTTGCACTCTTGTAAAGAGAACTTGGGCTCTTTAAATGAATGTTCTCCAAAGTAGAGTTCGTATTTTTTTTCTGTATAGTCTTTGATCGGCGAAACTTCCTGGAATACATCTTGAAGCCCGTCTGTTTGGAACCAGTCGTAGGTGTCCAATTGGCTTTGTATCAGGTGTGGGACTTTAAGCACTTGTGGTATCTTGGCGTAACTTTCTTTATTATAAGAATCGTTAACGTTATTATTGTTAGACAAAGATATAGCCATGAATTAAAACTCCTTGAAGGTTTGATTATGGAATTAGACGCAAGAAAACAGGACGATAAAATACCGTCCTTTCAGAGTCTATATTGAAGATGCCCGTAAATGTTATCGTTGGCATAATTAGTAAGTAGGAATTATATACGAAAGCAATGTCTTGTCAACACTAGAATAGCAGTTAGCAGGGATGCTACAGAACGCAAAAAAATGAATGGATAGAAGGATTGAATAGTATGTACGATGTAATTATTAAAGACGGGTTGATTGTGGATGGGAAAGGTGAACCAGGCTTTGTAGGATCCATAGGGATTATTGGAGATACTATAGAGCTGTTACCTCCTTATATTGAAAGCCCAGAATGCGGGCGTTTAATTGAAGCTCAAGGAAAAGTGATATGTCCAGGATTTATTGATATGCACTCCCATTCGGAGTTGAGTTTGTTGACTGATCCTTATCATGAACCGAAAATCCGACAAGGGGTTACAACAGAAGCAATAGGGATGGACGGCTTATCTTATGCTCCCTGTTCGGATTCAAATAGGCTTGATTTGATTAAGTATTTGGTCGCGCTCAACGGTGAGATCCCAGATAAGTTTGGGTGGTCCACTGTAGGAGAATTCTTGCAATTATTTGAGAATACTTCATCCTGTAATGTGGCTTATTTTGTTCCGCACATTTCAGTGAGGGTTGAAGTTATGGGATGGGAGGCTCGACTTCCTACCGATTCCGAACTCAAAAACATGGCTGAACTTGTTAAGCAAGGAATGGCTGATGGAGCGTTTGGGTTTTCTACAGGTCTAACTTATACCCCAGGAGCCTACAGTGATACCAATGAATTGATACAACTCGCAAAGGCTGCAGGAGAATTTGGGGGTATTTATATGACCCACTCCCGGTATACCTTGGGCGATCGATTGTTAGATCCTTTTAGAGAAGCTGTTATGGTGGGGAGAGATGCTGGAGTTCCTGTGCATATATCTCATTTTCATAGTCCTGTGAATGGATTAGGCGCGGAGATGATCAAATTGGTGGATGCTGCTTTGTCAGACGGCATTGAAGTGACCTTCGACCAGTATCCTTATCCTGCTGCAAGTACCATTCTTCATTCATTGTTACCTTATTGGGTACACGCGGGAGGAATGGATCAACTATATAAGAGAATTATAGATCCAGGACAACGAGAGGAAATTGGTGAAGGAATCAATCCCCAATGGGGAGGACAGACTTTAGATAATTACATATTTAGTCATATTGGCTCCGAGGAAAATCAAGAATGGATTGGGCGTTCTATTACTGATTTGGCTAATTTTAAAAATATGTCTGTAGTTGATGCAGTTTGTGAATTGTTGGTACAAGAGAGGCTCAATGTTGGATTTGTGGCGAGGACAGGGAACGAGGATAATATTCGTCAAATTCTCCTGCACGATTCGCAAATGGTAGGGTCAGATGGTGTAATGCAGGGAGGTCAACCCAACCCAAGAACTTATGGGACTTTCCCGTATGTATTGGGGAAGTTTGTACGTGAAGAGAATTTGTTAAGTCTTCCTAAAGCTGTACGCAAAATGTCCTATGCTCCTGCTCAGAGACTCGGATTAAAAGATCGGGGTTTATTGTCAAACGGTATGAAAGCGGATATAGTGATTTTCGATGAAGCAGAAGTAGGTACTCAAGCTACGTTTGAAAATCCTAAGATTTACCCTTCTGGCATCGAATATGTATTAGTTAATGGAGAAATAGTGATAGACGCATGCGAGCATACAGGAAAGACTCCTGGTGTCGCGCTGCGTTCGAGATAGAAAACGGGAGTAAGTATGGAATTTGAAATAACCTATAGTGCTGACCAGGAGAAGTTTAGAAAAGAAGTTAAAGAGTGGTTGCAGGAAAATGTCCCTGAGGGAATTGAACATCCTGCTGACTCAACAGACCTGACTTTAGAACAGTATCAAAAACGTAGAGAACTAGGCTATAAGTTAGGGGAGAAAGGTTGGCTATGGCCTACAGCCCCGCAAGAATACAGTGGAGGTGGACTAGACGTAGAACACTCTATTGTGATTGAAGAAGAGATAGATAAAATTGGCCTATCTTTGCCGCCATATTACGATTCAGGTGGTAGATTGGGCGGCAATTCTATTTTGGTATGGGGAAATGAAGAGCAAAAAAAAGAGTTTCTTCCTAAGATATTTAAAGGAGAAATTAGAACATGGCAGCTATTGTCGGAACCAGAGGCGGGCTCCGATCTGGCCAATGTTAAAACCACTGCGGTTCGTGATGGCGATGATTACATCTTGAATGGCCAAAAAGTCTGGGTTGGGAGTGCTTTCGGTGCAGAATACATGTGGACGATCACATGTACAGACCCCGAAGGAGAACGGCATAAAAACTTAGGTTGGTTTATGGTTCCTGGAGATGCTGAAGGTATAAGCATAACGCCTATGAGTTTACTATCATCTGCAGGTGAATCAGGAGCAGGATCTGGAATTAAAAACATTGTGTTTTTTGATAATGTTCGAGTGCCGGCTAAAAACTTAATCGGCGGTGAAAATAATGGTTGGCAAGTTGCTACAACTCATTTGGAGCTGGAACATGGTACCGGTGGACGGATCGCTAGAAACTGGATAGTCGATAGAATATTCGATCATTGTAAAGAAAACAGTTTTGACGGAGATCCTCTTAGTAGGGATGGATTTGTACAGGATAAATTAATTGATATATATATAGATGCCGAGATAGGAAGACTGTTCCAATTAAGGAATTATTGGATGAGGCATACGGGAGCTAGTTTTACTTATGAAGGACCACAGGCTTCTTATTTTAGGAAAACTTCTGGACTGAGAATCGCCACTAATATATTAGAGATACTTGGCCCGCATGCACTTACTAACGACGATGAAATTGGAGTTGAAGAAGGTCATATTGAAGCTCATCAAAGAGCAGCTATAATCGCGTTGCATCCCGGAGGCACAACAGATATACAAAAAGTAATTATGGCTAGACGTATTGGAATAGGACGGGAAAATAAGGAAAAAGCAGGAGCTCTTAAATAAGAAAATGGATTTAGCACTTACAGAAGAACAAGAAATGATTAAAAATGCTACGCGAGAGTTTGTGGAGCAAGAATTTCCTAAAGAATTGTTATTGGAAATAGATGAAAACAGATACCCTTGTGATACGGAATCCTGGGGTAAATTGGTGGAGACGGGACTATTATCAACTCTTATCCCTTCTCAGTACGGCGGTGAAGGAGGATCGTTCACTAATGCAGGAATAGTGTTCGAAGAACTAGGGAGAGGACCAGTTCCTGGACCCCACCTGTCTTCTTTTGTAATGTCCGTTAATATGCTGCTAAGTATGGGGTCTGAAAAGCAAAAACAAGATCATCTTAACGCGATAGCTAAAGGTGACGAAGTGATAGTACCTGCAATCTCTGATTCGCAATATGGATGGACTCCTAAACATGTTTCAGCTTTTATCAGCACCACAGGTAGCGTGCAAGTACTTAATGGCCACAAAACCTTTGTTGTAGACGGTTTATCTGCAACCCATTATATGGTTGCAGCCAAGGAAGCTGATGGAACTGTTGGCTTTTATATTATTGATGCTGATAGTGAAGGAATTTCAGTAAAGGAATTGAAAGGATTTGCATGGCATATGGCCGAAATCAAATTTGTTGATGTGGAGTTACGAGCGGATAATAAATTAGGAAATTCCTCATGGGAAGCTTTTGAGAAAAGCTTACTATTAAGTTCAGCTCTTTTAAGTGCATATCAGGTTGGAGGATGCCAATTTGTTTATGAACTATCTGTGGAATATAGCAGGACCCGAGTGCAATTTGGTACCCCTATAGGAAGATTCCAAAGAGTGCAAGATCACATCATAAATCTTGTGAACAGCTTGGATGGAGCCCGGTGGACTACGAATGAGGCTTTGTGGAAGATAGATTCTGGTAAGGATTATGAAGATAGTTGTCACTTATCTAAAGCCGTTGCCAGTCAGGCCTACCTAGACTGCTGCACGTACGGTCATGAAGTACATGCGGGTATAGGCAGTTTGAATGAATATGGGCTAACGTTGCATACAACCGCATCCCGCAGCTTGTTTCATTATTTGGGCGATCCACGGTATCACAAAGGAAAGTTAGCAACTGTTTTGGGATTGTAGGCAGGATAAGTTTCTAAGTTAGTTTATCTATATCTCGTTGTGATAGATTGAAATATTTTGCATCAGGATGATGCATTACGATAGCACTCACCGATGCTTCTGGGTCCATCATGTACTCTTCAGTTAATTGAACATCTAGAAATTGTTCGACTTCGAGTAAATCGAATAATATTTTTTGATCTTCTAATCTAGGGCACGCAGGATATCCAAATGAGTAGCGCTTACCTCTGTAGTTTGCCCTGTAAAGATCAGTAAACGAGGTGCTTGATGGGTCGCTAAACCCCCACATTGCTCGCATGTTTTTGTGGAGTAATTCTGCGAATCCTTCAGCCGTTTCAAGAGCTATTACCTGTAAGATATGAGAGTCTAAAAGACGGCCTTGAGATTTCCATTCTTCAGAAATCTGGATCACGTTTGAACCTATTGAAGTCACGAACATACCGATATAGTCTAGCTGGTTCAATGACTCAGGCCTGACATAATCAGAGAGACAGAGTCCGTCTCTGTCCGATTGCCTGCCGAAGGATAAAGTTTGAATTGTTTCATTTCCAGAAGGCGTTTTTATTTTTATAGTTTCCCCTTCTGAAGTGCAAGGGAAAAATTTAAATAATGCATTCGCAGTCAATAATTTCTTAGACAATATTTCATTTTTTACCCGTTCCACAGATTCAAGTAAAGAGATAGCGGTGGGTTCATTTTGAAGTATGGCGTCTTCCCATCTTCCCCGATACCCTAGATGCCGAACATATAGCATTTGGGGATTTATATAAGGCCAAATATCTTCCAAAGGATAGTCGCTGAGCTGATGACTTATCAGGTCAGGTGGTAATGGAAGATCAAAGTTGTGTGACAGCTGTGCTGATTCCACTACTGACAGGGTTGTCGATTCTTTGGTCTGAGAGGAAGCTTCTAGCGAAGCCATCGTTTTGGTTTCGTTTTCTATTTGTTCCGTGAGCTGCTTAAGTTGATCAGGATCAATTAATTTATTGGAATAACTCAATCCTTCCATGGCATCTTTGCAATACACCACAGGCCCAGAATATTCCGGTCCTATTCGAAGTCTAGTGAAACGATTAGATAAGGCTGCTCCGCCAACCAATATAGGGCAATCTATTTCCGATAATGTTAGGTCTTGAGCTGTTGCTACCATCATTTGTGCTGACTTCACTAAAAGCCCTGAAAGGCCAATGAAATCTGGTTTGTGCTCACGATACGCTTCAATTAATTCAGGAGGAGATATTTTGATTCCTAAATTTATGACTTTAAATCCGTTATTGGAGAGTATAATGTCAACTAGGTTTTTCCCAATGTCGTGCACATCTCCTTTAACTGTTGCCAGCAAAACGGTTCCTTTATTCACGATGTCTGCTTTCTCCATGAATTGCTCTAAGTATGACACCGCATGCTTCATAGATTCAGCCGATTGGAGAACTTCTGCGACTATTAATTCATTAGCATTGAATTGTCTTCCGACTTCTTCCATTCCTCGCATTAAAGGACCATTTATAATTTCCAAAGGACTTTGCGATCCGAGCCCAGAATCGAGATCCTGAGTCATTCCTTCTTTAGTCCCTTCAATAATAGCTAAGGATAACCGTTCTTCCCAGGTCATATGGGATCGAGTTTCTGTCGTAGACTTAGGCTTCACATCTCTGAAATGATTAGTGAATTCAGTAATTGGATCTTGACCTCTATCCCAAATCAAATTCTCTGCCAAAGTTCTCTCAGAGTCAGGGATGGCGTTATATCTTACGATAGTCTCAGAATTAACTATTGCCATGTCTAATCCTGCTTGGATACAGTGGTACATAAATACCGAATTAAACACTTCCCTGCCAGCAGGCGGTAACCCAAACGAAACATTTGATATCCCTAGGACAGTCTTACAGTTAGGGAATTTTTCTTTGATAGCTCTTACGCCTTCGATAGTCTCAGCAGCTGATCCTTTGTAATTTAAATCACCTGTGGCGGCAGGAAATACTAAAGGATCAAAAATAATATCTGACTCTTCGAGCAGGTATTTTTGGGTCAATAAATTGAATGATCGTTCTGCAACTGAGAGTTTTCTTTCTGCGGTCACAGCTTGTGCCTGTTCCTTATCGTCATCGATACAACCAACTACTACTGATGCTCCATATTGATGTACTAACGGTATGATTTCCGCAAAACGAGATTCCCCGTCTTCTAGGTTGATCGAATTTATAATGGATTTGCCTTGCAGCATTTTCAACGACTCCTTAATCACTGTACTATCTGTGGAGTCAATCATGATCGGAGCTTTGGTTTTTTTAGTAAGCAACTGCAAGTAACTTTTTATATCTGAAAGTTCGTCCCTATCAGGATCTTGCAGACAGACATCAAGGATGTGAGCACCGTTTCGGATTTGCCTGCGACCTATTTCAGAGGCTTCTTCTAAGGCTTCTTCTGCTATTAGCCTTTTGAATCTTCGACTCCCCAATACATTTGTGCGCTCACCCACTATAATTGGCTTTGAATCATCGTCGATTAACAGCGCTTCGATTCCTGATACACGCGTTTCTGTTTTGAATACAGGTTCTCTCGGAGTCACATTTGAGATAGTTGAAGAGAGCTTGGAAATATGCTCAGGTCCAGTACCACAACATCCTCCTACAACGTTTAACCAGCCATTATCTGCAAATCCTTTGACTGTGGTTGAAAACATGTCAGGCGTCTCATTGTAATTGCCGTCTTCATCTGGCAGTCCGGCATTGGGTATACATGCAATAGGGAATTTAGAAAATTCCGCCAGTTGGCGTATATGATCTGACATGAACGAGGGCCCGGTAGCACAATTAAGTCCAATCCATAGTAAATCAAGGTGCTGGAGAGAAGTGTATAAGGCTTCTATATCTTGGCCCGCTAACAAAGTGCCCATAGGTTCGATTGTGCCTTGAATAGCTATTGGTACATTAACCCCGGACTCTTCAATTGCTTCCCTGATACCATTTACACCAGCTTTAATGTTTATAGTGTCTTGACATGTTTCTAACAGAAGAAAATCGACATTTCCTTGTATTAATCCATGGGCTTGTTCTTTATAGCTTTCGGTCAGTTCCTCGAATGATATTCCCCCAGTGAGGCTGATTGTTTTTGTGGTGGGTCCCATAGATCCAGCTACGTACCTTGGTCGTTGAGGAGTACTGTATTTATCGACCATATCACGGGCAAGTTTTGCTGAAGTCAGATTTATTTCCATGGTTAAATGCTGCAAATCATATTCTGCCAGAACCACAGAAGTTGCTCCAAAAGTGTTGGTTTCAATGATATCTGCTCCTGCTTGGAGATATTGCTCGTGAATTAGAGATATTGCGTTTGGATTGGTTAAGCTCAGATATTCGTTGCATCCTTCGTATTCGGGGCCGCCAAAATCCTCTGCTGTTAAGTCTAGTGACTGAATTGAGGTGCCCATCGCTCCGTCGACAACTAGGATTCGTGTTTCCAGAGCTTCTTGGATTGTAGTTTTTATATTATTTGTCATCCGTATTATTGTAATCCAACTACATTAACTTAGCCATTTGTCTAAAACTGAGTCATTAAAAGTTATCCAATTGGTATTTAGCCGTATCCGTTCCAAAGATTGCCTTACCGATCGTTCTGCTGCAGGAGCGGCATTTGCCTTGAAAAACTGTTTTACATCCTCGTAGTCTTCGTTTGATGCGAATCCACTGGTTATGGATACTAGTCTCATAAGGCCAAATCCTCCTCCGCCGTACCGTTCGTCTAATGTGCTCCAATTTTCTTTTAGGAAATTCCAAGCTAGTCTTTTACCGTGAGGATTGTTTGCGACCGAGCCAATTACGGATATTGTATCCTGTGAACGGACATTTTCTCCTAATGACTGTGTTAATAGGTCTTTGAGTATATCTGGAGTAGTAAATCTGGCCATGGCTATTAACAATCTGATTTTTTCTTCCTGAAGGGTAGCTTTTTGTTCTAGGTCCCACATCTGATTGTATACTTCAGAATCTCCGTTTTGCGCAACTAAACTAAAAATGAGGCCACGGAGGTCTGCAGGAACTTTTTCAGGGTTGTGTGTGTACAGATCAAAGTAGTTCTGCGCAGTTTTGATTGCTGATTCATCTCCATATCCGCCTGATTGACTCAAAACCACGCTTCGAAGCAGCGAAGTTAAATGCGTGTCTGTTGCCTGTGGTTCCCAGCCGACAGATGCAGCCGCGTCGGAAAACAGGTTTCTTCCGAAAGCTCTGAATTTGTCTAAGTAGCTTTTGTCAGAGATCAAGAGTTCTATTTCTTTTAAGTTTGTCGCAAGGTCGCTCCACACGGAAGCGTCTGTTTCCTTTGTGTATGAGCTAGCCATGTTAAGAAAGGTATTTATTGGCAGGTGGCCTGAACGGGATAAAGCATACGCATCATTTTGGATCTCAAGTCTGTCAGAAGCGGAAAGAATTTTGTTTTGGATAGGTTCATTGAAGAGATCCCAATCGTCCTGGGCATATAAAACCCTGTAAAACCCGCTAACTTCCGGATTGAGTTTTACCCATGGTTGATCTTGTAAATCGTTAACTGTGACGGTACTGGATTCTGTATTGATGATGCTCGAATAGCAGACTTGATTATTTGAATCTATAATAGATACTGGTATTTCCCAGATCGATTTATTTGTATTTGTGGCATCTTCTTCCTGAAGAATGTTGTTATACATAAATCTGTTTTGGGTCAAAGAGATAGAATTCTCACTTTCTTTAGTTACGCTTAAAACTGGATATCCTGTTTGAGATGTCCAAGTGTCCATAATCCGAGTGACAGGTTGTCCAGATGATTCTTCTAATGCTTGCCATAGGTGTTCAGTACGAGCGTTACCATAACTGTTATTTGTTAAATACAATGTGATCCCTTGTTGGAACACATCAGCCCCTAAGAATTGCTCTAACATTCTTAAAACTGAACCACCTTTACTATAGCTAATTGCATCGAACAATTGGCTTACTTCTGCTGGATTCTCCACGGTTTGCTCTATTGGGTGAGAATTTTCCAATCCATCAAGGCTGAAGGCCCTGTTGGTGTCCATGTTTACGAATTGTGTCCACATGGCCCAATCTGGGAAAAGCCAGTCAACCGCCTTATTACCCATCCAAGATGCGAAACTTTCGTTGAGCCATAAATCATCCCACCATTCCATGGTAACTAGGTCACCGAACCACATGTGTGCCATTTCGTGTGCGATTACTTCAGCTACTCGTTGCCTGGTTCCAGCTGAGGAGTTATTAGGGTCTACTAATAGAGCAGTTTCTCGGTATGTAATAGCTCCCCAATTTTCCATAGCCCCAGCCGCGAAGTCAGGTATAGCGATATGGTCTAGTTTTGGAAGAGGAAAAGGGATATCGAAATATTGATTTAAATAAGATAACAGTTTAGTTGCTGTATCTAACGCAAATTTGGCTTGGTCGGTTTTCCCTCGAGTAGTCCAAATTCGCATAAGAGTGTCATTATCAGCGGTATCTTCAATCGACTCTATATCTCCAATTACAAACGCTATTAAATAGGTGGACATGATAGGGCTTTGTTCAAATTGTATTTGTTTCCGTTGGCCTTCAATCACTGAAGAGGTTTTTTCAGGCATATTGGAAATAGCCTTCAGGTGACTTGGAATTATTAAGGTTATCTCGAAGGTGGCCTTTGCATCAGGCTCGTCCCAACATGGGAAAGCCTTTCTGGCATCGGTAGATTCAAATTGCGTAGTGGCGAGGTATTCAGTATTTCCTTCTGGGTTTACATATTGGCTTCGGTAGAATCCCCGGAGTTTGTCGTTTAGTGTGCCGGTAAATTCAATAAGTAGAGTGTATTCTCCAGTTGGTAGCGATTCAGTAAAGCCTAATGTTAGGACTTCTTCTTCTTCGTTCATTGAATGACTAGCAGGCCATGTTTGGTCTGCAGTTTTCAATAGCGCAGATTTGATTCCCAGTTCAGATGCATTTAGCAGTATTTGGTCACAGGTTGAGTGAATTGAGATGGTTATTTCGACATTACCTTCAAATGTGAAGTTAGTAAAATCAGGCTCTAGAGAGACTTTGTAGTTGTTAGGTCTTACAGATAAGGGTAATTTTAGTTCGTTTCCTGTCAATGGCATTGGTAGCTCCTTGATTCCTAGATCGGGATTTATATCTCGAATACATTGTTCTGTTACTACTGAATTGTACCACGACAATGACCCTAAGGATGCTTTCATAATGTCAAAAAACACCTGTAAGTGGTAAGTATTTGTGGAGATGCTATAATTGTGGCCTCGTAGTCAAATATGTATGAATATTTCTACGGATTTAATCAAGATAGAGGAGGAAATACTTGATTATGGCGCCGTTAACAATGTTCGATAAACTTTGGAATAAGCACGTCGTGTATGAAGAAGAAGGACAGCCTTCCATATTATACATAGACTTACATTTAGTCCATGAAGTGACTTCTCCGCAAGCTTTTGATGGCTTGCGAATGGCAGGGAGAGGAGTGAGAAGACCTGACCTTACTGTTTGTACGGTAGATCACAATACGCCGACATGGGAACTAAGCAAACCAGTTACAGATGAAATATCAAAACGACAATTAGATGCACTTGAAAAGAACTGTAAAGAATTTGGGTTAGATCTTTATGATAGATTTAGCGAATTTCAGGGTATAGTTCATGTTATAGGGCCTGATTTAGGTTATACACAACCGGGTAAAACTGTTGTGTGCGGTGATAGTCATACGTCAACTCATGGGGCTTTGGGATGTTTCGCGATTGGAATCGGGACTTCTGAAGTGGAACATGTCTTGGCAACTCAGACATTGAGACAATTTAAACCTGGCTCGATGGAAGTTAGAGTTGAAGGGCCTCTGCCTTTTGGCGTCGAAGCTAAAGATGTCATCCTAGGTATCATAGGCCAAATTGGTACTAATGGGGGAACAGGGTACGTAATAGAATATACAGGGGAAGCGATTGAGTCTTTGAGTATGGATGGACGCATGACAGTCTGTAATATGAGCATAGAAGCGGGAGCCCGAGCAGGTATGATCGCTCCCGACCAGAAAACTATTGAGTATGTAAGAAATAGAAAATTTGCTCCTAAAGGTGAGGAATTTGAGAAAGCTGCAGCTGAATGGTTAGAGCTAAGATCCGATCCTGGAGCTAAGTATGACAAAGTAGTTGTAATAGATGCTTCTAAACTTGAACCTGCTGTCACTTGGGGAACCAATCCTGGTATGGTGACCTCAATTTCTGGGCAAGTACCCAACCCTGGGTCTTTTGACGATGTTGCACAGCAAGAATCTGCTACTAGAGCGTTAGAATATATGGGATTGGAACCTGAAACACCTATGTCTGAAATTAAACTTGATAGAGTGTTTTTAGGAGCATGTACGAACTCGAGAATCGAGGATCTAAGGGCTGCCGCTAAAGTTGTGAAAGGTAAGAAAGTTCATGACGACGTGTATGCAATGGTGGTGCCTGGATCTGCATTAATAAAAAAACAAGCAGAAGATGAAGGATTAGACAAGATCTTCATTGATGCAGGATTGGATTGGAGGATAGCAGGGTGTTCTATGTGCCTAGGAATGAATCCAGACACTTTGTCTCCTGGGGAACGTTGTGCATCTACTTCCAATAGGAATTTCGAAGGAAGACAGGGTAAAGGGGGAAGGACTCATTTAGTCAGTCCTCCTATGGCAGCAGCCGCTGCGATTGCCGGTCATTTTGTAGATGTAAGAGATTGGGACTACATAGATTAAATAGAATCAGGGAGTGAAACAATGAAAGCTTTCAACCAATATTCAAGAACCGTTATCCCGATGAACAAGGTAAATATAGATACAGACCAGATCATCCCAGCGGTGTATTTGAAACGTATAGAAAGAGATGGGTATGGTGAATTTTTATTCGCTCGCTGGCGATACAATGAAGATGGCTCTGAAAATAAAGATTTTATTTTAAATCAAGAAGGATATCGGGAAGGAGGGATTTTAGTAGGAGGTAACAACTTTGGCTGTGGGTCATCTAGAGAGCATGCGCCGTGGGCTTTGAATGATTATGGGATAAGATGCGTGATAGCTCCTAGCTTCGCGGATATTTTTTATAATAATTGTTTTCAAAATGGGTTACTGCCTCTCAAATTACCTGAAGAAGTTGTACAGCAAATCACTGAGAAAGCTGAAGCTAACCCCAACTTCAATTTGCATATAGACTTGGAGTCTCAGAGGATTTGGGACGATGACGAAGAGATCAGTATCGGGTTTGATATTGATCAATTTAGGAAGTATTGTCTAATGAATGGCTTGGATGAAATAGGGTTAACGTTAGAGAATGAAGACAAAATTAAAAACTTTGAGAATTCTCAATAGGAATGACTGGGATGTTAGTATCAGGAGATACTATTAGACTCTCATAATGCACGAAGCCTGGGATCTTTAAATGACTTTGAAAATTCTAGGGCAAAAGCTCACTTGAGAATTTGGAACAGATACAATTAACGGTCAGTACAGTCGAACTTATCCACAATGCTTAGTAATGATAGGCCAAGCGAGATTTATGAATAAGCTGGAGAATCCTAAAAGTAAAGGAGAATGTTATGCAGTATGATTTTATAATATTGGGAGCTGGATCTGCCGGATGTGTGTTGGCATCAAGATTATCTGAAGACAAAGAAAAGTCTGTATTGTTGTTGGAGGCTGGACCAGATTATCCTGAATTTGAAGATTATCCTGATGATTTGAAATATGGATATGATCAAACTGCATCTGCAATTGGGGCCCCTCATAATTGGTCTTTGAAAGGTATTGCTACTGCGGAGCAGCCAAATCCCATTCCGATTCCAAGAGGAAGAGTAGTTGGGGGGTCAAGTGCAATTAATGGTCAAGTATTGCTACGTGGCGTGCCAGAGGACTATGATTCTTGGGCTAAAATGGGGAATGATGAATGGGAGTTTCTCAAAGTATTGCCGTATTTCCGTAAATTAGAAACGGATACAGATATTCAGGATGATTTCCATGGGTTTGATGGGCCAATTCCGGTTAGAAGACACAAGCGCGACACCTGGTTGCCAGCTCAACAAGCTTTTTATAATGCATGTCTAGATAGTGGGTACGATGACGATCCAGACATGAATAACCCGGATTCTGCAGGGGTTGGTCCAATCCCAATGAACAACCCTGAAGGGGTTCGAATGAGTACTTCACTTACTTACCTTAATCCCATACGGCATCGTTTGAATTTAACTGTCAAAGCTAATATCCAAATATGTCGACTCATTATTGAAGAAGACGTCGCCATAGGGGTGGAAGTTACAAGTGGGGGAGAAAGATTTCGGATATATGGAAACCAACTGATTTCTTCTTGCGGAGCTATTGGTTCACCTCAATTGATGCTATTGTCTGGTATAGGTCCTCGCATGCATTTGGAAGAAATGGGAATTAATGTTGTCAAAGATGTTCCTGGTGTAGGAGAAAATCTTAGAGATCATCCAAATGTGCGGATACCTGTGAAGGTTAAAGATGATTTCCCTTTGGATCCTCAAGCTCCTAGAACTCAAGTAGCTCTCAGGTATACCGCTACGGGTTCGGACCTTAGGAACGACATGCAAATTCTTCAATCCTCATTTTCTTCTCCTATGGGAGGAGATCCTTTGGAGGGTGAAGGGATTCGTTTTACTTGTATTCTTGAATTAGCTGAAGGCAAAGGCCGACTTCGCCTTGATTCAACTAACCCCGAAGAACAACCGATACTTGATTACAATTATTTGGATAATGAATCAGATTTATCCAGACTAAGGGAATCAGTCCGATTATGTTTTGATCTTTTAGAAACTGGTAAATATGCAGATATCGTGGACGAGGTTATAACTCCTTCTACTGCAGAATTACGATCTGATGACAGTTTGAATTTATGGTTAAAACAGAACGTTCAAACGACCCACCATATTTCGGGCACATGCAAAATGGGCACAGAAGATGATCCCATGGCAGTCGTAGATCAATACTGTAATGTTTATGGAATAGGAAGTTTGAAAATTGTTGATGCGTCAGTGATGCCAGATTGCATAAGAGCTAACACTAATTGCACGACAATGATGATTGCTGAAAGAGTCTCAGATTGGATTAATGGTTAATATTCCAGTGTATCCGCGACTGTATCTCTTAATACAAACTTTTGCACCTTTCCGCTGGATGTCATAGGGAATTCTGGCATTAGAACCAAATGCTTTGGGATTTTAAAGCTTGCTAGTTGTCCTTGGCAGAAGTGTTCTATGTCCTTTAGGGCTAAACGGCAATTTGCTCTTAGGACAACGCATGCACAAGGTACCTCGTTAAGTCTACTGTCTGGGACTCCTATGATCTGTATTTTCTCTATTGAAGGATGGTTTTGGAGGAAAGCTTCAACTTCTACGGGATCAACATTTTCTCCTCCTACTTTAAGTTGGTCTTTGTATCTGCCAAGGAATCGAATACTCTGATTCGCGGACATAGTGGCCACGTCCCCAGAATGAAACCAACCATCTTCATCTATTGCTGACCGGGTTTCTTCAGGTTTCTTGTAATATCCTTGCATCACCGCGTATCCTCTAACGCATAATTCTCCTGGTACATCATCGGGACACTCGATTTGTGTCTCCGGATTAATGATCTTAAATTCATAACCTGGCAGAGGAAAACCTGAGCGACTACATCTTTCATTATCTGGACTGTCTAGAAAGGATCTAGTTGCTCCCACTCCTACTTCTGTCATACCCCATGCTGTAACGGTAGGGCAGAGTTCTATTTGGGCTTGCCTGGCAACTGGTTCAGAAGCCTCCATTCCTGCAGCAAATAAGATCGTCCGTAAAGAGTCTAGGTTAGTATGTTTCAAATTTGGGTGATTCAAGATATCGAAAAAATGAGTATCAAATCCATTTATCACAGTTACTTTGTTTTGCTGGATTTGTTCTAAAACCGTAGTTGGATCGAATCTGTCTAATAAAATCATTGAGCATCCTGATGTGATTGACATCAATGGTCCTTCATATAAACCGAAGCAATGAAACAATGGAAGATACATCAGAATGATGTCTACGTTTGTATAGCCCATTCTGTTTGAAGCATCTTGGATCGTCCTGAGGATGTTGTGATTATGCATTACTCCTTTGGGAAAACCTGTGGTACCAGATGTATACATGATCAACACAGTATCATCGGGTGAGGTAGACACATTGGGCATAGAATCGTGTGCATTTTCTGACTGCGGGCCTTGAGCAAGAAAAGTAGTCCACGGAATACTTGATGGAAGATGGTTCTCTCCTAGGGTGATGATTGTTTTTAATTTTGGGAACGTATGAGAGGTTATTACATCCTGGTGATGTTTTTCACCTAAGTCTTCGCATGAGTCTACTAGAATGTCTAGATAATTTATCGGCCCAAATTTGTCAGCCGATATCAATACGCTAGTATCAGACTGACTCAAAATATAGTCTATGTCAGTCCTTCGGAACCTCGTGTTTATAGGTACGCATATAGCCCCTATGGCGCTTAAGGCGAACAAGCAGAATATCCATTCGGGTCTGTTTGGCATCCATATTGCTACTTTATCCCCCTTATTGACACCTATGCGCAATAAGGAAGTCGCAGTTTTATTTACTTCTAGAGCTAACTCGGAGAATGTCCAGGTTTGTAACTCAAACTTAAGAGCTATTCTATCGGGGTATTTTTCAGCTGTTTTGTGCAAGAGTTCGTGGAATGTTAGTTTGTCGAACCATTCTCTCATAATGACCTCTGCGATATTACTTAACCTAGTTGTTTGGACGGTAAAACTCAGATATTTTTTGTCTGAAATCTGAATCGTATCTTTGCATTCTTCCTTGTCTAAGTTGTTCGTTAGGGTCTGGTGCTCGTACGGGAGTTCCTTGAGTGGGTTCGAATCCGATGATTTGAGTTGAGATTAATTCATTAAACTCTTGATCGGTTTTGCCTAGTAAATGTTTGAGTATAACCTCATTATCTTGCCCCATTATCGGAGCTGCTTTTGGTCGAACTGCAGGAGTCCGTGAAAATTTCCATGGCCTGCTTGCATATGGAAGAGGAGGCATGCCTGTACTTGGATGATGCTCAACCATCTCATAGAATTCTCTGTTTTGTAAGTGCTTGTCAAATAATAAATCTGGACTCTCCATTACTAATCCTGCGGCGACTCCTCTACTTTGAAGCAAATGTGTTAGTTTGTGGTTATCCCAATTTTGGGTGTGGTCGTTGATGAGTTTGTGTAATTGATCTCGGTTGTTCCATCGGGTTAAAGATGAAGAATAATCTTGTGACTGTGAATCTGGTGCACTGATACCTAATACCTCGCACAGCGCTTTCCATTCGTCATCATTCTGGACAGCTATAGTTATCCATTTGTCTTGCCCTTCACAGCGGAAACATCCATGAGGGGCCATAACTGGGTCGTCATTTCCATGCCGGGGTTCTATTCTGTTATTCACTATGAAATCTAATAAAGCTTCAGGTACTGTAGCTGAAGCTGTTTCAGTTTGGGAAATATCTATGAATTGTCCCTCTCCTGTGGACATTCGATGGATGAGGGCACTCATTATTGCGAACACGGTATGTTCAGCGGCAGTGTAATCGATGTACGGTATTTCCGGCATTATTGGCATATCATCGTGATAGCCAGTCATCATAGCCATTCCTGATGCGGACTCTGTGGCAGGGCCGGTAGCACCGAAATTAGCCCATGGTCCATCAAATCCATATCCCGTAGATGAGACCATGATTAAATCAGGTTTAATTTTTACCAGGTCGTCATATTCGATGCCAAAAGATTTCATAACCCTAGGAGTGAAGTTTTCTGCGAAGATGTCAGTGACTTTAATGAGTTCTTTTAGAATGTCTAATCCTTGTGGTCTGCTTAAATCTAGAGTCAGACCTAATTTGTTTCTGTTTTGTTCGTAAAAATTAGCTCCTCTATTCCAGAATGCTCCTTCAGAATTATTCTCGTACAAAGATGCATTTCTATAACTTTCAAGTCTATGGATGGATTCCATTCTGATAACTTGGGCTCCCATATCTGCAAGCATTTTCATAGCACTTGGAATGGCTATAAGCTGCCCCATTTCTAAAACTCTTAACCCATGCAATGGTCCCTGTGATGTCATAATATCTGGGCACTCCTCATGTTTACGATCTGTTCCTCAGTGAGATTCAATACTGATTTAAAAATCTCTTTATTATGTTCTCCTAAAGTAGGGGCCGTAGAGTTAAACTGCGCTGGGGTTTTCGATAATTTAAAAGGAGCTCCAGGAAATTTAATGTCCCCTGCAATTGGATGGTTAACATCGACGAAGTAATTTCTGTGTAAATATTGAGGATTTTCTAACACTTCTTCTGCTGACAAAACAATTCCATATATAAACCGTAATTCATGAGCTTTGTAAAAAGTGTCAAATTTTTTCTGGTGACCATATGAGCGATCTAAAATTTCTCCAAGGTCTTCCGCATTTTGAAGCCGTGCTGTTGGAGTATTGAATCGGTCATCTATAAGTTCTTCTGATCCAATAAACCTTGCGACTGTATCCCAGTCCAATCCCCTACTCGTGTTTACATTGGGGTTAGGAAGGATAAATCCATCGGATACTTGTCGTATCCTGGTCAAGTCTCCGCTGTGGTTCGGTTGTCTTCGTCTCACCGCCCCTGTATAAGTGTAGTTTGAAGTAGTGTCCCTGAGTCCATAGGCAATACATTCGTGGATCGAAACGTCAACATGTTGGCCTTTGCCGTTCAGTTTCGCCCAGTATGTCGCCATTAATGCGGCGCTTGCAGCATTAGTTCCTGCTTTGATTTGTGCTTGATTAAGGGCGTGCTTGATGGGAGGTTTATCATAGGCTCCGAAGATAGCCATTAGTCCGCCCAACGCGTATTCGACTATTTCGGTTGCTTTGTAATCTCTGTATGGTCCGGTTTGGCCGAAATTGGAAATAGACACCAATATTGCAGCAGGATTGATTTCTTGGATGGTTTCATAGCCAACTCCTAGGTTGTCCATGGTTCCAGGAGAAAAGTTTTCTATAATCACATCTGTTTCTCTAATTAAGTCTTTAAGTAAAGCAGTCCCGTTATGGGTTTTTAGATTTAATGTGATACCTTTTTTATTACTATTAAGGTAAAAAAAAGGAAGGCTTGAGTCCATAGTTGGCTTATCATTAACAAATGGAGCTAATTGTCTTCCTGGTTCACCGCTTGGAGGCTCAACTTTTATCACTTCCGCGCCCATGTCGGCCATAAGTTTTCCACAATAAGGCCCAGCTATGTAATGGCCTAGTTCTAGTACTTTTATTCCTTTTAGTGGCTGTTTGGTCAAAATTATTCTCTGTTCTTATTACTAGATTGTAAGTAATTAGTATAGCGTTTCACGGATTGTACAGAGAAAATTAGTCTTAATCAAACCTTGGCGCGGATTAAGCATTGTGTCTACAAAAATGGGTTTCTGATGGTATACTCACTCTCACTTAGAAAGAAGGATTGGATAGGAGTTATGTTATGAATACAGTAGACATTATAGCCGAAATTTTGAAGAGAGAAGGAATAGAAGTTTTAAGCTGCTTCCCTACAACTCCCATCATTGAATCTGCCGCAAAAGCAGGAATCAGACCTATAATATGTCGTCAAGAACGAGTAGGAGTCGGCATCGCTGATGGATACAGTAGGATAACGAATGGAAATCCTTTGGGAGTGTTTGCTATGCAATACGGACCAGGGGCTGAAAATGCGTATTCAGGTATTGCTACAGCTTACTCCGATTCTACCCCACTGTTACTTCTTCCAATGGGACATCCCACTGATAGGCAACGCGTATACCCTTTGTATAATGCCATGGACAGTTTCACCACGGTTAACAAGCAAATTGAACAAGTAACAAGTTCTGACTCCACAGATGATGTTTTCAGGAGAGCTTTTGCCGCTCTAAGGACCGGTCGAGGAGGACCTGTGACGGTTGAGCTTCCAATCAACATAGCCTCTCATGAAGTTAGCGAAGAATCATTTCATTGGCCGTCTAATTTGAAACCAACTTTATCTCAGGGTAACCCTGCTGATGTGCAAGCAGCTGCAAGAGCATTATGTTCCGCAAAATATCCGGTCATTCACGCTGGACAAGGGGTTTTATATGCAGGAGCCACCAATGAACTGGTGGAATTGTCTGAGTTGTTAGGAGCACCGGTAATGACTACTTTGCTAGGGAAAAGTGCCTTCCCTGAAGTACATCCTCTTTCACTAGGAACTGGTTCTGGAGTAATGCCAGGCCCTGTTTATCATTTTATGCGAAGATCCGACATTATATTTGGTATCGGGTGCAGCTTTACGAAACACGGTATGTCTATGAACCTTCCGGAAGGTAAGACATTGATACATTCTTCTAATGATCCCAGAGATATCAACAAGGATTATGAAATTGAATACCCTATCGTAGGGGATGCTAAATTGGTCTTGCGTCAAATGATAGAAGCATGCACTGATATTGTAGGACCTAAAGGAAACGTGTCTGCCCGCGAAGAAATGTATAACCAGAATGCAAAAGAAATAAAGAGTGAATATGACGGGTGGGTAAGCCAGTGGCAAAGCAAGCTAAATGACCGTATGCGCCCGATCAATCCATATGCTGTTATCTCTGGCTTTATGCAAGCTGTTCCTCCCTCAGAAGCTATCGTGACACACGATTCAGGCAGCCCTCGAGATCAGATCACCCCATTTTATAAATCTAATGGACCACGGACTTACATAGGCTGGGGTAAATCCCATGGTTTGGGCACAGGGTTAGGGTTGATTATTGGAGCAAAAATAGCAGATCCTTCTAAGGTATGTGTGAATTTTATGGGAGATGCTGCTTTTGGTATGGTAGGTTTGGATTTTGAGACTGCTGTAAGAAGTTCAGTCCCTATAATTACTGTGGTGTTAAACAACTCCACTATGGCGGTAGAGACGACTCAAATGGCGGATTCCCACCAACTATATAGGACTCGCGATCTCGGAGGTAATTATGCTGACATGGCTACGGCAATGGGTGGCTATGCTGAAAGAATAGAGGATCCCAATGATATTGTTGGTGCATTCCAAAGGGCTCGCGCTAAAACTGAAGAAGGTACTGCTGTTTTACTAGAATTTATCACATCGGCAGAAACGGATTATTCCATAAAGCGACCTTTTTAATCACCTAATTTCAACTGTCATAACTGTCGGAGTTCAGTTTTGAGTATTTTCCCAAGGGAATTCCGAGGTAAAGTTGAAGTGAATGTTACCCATTCTGGTAATTTGAAGCTAGCTAACGATTCTCTGCAGTGTTCAAGGACATCTTGCTTTGTCAAAGTGCAATTGGGGCCTCCGACTATGAAGGCATGGACAACCTCTCCCCATTCTTCGTTGGCCTTGCCGACCACTGCGGCCTCTTCTATATCAGGATGCGTGACTAACAGTTGCTCGATCTCCTCTGGGGAAATCATTTCTCCCCCTCTTTTAATGAAGTCTCTTGATCTGCCAGCAAGAAATATGTAACCACTTTCATCTTGATATGCTAGATCT
>MDSV01011104.1_pt1 | contig 24500 bp, 23 predicted proteins | sample 810851 | NCBI WGS metagenome assembly MDSV01 (sample SAMN05326640, study PRJNA326480) | marine metagenome | isolation source: seawater | place: Atlantic Ocean: North East | collected 2012 | reverse complement strand
TTAATTAAGGATTCTCTAAAAGCATTTTCAAAAGCAGTTGAAAACAGTCAATTTGTTCTTAACCAAGATGTTCAAGACTTTGAAAAACAATATGCAGAATTTACAGGTCAAAAATATGCTTTAGGTTGTGCAAATGGTACAGATGCTCTAGAAATAATTTTAAGAGGTCTTGAAATTGGAATTGGTGATGAAGTAATTATTCCCGTTAACACATTCATAGCAACCGCGCTTGCTGTAAGTAGGACAGGGGCAACTCCAGTTTTTGTTGATAATGATGAGTTCTATCTTATTGATACAAAAAAAATAGAAAAAAAAATAAATAAAAAAACTAAAGCAATAATTGCAGTGCATCTCTATGGCCAAATGGCAGATATGTCAAAAATCAAAGCAATTGCAAAAAAGCATAAATTAAAATTACTAGAAGATGCTGCACAAGCACATGGTTCCTACTTTCTAAATACTAAAGTTGGTGATGAATCTGTTGCTGCCGCTTATAGTTTTTATCCTGGAAAAAACTTAGGCGCTTGGGGTGATGGCGGTGCAGTCACTACTAATTCAAAAGCTTTTTATAAAAAAATAAAACTTATAAGAGACTTTGGAAGTAAATCAAAATACGAACATGAAGTTTTGGGATTTAACAGCAGATTACAACCAATACAGGGTATAGTTTTGGCAAAAAAATTAGTTGACTTAAAAGAATGGAATGAGGAAAGAAATGAAATAGCCAAAATCTATGATGATAAACTTTGTGACCTTAATCAAGTAGTTGTTCCCAAAACCGTTCCAGGTAATTATCATGTATGGCATCTTTATGTATTGCGAGTAAAGAAGAGAAACAATTTAATAGATTTTGGTAAAAAAAATGGGGTTGAATTTGGTATACATTATCCGAAACCTGTAAATAAACAAAATGCATATAAATCTCATAGACAACACAGAAGCAAATTTGAACTTTCTGATAGATACTCGGGGGGGCTTATATCATTACCCATTTTCCCAAAAATGAAATTATCAGAAGTTAATTATGTAATTGGCGTGGTTAAAAAAATGTATTCCAAATAATTAGAATATTTTAATTTCATAATTTGATTCCAATTATAAAAAAATAAATAAAATATAATTAGAATATGAAAAGCAAAAACACTCTTGGTGTAATTGTGCCTTTCCATAATGAAGAAAATTTTATAGAAGAGTCTGTTTCGAGATTGTTAAAAATAGAAATAATTGATCAAATCGTTTTGGTTGATGACTGTTCTACTGATAATAGTTACGAAATTGCTCGCAAGATTCAAAGTGAAAATATAAATATAAAATTAAAAAAAACAGATTTAAATATTGGTAAAGGTGGAGCGGTAAAAAAAGGGTTGGAGTTTATATCAACCAGTCATGTAATAGTGCACGATGCTGATTTAGAATATTTCCCTTCAGATATTCCAGACTTATTTTCATCAATCCCAGATGAGAACAAATACTTGATACTGGGATCCCGAACAGTAGGTTCAAAAAGTAGGAAAACATTATATTTTTATACATATTTTGGAAATAAAATTTTGACATGGATATTCTCAGTTATTAACAATTATAAAGTTTCAGATATTGCGAGTTGTTATTGGCTCGTAAAAACTAAAGATTTAAGGAAAATAAAACTATCTGAAAATGGGTTTGCAATAGAAGTAGAAGTATTGTCAAAATTTCTAAGAAACAGACATAAAATAGTTGAAGTTCCAATTAAATATCATGCAAGAAGTTACGAAGATGGGAAAAAAATAAAATTAATTGACGGTATTAAAATTTTTGCAAAAATATTAAAATATTCTAAATTAAATTTTTTTTTAAAATATTAAAAAATAGATTTCTTAATAGTATCCAAGTTTAGTGGCTTCTTTAATCCAAGGAATAACAATATCTAGCATTTTATCTAATGATGTTTTAGCTTGAAAACCAAGTAGACTTTTTGCTTTTACAGTTGAAGGTATTCTTTTTTGAACATCATATTTAAAAGCTTCAATATTCTTTACAACAAACTTATCTTTTTCTCTAGTTTTTTTCCAAATCAACTCAGCTAATTCTAAGACATTTGTTGACTCATCTGTTGAAAGATTGAAATCATTATTTTTTGCATTTGGATGTTTAAGCAGCAAAACAATACCTTCTGCTAAGTCTTCACCGTATGTGTAATGACGTATTTGATTACCTTTTCCAAGAATTTCGATATATTCTTTTCCTTCTAGTGCCTTTGTTATTAAGTCTGGAACGACATGGCTAAGAGTTAGTTTTTTTTCATTGGAAGATTCTGTACTGTTCAATGACTTTATTTCACCTATTCCAACACAGTTAAATGGTCTAGCAATTGAATACTCTAAACCGTATTGTAAATTTGCTGCACGAGCAAAATATTCAACGGAAAGTTTTTGAAATCCATATGAACTTTCAGGTGGAGGTATGGAAAATAAATCTTCCTCCTTTGTAGGGAATCTGTTGGTTGATTCGAAAACCATTGAAGAACTTAAGAAAATTGTTCTTTTCAATTTGTATTCAGCTTGGCACTCTATTGCAGCATCTGTAGTAGATGATATTATTTTTTCGTTTTCTGACAATAGATCATACGCAAAATCATGAAAATAAGAAATTCCACCTATCATAGCTGCTCCAGCAATTAGGTAATCACACTCTTTTAAAAGATTTAAAAATAAATCGTTATCTTTTACATCCCCTTTATGTAAAGTATATTTATCATTATCTGAATGATTTCTGATAATCTTTCCGTACTTTGATAAGTTGTCTATACCGATTACTTCGTAGCCCTTATTCAGTAACTCTTTTACTATATATCCGCCAATAAATCCTTCTGACCCGGTTACTAATACTTTTTCCATTAATTTTTCCCCAATATTAATTTTTTCACCCAATACAAATATTTGGGTAGAAATCTTCTTAAGCTAAATTTTGACTCTCCAAAAGTTCTATCAATCCAAATTGTAGGAATTTCTCCGATACTTTTATTACTAAGTTTTGCTTTAACAACTAATTCTAAACCGAGTGTGAAACCAACAGAACTTTCAATGTTTATTTCGTCTAAAAAGTTTCTATCGTATGCTTTAAACATGTTTGAAGGATCTTTTGTTCCAATTCTTAGAAAATAATATAAAAATTTTCCTGAATACTTACTTAAGAAATACTTCAAACCTTTTCTACCAACAAATTGACCTCCCATCGAATATCTAGATGCTACAGATACTGCTAATCCTCTTTCCACAAGAAGAAGCAAATCTTCCACCTGAGTAGGGTCATCACTTCCGTCACCCATAGCAATGCATACGTACCGCCCATTACATTTAGAAATTCCGTACTTCACTGCATTACTAGCGCCAGGCTCTAGGTTGCTTATTAAAATTTTAATATCTAAATTAGATTCATTTAGAATATCAACTGTAGGGTCATCTTTATCATCTAAAACGACTATTAACTCAGTATCTTCATTTAAAAATTGCTTGAAGCGCTCAATAATTGTTAGTACTTCACTTGTTTCGTTTTTTAATGGAATTATGAGTGATTTATTTATATCCAACTGTAATAACTTTCTTGTTACTTAAATCCAATTTATTTATAAATTTATGATTAGTAGTTATTAATATATTATCCGTTTTATCAACTACTTCCTCGTAATTAAACAATTTAAAGTCAACATCTTCAGGTTTTAAATTTAAATCTACCGGATAAATTTTAAATCCCTCTTGTATTAGCATTTTGTATAATTTGTACGCTAATGAACTTCTTAAGTCGTCTGAATTGGGTTTAAATGTCATTCCTAATTGAATAAATATTTTATCAGGAAAATTAATCAAACATTTTTTAATAATTAATTGCATAAATTCATTATTACTTTCCTGTAATGATGTCAAGACACTTGTTTCATTAGAATATTGGTCAATAAAAGTCTTTGTATCTTTAATTAAACATGGTCCACCAACAAAACCATATGATGGCATTTTCATTAGTCTTGGATAATCTACCTTTGCTAACTCTATTATTTCTTTAAAGTCAATATTATTTTTTTCAGCTACATTAAAAAATTCATTTACAAGTGTAAATTCTGCATATCTATATGCGTTTGAAAATAATTTTAAAAAAGCTGCATTTCTGAAACTAGTTAAATAAGTTTTTATTCCTAGGCTTTCAAAAAATTCTACAATTGGTTTGGCCTCTTTTTGATTTTGAGAAGCTAAAATTTGAGGAAGCTCTTTTATTTCTTTTAAACTTTTGCCTTCAGCAATTCTTTCAGGGCAGTAAAATAGTTTAATATTTTTTTTGATTAGCAATCTATTTTCTTTAATTTTATCTATCTCCTCAATGCTTACTGTACTCCTTAGTATTAAATTACTTTCTTCACTCGCTAACTCTACAACTTCTGAAACTAGCTTCCTAAAATTATCTACTTCAGATTGTTCTGATGAAGTTCCTAATGTAATAATTATCAAATTAAAATCTTTTATTTTTTTTAAATCAGTATTTGTCTGCAAATTATTTTTATTGGCATTTTCTAAGTATTTTTGCAAATCTTCTTCGAAGAAAGGGGGCTCATTGTTTTTAATTTTATTCAATGTTTTTTCATTTATATCTACTATCAAAACCTCATAGCCTTTAGAAGAAATAAAACAACTTAACGGTAACCCTATGTGGCCAGCACCACCTACAACAGCTACTTTAAATTTATTTAACATAATTAGTTAATTCTAGGACCTATATTTAAATTACCAATTACAATTATGCTATTTCAATACTTGAATAATTAAATCTAGCATTGGTTTAAAAGTAAAAATTTAAGTAAGTTTGTTAAAGTAGAAGGTAATGCAAGTAATCAAAGAAGAAAAAAAGGTTCTATTTGTATTTCTATCACTACTTATTTCCTTTGGTATTTTTAATTTTTTTATATCTAATTATGATTCTGAAATCACATATTATGATAATTGTTCAAGTACGTTTTCAAAAGAACTTAAAAGTGATCGTGCTACAAATATAAGTTACTCAATAGAAGTAATGTATGAACAGGTTCCTATTTATCCAGAATTACAAAATATTAAATGTTTAAATAAAATTATTGGAAAAACGTTTGACTTAAACGATAGAAATATCAATTACTATGTTGGTTATTCACAAGTAGTCTTACTCTTTCAAGGATTTTTATTTTTAATTTTTTTATTAATAATAAGAAAATTTATTTTAAAAATAGATTTCATTCAAACATTATTTTTTATAAATACTTTTTTATTTCTTCAATTTTATGGTTTACCAGCGTACATATTTTTAACACAAATCATAAAACTAAATTTGATTTTGCTTGTAATAAAAATATTTCATTTAAATTCAAAAGATGTATTTTTAGATAAAAAAATAAATCAAGGTATACAAATTCAGAACCATCTTTTAGTTAGTATTTTATTTACAAACATTGCTTTGTTTATCTTTTTTGAACATTTAAAAAATTTTTATTATGAAAACTATATGATTCACTTTAGTTCTTGGACAATTAACTATACAGGAGGATTAAATAGAAGAGGGTTTATAGGTGAAATATTAACACTTAATTATATTGGAGTTGATATAAGGTTTTTAGTGTCTTTATTTATAACTCTAATTTATACAACGATTTTATATAATATTTGGAAAATTTTTAAAAACAATAAACAAAACTATATATCAATTTTAATGATGATTTCTCCTTTTTATTTATTGTTTGTAGTAAATGATTTCAGAGGTGGTAATTTTAAAGAAATACTTGGATTACTAGCATTTACTTTTCTTGTTTTATATAATTCAAAAAAAAGATTTTATTTAATTGTTATGAGTACTTTGCTGTATACGTTTTCAATTTTTTCACATACAGTAAATCTATTTATCTTTCCAATAATTATTTTTTATATATATAAATTTTCCAACATAAGTAAAAAAAATATTTTTTACACAATTTATACCTCGAGTGTTTTAACTTTAGTGGGACTTATTTTTTCACCACTCATGACAAATTTATATTTTGATTCAAAAATATGGTGTGCTAATTTAATTAAAGATTTTAAATTAACAAATTCGTGCAGTGATTTGCTGAGAGGAAGCATGATTGATTTTAAAATGAATGCCAGTTTTTTGGATAATATACAATATACATTTTCAAATTTAAATAACTTTACTTTTTTAAATTATATAATTTTATTTTTACTAGCAAATTTTTATATTGTCAAAACTAAATTTTTCATAGAAAACAAAAGAGAACTTTTTATTATTTATTTATCATTTCTTCCGCTATTTATAATTGCATTGGACTGGGGAAGGTGGATCTACATATTATTTTTTTGTTTATTTACTATTTATATTTCTATCCCAAAAAAAGAACTCCAATTTAAAAGGGATAAAATGACATATTTACTCTTTTCAATTCCAACCTTTTTAATATATGTTCCTCATTGTTGTGCAAATAGTTCAATAACAAATATAATCGCTTATAACTTAGACAGTTTTCACTTATTTGATGTCTTTTTTAAATTATATAAATTTTAGATATTTTCCTCTAGATATTTAGTAATTTGAAAATCTTTAAACTCTGGTGAAATTATTTTTTCTAAATATTCTTTATTTGTAATTTTGAATAACTCATCATTGTTAAATAAATACGAAAGGTCTTTATATTTATTACCTTCTAACACGATCCCTAGGGAATTTCGTATTTCATTTTCAATTAATACTATGTTTTTCTCAGTATTTTTTAATTTTCTTCTTACTTTCTTTGGCGTGTCTATAAATATTGTTTTCCTATTTGCAACTATAGAATATTCAATAGCTATGCCAGACCAGTCTGATATCAAATAATTATATTCTGCGAGATTATTCAAATCTTTATCGTAATCTAAAGTAATATTTGTATACTTTTTAAAATCTTCAAGTAAATTAAGCTCCATAGGGTGTGGGCGGAGTGTAACTTCTATATTTCTATTATGAAAGTTTTTCAGTAAAGCATCTAAATTAACAAACTTGAACAAACTACTTTCTCCCCAAGAAGGAGCTATAAGTAGTCTATTTTTACTGTTGCTAAATTTGTTTTTAGAATAGTAATTACTTGTAATCAATGGGTAGCCTGTTGTGTAAATCTTGGTTTTGGAAGATACCAAATATTTTAATTGATTAGTTATTAAATTATTAGGTGAAAATATAATATCAAAACCAGAAAATGACTTTTTAGAATAGACTTCATTTGGGCTCACTAAAGAATGGAATACATAAACATATTTTGGCCTATTTTTTCTTGGAAGAACTTTTGATTTAGAAAAATATGAATTGCCGACTCCAGGTGTTGTTGTAATGAATAAAGATGATTCTATATTAAGAAGATTCTTATTAAAAGTATCTTTACCTAATATATTTGTCTGATGATTTTCTATATGAACATCTTCAAAAGAAAGAATTTCAACTTCAAAAATATTTTCTAGAATTTTAATATAAGGTTCTACAAATCTTTTGTGTTCTAGCCCTTCAATAAAAAAAGTTGCTTTTTTATTCATTTATAAAGAATGATAGTTGATAAAAAAATAGTATCAGCAAATTGAATCTTTTTAGTAAATTTAATTTCTAAAAAATATGTATTTAATTTTATGATATTAGAATTTAAAAAATGACAAATATTTATTGGAATAAGTACTATTCAGAACACAACACCCCATTTGAACCGTCAAATTTTGCAAAATTTATATTTAAGTTTATAGATAAAGAAAAAACTATTATCGATATAGGTTGTGGTAATGGAAGAGACTCTTTTTACTTTGCTAGAAAAAAACTTGAAACACTTGGAATTGATTACAGTGATGTCACTATTAATAACCTCAAACAAAATTCAAAAGACAATTTAGACTTTCAAGTATTAAATATTGAGCATATAAATAAAGAATTAGAGAATGTATCAATAGATATTTGTTACTGTCGTTTTATCTTACACTCATTCAATGAGAAAGTTGAATCTGCGTTGTTTGAATGGATTAAAAATAGTAATGTTTCTATTTTGTGTATCGAAACAAGAGTTGAAGAAGATATTTATAGCATCTCTACTCAAGACCATTATAGGCGTCCAATTAATGAACTCGAATTAAAAGCAAAGATCAAAGATATTGATTTCGAAATAATCTTCGATAAAAAATCAAATAAATTTTCAAGATATAAAAAAGAATACGGAGTAAAGGATTTAAAAAATGACCCAATGTTATTAAGAATTATTGCTAGAAGATTAAATTAGAATTCTATTTCTTAAAAATTAATAATTGTCCTAAATGATTTGGTATAGATATATAATCTTCAATTAACTTCAACTCTTCACCAAATTTTGTTACACCATCTGTGAACCAACCTCCATAATCATCAAGTATGATTAATCCACCTGGAACTAATCTTGAAGATATGAACTCAAAACTCTCTCTTGCAGATATGTATGTATCAACATCAATATGGGCCATAGAAATATTTTTTTCAAGATTTATATTTTGGAATGATTCAGGAAATATACCCTCTACAACATGAATATTTCGATTTACTATTTTACTTATCTTTTTAATATCATCAGCTGAAGCATCACTGTACTCTCCATCCTTAAAAAAAGAGTCTCTACTTGAAGAGTTTTGTACTCCACTGAAAGTATCACATGCATAAATTTCAACATTCTTTTCTTTATTTGCTAATGAGACTAAGCCACAAACCCCTCCCTTCCATGTACCTACTTCAATAAACACTGTATCCTCGCGCAAATATTTCTGAGAATTTTCAAATATTGTATAAAGTCTTGATTGAGGATTCAACGTAAAGTCTGATACTTTATCATATATAATTTTAAATTTTTCATTGCTTCTCCAAGGTAAATAAAAATATTCAAATATCTCAATTCCATAATCAGTTCTAGTTTCTTTATATCTAAGGTTTAACTGAAATAATTTAAATAAAAAATTAGTTATAAACTTCAAATATTTTCTGGCTCTATTAACTTTTCTTAGTTGAAACAAAAAAGCTCCTTATTTAATTTTTCTTCTAAACTTTTTACTCAATTCGTAAAGTATAAACAGGAGTGATACTAAAGACATCAGGACTGAAAAATAAGGAAATCTGTACTTAACTAAGTTTTTATTAGCTTGTACTTGTTCAAAAGTATAAATTCTGCATGAAGTTGTATTTGAAGATGCATTTTCATATGAATTATTCAAAATTTCATTATCATCATTTACACAATTTATTAAGTTGACTTCATCAAATTTTACTCTAGCTGTATCACCAACTGAAGAAATTTTTACTGGTTTACAATCTGAAATATTATTATTTATGTTTCCGGATGGGAAAATTTTTTTTAGTATTTTATTTTCATAAATTAAGTAATTATTTATATTACATAAAATAGAATGCTGATTTACAGAGACTAAATGTTCAGATAAATATTGACTATTTTCTCTTGGATGTCCTGCAACAAATAAAGTACTCAGAATAAATAATAATGGAAATATAAATTTCATGATCTTTACACTCTTTAATAAATGAGCAACTACAAAAATAAAAGATATGGATAATAAAAATCCAAAATAAAAAGCCTTGAAGGTGTCCCCCTTTATAGGGTTAAAATTATTTGATGGAACTCCAAGTGAGTTGACGTATAGTAATAATATTCCTGCAAGGGGTGCCAGGTAGAATTTTCTATACTTTTTTAGACTCAAAGAAAATGCAATTACAAAAATATAAAATACTGCAGACCAAAATACTGAAGTCAATTTTCTTAAATGGTCAAGTTTAGAAATTATTATGCTACTAAAAGGGCCCGTGTAGTTTATTTCTCTTTTTGGGGTTATAAAAACATTAGAGTTGTTTACAACAAATTCTTTTCTATACTGCTTAAAGTAACTTGCTTGAAAATCAAATAATTGATTAAAGTAATCGCCGAATGAATCCAAGAGTAAAAGATTAATTATAGATCTACTGTGTACTGATTCACCTGTGTCAGCAATTTCAAAAAAAGGTTTTCTTACAACATCTAAAAGTGATGCTTTATATAAGACACTAGGTTCAGCTCTAAAATCATATTCTTTATCATAAGGTCTGTCAATAATTGAATTACTAGTAATACCATAATTTTCTAATTGTAAAATAGAAATAACTGATAAAAGTAAAACAAATATTATAAAAATATTTTTAAACTTAATTTTTTTTAATAAGCTCCAGTATGAAAATAATAGAAAGACAATAACCATTCCTGCTACTGATGCCTTGGAATTTATCACTAGAGCTAAGAAAGGAATTGCATAAAATATATATTTTATATGTCCTTTATCAATAAATTTTTCAATAAAAAGTATTATCCATGGCAGAAATGCAAAACCAATTATTTCTGGTTTCATCACAGCTCTCATATATATAGTTTGTGGAAAAAAAACCAGAACTATCAAGCTGATAATAATTATGTCATTTTTAAAGTTTTTTAATTTCAATAGATAATATAGGCCTATTAATCCTGTAATGAAAAAAAGAAGATTAACATTGTGAACGGCAGAGCTAATAATTAGTTCCGAATTATAAAAATCGATAATATCAATTTTTCTCTTAATTACTATAGAAATTAAATAATAATATAAAACACCTTGTCCATAATCAATATCTACATTGAGACCAAGAAAATAATTTATATAATCATAGTATTTTGAAAAATCAACATTCCTAGGAGCAATGTAAAAAGAGTTAATCCAAACATGAGTTATGTATGTTGAAAAAACTAATAAAGCTCCGAGCAATCTAGTAGATTTAATAATTTTCATGATTCTCTATATATCAAACAAAAAAACTATTTAATTTAAATTTGTTATTTATAATCACTTATATATCTTAATTTGAAAAAAAACTCAATGGACAAAAAAATAAAAGTACTTATAAATACATCGACATTTCAAGAAAATGTCGATGACAAAGTTACTGATGTTATCAACAATTTAGTTAATAGCCTAAAAGAAGTTAATGAATATTTAGAATTCTACATTTTAAAGCCAATGGGGCCTTCTGGAAATAAAACAATTGAATATGAAAACTATAAAATATTTACATACAGATATGCTTTTCCCAAAAATATACAAACTTTTCATGAGCGAGGAATTATTCCATCAATTAAAGAGAATAAATTAAATATTATTAAATTAATATTCTTATTCATAAGTCAATTTATTTCTCTTTTAAAATTAGCTTACAAAGTCAGACCTGATTACATCTATGCGCACTGGGTTTTGCCGCAAGCTTTGATAAGTGCACTGGTATGCAAAATACTAAAAGTAAAATTATTATTTACAACTCATGGAGCTGAAGTTTTGCTTCTTAATAAAATCAAAATAGTAAACAAAATACTTTTAAATTTTATAACAAAAAATACATATAAATTTACATCAAATAGTAAGTTGACGATGTCTCAAATTACAGATAATACAAAAAATAAGTTTTTTATAAATAAAAATAAAATAATCCCTATGGGAATTAGGGATGAGTTCTTTAATCTTTCGAGTGAAAATAAAGAATACAACAAAAACAAGTTTCTCTATATTGGAAGATTAGTGGATTACAAAGGTGTTGAGATTCTTATTGAAAGTATGAAATTATTACAATATAAAAAGTATAATTTTAATCTCGATATTTTAGGCTCTGGAGTTGATGAAGATTTATTAAAGGAAAAAGTTAAAAATTATGGCTTGTCAAAGAAGGTTGTCTTTCAAGGGTTTAAAAATCTTTCTCAAAAGATTGAATACTACAAAGACGCAGATGTTACTTTCATTCCATCATTAATTTCAAAAGACAGACTTGAGGGAGGACCACTTACGGTTATTGAAGCTATGTCTCAAAAAAGCATATGTATTGTAAGCGATAGTATAGGATTTATAAATTATTTAAATGATAAAAATTGTATCATTTTTAAATCTGGAAACATAGAAAGCTTGTCCGAAGCAATAAATAAATATTTGGAAATGAGCTACGATGAAAAAACTTTAATGAGTAAAGAAGCATACAAAACAGCTATGTTTTTTAAATTTGAAAATATTGCAAAAATTCATAATCAATTTTTATTTTCTTGAAGTATTATCAGGCTAAATTCTATAATTTTCAATAAAAGATATTGGAAAATGTGAAAGATAAGATTGAAAGTTTAAGATAAATATACCTCCCAAAATAATCAAAATTATTTTAAATTACTGGTACATGGTTTCTTAAATTTAATTTTTATATTATATATTGTCTTCTCGAAGAAGCCCGACAACGCTCTTTTGATTGAGGTTAAAGAATGAAGGCGTTATAGAAATTAGATTTTTTTCTAGAAAACTATTTCGAAATTTTTCTATTAGTAAATTAACTTCATCATTTTTTTGATCACTAAACTTGTAACCATCAAAACCTGCCATGTAAATATTATTGTGGTCTGAGTATACAGCAACCATCAAAGCATACCCTAAAACTAAGCTACTTGGGATTTCTAAATAGTGTGTTTCTGCTGCAAAATTTTCTCCAACTTTTACATCTATAATTTCATAATTTAAATCATAACCATTAATAATTATTTGACTAGGTGATATAACCTTACTTAATCTATTCTTGTGGGCTTTTATTTCAGAAGCCAGCTTGTTTGGATTAAGGAAAATATTATAGTCTATTAAATCCGTGCTAAAGCTTTGGTTGGCGTTTAATTGAATTACTAAAGGCTTAAATTTTGTAATAAACGTTGCAATTTCATCTGAATAATTTTTTAAATTACCTCCAGAACCCAAAATTAAAATATTACTATTTTTGAACTTCGCTGAATTTATTTGATTAGATGAAGGAGTAGAGCTGAATATTTTTTCTGTAAAATTTACGTTTTTAATATCAAAAGACTCTTTGTCAATAAAGCTTGTGGACTCTATAAAGTTAACGATATCGTCTTCATTAAAACTTTCATCGTGAAGCATTTCCTGTATGTAAGATGGGTGAATTTTATTCTTCCCAGCTAAAAAATAATAAGGGTTACTACCCCATTTTTTATTATATTTTAATTCTTCAAGATGTTTTGAATTAAAAGATATCAAGTCTTGGTAATTATTTCCTTTATTCGTAAAATAATTAATATAAACATCTTCAGTTAAAGTATTTCCTGGCCCACGTCCTATTCCTGTCAGAGTCCCGTCTACCCAGGTTGCGCCTGCTTCGATTGCAGAAACTGAATTAATAAAAGCTAACCCCAGGTTGTTGTGAGCGTGTATTCCAACTTCACCTCCAAAAGAAGACTTCATCATATCAACTATATTTTTCACATCTTTTGGAAATAAACACCCAACACTATCTGCAAAATAAATGCTTTTTAAATTTAATTCTTTTCCACTACTTCCAAAATCTTCAATAGTCTTCTGGTCAGCATTTTGAATCTGCATCAAATTTATTGATACTTCATAACCTTGTGAGGTTAATTGTTTAGCAACTTCATATGACGTACTTAACCCATCAATATAAGTTGCAATTCTTACAAAATCTACTCTTGATTTAGATTGGTTTAATGGAAATAAATAGTCTAATTTGTTTTTATCAAATTTATTATTAGTTTCAGCTTGTCCAGAAAAAAGCATTACTCCCAAATTGACATCAGTTGAAATGTCTAATTTACTAATTACTTCTTCAGTTGTATAAGCAAATTTCCCTCTCCAGACATTATTGTCAAAAAATCGAAATCCTAGTTCAATATTCTTAATATCTAAATTTGAGCATAAATCTAAATAATCATTAACAAATGTCTCACTAAAATCCCAGTTGACTTGATAACCACCATCTCTTAATGTGCACTCAAGTAGTTTAAATTTCATTAATTTTATAATAGTAATATGAAAAAAATTGGTCTAATTCCAAGCAGATTAAATAGTTCTCGTCTTCACCAAAAAGCTCTCAAGGACATTGGGGGGTTGCCGATGTTTGCCCATGTTTACCTAAGAGCTTTACAAGCATCTCTTGATGAAGTTTACTTACTCACAGATAGTCACGAAATTGAAGAGGTTGCAAAACAGTATAACTTTAATGTTTTAATGACTGATCCAAATCATAAAAATGGTACTGAGAGGTGTTTTGAGGGAGCAAAGGGTCTTAATTTAAATGATGAAGATGTAATTATTGACATCCAGGGTGATGAGCCTCTAATAAATCCTTCAGACATATCAAATATAGTTGATTTTTTTTCAAAAAATAAATATGAAATTGTAGTTTCAATAATTAAGACAACCAATTTTAATAATGAAAATACTGTTAAAGTCGCTAAAACCCAAAATAATAAAATAATTTACTTAAGTAGAAAAGATATACCTTCAAACTCTAAAAGCCTCTACATCACTAAGGGTTTAGTAGCATTTAATTTCAAATCTCTAAAAAAATACATAAATACTGATGAGACTGAGCTTGAAATTTTGGAAAAACACGAATTGCAACGATGTTGTGAAAATAATTTTGAAATCTATGGTTTTGAAATCAATTATGATTCCAGAGCTGTAGACATTGAAGATGATTTAGAGTGGGTTAGACATGAAATAAAAAAAGATTTGGTATTTCAAAATTACTCTAAATTAAAACCAGTTAAATAAATCTTTTGCCCTATCATCAATAAAAACGTCTGCATGTGGTTTGCCAAAACGAAGCTCGTGGTATTTCACTTGCCATTCATCAAGTTGCTTTTTTGTTATGTCTTCCCAATCTATTCCAGTTGCAGAGCCTCTTGCAGTAAAAAAAATTATCTTATTGCCTTCATCGTATAATTTATTTATAGTTTTTATTCTGTCCTCATATGGAACTGCAAAATTGTAATCATCATTGTCTTTAGAACATATTGTTCCATCTATATCAATACAATAAATCATTGATATTAAATTATATACAAAAAATATTACTTTGATAGGTAATTTTTTTATTCAAATTTAAAAAGCTACTTGTAATATGTCCTGCTCATAATGAAGCAGAGTAATTCCCTGAACTTTTAAATGAGTTTAAAATCCACAATGCTTTAATAACATTTTTATATGACAAGTATATTTGTAGATGACTTATTTTTACCAATGTATTTTGCGATTTCTAATAAAAAGTCTGAACTTAGTTTTTCTTTTTTATAATTTTTTTCTTCGACAAAGAAATACTTGTAGCCGCAATTGAATAAATAATCTCCTACTTTTTTAAAATATTCTTGATTTTCATTATTTATTAATTGATAAAAAGCAGGATTGAATTCAAAATGAACTGGAAAAGTGTGTTTTGTGATTGAACTAGATATGACCTCTAAATCAAGACCTTCAATGTCTATCCACAAAAACAGCTTCTTATCAATTATATTGTTGAGTACGTTTTCTAATTTTTCCGTTTTAACTTCTTTTTTGCTACTTATGTGAAAACCAAATTTTTTAACATATTCGTTAAGTTCTGAATTATTCTCAAAAATTTTAGAACAACCTTGGTCTTCTTCGAACTCGACAAATAATCTAGTAGATTCACTGTCCCCTATTAATTTTTTGTAAATAGAAAATCTTTCCTCTAAATAATTTAACTTAGTATTTTTTTCCAACAGCTCGAAACTTTCATCACCACCTTCAATACAAACAAAATTAAGATTTTTATTAAGAAATGAGGCTGATATAGATGTTGTACCTATATTTGCACCAATATCTATAAAGTATTCGAAGTTTATATTTTCATTATCTAAAATTTCGAAAATTTTAACCACTGAAAGTGCTGAATAAGGAATTTTATTTCTATAAGTCTTTTTTGCGATTAAACGGCTATTTGTATTTAATATATAATTACCATATTTTGTACTTAACAAAATATCTTTATTTCTTGGTAGAAGATTAAAAAATAATCTTCTTAATAGTTTTATATCTGACAAATACCCTATTCCAACTGATAATATTTTGAACATAAATTCAGAAATGCTTATAAATAATTCAAATAATTTATTTACTAATTTTAACTTCTTCAATATTCTTTTCATTGTTTACCGAGTAATAAAATATATTGTGTTGGAAATTGTCGAAGACCTGTTGTTTTAATTTTTAAAATCTTGTATTCAGAAAATAATTTTTTCAAAGCGTGTTCTGTAAATCTCCAAAAATCAGAAGGTTCGTCATGAAGTGGGTATATAAACGGTACTGAAACTAATAAATGACCTCCGTCTTTCAATAATAACTTTAAATTTTTTATTGCCTTATTTGTTTCAAATACATGTTCAAGAACATTTGTGCATAAAACTAAATCAAATTTTTCTTCAATGACTATATCTTCTGTAATATCCAAATATTTGTGTCCATAATCTTTATTGATATCTGTTTGAAGAAAAATTTTTGAATTTTCAAAAATATGCTTAGCAGAAAAATTTTTTTCCGAATCACCGCTACCAACTTCGATAACATCTAAATTTTTATAATTCGGAGAAATTGACTTCAAATATCTAAACAGGGGTCTTCTTGTAGGAAGTATTAAATGAACAAATGCTCTGATGAAGCCTAATAACATAAAATATCCAGAAGCATCAGTTAACCATTTTCTCTTTTCTTGTTTGTAACGACTTAATGAAAACCAATTACATCCTTTTTTATTTTAATCTAAACATTACTATTTAGTAGTAAATATTAAGCCTGTAGTAAATAAAATTTAAAATAGTCAGTTTTGATTTAAATAATCTCTTAATTCATATAAATTATCAACAAATAGATTCAAAGTAAGCACAAATCTCTTGAACTACATACTCTTGTTGTGACTTTTGTATTGAAGGGAAAATTGGTAACGCAATAATTTTTTTCGATAAAAATTCAGCATTAGAAAAACTTTGTTTAATATTATGTGCTGGCAAAGAAGGGAGTGTTTTAGGGTAGTATATGGCAGTTGAAATGCCCGCTTCAGCTAGATGCTTCTGGAGTTCGTCTCTAGATCCATTATTTATAATTATTGAATAATAATTAAATGTAGATTCATTGTTATTAACTATTGTTAAATTTTCATTATTTTTAAACAATTTATTGTAAAAATTACCAGCAGCCTGTCTTTGAGATATCATCACATTAATTTTATTCAATTTCATGTTTAGAAAAGATGCTTGGATTGAATCTAATCTTGAATTATAACCAATTATTTCATTGTAGTATTTTTTACTTGCACCATGATTTTTTAACATCCTTGCTTTCTCTGCAATTTTTTTATCATTTGTAACTATTGCACCACCATCTCCATATGCTCCTAATGTCTTCGTTGGGAAAAAAGAATAACAACCCGCATTACCTATAGTTCCTAAGTACTTCTCGCCGTATTTTGTTCCAAAAGCCTGTGCAGTATCCTCAACAATTTTTAATTCATATTTTTCAGCAATTAACAATATTTGATCCATATTTGAGCTTTTTCCAAATAAATGAACTGGAAGTATACATCCAGTCTCTTTTGAAATATTTTTTTCAATTTGCTCAGTGTCAATATTGCAATCTTCGAGTGATACATCAACAAATATTGGTGTAAGACCAGCCCGAACAATGGCTTCAGAGGTGGCAAAAAAAGAAAAGGCGGGGACTATAACTTCTTTCTTGGTTAAATTCAGAGATTCTAAAGCAATAGTTAATGCATCTGTACCATTGCCAACTGAAATTACGTTTCTAGCATTAAGAAAGTTTGAAAGTCTTTCTTCAAACTCACTTACTGCATTACCTCCAATAAACTCTCCTTTGGATATATGCTTGAGCAACAAACTGGAATAGTCTTCTTCATTTCCTTTAAGCTCACTATTGAAATCAGCAAATGGTACCTTCATAAATCGGAGTGTAAGTTTTGGTTTTCTTGATAATCAAACATTACACCAAAAAAGAAAAAAATAAAAAATAATATAATACTTGTTAAAAATGCCATAAATGTGAGTTCAGGTATATACCCAAATCTAAAAAAATAATTTAGAACTCTTACTAACAATGCAATAAATCCAAAAAACACTGCAAAACAAAAAATATAACTCATTCCAGCAGGACTCATTTTTTCTTTTAGTAATTTTTTTGTTACTCTTTGGACAAATAGCTTTATAAGCAAAAACATAAGCTTTGGTACAAATGTGACAAGCTTGATTCCTGATTTTTCAATATCATAATGCGGAGTAATATCTACATCTACTACTTTTGCATCTACCATATTAAGTAAGAAAAGAAGCTGCCCTGGATAGCCATACCTCTTGATTAAATTTTTAATATTAATTTTCTTCAAAATTTTTACATTTAATGCCGTATACCCCATTTGAGGATCCATAATATGAAAATATCCTGATGCAAATTTAGTAAGAATTGTTAAAAAAGTATTGCCTACAAATCTATGGCGGGGCATAATTTGTTTAACATTTTTATGATTAAGTCTATTACCTTTTGAATAATCCGCATTACCATTTAGTACTGGTGCAATAAGATTGTCAAAGTCTTGGGGTAAAGCCTGTGCATCACCAGGCATCACTACTGCAATGTCATACTTATTTTGATAGCAGTACTCGTATCCGGCAATCAAAGCAGCGCCTACACCAGAGTTTTTTTCAAAGTTAATTAATTCAACTTTTTTGTTTTCATCCATCATGGATTCAACAATATTTTTTGTTTTGTCTTTAGAAAAGTCATTAATGACTACAATTTTTTCAACTATTTGAGGTATTGAATTAATTGTTTTTTCAATTAATAATTCTTCATTGTAAGCAGGTACTATTACAGCAATTTTTTTCATTTATCTATTTTTATTAATAATTTTAGAACTCTCTTCTAAGATTTTAGTTACTTTTAAGGCATCTGTAGAGTTATTAATAACAACCTTTCTGTTTTTAATACAATCAATAAAATACAAAGCTTGTTCTTTTAGTGGTTCTCTTTCCGCAAAATTAATACTTTTAACATCATGCGATATGATTGTCCCGTCTTTTTTAATAATGGTTTTATAGTGTTGAAGTTTGTTTGATTTTTTACTGTCAGAAAAAACTAGGGATCCTTTATTTCCCACAATTACAAATCTTTGTTCTTTAAATGGATGGATCCAAGACACAAATACATGTGCTTTTTGTCCATTTTTGAAATCTAATGTAGAAAGTGTTGTATCTTCAATTTTATTATTTAAAATCTTTGATGCTTGGACAGATAGGTTGCTTATTTCTGATCTAATAAATTTAAAAATTAATGAGAGATCATGAGGTGCAAATGACCATAGTACATTTTCATTTGGTCTTATTTTTCCCATATTTAATCTATTAGAATAAATCCACTTCAATCTTCCTATTTGCCCCTCTTTGATTATTTTTTGCATCTCTATAATGGCTGGGTGGAAGTGTAACTGATGACCAACAACTATCAGCTTTTTGTATTTTTTTTCTAATTTTTGTAATTCTAATACATCAGAAGTTTTCATAGCAATAGGCTTTTCAATCAATACATCTGTAAATTTTAGAGCTTCTTTTGCAATCTCAAAATGTGTGTTCGCAGGGCTTGAAATAATTAATCCGTCTACATTTTTGATTAAATCATCTAGTTGATCATAGAATTTAATTTTTTTACTTGAATCAGTACTACTAAAAAACTTGTCATATACGCCTTCCAGTAGATTTAGCTCTGAAAGAACTCTTACATGATTTTTTCCCCAATTGCCGTATCCAACAACGCCTATTTTTAATTGAGACATAAAGATATTATAAGTGTATAAAATAAATTTATATGAATTATATTCATGAAACAGCTGTCTTAGATGAAGGCGCCAAAATTGGTTCTGGAACAAAGATTTGGCACTTTACACATATAATGCCAAAGGCAAGTATAGGCAATTCTGTTTCGATTGGTCAAAATTGCTTTATTGGAGATAATGTTGTTATAGGAAATAATGTAAAGATACAAAATAATGTTTCTGTTTACGATGGTGTATTTATTGAAGATGATGTGTTTGTCGGCCCTAGTGTTGTTTTTACAAATGTGAAAAGTCCAAATGCATCTAAACCAGTAGGTAAGCAGTATACAAAAACTATAATAAGAAAAGGTGTCACTCTTGGTGCAAATTCAACCATAATATGTGGAGTTGAAATTGGTGAAAATGCTTTTATAGGTGCAGGTTCCGTTGTTACAAAAGACATACCTGCAAGTACAATGTGGTATGGAAATCCAGCAATAGAAATAAGTAAAATTTAAAAATAATTATTGTATTTAAACTAAAGTAATATCTAATTTATCTTAAAATATTTAATATTTTTTTAGTTGTTGAACTAAGAAAATCTATAGATATTTGTAATAAAAGATGAAAATAATTTGAACTCCACCTCTCAGGATGAAAAACAATTGCAATTGATGCTTTATCATTTGAAGCAAAAAAAGTTTTTAGATCGTCTGTAGATCTTAAATTACTTGGGGTAGGAATAGAGTTGAAAACATTGTCTCTTAAATTTGCACTTGTTTCTGACCACGTTCTTCCAGTATCTGTCAGATAGTATAAATTTTTATAATCAATACTTTTATATGCTTCACCATTCAATTTGAACTGTTCGATATCTACATAATTCCAAATATCTCTATTATCATATTTTGACAACGGTCTTCCATGCATAGTTGCTGTTTTTATTTCGCAAAATTGTCTCAACTTACTCAAATTTTTTTCAAATAATTCAACGACTAAACTTATATCACCTTTTGCAATTGATAAATCTTCGTAATGATACCCTATTTCATGTCCCATCTTGGAAATAGAAATAATTGCTTTCTCATCTACCTTGTTGTTCAAAACTCTAAAATTAAAAGTGCCTTTGATTTTCAGACCTGATGCAATTTTGGCAATTTTTATAGACTGTCTGATATTTCTGTCAACATCATGTCTAAGTATCAAGCCGTTTTTGGGTTTTGATAAAATCCAATCATTAATTGTATATATGGGGAAATTTATTTTTATTAGATGCTCTAAGAAATGTTTATATTTATCAGTTGTAAAATCTAATTTCATTTTATTATTCTATTACTTTTTTAACAAAAGTTTACATAGCAGTCGCTAAGTTCTTCCTATTATTTTTTTTACTCTTTTTTTAATTAACCTAGGATCAAAGATATAGTAAAAGAAAAATATTACTTTGTTAGTAAAGAGTTTATTTTTAATTTGTAGTAATTTTGATTTATATTTTCCTATTCTTTCTACTTTAATATAGAAAGCATCTCCCCACGGCATATCTGCGCGTCTCCAAATTGTCCATACTCTAAGAAAGTTTTTACTTTTTAAGAATGCATCTAATTCACCTATTAAAACATTGTTTTCATACAAATAGTCTCTATTTACTTCTGTATATATAAACTGTACATCTTTTAATTTTTTTCCAAATCCTTTTAATACTTCTAATTCAAACCCTTGAACATCCATAATGAGAAAATCTGCATTATCTATATTTAAATCTTCAAATCTTTTTACACTAACTTTTATTTTTTCTTTAAATTCAATTTGAGGTTGAACGTTAATATGTAAATCTGGCTTTAACAAGGATGAGCTTTGACCATCGTTTTCATTTGAATAGAACATTTCATTTAGAGTATTTTCACTTCCTAAAGCATAAGGAAATATCTTTATATTTGAATTCATCCCAACCTTCGCTTTAAGAACTTTTATAGCACTTTCACTAGGCTCAAAAAGAAAAACATTGCCATTGATGTGTTCTTCAATTATTTCCAATTCTTGTCCGAAATGTGCGCCAACCTGAACGAGGTTTTTAATTTCTTTTTTATAGGTTTTTAATAAATTTTCTAACTTTTTATCGCTCATTTATCATTTAAAGTAATGAGGGCTATTCTAGCTGGATCTTCAAAAATACCAATAAAACTATTGTTGTCTACTTTTACAATATCCCTTATTCTATTTCCAGTGTTAAAAGAAGTAAGAGATACCATGTTTTTCTCAATTAAATTATAAGATCCAAGATACAACCTTCTATAATGCATAGACCCAAACAAGAAATTCAAATTATTATTTTCAACTTCTACAACTTCAATATCCGAAATTCCATGTTCAACAACTTTGTCAAAACCGAAGTAATATATAGGCTCACTAAAACCAAATTCTTTATGAGATTTATTTAAAGGGGCATCAATAACCTCATCAAAAACGAAGTTTATTCCAAAACTTGATTCGTAATGAACGCCGTAAGATGATAATGGCCAACCATAATTGTTAACAGTGTTCGTATCAATTAAATTTATTTCATCGCCCATCCTGGGCCCATGCTCTGTAGATATAAATAAATTTTCATCTACTTTGCTTATTCCTTGAGCATTTCTATGGCCAATACTTAATATTTCATAGCTTGAATCAGTTTTGCTTATTTTTAAAGTTTTTCCATACTGGCTATTTTGATCTTGTGGCAATTTACGCTGCCTAAAGTCACCTGTAGTAAAAATTATATGATTTTCATCAAAATTTTCAATTGCACCACCAGACTGAGCTGCTGTATACTTATCTGCGTTCCTAGATATACATTCATTCAAGCTAAAGAATTTTTTAAAATGTATATTATTAAAATCTAATTTTCCTTTAATTATGCTAAGAGTGGTGCACTCATCTTTTACTTCGTCTATATATGAAATATATAAGTAACCTTGATCATAGAATATATTTCTTACACTTTCCCAACCGCCCCAGCTAAATCTAGTGTCTACTTCGTAAATATATTTGTTAGTTACAATTTCTCTAAAGTTAGTATTTATTTTTTTAATATCTGAACTTGATTTGTTCATTAAACCATTGATACTTGTAAAAAATAAATCACCAGTAGCAGATACATAAAAAAGATTATCTTTGTATGCTTCTATATACCCAATTGGCTTTCCTTTTGTAACTGAAGATCTAATATTTTCACAGCATAATATAAATTCTTTAATAGAAATTTTGTTATTGAAGTTGAGCGTTCTAAATTCCATAAGGTTATTTCTACTATTATATAATTCATCTCTGTCTTGAAATATATTGACAACACTTGAGCTTATATCTAAAGCAAGCATATTAGATTTAAATGAAGCCTCTCTTGATTCAAAGAACTCTCCCTGAAAGTTTAATGAAATAATTATTCCTATAGTTAAAACTACAGATTTAATTACATTATTTAGTTTTAACTTTTTAATAATAAAAATTAGTAAAGGAAAAATAAATAAGAAATAAGCAAAATTTGTTCTGGGAAAGTCTGAAATTTTTAATAAAAAGAAAATTAACACAAAAGATAAAATATTAGATAAATAAAAATTACTAATCATAGTCCTGTATAAAATCATTGCAAGAATGGCAATAGCAATACTCAATCCTAGAAAACTGAATGATGAAAAAAATATATCTCTACTTAAAAATGAAAAGTAATAATCTAAATTATCTTCGAATGCGTAATAAAATCTTCTTGTATATTTAAAAAATATATCAAAAAACAAAAGACTGGTTAAAAAATAAGGTAAGTCAGATTTACTTACCGGTTTTATTATTGACTTAAGATTTTTTAAAATCATAAAGTAAATTATAGCTATCAGTAAATTAAGATTTTCTTCGATACAAAGTTTGTTGTATTTCTTGAAAGGACTTCAAATTCTAATCAGATAAAGGCAGACTGACCAAAGGATACACTAATTATCTAAAAAGGTTTTTAAAAAAGTACTTTATGATTGCATTTGTATTTTGAAGACTATTAAGATTGTTAAAAAATATCTCATTTGCGTTTATACATTCTTCATATGGAAAGGGAAAGACTAGATTGTCAATAATTTTTTTGTTTATATACCAATCTTCATAAACTTTCCCATTTTCTTTAACATTTTTCTTTATTAAAACATAATCGAAAGATTTTATATAACTTCTTGCACTTTCGGCAAAATTTTTATTTTGTGGGGATACATATATATCTGTTTCGTATGTAATTACATTAAACTCATATTTTTCAAATGGAATTTTTTTTAGAACTTTAAGATTGTTTTCGGCAGGTTCAATGTCTATTTGCAAATAATCTATATTACTTTGCGGTAAATACTTATCTAATTCAGAATAATCGAACTTCACTGCATCAGTATTTATTACCGAATTTTTTCTATATTTTTTATGTTCATTAGCTAATTTATTATTTTGTTCAATACCAAGTCCAGTCCATCCATACTTCTTCTCTAACAAATAAGTATTGCTTATGTAAGATACTTGTCCAGAGCCGATCTCCAAATAACTTCCTTCAGTCTTTCCATTTAATACAGTCAATACAAATAAATCTTGATAACTTTGTGAATAATTAAATTGAATTTTATCAATCCCTTCAAATTGATACTTGAAAAATTTTTTGTTATGTGGTCCGTATAGATATTTTTGATTTATATCAATGGTTTTAATATTTCCCTTAATAGTTTTTGGAATAATTTTTTTTATATATTTTTTAAACATCATTATTTATATTTGTGGCCAGAGGCAGAATCGAACTGCCGACC
>MDSV01049595.1_pt1 | contig 24504 bp, 28 predicted proteins | sample 810851 | NCBI WGS metagenome assembly MDSV01 (sample SAMN05326640, study PRJNA326480) | marine metagenome | isolation source: seawater | place: Atlantic Ocean: North East | collected 2012 | reverse complement strand
GCGATTCTCGGCGCGATCATGGAGCATTTCCTGTCCGGCGCGCCGGTGATGGCCGAGGGCGCTTCGCCCGCGATCGATCCCGACAGCGACGAGGAATTCTTCGATGAAGGCGACGAGACCATTGTCGCCACCATCAAGGAGTTGCTGGAAACCCGCGTTCGCCCGGCCGTTGCCCAGGATGGCGGCGACATCACCTTCCGTGGCTATCGCGAGGGCACGGTGTTTCTCAACATGAAGGGGGCCTGCTCGGGTTGCCCGTCATCGACCGCGACGCTGAAGCACGGCGTCCAGAACCTGCTGCACCACTTCGTTCCCGAAGTGCGGGAAGTCGAAGCCGTCTGAGGATTGCAATGCTGATCTTGGCGCTCGATACGGCCCAGGCGGATTGCTCGGCCGCGGTATACGATTGCGCCCCGGGCTCGATCGTCGGCCGGTGCGTCGAGACCATCGGCAAGGGCCATGCGGAGCGTATGATGGCCGTGATCGACGCGGCGCTCACTGAGGCCGGCAGGAAGCCTGCGGATATCGACCGCATCGCCGTCAATATCGGTCCTGGCTCGTTTACCGGCGTGCGCATCGGCGTGGCTGCCGCGCGGGCTCTGGCTCTGGCAGTCAAGGCCGAGTGCGTCGGCGTTTCCTCACTTTCGGCCATCGCTTTCCAGCATCGCGCCGCGCGGCCGGGCAGCGCCGTAATGGCGACGCTCGATGCCCGCCGCGGCGAGGCCTTTGCCCAGGCGTTCGACGCCGACGGTGAACCGCTGACACAGCCCGCAGCCCATGCTTATGATGAGTTGACCGACCTTGCCCAGAAATACGGAACGATCCCGGTCGGAACCGGCGCCATCGTCGCCGGTCTCGCGGAGCCGATGCCGGAAGATCGCGTGACGATCGAAACAGTCGCCCTTCTCGGCGCAAGCGTCGTCCCCGGCCCATCGGTCTCGCCGATCTATCTGCGCGCCCCCGACGCCAAGCCACAACTCGGCTTCGCCGTCGCCCGCGCGTGAGGAGGCGTTGATGGATTTCGCCCCCAATGCAGCCGCAAAGCCCCCCAATCTTCTCGCCCCGGAGGGGAGAGATGTCGCGAAAGCGACAGTGAGGGGGGAGCGCGTCCACACGGATGTCCTCACGAGACCGACGCGCTGCACCACCCTCACTGCCCCTTTCGGGGCATCTCTCCCGCCAGCGGGAGAGAATATCGGGAGCGAGTTCCGGCCTCCGCGTGTCGTCTCATTGCTGATGAGATCGGCGAGGACGCTTGATGCCCTTGATCGCTCCATCTCCAGTCGCGCGCATTTTGGTCACAAGGGAGGCGCCGCATGCTGCCGTCCTTCCTGAAGCGTCCCCCCGAATTCGATCTCTTCCCGCTCGAGGAAGAGCATCTCACCCTCGCCGCCGATCTGCATCGCAAGCGTTTCTCGCCGTCCTGGAGCGCGGGCGAATTCCGCAAGCTTCTGGCCCAAAGTCCGGTCTATGGCCATATCGCGCGGCCGAACCGTCGCGCGGCGGAGGCGGCCGGTTTCGTGCTGGCGCGCAGCGTCGGCGACGAATCGGAGATCCTCACGATCTGCGTCGATCGGCAGTTTTCCAGGAACGGCCTCGGCTGGCGGCTGATGGTGGCATCCATGCAGGAGGCGCGCGCGATGGGGGCTGAGGCCATGCTGCTCGAGGTCTCCGCGGAAAACGCCGCTGCGCTTTCGCTCTATCGCAAGCTCGGCTTTGTCGAGGTCGGCCGCAGAAAGGCCTACTACACCCACGACGACGGAACGCGGACCACCGCGCTTGTCATGCGGCGCGATCTCGGCTAACCCGAGACCGTGGAACGACGCTCGGTCGGCATTGCCGGCCTCAACCGCCGGTGCGCTCTCGATGAACGATCTGACGAAAACGCTTGAGGAAATCTGCGCCGAACGCGGCATGCGCATGACCGAGCAGCGCCGGGTCGTGGCGCGTGTGCTGCAGGAGGCGGAGGATCATCCCGATGTCGAGGAGCTGCACCGCCGCGCCGCGCTGATTGATTCGCGGATCTCGATTTCGACCGTCTACCGCACGCTGAAGCTGTTCGACGATGCCGGCATCATCGCCCGCCACGATTTCCGCGACGGGCGCTCGCGTTACGAGACGCTGCCAGAAGAGCATCACGACCACCTGATCGACCTCAAGAGCGGAACGGTGATCGAGTTCCAGTCGCCCGAGATCGAAGCCCTGCAGGAGCGGATCGCCCGCGAATATGGCCTGAAGCTCGTCGATCACCGGCTCGAGCTTTACGGCGTCCCGATCAAGGGCAGGGGTGAGTAGGCGGGGCGCATGATCTATCTGCGCTATGCCTATGTCGCCCTCGTCCTGTTCCTGACAACCATTATCCTGTCGCCATTGCAGATCGTGGCGCTGTGGCGCGGGTGGAAGATCGCGCGCAAGCTGCCGCGCTACTGGCACGTCGTCGCCTGTTTCGTGCTCGGCATTCGCATTCATGTCCATGGCGAGATCGAGCGGCAGCGCCCGCTGCTGTTGTCGGCGAACCACACCACCTGGCTTGATATCGTCGTGCTGGGCCGGGTTGCCGAGGTCTCCTTCATCGCCAAGTCGGAGGTCAAGACCTGGCCGATCTTCGGCCTGTTCGCGCGGTTGCAGAACTCGGTGTTCATCGAGCGCGCCGACAAGCGCGGCACGGGACGGCAGGTGGGATCGATCGCCGATCGGCTTGCCGGCGGCGAGATCATCATCCTGTTTCCCGAAGGCACGACCTCTGACGGCAACCGGATCTATCCGATCAAATATTCGCTGTTCGGCGCGGCATCCTCCGCCGTTCCGCTCTCGCCCACGGGCAAGGTTCATGTCCAGCCGGTCGCGGTCGCCTATACCGGCATCAGGGGGCTGCCGATGGGCCGCTTCCTGCGCCCGATCGTGGCCTGGCCCGGCGATGTCGAAATGCTGCCCTCGCTTGCCGGCGTCATCAAGGCGCGCGCGCTCGATGTTGATGTCTGTTTCGGCGAGCCCGTGGTGTTCGATGCCGAGACCCGGCGCAAGGAGGCGGCCGCCGAGGTGGAGGCCCGGATGCGCACGTTGCTTGCCGAGCGGCTGCGCGGACGCTGACCATTTTTTGATTTTCTCTTTTTTCATTTTCTCCGCGGCCAAAGCGCGTTAAAAGGCCGCCATGAGCGAACAGACAACTCTTCCGAGCCCCGGCATCTCGAACCAGCGCAAGGTCTTCATCAAGACCTATGGCTGTCAGATGAACGTCTATGACAGCGAGCGCATGGGCGAGGCGCTGGCCGCCGACGGCTATCAGCCGACCGAGGTGATCGAGGATGCCGATCTCATCCTGCTCAACACCTGCCACATTCGCGAAAAGGCCGCCGAGAAGGTCTATTCCGCGCTCGGGCGTTACCGCGACCTGAAGGCGGAACGCCTGAAGCAGGGGCGCGAGACGATGATCGGGGTCGCGGGCTGCGTCGCCCAGGCCGAGGGCGAGGAAATCCTCCGCCGCGCGCCGGATGTCGACGTGGTCATCGGCCCGCAGACCTATCACCGCCTGCCGGAGGCATTGCGAAAGGCCAAGACCGGCGAGCGCGTGGTCGATACCGAATATGCGGTCGAGGACAAGTTCGACTATCTGCCGAAGAAGGAACGCGGCGTTCGCCCGAAGAATGTCTCGGCGTTTCTGACCGTGCAGGAAGGCTGCGACAAGTTCTGCACCTTCTGCGTGGTGCCCTATACCCGCGGCTCCGAAATCTCGCGCTCCACCAGACAGATCGTCGATGAAGCGCGGCGGCTCGCCGAAAACGGCGTGCGCGAGATCACGCTGCTCGGCCAGAACGTCAATGCCTGGCATGGCGAGAGCGCCGACGGCGCGGACTGGGGCCTCGGCGACCTGCTGTTCCACCTTGCCGAAATCAAAGGCATCGAGCGGTTGCGCTACACCACCAGCCATCCGCGCGACATGGATGACCGGCTGATGCAGGCCCATCGCGACCTGCCGAAGCTGATGCCCTATCTGCACCTGCCGGTGCAGGCCGGTTCCGACCGTATCCTCAAGGCCATGAACCGCCGCCATACGGCGGAGGAATATCTGGCGCTGATCGAGCGCATCCGCGCCGCCCGCCCGGATATCGCGATGTCTGGCGATTTCATCGTCGGCTTTCCCGGCGAGACCGAGGAAGATTTCCAGGCGACGCTCGCGCTTATCGAAAAGGTGCGTTACGCCCAGGCCTTCTCGTTCAAATATTCGCCCCGTCCCGGCACGCCCGGCGCGGAGCTTGGCGATCAGGTGCCGGAGGCCGAGAAGGCCGATCGGCTGCAACGGCTTCAGGCGATGCTCACCCGCCATCAGCTCGAATTCGCGCAATCGCGGGTCGGCATGGAGATGGATATCCTGCTGGAAAAGCCGGGCCGCAATCCGGGCCAGCTCATTGGCCGTTCGCCCTGGCTGCAATCCGTCGTGATCGATGGGGGAGAGGCCGAAATCGGCGATCTGGTGCGGGTGCGCATCACCGATGCGGCCACCAACAGCCTCGCCGGCGTGCGGATCGCCTGATTGATGACAGTCCGATGAATTTGTCGAGGCGAAATACAAATCGCTTCACAAAGTTGAGAATCGCGATTAGCCTTCCTATATGAAGCTTGATTGGCGAACAGAGACTCACATTTCTGCCGTTTTCCTTCTGTCTTTGACTGAACGATCCCCTATGTATCGTATCGAAGAGGACGCTGCCGGCCTGAACCCGGACAGCGGAGCGCTTTGCGTTGAACCGAGGAGCAGAACCGCTTGACCGCTACTGAAATGGTTGTATCGCACGGAAAACCGGCCGGCCCGGATGCCAGCCACTTCGTGCTCACCTTCGAGAACAATCGCTATGCCAGCGAATTGTTCGGTCAGTTTGACGAGCATCTGAAATTGCTGGAAAAGGAGCTTGGCGTCGATGCCGTGGCGCGCGGCAACTCCGTGGCGCTGAGCGGTCCGACGCTCGCCACCCATCAGGCGCGTCGCGCGCTGGATTATCTCTACGCCCAGCTTCAAAAAGGCGCGCAGCTGGAGAAATCCGATGTCGAGGGCGCGATCCGCATGGCGCGGGCGGCCGACGACCAGTTGACCCTGCCGACGCTGGAGCGCAAGGCGCGGCTTTCGATGTCGCAAATCTCGACGCGCAAGAAGTCGATCGCCGCCCGCACCCCCGCCCAGGACGGATATATCCGGGCGATGGAGCGCAACGAACTGGTGTTCGGCGTCGGCCCCGCGGGCACCGGCAAGACCTATCTCGCCGTCGCCTATGCCGCCCAGCTTCTGGAACGCGGGGCGATCGAGAAGATCATCCTGTCGCGTCCTGCCGTCGAGGCCGGCGAACGGCTCGGCTTCCTGCCGGGCGACATGAAGGAGAAGGTCGATCCCTATCTCCGTCCGCTCTATGACGCGCTCTACGACATGATCCCGGGCGACCGGGTGGAGCGGGCGATGACGGCGGGCGTGATCGAGATCGCGCCGCTCGCCTTCATGCGCGGTCGTACGCTGACCAATGCGGCGGTGATCCTCGACGAGGCGCAGAACACGACCTCGATGCAGATGAAGATGTTCCTGACCCGGCTTGGCGAGAATTCGCGGATGATCGTCACCGGCGATCCGAGCCAGGTCGACCTGCCGCGCGGCATCAAGTCCGGCCTCGTGGAAGCGCTCGGTGTGCTTCAGGGCGTGGAAGGCGTGTCGACCACGCGCTTTACCGACAAGGATGTCGTGCGCCATCCGCTGGTGGCGCGCATCGTCGCGGCCTATGAGGGCAGGGGACGCACGCCCGAGACGAATGAAGGCGGCGCCGGCTGATATGGCCGCATTCGATTTTCAGGTGAGCCGGGAGGCCGAGGGCTGGCCCGACGAGACGCAACTGGAAGCGCTGGCCTCCGACGTGATCCGGGTTGCTGCGCTCTTTCTGGAAAAGGAGGAGGGGCAGCCGTTTCCAGCCCAGCCTGCCGAACTGTCGCTGGTGTTCACCGACGACGCGGCGATACGGGAAATCAATGCGGAATGGCGCGACAAGGACAAGCCCACCAATGTGCTGTCCTTTCCCGCCTTTCCGGTCACGCCCGGCGCGATGCCGGGGCCCATGCTCGGCGATATCGTGATTGCCCGGGAAACCGTGGCGCGCGAGGCCGGGGAGCTCGAAAAGAGCTTCGACGATCATCTTACCCATCTCCTGGTGCATGGATTTCTGCATCTTTTGGGGTATGATCATATCGAAAACGACGATGCGGAGGTTATGGAGCGTCTCGAGACTCGCATTTTGGCCACACTTGGCCTATCTGATCCCTATCAGGGCAGCGACCCTCTCTAACGCCTAAGGAACGATGAACCAGCAACAGATTGTACCGCTCGGTGACAGCGGTCAGGATTCCGACGACGGATCCGAGCTCGACGAGCCTAACAGTCCGGAGACGGGCAGAAATACTCAGAAATCGTCAGCCTCGCCCCTCAAGGGCCTTCTCCTGTACTTCAAGCGCAACGGGCACGGTTCCTCGCGCCTGCGCGAAGACCTTGAGGATGCGCTCTCCCCCAACAATTCCAGCGACAACGACTTCTCGCCTGAAGAGCGGGCGATGCTCAACAACATCCTGTCCTTCCGCGAGGTGCGGGTCGAGGATGTGATGGTGCCGCGCGCCGATATCGATGCGGTGGATCAGTCGATGACGATCGGCGAGCTGCTGCTGGTGTTTGAAAACTGCGGCCATTCGCGCATGCCGGTGTTCTGCGAAACGCTGGATGATCCGCGCGGCATGGTCCATATCCGCGATCTTCTGGCCTATCTTTCCAAGCAGGCGCGCGGTCGCCGGCGCGGTCGCCCGGCCAATGCCCGCGAGGCCGCCAAGAACGGATCGCTGAAGGCAAGCGAGGTCAAGCCGACGGAGCGCCAGACCAAGCCCGCCCAGAACACTTTCGATCTCGGCAAGGTCAATCTCGACAGAACCATCCTCGAAGCCGGGTTGATCCGGCCGGTGCTGTTCGTGCCGCCCTCCATGCTTGCCTCCGACCTGTTGCAGCGCATGCAGGCGGGCCGCACCCAGATGGCGCTGGTGATCGACGAATATGGCGGGACCGACGGGCTGGTATCGCATGAGGATATCGTCGAGATGGTGATCGGCGAGATCGACGACGAGCATGATTCCGAGGAAGCGATGTTCACCCGCGTTTCCGACGATGTTTATCTCGCCGATGCGCGCGTCGAGCTTGAGGATATCGCCGAGGCGATCGGTCCCGATTTCGAGATCGGCGAGCATGCCGAGGATGTCGATACGCTGGGCGGGCTGATCTTCTCGACCATCGGCCGCATTCCGGCGCGCGGCGAGGTGATCCAGCTTTCGGGCTTCGAGGTTCATATTCTCGATGCCGATCCGCGCCGCATCCGCCGCGTCAGGATTTTGCGCAAGCGCGGTCCGGCGCGCCGCCGTTCCGTCGCCCGCGCGGAGAGCCAGGATGAAAGCCGCGATGCCGCCCGGCATGAGGAACATGATGCTTCCTATGACGAGGACATCGACAGCGAAACGCATGACGAGCGATAGGCGGCGCTGACCCGCCGGAAGGGACTGCGCCTTTGCAACGGCTTTCGGCCTATCTGGCAAAACTGACGGGCTGGCCGCGGCGGTGGATGCAGTTTGCCGCCGGCGCGGTCGCAACCTTTGCGCTCGCGCCTTTCGGGCTGACGCCCGTGATGTTCATCGCCCTGCCGCTTATGGTCATGGTCATGGACGGGGCGCTTTCGGGCAAGACGCTGAAGCCGCGTCTCAGGGCCGGTTTCGGGGTCGGTTGGTGGTTCGGCTTTGGCTATTTCGTTTTCGGGCTGTGGTGGCTTGGCGTCGCGATCTGGAAGGATGGCGCATACTGGGCGCTGCCGCTCGCCGTTCTTGGCTTTCCGGCCGGACTTGCGCTGTTTTACGGACTGGCGGGGGCGCTGGCGGCCTCTTTCTGGCGGCCGGGGCCGATGCGCCTGATCGCTCTCGGCGCGGCGATGGTCGCGGCGGAGTGGCTGCGCGGGCATCTCGCCACCGGCTTTCCCTGGAACGCGATCGCCTATACCGCGATGCCGACGCCGCTGTTCATGCAGGCGATCCGGTTGACCGGGCTCTATGTGATGGGCGGCTTTGCCGTCTATGTCTTCGCAAGCCCCGCGCTTCTGGCTGAGCGATCCGGTCGGCGTATCGGAGTGGCGCTTGCCCTCGTTTTCGTGGCCGTCGATATCGGCTACGGCTGGCATCGGCTCGCAAACGTGCAGCCTGCCGACGGGCGCGAGGTAGGGCTTCGGCTGGTTCAGCCTGCTTTCGAAGAGGCCGACTGGCGCACGGAGGAAGGGCGCGACAGGGTGTTTGCCACGCTGCTGGAGCTTTCTTCCGATCCGGCCGGATATGCCGGAAAGAGCCCCGATATCATCATCTGGCCGGAAAGCGTTCTTCCCTTCACGATCGAAGCGCGGCCCGATGCCCGCACCGCGATCGGCGAGATGCTGAAGCCGGGGCAGACGCTTGTGTTTGGCGCGGCAAGCTTTGCGGGGCGCAAACCCGATGGCTGGCCCGAATTCTACAACGCGGTCTACGTGCTGGATGATGCCGGGAGAACCGTTTCCGTTTCCGGCAAGACCCATCTCGTGCCCTTTGGCGAGTATCTGCCGTTCGAGGATTTCTTCCGCGCGATCGGGCTCGATGCGCTGACGACCTTGCCGGGCAGCTATGTTCCTGTTGATAACCGCCAGATGCTGCTGCTCCCGGATGGCGCCGCGCTCTATCCGCTCATCTGCTATGAGGCGGTTTTTCCGCGACTGGTGGAGGGGCAGGCTGCGGGTGCGTCAGCTCTGGTGAACGTTACCTATGATGCCTGGTTCGGGCGGACGCCCGGGCCCTTCCAGCACTTTGCCCAGGCGAGATTAAGGGCGGTCGAGGCCGGCAAGCCGTTGATACGGGTCGGCGAAAACGGCGTCACGGCGATGGTTGATCCATATGGACGGATCATCGACCGGCTGCCATTTGACCGGCGTGGCGTACTCGATGGTAGGGTCAGCTTACGTTAGGAAATTAAAAGATGCGCGCGGTCCTGCGTGTCCTTAAATTGCCACACTATATGCTGAATTAGCAAATCTTTACTCATCTCATGGTTTTATATTTCGCGCAGAATTGACCGCTTTACTCCAAAATTGCATAGTGACCGCACTTGGCACTCAACTATGGCTTTTTGGTCGCTTAATCGATGGGTTGCATAGCTCTCCGGCACAGTGACGGGGCCTTTATGTCAGGTTAAAAAAACAGGACGAACAATGACAGAAAACAAGAAGAAGCCGAACCCCATTGACGTGCACGTCGGGAGTCGGATCAGGTTGCGCCGGACAATGTTAGGAATGAGCCAGGAGAAACTCGGCGAGAGCCTTGGCATCACCTTTCAACAGATTCAGAAATACGAAAAGGGCACCAATCGCGTTGGCGCCAGCCGATTGCAGAACATCTCGACCATTCTCAATGTGCCGGTCTCGTTCTTTTTCGAGGACGCACCCGGCGAACAGGGCATTGGCGCCGCGGGAATGGCGGAGGCTTCGAGCTCGAGCTATGTGGTCGATTTTCTCTCGTCTTCGGAAGGGCTTCAGCTGAACCGCGCCTTTGTGAAGATCAACGACGCCAAGGTTCGGCGCAGGCTTGTGGACTTGGTCAAGTCACTGGCGGCTGAAGCGGAATGAGGTAACAGGGTGATTTTGACGCATTGTGGGGGAGAGCGCTCTGCTCTCCTCGGGTCAAGGCATGCGTCAAAGTCCACCTGGGTTTCGGGGACATAAAGATATACTGATATCGTTGTGCGCTTGTCATAGCCACGCGAAGCGTTTATCAAAATCGGGCCAATTTCTATGTGGGGAATCCCGATGCGCGCCAACTATCTTTTCACTTCCGAATCCGTTTCAGAAGGCCATCCGGACAAGGTCTGCGACAGAATTTCCGACGAAATTGTCGACCTCGTCTATCGCGAGGCCGTGAAGACCGGCGTTGATCCCTGGTCGGTGCGCGTCGCCTGCGAAACGCTCGCCACCACGAACCGCGTCGTCATCGCCGGCGAGGTCCGTCTGCCGCCGAGCCTGATGAAACTGGACAAGAACGGCAACGAGATCGTCAATCCCTCGCGGTTCAAGTCTGCCGCGCGCCGCGCCATCCGCAATATCGGCTACGAGCAGGACGGCTTCCACTGGAAGACCGCGCGCATCGATGTGCTGCTGCATGCCCAGTCCGCCCATATCGCCCAGGGCGTCGACAGCGCCGCCGACCGGCAGGGCGACGAGGGCGCTGGCGACCAGGGCATCATGTTCGGCTTCGCCTGCCGCGAAACCCCGGAACTGATGCCGGCGCCGATCTATTACGCCCACCGTATTCTCCAGACCCTGTCGGAAGCCCGCAAGGGCGGCGAGGGCGACGTCGCGAAGCTCGGGCCCGACGCCAAGAGCCAGGTGACCGTGCATTACAAGGACGGCAAGCCCGCGGCCGTGACCTCGATCGTGCTGTCGACCCAGCATTTCGACGAAAGCTGGGATTCCCAGAAGGTCCGCAGCGTGGTCGAGCCCTATATCCGCGAAGCGCTCGGGGAACTGCCGATTGCCGATGATTGCGTGTGGTACATCAACCCCACCGGCAAGTTCGTCATCGGCGGGCCGGATGGTGACGCCGGCCTTACCGGCCGCAAGATCATCGTCGACACCTATGGCGGGGCAGCCCCCCATGGCGGGGGCGCGTTTTCGGGCAAGGACACCACGAAGGTCGACCGCTCGGCGGCCTATGCCGCACGTTATCTGGCGAAGAACGTGGTGGCTGCCAATCTTGCCGAGAAATGCACGATCCAGCTTGCCTATGCGATCGGCGTCGCCCAGCCGCTGGCCGTCTATGTCGATCTGCACGGAACCGGCAAGGTGACCGAGGAAGAGGTGGAGAAGGCGATCCGCGCCGTGATGGATCTGTCGCCCTCCGGCATTCGCCGCCATCTCGATCTCAACAAGCCGATCTACGCCAAGACCGCCGCCTACGGCCATTTCGGCCGCAAGGCCGGGCGCGACGGGTCGTTCTCCTGGGAACGGCTCGATCTGGTGAAGCCGCTGAAACTGGCTCTGAAAGGCTGATTGCGTAAGGTGACCGGCGACAATCAGAATGTAACAGGGCGGGCTTTTTTCGGCCGCCGCAAGGGCAAGCCGCTGCGCGACCGACAGGCGCGTAACCTGGCTGAGCTTTTGCCCACGCTCGCCATCGATCCCGGCACGCCGGCACCCGCCGACCTCCGCGAGGCTTTCGCGGCGCCGGTGGAGCGGGTGCGGCTCGAGATCGGCTTCGGCGGCGGCGAGCATCTGTTCCACCGCGTCGAGGAAAACCCGAAGACCGGCTTCATCGGCGTCGAGCCCTTCGTCAATTCCATGGCCAAGCTGCTGGGGCGGGTGGAGGAGCGCACGCCCGGCAATCTCAGGCTCTATGACGACGACGCCGTCGATATTCTGGATTGGCTGCCGGATGCTTCGATCGATCAGATCGACCTGCTCTATCCGGACCCGTGGCCGAAGAAAAAGCACTGGAAGCGCCGCTTCGTCTCGCAGCCGAATCTCGAGCGGTTCCACCGGGTGCTGAAGCCGGGCGCGACGTTCTGCTTCGCCTCCGATATCGACAGCTACATCAACTGGACGCTGCTGCATTGCCGGCGGCATGGCGGCTTCGCGTGGCAGGCGCGCGCGGCTGCCGACTGGCTGACACCCTACGACAACTGGCCGGGAACGCGTTATGAGGACAAGGCGAAGCGGGAAGGGCGCGGCAGCGCCTATCTGACGTTTATCCGACGTTGAGAGGCAGGTTACCGGTTCAGTGCAGCGTGACCGTCTTCAGGTCGTCTTCCATCGCCTTGAAGAACACGCTGGTCCGGTTTTCGGTCAGAAGCAGCAGCGCGCCGTCCGCGCTGAAAAGGGCCCAGAGCTTGTCGGCGGACTTGAGGTTGGCCGCATCCGGGAAATGGCGCAACGCTTCGGTCCGCTCGAACTCTCGAAAATAGCCGAGATGCCCCGTACCGAATTCCGCGAGACTTTCGAGGGATTGTTCCGCACCCGGGATTTTCATGAAGCGATTTCCTGCAAAAGACCTGAGACATTCAGGCAAACCGTCCGGAAAGGTCGGGAGCCCTTTGTTTTTACGAGCCTATTGTGAAACGGAAATCTTAATTTTTCGTACCTCCTGAGGATGTTGCGCGAGGTCGATCGACAATAATCCGCGCTCCAGGCTTGCGCGGATCACCTCCATGCCGTCGGCAAGCGCGAACTGGCGGCGGAACTGGCGGCCGGCGATGCCGCGAAACAGATATTCGCCCTCATCGCGCTCCTCCGCCTTGCCGCTGACGATGAGCACCGAACCCTCGATCACGACGTCGAGCTCGCTCGCGGCGAAACCGGCAACGGCGAGCGTGAGGCGCAGAAAACCAGGCTCCTTCCCGCCGGGAAACCAGGCGACGTCGAAGGGCGGGTATCCGGATGCGCCTTTTACCGCGTTCGAGCTATCCTGCCTTTCGGCGAACCTTGGGTCGAATCTGAGGTCAATTCTGGGCATGGTCGTTTCCGTCTTTTGCCTTGCAGTTTGCCAAGCGCGGTTCGCCTTGACAATCCGCGAATGAGTGTCCATTCACAGCGCCTGCCTGTTCAATTCGGATTTATATAATGAGCCCACGGAAAATCATAATCGATACCGATCCCGGCCAGGACGACGCGGCTGCCATCATGCTGGCGCTTGGAAGCCCCGAGGAGATCGAGGTGCTCGGCATCACGGCCGTGGCCGGCAATGTGCCGCTTGCCAGAACCGAGCGCAATGCCCGCATCGTCTGCGAGCTTTCCGGGCGTCCGGATATCAGGGTCTTCGCCGGCTGCGACAAGCCTATGCGCCGTCCGCTGGTCACGGCGGAACATGTGCACGGCTCGACCGGTCTCGATGGCACGGAGCTTGCCGAGCCGACCATGCCGCTCCAAGAGCAGCATGCCGTCGATTTCATCATCGAGACGCTGCGCACCGAACCTGAAAAGACGGTCACGCTTTGCACGCTCGGCGCGCTTACCAATGTCGCGACGGCGTTTGAAAAGGCGCCGGATATCGTGGACCGTGTCCAGGAAATCGTGATGATGGGCGGCGGCTATTTCGAGGGCGGCAACATCACCCCGTCCGCCGAATTCAACATCTATGTCGATCCGGAAGCCGCCGATATCGTGTTCCGCTCGGGCATTCCGATCGTGATGATGCCGCTTGACGTGACCCATCAACTGCTCTGCCTCAAGGAGCGGGTCGATCGCATTGATGCGATCGGGCGTCCGGCGGCGAAGGCGATGGCCGCGATGCTGCGTTTCTACGAGCGCTTCGATGTCGAGAAATACGGCTCCGATGGCGGGCCGCTGCACGACCCGGCGGTGACCGCCTATCTCATCCGTCCGGAGCTGTTTTCCGGGCGGCACTGCAATGTCGAGATCGAGACGCAGTCGCCGCTGACCTTGGGCGCGACCGTCATCGACTGGTGGCGCGTCACCGACCGCAAGCCCAATGCGCTCGTCATCGGCAAGGCCGATGCCGATGGCTTCTTCGCGCTTCTGACGGAGCGGCTGGCGCGGCTTTGAGGTGCTGAATGTGAAGGGTCAGCCGGCGAGCTTTGCCGGCTTCGGCCCGCCATAGGCCCAGTCGAGCAATTCGACGGTGTGCAGGATCGGCGTCTTGGTGCCGCTGGCGATCTGGGTGATGCAGCCGATATTGCCGGTTGCGATGATATCCGGCTTCAGCGCTTCGATATTCTTGACCTTGCGGGCCTTCAGCTTTGCCGAGATCTCCGGCTGCATGATGTTGTAGGTGCCGGCCGAACCGCAGCACAGATGCCCTTCAGCGGGTTCCCTGACGGCAAAGCCCGCTGCCTCCAGCAGCAGCTTCGGCGCGGCCTTGATCTGCTGGCCGTGCTGCATGGAACAGGCCGAGTGATAGGCCACCGTGACGCCCTTTCGCGGCTGTTCGCCAAGGCGAAGCGTCGAAAGATATTCGGTGATGTCTTTCGCCAGCGCGGAGACGCGGGTGGCCTTTTCGGCATAGGCCGGGTCCTGCGCCAGCATATGGCCGTAATCCTTGATCGTGGTGCCGCAGCCCGACGCGGTGATGATCACGGCATCCAGCCCGCCGGCCTCGATTTCCCGCGTCCAGACATCGACATTGCGCCGGGCCTCGGCAAGCGCCTGCTCCTCGCGGCCCATGTGGTGAACCAGCGCGCCGCAACAGCCTTCGCCCTTCGGCACCACCACCTCGATGCCGAGCCGTGTCAGGAGCCGGACGGTCGCCTCGTTGATGCAGGGATCGAGCACGGACTGGGCACAGCCCGTCAGCAGTGCCACGCGACCGCGCTTTTCGCTCTCGGGCGCGTGCGACGCGGGTTTGGAAATCGCCGAGGGAGCGGGCAGCCGCTTCGGCGCAAGCTTCAGCATCGCCTCGAACGGCTTCAGCGCCTCGCGCCCGGAGAAAAGCCCGGCGAACGGACGGCCGAGACGCGCGAGCCGGAGCGCGGCCCGAAACCGTGCCGGATAGGGCAGCACGGCGGCCAGCACCGAGCGGGTAAACCGGTTGAGCGGCGGGCGCTTGTAGGTCTTTTCGATATGCACCCGGGCATGATCGACCAGATGCATGTAATCGACGCCCGAGGGACAAGTGGTCACACAGGAAAGGCAGGAGAGACAGCGGTCGATATGGGTGACGGTTTCCTTGTCCGCCGGCCGATCGTTTTCCAGCATGTCCTTGATCAGGTAGATCCGCCCGCGCGGACTGTCGAGCTCGTTGCCGAGCGTGACATAGGTCGGACAGGTGGCGGTGCAGAAGCCGCAATGCACGCATTTGCGCAGGATCGATTCGGCTTCCGCGACCTTCGGATCGGCAAGCTGGGCGGATGAGAAACTGGTTTGCATCGATCAGATCAGCCAGCTTTGCGGGTTCGCAATCGGCTCGTTGCGGTTCACCTTCTGCAGGCCGACGATCACGCGCACGATCACCCAGACGCCGGTGGCCACAAAGCCGAGCACGCCGATGAGCACGAAGGTCAGCACAAACGAAATCGCCGAAAACAGCAGCGCGATCCAGAAGGTGCGGATCGCCCAGGTGTAATGCGTCTTGAGCCAGTCTTCCGCCTTGTCGCGGTTCATATAGGCCGCAATCAGACCGATCACGCCGGCAACGAAAATCACGCAGCCGACCAGGTAGAGAATATAGATGAGAATGACGTTGTTCTTGCTCGGGTCCATCCAGCCGTCGCCGAAACGCTTGGGCGCGTCATAGTGCGGGTCGCTCATGCTGCCATCTCCTGTGTTGCCATCTTGCCGGGATTGAAAATGCCCCTGGGGTCGAGTTTCGCGCGGATGCGGGCTTCGAGCGCCGCGACCGCCGCCGGCTGCGGTTCGAAGGCGGGCGTCAGCTTGCGTGCGGCCGGGTCGGCGCGCATCAGCGTGGCATGCCCGCCGCCGTGCTTCTTCAGCAGCGCTCTCAGGATATCGGCCTCGGGCGCGCCATCCATCCGCATCCACACAAGCCCGCCCTGCCAGTCGTAGAACGCGTCCACCGCCGCCTCCAGCCGCATCGCGCCGACCAGCGCCGCCGCCTCGGACGGCGTGACGCTGACGCGCCAGAGCGGGCGGAGCGAGCGATCCTGATAGGGCGCGACATCGCGGATTTCGCGCCACAGCTTGCGCGTGTCTTCATCGCCGAGCCGGGTCAAGGGGCCGAAAGGCTCGGCATAGGCGGCAAGCTTGTCGAGGCGGGCCGAAACCGATTCCGGCAGGCCTTCCAGTCGCAGGCAGGTGGCGCTGTCGCCCGTGATCCCGTCGTTCAGGAAAGCGCCGCGCACGCTATAGGGCAGGTGGCTCGCGCCCGAGACTTCGAGCGGCAGCGCCATCGCAGCAGCCATCAGCTTCACGGCATCTTCTTCGGTGAGGTGCGAGACAATCAGCGTGGCAGCGGATTTGGGCGCGGGGAGAACCTTGAAGGTCACTTCGGTCAGGAAGCCGAGCGTGCCGTGCGAGCCGGCGATCAGCCGCGAAAGATCGAGCCCGGTGACGTTTTTCATCACCCGCCCGCCCGCGCGGATCGCCTCGCCGCGACCATTGACGAAGCGGGCACCGAGAAGGTGGTCGCGGGCAGCCCCCGCAAGCGCGAACCGGCGCGGGCCCGAGACATTGGCCGAGAACACGCCGCCGATCGTGGGCGTGCCCTTGGAGCCCATCATGCCGCGATGATCCATCGGCTCGAAGGCCAGGAACTGGCCATTTTCGGCAAGCGCCGCCTCGATTTCTGCGACCGGCGTGCCGGCCTTCGCGGTCATCACCATTTCGGAGGGTTCATAGGCCACGATGCCGGAGAGCGCGCACGAACTCAGCGTCACCTCCGCTTCGACCGGGTTGCCGAAGCCGGAGCGGGTATCGCCGCCGCAAAGGCGCAGAGGCGCGCCGCTGTCATGATGGCGGGCGATGATGGCGGCCGCCTCGGCCTCGGTTTCAGGTGTCAGCAACTCAGTCATCGCGTCCCTCCAGCGGAAATACCTTGGAGGGGTTGAGCGACCAGTCGGGATCAAAGGCGGCGCGCACCGCCATCTGCTGGCGAAGGTCGGCCTCGCCAAATTGGTGGCGCATCAGGTCGCGCTTTTCGATGCCGACGCCGTGCTCGCCGGTCAGGCAACCGCCGGCCTCCACGCAGAGCTTCAGGATTTCGGCCCCGGCCTCCTCGGCGCGCGCGGCGTCCTCCGGATCGTTGATGTTGTAGAGGATCAGCGGGTGCATATTGCCGTCGCCGGCGTGAAACACATTCGCGACGCGCAGGCCGTAGCGGTCGGTGATCTCGCTGGTCTTCTGCAGCACGTAGGAAAGCTGGCTGAGCGGCACGGTGCCGTCCATGCAGATATAGTCGGCGATCCGCCCGGTCGCGCCGAAGGCGGATTTGCGGCCCTTCCAGATCAGCGCGGCCTCGGTGGCCGACTGGCTGCGGCGCACGGCCATCACGCCATGGGTCTCGGCGATTGTCACGATCCGGCCGAGCATCGCCTCCATCTCTTCCTCGGAACCCTCGACCTCGATGATCAGAAGGGCGGCGGCATCCAGTGGATAGCCGGCATGGGCAAAGGCCTCGCAGATTTCGATCGCCGGCTTGTCCATGAATTCGATCGCGACCGGAATGATGCCGGCGGCGATGATGTCGGTCACGCAGGCGCCGGCGCTTTCGGAGGAGGGGAAGCCGAACAGGACCGGCCGCGCCCCCTCGGGCTTGGCCAGCAGCCGCACGGTCGCCTCGGTGATGATGCCGAGCTGGCCCTCCGAGCCGCACACCAGCGCCAAGAGATCGAGGCTGCCCGAATCCAGCATCTTGCCGCCGAGGTCGATGACCGTGCCGTCGACCAGCACCAGTTTGACGCCGAGCAGGTTGTTGGTGGTGACGCCGTATTTCAGACAATGCGCGCCGCCGGAATTCATGCCGATATTGCCGCCGATCGTACAGGCAAGCTGGGAACTCGGGTCCGGCGCGTAGAAAAAGCCCTCCGGCGCGACGGCTTCCGAGATCGCGATATTGGTGACGCCGGCCTGCACCACCGCTGCCCGGTTCGGCAGGTCGATGTCGAGAATCCGGTTCATCCGCGACAGGCCGAGAATGATCGCATCCTCCTGGCCGATCGCGCCGCCGGCAAGCGAGGTTCCGGCCCCGCGCGGCACCACGGGAATGCCGTTCTCATGGCAGTAGCCGAGCACCCTGGCGACATCCTCGGTGGTCTCCGGCAGGCAGACCGCCAGCGGTACCCGATGATAGGCGAGAAACGCATCGGTCTCGAACGGCACCAGTTCGCGCGCCTCGTGCACCAGCGCGTCTTCAGGCAGCAGCGCCTGCAGTTCGTCAATGATGGTTTCGCGCCGCGCCAGAATGCCGGCATCGGGTTCGCGAAACGCGATTGTGCCTGTCAAAGCGGACCTCCAGATCGCGCCCGGGCTTGCTTCCGGACGCCACGCAAAACGGGATAGTCGCAGCATCAAGGCTGCAACTCATTCTCTAACATTGGCCTCACTGCGAGACAAATGCTAATACTTGTTCCACAACGGCAACAATCGCGGTGATTATGAAAAATCTGCAGGATCTGGAAGTGTTCGCGGAGGTCGCCGCGACCGGCAGCATGAGTGACGCGGGCAGGACGCTGAGGCTTTCGCCGGCCGTTGTGTCAAAAAGCATTCGCCGCCTCGAGGAGCAACTCGGGGTGCGCCTTCTGCAGCGCACGACGCGGATGATCACCCTGACGGAGACCGGACGCGGGTTCTACGAGCGCCTGCTGCCGGTGCTCGCCGGGATCGAGGAGGCCGAGGCCTTTGTCGAAGGCCATGCGTCGACGGTTCGCGGCAGGCTCAGAATTTCGGCGCCGACCTCGTTCGGGCGGATGCACATCGCGCCGCACCTGGCCACCTTCATGAACACTCATGAAGGATTGGAAATCGAGCTCATCCTCAGCGATGCCTTCGTCGATATCGTCGCGGATGGTTTTGACCTTGCGGTGAGGATCGGCGAGCTTTCGGATTCCACGCTGGTTGCCCGCAAGCTCGCACCGGTCCGCCGCATGCTCTGCGCCTCGCGCCAGTATGTCGAGCGCTTCGGTACGCCTTCAAGCCTGGAAGCGCTGGAGCAGCACGTCTGCCTGCCGGCGCATAACGGCGAATACTGGCGGCTGGAAGGTCCGGAGGGGCCGGTGTCGTTCCGCCCGGTCGGCCGGCTGGTGACCAATTCCAGCGAGGTTATCCGCGAGGCGGTGCTCGCCGGCATGGGCATCGCGCTGAGGTCGACCTGGGATATCGGGCCGGAACTGGCGGCGGGCGAACTCGTCCATGTGCTGCCGGAGTATAAAAGCCCGGACAATGTCGGGCTTTTCGCGGTTTACGCCTCTAGAAATTTTCTGCCGGCCAAGGTGCGGCTGTTCATCGACTTCATGGCCGGGCTCTACGGCCCGTCCCCCTATTGGGACAAGGCCGTGCTGTGACAATCGGTCAGGCGATGATCAGGACGCCGGTGATCAGCGAGATCAGAATGACCACGAGTACGATGAAGATCAGAATGCGGGCAATGCCTGCGGAAAGGCCCGCAACGCCGCGAAAACCCAGCAGGCTGGCAACAGCCGCGATGATCAACAGTATCAGAATCCATTCGAGCATGACGTGTCCTCTCAATATTGGCCGATCCGGCATTTCGACATGTCAACGGCGGCGGCGGCGCTAAAGTTCCGGAGAGGGCTATCGGACTTGACAGATGTCATGCGGAGGACGATTCTATTGGTTGCGCGCGTGTGCAATCAAAATTCACAAAAGCTTCACGCATCCGTAAGAAACGGTCTGCAATCGTGTGTTAAGACATACGATCCCGATCGTATTGGTCCTGATTCGCCGGAAGGAACGTCATGCCATCAAGTGAAAACTTGGCAGATGAAATCGATGAAGCCCGCCAGCAATATGCTGCGCTGTGCTACCGGCTGGCCAAAACCAAGAAAAAGAAGACCATCGAGGTTCTGCTGATCACCAGCCGCGACACCGGCCGCTGGGTGACGCCGAAGGGCTGGCCGATGGCCAACAAGGCGCCGCACGAGGTGGCCGAGCAGGAGGCTTTCGAGGAAGCCGGCATCAAGGGCAAGGTTTCCGACACGCCGGTCGGCAATTTCCGCTATCTCAAGCGTCTCGATGACGGCACATCCGTCACCTGCGTGGTCGAGATTTTTCCGCTGCGGGTGCGCAAGGCGAAGGCCCGGTTTCCGGAGCGCGATGAACGCGTGCGCAAATGGGCAAGCCCCGAAGAGGCCGCCGAAATGGTGGACGAGAGCGAGTTGAAATCGCTGCTGATCGATTTCGCCGGTCGCCTGGGCGGCTAGTTGCGTTCCTTCCCCTGCCTGTGCAAGAAACGCGCTAGCCGATTATCAACGCCTCGCCGCAAGCGAGGCGTCATCCCCATGCGAGCCTGCCATGCGTGCAAATTACCGCCTGCAACGGCTGTTTGTCGAAGCCGATCTCGGCCTCGGAGTGGAGATCGAAGCAGACAAGAATCAGTTTCACTACCTGGCCCACGTCCTGCGCGCTACGGAGGGGACCGAACTCTTGGCCTTCAATGGCAGGGATGGCGAATGGCTGATGCGGCTTACCTTTCCGACGCGCAAGAAAATCACGCTTACGGCCGTTGAACAGACCCGCCCCCAGCCGGCTGCCGCCGACCTCCATTACCTGTTCGCGCCGCTCAAGACCGGGCGGATGGACTATATGGTGCAGAAGGCGGTCGAGATGGGCGCCGGCATCATCCAGCCGGTGATGACCCGCCATGTCCAGGGCAAGCCCGCCAAGCCCGAGCGTCTTGCCGCCAACATCATCGAGGCGGCGGAGCAATGCGGCGTGCTGAGCGTGCCGGAACTGCGTGAACCCGCCAAGCTTGAAGACCTTCTCGAAAACTGGGAGCCCGGTCGGCACCTGATCTTCTGCGATGAGGGGGCGGAAACCCAGAACCCGCTTGCAGCGCTTGAGACGGTGGAGGCCGCGCGGCTGGCGCTGATCGTTGGCCCGGAAGGCGGGTTTTCGGACGAGGAGCGTTCACTTTTGCGTGGCCTGTCCTTCGTCACGGCCATTCCGCTCGGGCCGCGGATCCTGCGCGCGGATACCGCGGCGGTAGCCGCCCTTGCCGTCATTCAGGCGACGATCGGCGACTGGCGCTGACGCCGGTCCGATCGCGGACCTGATGCGGTTTTCGCGCGTTTCATCATCAATCAAAGAAATTGACTTGATTGCCCCGGCGATCCGGTTCAAGAGCGGATTGCGCGGGCTCAGGCCCTGACGACGAGGGCGGTTGCTCCATTTACTGAAATGCGAAACCGCTCTATCTGTTTGTGTTGAGAACGAGGAAGCTTGCATGGCCCGTGACACATCCGACGGGACGCCGATTACCGGCAAGGCGGAACTGGTCGCCTATCTGGAAGCCGGGCGCAAGCCTGAGTCCGAATTCCGGATCGGCACGGAGCACGAGAAGTTTCCGTTCTTCAAGGGCGACAATACCCCCGTTCCCTATGAGGGCGAGCGCTCCATCTCGGCGATCCTGAAGGGCATGAAGGACAAGCTCGGCTGGGACGCCATCATGGATGGCGACAATATCATCGGCCTAGCCGAGCCCCATGGCATGGGCGCGATCTCGCTGGAGCCGGGCGGGCAGTTCGAGCTTTCCGGCGCGGCCCTCAAGACCCTTCACGAGACCTGTCGCGAATCGAACCGGCATCTGGCCGTGCTGCGCGGCGTCGCCGAGCCGATGGGCATCGGCTTTCTCGGCATTGGCGGCAGCCCGAAATGGACGCTCGCGGAAACGCCGCGCATGCCCAAATCGCGCTACGAGATCATGACCCGCTACATGCCCAAGGTCGGCAGCCAGGGTCTCGACATGATGTATCGCACCTGCACCATCCAGGTGAATGTCGATTTCTCCTCCGAGGCCGACATGCGCCGCAAGATGGCGCTGTCGCAGAAGCTGCAGCCGCTTGCAACCGCGCTGTTCGCCTCGTCGCCGTTCACCGAGGGCAAGCCGAACGGCCTGCTGTCATGGCGCGGCGATATCTGGCGCGACACCGACAATAACCGCGCCGGCCTGCTCGATTTCGCGTTCCGCGACGACTTCACCTTCGAGCGCTATGTCGACTGGGCGCTTGACGTGCCGATGTATTTCATCATCCGCGACGGTCGTTACCGCGATTGCACGAGTATCACCTTCCGCCAGTTCATGAATGGCGCGTTGAAGGACGAAATCGATGAATGGCAGCCGACCATGGGCGACTGGACCAACCATATCTCGACGCTGTTTCCGGATGTGCGGCTGAAGCGCTTTCTGGAAATGCGCGGCGCTGACGGCGGCACATGGCGGCGCATCTGCGCGCTGCCATCCTTCTGGGTCGGCCTGCTCTATGATCACGGTGCGATGGATGCCGCCGACCAACTGACGGCCGACTGGCAGGTGGCGGACATCCACCGCCTGCGCGACGAGGTGCCGCGCCTGGCGCTGAAGGCCGAAATCGGCGGTCGTCCGCTGGTGGATATCGCCCGCGAGGTTGTCGGTATCGCCCGCGCCGGCCTGAAATCGCGCGGCAACCTCAACGGCGACGGTCAGGACGAAAGCGTGTTCCTCAATCCGCTCGATGAAATCATCGCCAAGAAGACCACCTTCGCCGAAGACCTGCTGGCACTCTATCACGGTCGCTGGAAGGGCTCCGTCGATCCGCTGTTCGAAGAATTCCAGTACTGAATTTTCAGGCATGGACGGCTTTCGCGCGCGCCGGTATTCTACGGCTGCGATGTGGAGGTTCGAATGGGCGTTACCGGCATTGGCGGTTTTTTCTTTCGCGCGCATGACCCGGAGATGCTCGGCGCGTGGTACGCTGAACATCTGGGCGTTGGCTCCGGGACCGGCGGCCCCTGGCAAACCGCTGCCGGCCCCCTGGTCTTTGCGCCGTTTCCGGCGACCAGCGACTACTTTCCCGAAGACCGGGATTTCATGCTCAACTTCCGGGTGGATGATCTCGACGCCCTTTCGGCGCGCCTGACCGCCGCCGGCATCGACGTCGTCACAAATCCCGACTGGGACATGCCGGGCGTCGGCCGCTTTGCCAGGATCCATGATCCCGAAGGCAATCCAATCGAACTCTGGCAACCCGATTGAAGCCCAAACCGCACAAAAAAGCCCGGAAACACAAGTGCTTCCGGGCAAAATGCAGAGTGAAGGCTGAACCACCCTGCGGGGAAAATGACGCCTTCTCGGACCGTGGTTGGGACGTACGGCCTTCAAATGACGCCAATCCGGTGTGCCGCCACCAGGGGCGGCAAGGCTCCGCCGCCAAGGCAGCGGAGCGTGATCTTGTGGCCTTGGAAGGTGGCCGGAATGCGTTCACACATACATGCGCGCGGCGCGGTTGGCGGCTGCCTTGCGCAGCTCGGCCATCGGGTCCTCGGAGAGCGGGGCCATATGGGCGCGATGGATTTCGTGGCGCGATAGCCCGATATCTTTCAGTAGCGCATCATCCATCTCGGCCATGCGCTGCAGGGCCAGTCGGTTTTTCGTAAAGCGCCGCGCAGCACGCATGAACGCGCTGATGCCAGTCCAGAGTGAATGTCCGATGCTCATCCGGCTCGCGGATGTCCTTTCAATCAACGACATTGTCGCCTCCTTGGTGTGCGCCGAACCTTTTCGGCTTTGCACGGCTTGCGGGCGGAAACCTCATGGCTTCCTTTCAAAGCGAACAAACTGTATTATCGCCCGGACAGCCACCCGTTTCTTGCCGGTGGTGCTGAGCGGCTGCTCGCTTCTTCGTTTTCCAAGGTGACGATTTCTTATTGATCAGTCCAACGAATGTTTCTAATATCACTCATCATAGAACTTGATGGGTGTGAATATGGTAGCGCCACTGGATATCGATCAACTCCAGACCTTCGTCGCGATCGTCGATTACGGATCATTCACGCGGGCGGCCGAACACGTCTTCAAGACGCAATCGGCCGTCTCGATGCAGATGCGCCGACTGGAGGAGCGGATCGGCAAGCAGCTCTTCACCAAGGATGGGCGCGGGGTGAGGCTGACGGACGAGGGCGACAAGCTTCTGAACTACGCCCGCCGGATCATCCGTCTCAACAACGAAGCGATCACCGCCTTTGACGAGAACCGGCTTCAGGGCTCGCTCAGGATCGGCACGCCGGACGATTACGCCGATCGCTATATGCCGGATATCATCAACCGGTTCGCCAGAAGCCATCCCAATGTCGAACTCTATATCGTTTGCGAGGACTCCGTCGATCTGGCCGAGCGGCTGAAGCAGGGAGAGCTGGATCTGGCGCTGGTCACCCATAATGCGCGCACCCGCCAGTCGGAAGTGGTTCGCACCGAGGCGCTGTGCTGGGTTGCCTCCGCCAACCACCCCTTGCCGGTGGACCGGCCGGTGCCGCTCGCCGTCGGGCGCCGCGATTGCTGCTGGCGCGATCTGGCGGTGAAGGCGCTGGATGGGGTGGGGCGCGAGTATCGCATCCTGTTCACAAGCTGGTCGGCGACCGTGCTTGCCTCGGCGGTTCTGGCCGGCATGGCGGTCTCGGTCCTGCCCGAATCGGCGGTCCGGAACGGCATGCGGGTGTTGACGCCGGCGGATGGCTTTCCCACGCTGGAGCCGGTCCAGATCGGCCTGATGAAGCGGCCGGGCGCGCCGGCGTCGCTCACAACGGCGCTCTCCAACCACATCATCGCCTCGCTCGACAATATCAGCCAGGCGGAAATGATGCCCGAAATGGAGCCGGAAAGAGCCCACCAGCGCCTGGCGCGTTCCAAGCCCGGCCAGATGCTCGCGAGCTGGTGAAGGGCCTTATACGATCCGCTTGAGGTTCTGCTGCACTTTCAAAAGGGCCGGCAGGTAGGTTTCGATCAGGCTTTCTGCGGGCGCCCGGGTAACGGCCATGCCGGTAT
>MDSV01106441.1_pt1 | contig 24508 bp, 19 predicted proteins | sample 810851 | NCBI WGS metagenome assembly MDSV01 (sample SAMN05326640, study PRJNA326480) | marine metagenome | isolation source: seawater | place: Atlantic Ocean: North East | collected 2012 | reverse complement strand
CCTGTAGAAACAGCACAAGCTACTTCTAATTCTGTAACTACTGTACAAGAAGTTCTTGGTGACATGATGGGAGATGCTCCAGCTTGTAACGAATGTGGACATATAACTATCAGAAATGGCTCTTGTTACAAATGTTTGAATTGTGGAAATTCTTTAGGTTGTAGCTAAAAAACAACAGTTAAATTAAATATCTAAATATAATGAAAAACCTAGGGCGCTTAGCTCAGTCTGGCAGAGCGCTTCCCTTACAAGGAAGAAGTCACAGGTTCAAATCCTGTAGCGCCCACAGGTGAGTTGCAGAAAATGCGTTACAGATGAAATGTGGATTAAATTCCTTCCTATAGAAATTTTAAAAAAAATGTCCTTACTGCAACATGTTTGGGCTTCCTGTAACTAAAGTATTAAAAATAGGTGGAACGATAGCTATTTTTATTTATATTATTTCTTTTTTCATATCACTATTCTGATTCTTTTCCTTGGCAAAAAAGTCACAAGCTCAAATCCTTCAGTGTCCACATGGGTTTTTAGGAATATATAATATAAGAAATTAAAGAGACACATATATGTAGTGGGATATATAAACTAACTCCTTTACAATTAAATTGTGCAGAACTCAATTTTTAATAAAGTAGAAAATAACTTTTTTAAAATAGTTTTATTTTTAGTATCAGTGATTTTGATCATAAATATATTTGGATACTTTCATGAACTTGGATATGACGGTGAACATCATAAATGGTATATAGAAGTACTTCCTTTAGATCTTCCTACTGACAAAGATACAAAAGAATATTTTTCTCCCCCTTTGCCATACCTTTTTCCTTCTGTTATTGATTCAGTTTGTGATAAATTGAACGAAGTATATTTAATGGATTTTAATTGTACGTTTATATATGGAAAATTAACTCAAATATTGCAGGCTTTAATGTTCATTGGAATAATTTTTTTAATTAGAAATATTTCAGATACTATTGAGCCAAAGAACACAAAATATTTAAATAGTGTACTTTTACTTTTTATAATGCTCCCTGTTAGTTATAAATCATTCGTTATGATACGTGGTGAGCCATATATATCCTTCTTTATGTTTTTATTAATAGCAATTGTTACAAAGGTTGCTTATAAACAAATAGAAATAACTAATAAACTTACAATTTTTACTGGAATTATATTAGGTCTTATTGGGCTAAGTAGACAATGGGGGCTTTTATTTTTCCCTGCATTATTTGTTCTTTTGGCAGCAGTAATTAAAAAAAATGATAAAAATTTTAACGTTAAATTTGTAAAATATTCTTTCTTGTCTTTTTTAATAAGTCTTTTTGTCTTTGGCTGGTTCTATTTTATGTTGTTTTTAGATTATGGATCACTAACTGCTTTCAATAGAGCCCCCGTAAGTTTTAGTTTCAATAATCAGCCTTCGAGTTTTTATTTTGGATTGGGTATGGGTGATGTCTTTTCAAAGCCAATTAGGGGTTTCTCCATGACAAATATGTTAATTCCTGTTCTATATTCGGATGTTTGGGGTGACTATTGGGGCTACTTTACAGTAACGATGGGTCGAGGCGGCTTAGATACAAATTATGAAATTGTTAAATATCTGGGTAGGGTTAACTTAGTTTCAATAATTCCAACCCTGATAATGCTTTTTGGAATTGTTGTGTTTTTGCTTAAATTAAATACGATTAATAGAAATAGAATATTTTATACTTTTATATTATCAGCGATAACCTTCTTTTGGATTGGTTACATGTGGTTTTTAATTAAATATCCGATACCACTCAAAGGTGACACCATTAAAGGAACTTATATCCTCCACCTTATACATCTTTTGCCATTTTTTGGTGCATTTTTAATGGATCAAATAAAAGAGCTGAGCTGCAAAATGTATAACCTACTTTTTGGAATATTAACTTTAATAATGATCCATAATTTACCGGCCATGATAACTAGATTTTTTGGAGGAGTGTAAACTTATTCCGAATAGGCATTAGATTTCATACCAATACTAATATTGTACCTGAGCTGCTTATAAAGGAATGACTATGAACCAGGTAACAAGTGGTACTTTTAAAAATAATAAATTTCTAAAATATTCTTTTTATTCAGCTGTATTTTTAATTATTATTCTTTTTTTAATTCAGATACTAAATCAGAACCAAAAAAGTTCACTTTTAGAGGAAACATCACTTAATTTATCTTTGGATTATGAAAAGTGTGCCCTAACTCCTGATACTCTAATTAACTATTACACATCAAAAGTAAATGAAATAGATATTTTTCAGAGCACAAAATCCTTAAGTTTATTTCCAGAAATAAAGAATATAAAATGTCTAGGAAAAGTAACTGATATTAAATCTATAAGCAACAGTGAGATAAATTATTTTGTAGGTATAAGTCCAATATTTTCCAAGTTCATTGGCAATCTTAGTTTTATTTTATTTTTTATATTCTCTCTAATTTATCTAAAAAAAATAAACTTTTATATAATTATTTTTGTTACGACTTCTTTTTTTGTCGCAACTGATTATTTGTTTTATCTTGACCAAGAAACAAATAAAATACTATTTAAAATTTTATTAGTTTTATTTTCAATTTATTTATCAAATAAAACTTTTTTAAAAAATCCTGAATATATACCTGATATTAAAAGAATCAACTTTAGAAATGACATCAATATATTACGGGCTATTTCCGTTACTTCTGTTCTCCTTTACCATGCTGAATTTACTTTATTTAAAGGAGGCTGGTTAGGTGTTGATATATTTTTTGTAATATCAGGATTCTTAATATCGAATATTATATTATCTAAACTCTATAACAACACTTTTTCACTTAAAAGTTTTTACTTTAGACGCGTTAGGAGAATATTTCCTGCCCTTTATTTTATGCTCCTTTTAACAATCCCCATTTCGTACTTATTGCTCAGCCCCAAAAATACCATTGAATATATAAATAACTTAAAATATTCAATTCCCTTTTTATCTAATATTTACCTTGCTCAATTAGACCTCTATACAGCAGAACCAAATAGGTACAGTCCCCTTCTCCATACCTGGAGCTTGTCTATTGAGGAGCAGTTTTATATCATTTTTCCTATTTTTTTAATTTTATTATATAGAAGGAAAACATTCTCATTGGAATTTATTGTCGCCTTCTTGATGTTCTTAATTGGGTTAAATTTTCTTGAGGTTGATAATATTTCCAAATTTTACTACTTTCATTTTCGCAGCTGGGAATTCTTACTTGGGTCATTGATAATGATCCTCTCTCAGAAGAAATACTTTAAACTACCGAAAAATGCAGAAATCTATGGTCTAATGCTTATCTTGATTCCAATCTTAATATTTGACGATAAAGGCATCTCAAGTCTTCATCCAAAAATATTATGCCTAACGGGAGTAAGTATCATTTTACTAAATGCTAATAAAAACAAACTATTAGAAAATCTTTCTAATCTTAAATTTATAGCATTGTTAGGAACATGTTCATATTCTATTTATCTATACCACCAACCTGTTTATGCTTTTACACGTCTTTTCTTGAGAAGGAGCTTTGATGAGATAACTTATTTTTATCATTTAGGTCTTATTATGTTTATATTACTTATTTCATATTTATCATTTAGGTTTATAGAAAGACCATTTAACCAAAACTTTTCGATATTTAAAAGTATGGTACTTGTTTCCATAGCTGTTGTGGTTGTCATATATTCACATTTTGGACTAAATCAAGATGGGTACTCATTAAGATATTCTGATGTGCCGGATGAAGTTCTTTATTATTCAATATTTCCAACTCTCTACCCTGGCGACGGCTCTATAGATGATTGGGATGGATATAGCTGTGAAAGTTATCCGATTCCGGGATATGAAATTATAAGTGATAATTTCAATTCTTTTTCTGGCCCATGTAGATATGTTAAAAAAGAATCATCTTCAAATCTTATTTTTATTGGAGACTCACATGCAAATACTTTATCTGTTTCAGCTATCTATTGGGGTGAAAAAATCCCAAATAACTTTGACTTTATACCTATATACGGAACAATTGGTAGATGTCTCTTAACCTCTCAAACAGATGATTCTTCATTTAGATACGATTGTACGGAAACTTTTTTTAATAACTTTTTAAATAATTTAAATTCAAAAGATATTGTAGTAATTGTTGGAAGATTTCCCTTATGGATAGATGATATTGGAAGAGAACAGATGCAATGTTCTAAAGATTGTGAACACATTAGGACTATAAAAAAAAGAATTATAAAAATTTCTGAAAAAACTTCAAAAGTAATTTTAGTTTATCCTATACCTACACATCCTTACAACATCTCTGAGTCATATTTTAATAGACAAAATGTCTGGGGTGAAATAGTCTCAACTGATTATGAGTATTGGAAAGAAATTTCAATTGATAGCAACTATTTTTTAAATTCAATACAAAGCAATAATATTGAGAGAATTTTTACAGAGAATTTGTTTTGTAATTCGTTGACTAGTGATACATGTGTAGCGGTAACAAAAGAAAGTCTTCTTTATGCTGATGATAACCACTTAACAGTGGAAGGAAATTACTTAGTTTTAAATGAAATAATTAAATTGTTGGATAAGAAATAACTTCTATTTTTTCTTTAATTCAATAATCAATACAAAGCCAATTGATCCTCTAGTTAATTTTTGAATGATACTTTCGATAAGAATACCAAGCTTAATACTTATGAAAGAAGCAAGCATCCCAAAATTAACTATTTTTTTAATTTGAATAAGTTCAAATTCATTAACTCCAAATATCTTCAGAGCGCTTTTAGCATTTAACTTTGTTTTATGTTCTCCGTTCCAATTAACAATTCCAAGTTTTTCACTAAGAGGAAAAATCAAGCTTCTAAAATTTGGAGTTGTTAGTATTAATTTTCCACCAGGTTTTAAAACACTACTGATTTTGCTTAATACTTGGTTGATTTCGGTAAGTGACAAGAATTCAATTAATCCTAAAACCGTAACTACATCGAAGTAATTATTGTACTTATCAAATTCAAAATCTTCAGTTGTTTGGAATGTTCCATTTTTACCATATTTTTGATTTGCGTAATCGATTTGTAGTTGTGCTATGTCTACTCCAATAGAATTTGCCTGAGTGTATTTACCTATAAAAGTTCCAGGCCCACACGCGTAATCTAGATGATTAAAGTTACTCTTTATGTAATTTTTAATGTATAACTGAGTTATGTTGTGCCAATTAGCTTGAATTCCTTTTTTCTTTTTGAGTCCATCATTTAACACTTTATCGTAATAACCAGCTTTTAAATCTGTTTCCCAGAAATTGTTCATTCGAAAAGTCTATATTTTATTGTATTAAATAGATATTGAAATCCATCACGAGTCTTAATTTTTTTCCCATCTTCATAACTTCTACCATTGTATGAAATCGGAACTTCTTTAATGTTTTTACTGTACTTTAAAAATTTTGACATAATTTCAATCTCTATAGAGAAACCCTTTTCAACATAGTCATTACTTTTAAAGTAATCTGCGGGCATCATTTTATAACATGTTGCTACATCTGTTATTTTCTTATTGTGAACAATACTAAAAAAAAGTGACATAATTTTATTAGCTAAAAATGTTCTTAGATAAATATTATTTCTCTTCTTTGTTCCAATGAATCTTGAGCCAAGTACTAATTTATCTTTTTCAACTACTTTATACATCTCTTCTAAATCTTTGGGGTTATATTCTAAATCAGCATCGTGAATTACAACATATTCACTTGTTATATGGGTCCTTGATTGATTTAAGGCATCTCCTTTACCTTTATTAAAAGTAGATTGAATTGTCTTATACTTCTCTTTATCCGCAATAAAATCCTGGACCAACTCAAAGCTAGAATCCGTTGAGCCATCATCAATCAATATAATTTCATTTGATATTGAAATTTTATCAAGTTCTTTTAAGCTATCAATTATTGTGCGTTCTTCATTAAAGAATGGTACAAGTACTGTCAAAGTTTTCACATTAAAAGTCTAATCGTAAGTCTTACCTAAAAGACTGCGTGCTGATAAAAGAATTAGTATGATCATAAAAATAAGAAGTAACCAAGAAAAATTATCAATTGAGTTTAACAAATTAGACAGCTGTGCATCCACTTGGTAAATATCATTTAGAAATATTTCAAAATTCAAAAAAAGATTTATAAGCTTAATGAATAGAACCCCTAAAAACGAAGTAAAAATTATTTTCAAATACGCGCTTAATACTAGAAAGCTGGACAAAAGACCATTCAAATATGTTGGATTTGAATAGGGGCTAAATGAATTGAATGAATTAAGAATAGTCCCTTCAGATAAACTCGTCAGTGGTGTTGACTCAAAAAATAACTGTGAGACTAACCCAAAAATTGAAAATAATACTAAATACCTTGTCAAAAGTTTATGGTTTAAAAATTCTCTAAAGTAAATTACCAAATTTAAAGGAATCAGGGTAAACAAATATCTAAAGCCATATGATGTGCCGTGGTTTTCAAATATTAAAATAGGCAAGAATGGGATAATGTAAAAAAGAGCTAATAAAATAAATTCATAAAATCTGCTATTTAAAAGATAGTAAAATAAAAAGTAGAAACTTGAAAAAATAATTGCTGAAAAATAAAAAATTCCAAACTCAGGACTAAAACATGTAATGAGAAGATATTTTAGTGAAAGAACAATACTGTCTAATAAGTTCTCAAATTGAAGAAAATTCTGAAGTCTTTCATTTACAATCCAGTCACTAGATGGATATATGCTTTGTTGCAATATAGTATAAATTCCATAAAGCATTTTTGAATGAATTAAAAATAAACCTGTACCTACTATGTTTCCCAGATAGAAATAAATATTCTTAAATATAATTTTTAGACGTTTTTTATACAAGAATCCATAAAGAACCGGTATTAAAAAAAAGTGCACGTTATTCCATCTATTTGTGAGCATGATAAATTGAACTATTGGGAGAAGGAATATATATATATATTTTTGTTCTTTATCTAAATTATATATTTTATCTACAAGATACAAAATGAAGCATACCGAAAAAAATTCATATACTGTGGACATACTAAATCTTTCAAATGCATAATAAGTCACACCTGATCCAAGCGTTAATAAGACTAATCTTTCAGACTTCCTTTGTTCATTAATTCGAAGCATTTTTTTTAATAAAACTAATGATAAAAATAAATAAAAAGGTGCCGAAAGAGAATAAACAAAATAATTTAATGAGGTATTTGAACTAATTGATATATATTTAGACAATTGGCTAGAAACTAAAATAAAAGGTGAGCTTAGTAAGCCTGGCCCAAAAGATTGTCTTGGTACAGGTTTACCATCTTCTCTAATAAATGCATCTTGAAGGTTACCATTCAACTGATTACTGTAATCAAGATCAAAATCGAGTGATATTGTTTGGGCATGATAGTAATAGGATGAATCATCCTGAGATCCTCCAGGTAATATTTCTTTAAAACGATAATCTACCTTGAAACAGAGAATGATTATGAAGCTTAAAATAAAATATTTAACTATTTTATTTTTTTCATAAGACATAGTTAAATAATAAATATTTTTTTTAGTTTTAGTAGTAATATCGTTATTAAATGTATCTATTTTGTTTTGGAACAAGACCTGAAATTATTAAACAGTTTCCCTTAGTTAATGAATTTAAGAGAAGAAAAATTCCTTATGAAACACTTTTTACAAGTCAACATAAGGATTTAATTGAAAACTTTTCAAGCCTTATAGATGAACCAACATATGTTTTGGATGATATTGTAGAGAAGGGTCAGTCGCTAAATTTGCTGGTTTCAAAGTTGCTAAAAAAGACAGAAGGTATTATTACAAAAAATAAAGAAAGTAAAATAATTGTTCAAGGTGATACTTCTTCAGCTTTCTCTATAGGGTTAGCTGGATTTCAAAATCATAATAAAATAATTCATTTAGAGGCAGGGCTTAGAACTTACAACTTAAAAAGTCCATTTCCAGAAGAAGCAAATCGTAGCTTAATTTCAAAAATTGCAGATACGCATTTATGTCCTACCAAAAATGCTCTTTTAAATCTCAAAAATGAAGGGATTTCTGATAATGTCTACAATGTTGGAAATACAATTGTAGATAGCTTTAAATTTATCGCCGAAAGTAATCTTCAATCAAGCCATATAAAAAATCTAGTTGATGCGAAGAAGAACTATCTAGTTTGTACATTACATAGAAGAGAAAATAGAGAAAAAATGATTGACCTATGGGGCGAGTTAAATATTGTAAGTCAAAATAGACATATTATATATATAAACCATCCCTCAGTAAAAAATTCTGAACATTACTTATCCAAAGATATAACTCAAATTGACCCATTAAGCTATGAAGATATGGTTTATTTAATTAATAACTCAAGTGGAGTAATTTCTGATAGTGGAGGAATACAGGAAGAGGTTATCTCTGCTGAGAAGAATATTTTAATTTGTAGGGATACTACAGAAAGACCTGAAACTATCAATAGTGGTTATGGGTTGCTTGTTAATAAAAGTATTAGTGAGAATATTAGTTTCTTAGAGAAAAAAAATAAATCAGGTAAAAATCCTTATGGTGAAAATGTTTCTTCTAAAATAACCAACATCCTCCAGAAAATCTATGTCTAAATATTTAAATATGAATGAATCTTTAACAATTGCGATTCCATTGTTTAATGAGGAAGAAAGTATTTCTAATCTTTACAAAGAACTAATTGATGTCTTACCTGAAATTGAGAAAGATAGGATTGTGAATTTACTTCTTGTGAATGACGGAAGTACAGACAATACTGCAATATTACTTAAAAAATATTTTTCAGAAATTACAAATTGTTATATCCTGCACCATCAAAAGAATCGAAACCTAGATGGATTTTTAGAAACAGCAATACAGAATTGTAATACTGAACTAATTGTTTTTTTGGATAGTGATTGTACCTTTAGCCCTTCGTATATTGTTAATATGCTAAATTTTTTGGATAAAGATACTGATATTGTTAACGGATCTCCCTATCACCCAAATGGAGGTGTTGAAGGGGTAAACAAAGCAAGGTTAGTACTAAGCTATTTTTCAAACTATATTTATAGAAAAATAACAAAAAAAGAAATTTATACCTTTACTTCAATATTTAAAATGTACAGGCTAAGTAAAATATCTGAAATAAATTTAGAGAACAAAGGGTTTGTATCTGTTTCCGAATTATTTATAAAGTCACTTAATGACCAGGCCGTGTCGAAAGAATTTCCATGTACACTGACTATTAGAAATTTTGGGGAATCAAAAATCAGAATTTTTCAATCAATAATAAGTCATATGAAATTTATGTATTTTTTAATTAAGAACTAGAAATGCTCCATCTAATCTATTTTATTATTTTTAATTTTGGAATTTTTCTATTGGGAAGAAGCTTCTGCATTCTCATTTATAAGTTTTTCATAAATGATCGGTTCTCAGACAATAATAAGGTGTTTACTATTCCGATTTATTATCTATACACATTACTTGGATTATTTTTTATTGGAAATACTTCTGTAGTATTTAATTTTTTTAGTAAAAATAATTCATTTATTCTAAAACTATTTTTTATTCTATTTTTATTAATTAATATATTAAAAAAAATAAAAATAAATTACAGCCTCCTTAACTTATTAAACTTTTTTGGAATACCTTCTGTAATTGCACTCAGCTCAATAAAGATTGGTCTTGCCTATGATGCAGGTTTATATCACCTTAATAGCCAGCTGTGGATTCGAGAAAGCAACATTCCTGTAGGTCTCTACAACTTACATTTTAGATATGGTTTTTCTTCTATTATTGATTACATATCCAGTAACTTTTGGATAAGCGGTAGATTAGAATTTTTGCATTTTATAAACTTAGTATTTATTGCAAGCTTTTTAAGTTTTCTTTTATATAATTTATTTAATAATGAGAACCATTTCCTCGCAATGTCTACCTTAGCAATTGTATTATTTGGAATTTTGGATAATTTTGGAAATGGTGGGGGAAGAAATGGTTTTATTGATATTGAATCAATAACTAAGCAAGATACTCCTTTTGCAATCATTTTTTATATGTCAAATATACTTATTTTTCTATCTATAAAGAATAGAAAAATATCTGAGTTAGAAATTTTATTACTTAGTTTTCTAGTTCTATTTGGCATACAATTAAGAATCTTTGGAGCCATCACTGTATTTTTGTTAATTTATGCAATACTATTTATTAAGAAACTTGACTTTAAAAAACTCTTTCCCGCGACTTTAATTGGATTAATTTGGTCATTCAAAAACCTAGCAATAACTGGTTGCTTCTTGTTTCCAGTAGATATCACCTGCGTTGAAAGACTTGTTTGGCACGAAAGTGGATCGGCAACCAGAGAAATGCTTGATCTTAAAGCATTTCATATAGGTTATGAATTTGGCACCCCATTAAATGAATGGTTCATTACTTGGTTTGAAAAACCTATAAATGCCAACGTTATTTTAAATTTTATTTTTTCTTTCATTATTATTTTCATATTATTTATGATATTCACACAAAGATCGAACTTGATTTTTGATTCTATTTCACGAATTTTTATCATTTTCTATCTTCTTGCTGTGGTTTATCTTTGGATATCAACGTCTCCAGGCATAAGACTTGGTATTGGAATTTTTATGCTTCTTATTGGAGTTGTTGGGATAAATTTTCAGTCATTTAAATATCCCATTAGAGGTTTAAATTTGCTATTAGGATCTCTTTTTTTTATAGCTGTATTCTTAATTCCAAAATTAGAAAATTATATTGCATTAGCAACGAATCCTACAATTTATAACAATGTATCAGTACCTGTTGTTGAATATATAGAGAAAGATGGGTTTGGAGTTTTACCAGAGAGTGGGAGTCAATGCTGGATTAACATTGAATGTATCCAGACAGATAAAAAAGTTAGTTATTCTGAAAGATTCATTTATAAAATCTTTACTATTAATTCTTAAGAGAAAAAATTTTTAATTTTAAGGATGATATAGTCTTGTTCTTTTCTTTTTAAATGTTTACCAATTGGAATATAAAGACCTCCACTACCGAGGTATTCTGAATTTTTAAGGGTAATTTTAGAATTGTTATTTTTTAGTAAAGCATTCTGTAGATGTAGAGGCCAAAAAAAATCTCTCGTCTGGATTCCTGAATCAAGTAGATATTCAGATAGTTGATTTCTAAGGTTTTGATTTTTTAATACAATGCCATACACCCAATAATGATTTTCAGATAAATTATATTCCTTCTTTGGTAGCTGGATATGCTCCTGGAGACTGGAAAATTGAGCACTATAATAGTCACCTTGCAACTTTTTTAATTGAATAGTTTTTTCTATTTCTTTTAGATTTGAGATACCTAAAGAAGCTTGTAGGCCACTAAGTCTATAGTTCCAGTAAAAATTATCATGGTTAAATCTGTTTGGAGTATCGAAATCAAGATTGATCATTTTTTTTAATTTTGTATGATGTAATTCTGAATCAGTTAGGATTGCTCCCCCTTCTCCAGTTGTAATATGTTTATTGGCATAGAAGCTGAGTGTAGAAAGTTCTCCAAACGAGCCACATTTTTTTTCAGACTCAGTCTGCCCATGAGCTTCAGCTGCATCTTCAATAAGAATTATTTCATTTTCTTTACAGTATTCTTCTATTTTTACTGCAGGTGAAGGTAGTCCATAGGTGTGTACCATTAACACTGCTTTAGTTTTTTTTGTTTTCACTTTTTTAATATTTTCCAGTGTCATATTCCATGATTCTGGGTCAACATCACAAAATACAGGTGTAGCTTCAGATCTCACTACTGCGGATAAACAGGATATGATTGTAAATGATGGAATTATTACCTCATCACCCTTTTTTAAATCTAATAATTTAATGGCTAATTCAAGGGCTACTGTGCCATTTGAGACAGCTACTGCATATTTTCTATCAAAATATTTTGCTAGATCTTCCTCAAACTTATTAACTGTTTTGCTGGTGCCAGAAATTTCATTTTTTTTTAAATTTAAAATTATCGCTATTAGATTTTTAATTGATATTCTAGGTTCAAATACTCTTATCAATTTACTAAAAGTGTTCTTTATCTAATTTTTCATCGAAAGGGCCTTGCTTAATTTCGATAAACTTTGTGTCTTGAGAGACCTCTATTCCGTGGCCTCCTCCAAACATTAAAATTGTTTCGTGTTTTTTAACTGTTACTTTTTTTATAAATTTTAGATTTTTATCATAAAATTCAACCTTGAGCTCTCCCTCTAGTACTACTAGTACCTCCCCGGTAACCTTTATATTCCGATCATACTCATTATGAAAATGATTTGATATTGTTGAGTCTTTTTTCAAAACAAATGCACCAAGTTGAATTGTCATTTCTGGTTCTGTAAAAAAATTTTTACCCTCATTTAAAGCATCTGTAGTTAAATGAATGCCAATGAGATTATCTTCACTGTCGTAAATTTTCACGAATATCCTTTCTAAGAGATAATGCAGACAAAATATAAGGTTTAGATAATGATATCAATCTTAATAAATTATTACTAGTTTTTGAAAACCCATATACTCTGGGTTTACAAAAGTATCCTATTTCTTTAATCTCAATATCCTGAATGTACAAATCACCAACTACCTTTATAAAATACTCTCCATATACAAAATTTCTAAACATGCCTTCTGAAAAATAAACTTTCTTGCCAACAATAAATCCGCTTGTTAAATCTTTCACGCCAATATTCAAAACTTTCTCTAGAATTTTATTAAAAATTAATGATAGATAAATTGCAAGAATAGAGTCTTCTGAGTTTGAAACTGCCGTAACTGAAAACTCTGACTTTTTATTCTTAACTGTACTTTGTCCTTTGTATCCGCCTTCATTTACAAACCTCGAGCCAACATAAACTATAGTTTTATTTTTGATAAAATTTTGTATTAATTTATCTATCGCATCAATCCCCATTGAACCATCAGAATCTAACCACATTACATTTTCTTTGGTTGAATGGATTATGCCATCGTAAATCGATAGTGGTAAAGAATTTTCTTCTTTTCTTTCAATTAGAAAAAGGTTAGGATTATTTTTCATCAGTTTCTTAACAACGTTGGCTGTATCATCATTTGAATTATCATCAACAACTGTGATTTCGCAACTTTCATATTTTCTTTTTTTCAGTAGATCTAGGATCTCAGGGATGATAAATTCTAAATTTTTTTCTTCGTTGTATGTTGGAAGGATGATATTTAAGTTTAGATTGTTTTGATTCATTGTTTATTTCTTTGAATATATAATACAGTAGTGACTTATTTAAAAAATAAAGCATTTTTGTCTAAATTCAAAAATAATTCTCTCATTTTTGTAATTATTTTTTTTCCTTATTTAATATCTAAAATTATAAATCACGAAAAGCTAGTTTATATAGTTTCAACTTTTCTTCTAATTCTTCTATTTCTTCTATTTAGAAAAAATGGCTTGGCAACCGACAGATATATTAAGTTTTTTAAAAATTTAGAAACTATAAATATTTACTTTCTTTACTTAAGTTTACTTATTTTTACCATCATTACCCAGAATGTCTATCTAGACTATGAGACAATTTCATGGGACATCCCATCATATTTAGTTGCCTCTCTTCCAATTGGAGATGGGTATTTGCCATATGAGACACAATGGGAATCTAAAGGACCTGTTCTAATGTATATTTATTATTTTTTAATATCAATCTCCGGAAAATCATATATTATTTTTAGACTAGTTAATGATTTTATACTTTTTATGATTAGTATATTTCTTTTTAAAAGCGTATATAAAATATCTAACAAAAATAAGGTTACTTCTTCCATGTCTTCCGTATTGTTTCTGAGTTTATTTAGCGACCCTCAGTATGTAAGTGAATATTCAGAACTATACATTTTGCTTTTTTTATCAATTGCTACTTATTTATACATCAGAGACGAATTCTCATATAGAAATCTTTTCTTGATACCTCTATTAATTTCCATTACTTCGCTTATTAACCAAGTAGCAGTTCTATTTATACTTCCCTACTTCATAATCATCTATAAGAATAATTTACTTAACAAACATACAATAAGGCGTTTTAGTTTCGGCTTATTTCTTCCTCAATTGATAATCCTATCTATCTACATAGTAAACAATGAATACGGCGTATTAATAGCAAACTACTTTCTTATCCCGTTGGGCTACACAACCTCGGGAGATGTGAATTCATTTAACGAACTTAGGATTTGGTTAAGAGAATATTTCTATATCAATAAATTTTTGTATTTTTCAATTTTTACATTATTGTCATTGGAAATTTTCAGGCTAACTAAAAGTTTTAAATTTGATAAATTTAGCAATATTGTACATTTAAATTTTATTATATCCATAATCATCTATCTGTTGGGTAACCACGGTTACACCCATCATTTAATGTACTTTGTTTACTTTTCTATGTTTTTTATAGCAAATATAAAATTTAATAATACATATGTTGTATTGTTTTCATTCCTACTGATATGCTCCTCTTCAATATTCATTAAATCATTTAGTAAATCATACGAAAACCTAACCAGCATCTCTTCAATACAAGAGAGTTATCCGATTTATAAACTATCTCAAGAAATTGATAGTCAGTTTAAAGGAGAATATAATATCTTAGCATTAGAGTATGTATTAGTCCTTTTTTACCTAGATAAGCCTAATTACTCTTATATAGTCCACCCAACTAATCATTTTGAAGAATATATTGAAGGTCCCTTAGTGCAGATTAGTAAAATTGAAAATAATAATATTGAAAAGTTACTTCTTAAAAAGCCAGATGTAATAATTTGTAATTCTATGAGAATTCACAGAGGAGTCCCTACCGATAACACCGATTTTAAATGTGATTATGAACACTATCAAAAACAATATTCTCAAATTGAAACATCGGTTTATCGAAAAGACCTAAAGGTTGAATACTATTTTGACCCATATAAAAATATGAATGTCTTTATAAAAAGAGGTTAGGAAGCTAACAGTTATAATATGAAAATGAGAGTTTTGAGAATATCTAACATTTGGAAAATATTTTTTTTCATATCTCTATTTTATGTTAAAGAGATAAATTATATTTATTTCGACAGTACTCAAAGTGCTGATTTTGGAAAATATTTTAGTTATTTTGAATACTTTTTTGGTGTGAGTGATACCTCACTAAGGGAACATGGAACTTTTTATTACTATTTACATTCGTTAAATTTTTCAAGATACTCCATCAATTTAAGTGGTGAGAATTTCTACTATTTATTAAACAAAAGTGTGCAAGAAATTAATTTTTTGCTTTATGCTCTAGGAGCTTTTGGGTATTATAGGTTGCTGTCTTATTTTAAATTTAACAAAACACAAATTTTTGCGACTTTAACTGTTTTAAACTTTCTTCCTATAGTAATTGCTATGATTATCACTTTTAAGCCAGAAATACTAGTTTTTTCTCTCCTACCATGGATGCTTTTATGTTTAGAGAATTTTAAGAAGAATTCTAATAAAGCTTATCTCTTTATATCAATGCCATTGTTAGCTTTAATGATTACTGCAAAGGGATCAACACTTGGTATGATCGGACTTTATCTACTTATCACAAATCTTTCAATTTTTAATAAATTAATAATAAAAGAGGTCTCTATCCTGCTTTTAATTTTTATAACTCTTCTTTCAGTTATCTCAATTCAAGATTATGAGGTTAACCAAGCAACTATTCTACAAGTTGAACATGAGGAAAAATATAAGAATTACGCTCCGATTAAAATTTTATATGACTTTGACTTTGTTAGAACTGTAAAAAGCCCTATCAAGAATAACCACTCATCATCATTTATAAGCCTTACGCTTCTTGATACTTTTGGAGATTATTTTGATATTTACTGGAACAACGATTCAAGCTTATTTTTAAAGAATCGTAAAGATGTTCTTGTGGTGATTGAAAGTGATAATTTGGTAGCACCAAAAATAGATATTTTAGAAAAAACAATTACCGTCCATGCACAAAGTCTTACAGATATTTATTTAACTTCTTCATTAGGAATACTTTTATCCCTAATTTTTTATTTACAAATTGTTAAAAACATCTTTGTCAGAAGTGAATTTTCAAAATATATATTAGCTCCCATTGTAGGGATGGGTCTCGTTCTCATGCAATCAGTTTTAGGGTTCCCAAGGCAAAACTGGGATCCCGGAGTTGGTGATTCGATTAAGCCTTATTATTATGGATTTTTTATAAGTCTCTCTTTTGTTTTTATGGTCATTTACTTCTTAAAAAAATACCGTTTCAGTTATTTTTTGATACCTATCTTTGTTTTATGTAGTTTGCATATTATTGGATTTCCTAAAGAGCCTAACTCTGACTTTATTAATGAACTAAGTGAAGTAAACACTTTTTCAGACCAATGTACTATAAATAAATATCTTTTTAAAGAGTTAGAAGATTTTAATATTTTGTCTTGTAATAATTTAACCCCGACAAAAAGAGAAACCTACGGAGATTATGTTTACTTTAAATCTTCACCTGAAATGAATATTATAAATAATTTAATTCTAATTTACTTAAGTGTTTGCTTTGCTTTTATAATTGTCAAAAATGGGTTTATTAAAGTTAAAAACAAGAAACATAAGAAAATAATATAAAGTAAAAGAATGGATAAAACTAATAGAATCACTTTTTATGAGATTAATAGTTAGATAAATAATAATAAATATATCTTCGAACTTTAAACTTCTTTTCATTTTTATTACCTTAATAATTAGCTTATACAGAACAGCGAATACTCCGAAAAGACCAAAAAAAACTAGTAATGATAACAATGAAGAATGGGGGAAAAGTAAGCTTTCAGTTTCTCTTACATCTACTTCAGAATAAAGTTGTCCAAAATTTAAAGGCCCAGCACCAAATAAATACTCAAAGTAATTTGGATTATACCTTGCAAAAAACAATCCCCAAAGTTCAGACCTGTTTAAGATATAACCCATAAAAGTAAAAGCACTAAAAAAGAAGGTAAATATTCTCTCAATGCCATATTTACTATTGACCAAATTTAAATATGTAGAGTTATCATATTCCAAAGAACTAGAGTTAGCTTGAATAAATATACTTTGATAAGAATACACATATGTAAATTTATCTATGCCAATAAAAAGGGCAGTTGAGATTAGTACAATAAATGAAAATACTATTTTATATTGAATTCTTAAATCAATAGTTTTTAATAAATAAAGTGCTAGTCCAAAAATAAGCAAGACGGATACTGTCCTATTATTTGATAGATATAAACCTAGAATGGGAAAGCTCACCAAAAATAAACTACGAAAATCCTTTTTTCCATGTTTTAACATAGGAAAAATAAGAAAGAGTATCACTATGCCATAAAACTCACCCGCAGTCTCTGCACTTGAAAAATAACCTCGCCATGCAATCTTTTCGGACCATTGATCAAATTTAAAAAGATTTGTTTCCGTTGTTCCCATTTTCTCTTGGCCGAAGAAAAAATAATTAATGAATTTAATAAAAGGGTTAGATGAGCCTAGATAGCCCAACACTAAAACAAGAATAGTCGAATAAATGAAGTTCCTTTTGATTATCTCTGAATCAAAATATTGGTATGTATTTTTAAAAATAAAATACAAGCCGAGTACTATTCCGAAAAATAATATACTCCAAACTGCAACTGTACGATAACTAAAAAAGGAACTAGTAAATCCACGTAATTTATCTGGTTTAAAACCAAAATTTTCACCTATTGCATTTATGCTCCAAAGAAATATTAAGATTGTTGCAAAATACAAATATCTAGACTTGATTTTTTCTTTAAATAATGAATAACAACCGTAGTAGAAAAATATCAGGATATAGATATTAGCATTCAGACCTGTAAATGATCCAATAAGCACGAACATATAAGGGATAAAATTTATTAGTTTTTGAAATCTAGCATTAAGTAAATCAATAATATTCTTAATAATTAAATACACGGCAGCAAACAATAATAGGTAAGAATCAATGGAGGATAAGTCTAAAAGATAAAAGTTTTTTTCGTAATAACGAACTTCTGAAAAAATTAACAAGCAAAATAATAACGAAGATGCTATTAATGATGTCTGATGATAGGTATTATTTATTAATAGTTTTTCTTTTTGAGGCCTAATGAGTTTAATGCAGAGTATAAAAAATAAACTCTGTATAAATAAACTTACTATGGTATTAGTGCCAATAGCAATATAGAAATCTTGGCCAACTTGGGTTAAGCCTGCAATTTTTCCAAAGCAACTTATTGATGAATAGTGGTTTAGAGTAAAGTTATAGTGATCTTGGTAAATAGTATTTGAATTTTTAATCAGAAATTCAGCTACTGAAAGCTTACATGTGTTAATCTCATAAAAACTTAAGTCTGATGTCACTAATTCCGGAGTGATGTCATCTGAATAGTCCGAAAAAAGCCAAGGACTTAAAACTAAGACTAGTAAGCAGACAATACTCAATATATTTGATTTACTACTAATCATTTCAAGTCAATTTTCTATATTTTTTAAAAATAGATTGTAAAACGATTATTGAAATTACAATCCCAAATAATATTATATGATATTCTGATTCAGTCGCTATGGTTGGCATATAATTCCATCCTCCTGAAACATAGTGCTCACATTCTATAAAAGAATTTACTGTTACAACATTTTGATCATAATCTAAAAGTGTAATTGAAGGATAGGATTTATCGTTTACAAAAACATAATTTGGGTTTGAAAGTACATCCGATTTAATAAAGTCTGAAGGATATTGCCCACAAAGCTGTTCTACAATTTTCGTTTCCACTAGGTAATATTAATCCTTTATATTTCTAGAAAATATATTATTTAAATAATATATTTAAATATCAGTTATATTTTTTAAATTCTTGTAAAAAATATTTAAATTATACTCATCAACTATTAACTTTTTACCCTCTAATGAAACTTTCTTTATTATTTCTTGATTAGTGGAAAGTTCTAATATTTTTTCAGCCCATAAATTAGGATCATTAGAATCTATAAAAAATATATTTTTATTGTCGATAAACGCATCGTAATCCCAGAATCCTTCTGTTTTAGAAATAACTGCTGGTGTCCCCATGCTCATTGATTGCAATGAAACGCTCTGACCAGAGGGTTGAAAGGATTCAACTAATGGGCTTATAGTTAGAAATGAAGTTTCATAATAGTCTTTTAACTTATTATCTGATATAACAGAATTATTCCATTCGCCATCCAACACAATTAGGTTGTTTAGCTTCTTTAGTTTTAAAATTTTAAGTTTCGAAATACATATAAAATTATATTCGGGAAGCAATTCACAAATTTTAAGAATCATTGACGCATCTTTATTAGAATCATTTCCGACGAATAGAATTTGATTTTTGTTTCTTTTTAGTTCTGAGGATGAATTCCAAAATTCTGTATCTACTGAAAAACCTATAAATTTAAACTTTCCTCTACTCCTGATTTGATCTTTTGCTTTTTTTAATTCTCCCTTGCCAAGAAACAATACATTACTAACGCATGAAACCAATAACATAATGTACATTTTATTTAGGTTTCTAAAGCCTTTTTTTGGTTTTTTGCTAAATAATCCCATTGAAAATATGTTAATTTGTGTTTTATGTGATTTTTTAATAAAAAATAACATTGGCAATACAGAAAATGCTACACCCTCATTTACTAAAAAAATAATATCGCTTTTTTTAATTTTTTTGTAATTACTATAAGTACATACTTTATGACTATATGAAGGTATGCTAAAAAATTTGTTTAGAATTCTGTCGTAAATATATAGAATTTTTGATATCAGCGTGTCATATTGATTAAATTCTACAACATCCATTTTATAATTATCTTTAAGGAAACTGTGATAGGAATAATAATGCTCTTTTGCCTCTTCTGTTGAGCTTTCTATCTTTCTTTTTCTACTTCCGGCATAAAAATAAGTTACGCTTTTCATTAAGTTAAGCTTCAGACTTTTTATTTTTAAACAATCCGACTTTTCTGATATTGCTGTCCGCAATTAATTTAAAATTTTTTGAATATAAAAAATTTGTCACTTCAACCATTGTAGACTTCTCATCAGCTCCTCTTTCGTTGCCGTAATCAACGCTAATATAAGCGATTTCTTTTAATGTGTTTGTTGCGCCTATAAGCACTTCTGGCTCATAACCTTCTGCATCTATTTTTAACAATTTTATATTCGTTAAATTTAATGAGTCCAATGTTATAGTTTCAACTTGGTAATTGTTAACTGACCCAAAATCTACCAATGAAGTATTTGCACCTTCACTGTCAACGTATAATTGTTTTACTGTATTTTCCATAGCAAGTGCTTTATTTACTAAAGTACTTTTATTGTCCATGTTCATTACAAGGCACTCATAAACATCACTATCTGGTTCAAATGCAATGTATTCAATGTCTTTATTGTAAAAATTTAAAGCATATTTCAATTCACCAACATTTGCACCACAATCTACAACTCTATCATTTTTTTGAAAATCAACTTTATCTAGTAGGTAAGTTTGATATAAATTCCTAAAATTTTTTTCGTAATCGACCATAACCCTATCAATACGTTTATTTGGATAATAGATTTTCTGTTGATCGTAAGTATTTTTATAGTATTTTCCATCTGAAAAAGAGATTTTTCCATTTTTCTTATATATTAAATTAGAAAAAAAACAAAAAGTTTTTCCGTTTGTTAGGTTCATTACAAAGATAAAATATATACCCTTAATTAGTAAAAGTAGTTTTTGTAATTTGTTTAATTTGTTTAAGTCTTTATCAAAATAGATGAACGAGGGTAGGTTTACTAAACTTTTCATTATAAAATATTATATGTTACTTATTTTGGTTTAAATAACTAATTTATAATTTTTTAAATCATTAGAATTCAATATATCAAGATGAAAACAGTATCATTTATTTTTACATATGATTATTCTTTAAAAACCTGGTTTGAATCTGGAACTTTAGATAGAGAATTAAAACAATTTAAAGAAATAGCAGAAAAAGGACAGTATAGTTTTAAATTCTTTACTTATGGCAACTCTGAAGATATTGATTTATTTAATAATTCTGCCTCAATTGAAATTTATCCTATATATAAAAATTTAAAGTATAGAAGCAACAAGTTTTTTAGGTTTATTTATTCATTTTTGATACCTTTTAAAATTTCAAAAATAGTAAAAGGTACAGACTTAATTTATCAAAACCAACTTAACGGATCGTGGGTAAGCATAATATTGAAGATGATTACGAAAAGACCTCTTATCGTACGTACTGGATATGATACTTATTTTTTTAGTATCAAAGAAAATAAGAAAATTTGGATAGTTCAATTTTATAAATTTCTTACATATTTAGCATTAAAATTTTCAGACTTATATACAGTATCGAGTGCTTCGGATTTAAAGTTTTTAAATTCTAAATTTAATAACCCGAAAATAAAAATTACAAGAAATTGGACTAACCCAATCGAGACTGCTCCATTTGACTCAAGAAAGGGAAATAAAATACTCTGTGTGGGGAGATTGGTTGACCAAAAAAACTATGAATTTCTTTTTAATGAGTTTAAAACTCTAAAAAAGAACATTGAAATAGATATTGTTGGCGAGGGACCACTAAAAAATAAATTGCAAAAATTAGCCACTTTAAATGCACTAAAGGTAAATTTTTTAGGAAATATAAATCATGATCAATTATTAAAAACTTACCAAAATTACAAATTTTATATTTTACCTTCTTTATACGAAGGAAATCCTAAAACACTTCTTGAGGCAATGGGTTCAGGGTGCGTTGTACTAGCAAGTAATATTGAAAATAATTTAGAAATTATTACTAATAAAAAAAACGGATACACTTTTGAATTGAAAGATGGATATCTTCTTGATTTATTTAACAATATTTTATCAAAAAATAGCAACGAACTTTACACGGTGCATAAAAATGCGATGTCATATATTGATGATATTTATACCCTAGAAGTTATCATGAAAGAAATTATTAGTGACTTTGGTTCTGTAATTGATTAATATAAATTTCCAGAACTAAGACTCTCCAAATTCTATTTGCGTTCATTCTAGATTTATTTATTAAAAGTGAATTTAAAATATTAATATCGAAATTCTTTTCAACATAGCCATTTTGAATTAATTCGGAAATTTTCTTAATATTTGAAAATATAAATTTTTCGACATCAAAAATAAATCCCATTTTTCTTCGATTTAAAAAACTTGCATCAAAATCAGTTGAAAGATAGTTCTTTAAAATAGATTTGGGATTATTAATTTCGTGATAAGACTCCTCATGAGAATATATATATTCAATTAACTTATGGTCTACAAAAGGTGATCTTACTTCTAAAGAATTTGCCATTGAAGTTCTATCTACCTTAAGCATCATCATTTCAGTTAAAAAGAATTTGAACTCTGAATATATAAGCTTCTTATAATCATTTAAATCATAGGAATTAATCTTTTCTATAAAGTCTTTTTTATCTGATTTTTCACCTAATAATTTAATAAATTTTTCATCAAAGAGATAAGAGCTATAGGCTTCTCCTAAATTAGAAGATTTACCCAACAAATTACTACCAGTACCGAGAAATGCTGGATATATTTTGTACAAGTAACTAATCATATTTTTGAAAGTATTTTTGTTACTAAGACTTTTAGAGATTCTTAAATATCCTCCAAGCAGTTCATCCCCGCCGTCCCCTGATATAGCTACCTTGTATTCATTAGATATCTGTTCAGAAAGTATATACGAAGGGATTACAGAAGGATCTGAATATGGTTCATCTAACTTTGACAGAATTAAGAAGATTTGATTGAAGGAAATATCTAGATTTACATCCACCTGTTTGTGATTGGTTCTATAAGTTTCTGATACTTTTCTAGACCAGTTTGACTCATCGTAATCAGAATCAAGAAAGGCAACTGAAAAGGAATTAATTGAAATATCGTTATCATATAAATTTTTTGCTATGGCAGTAGAATCAATTCCTCCCGAAACAAAATTGGCCACCTTTACATCAGCTTTGGTTCTCATCTCAACTGAGTTAGAAAATATACTAAAAAACTCTTCAGTGTTAAATTTTTTATCGTCAACAAAATCTACGGGATCCCAAAAAAAATATTTATTTAATCTTGTTTCTGATCTAGATAAATCAATCTCGACAACCTCTCCCGCGCATAATTTGTACACATTTTCAAAAATTGTTTTTGGTGACTTAATAACTCCAGATTCAAGATACATGTTTACTGCTTTTTTATCTATATTGAGATTATTTGAAATCTCAGCTACAGAGATTAAATTTGATCCAAAAGATATCGATGATGAATCATAGCTATAAAAAAGAGGTTTTTGACCAACTCTGTCTCTAATAAGGTATAGTTTTTGTGATATTTTATTTAGATAAGCAATTGAAAATTGTCCTCTTAATTGGTTTATAAACTCAATTCCAAAGTGATCAAGTCCACTTAATATTACTTCCGTATCGGAGTTTTTGGTTTTAAACTTTTTTCCCTTTTTAATAAGTATTTCTCTTAGAGTATTGTGATTATATATTTCGCCGTTAAACATTAGCGTTGAATGATTATTTGGTGATTCCATGGGTTGATTAGCTTTGTGGTTTAAATCTAAAATAGATAACCTGTTGAAAATGAATTGTAAATTATAATCACCTATTTTAGAATTTAAGCTTTTTAGATGATCGGGGCCTCTACAAATAATTCTATTATTAGAATTATTTATAGAGTCAAAATCAATATTTTCTAATGAAATTTTTCCAAGATATCCACACATTTTATAATTATACATAGTTAAAAATTACAAATATATAGTATTTCTATATAGTGTTTAAAAGTGAATCAAAATTTGAGTATCTATACTGCTTCGATGACAATTTTAATAAACAAGCTTTTACATCAATGATTTCTTTACTAGACAATGTTAAAGAACCTGTAGCGATTAATGCAATTCACCCAGATCCTGATATACATAATAAAGTTCCAGAATTAATTAACAAACATAAAAATCTTAGAAAATTAAATTTCTATTTATTTAAAAATCGTAATTATCAATTTCCTAACCTTGATGGGAATCATATTTCTGAAGCAACTTACTACAGACTATTTATAGACAAATATTTACAAAACACTGTAAAGAATATTGTTTACATTGATGCGGATATGGTGTGTATCAATGATCCTACAGATGCAATAAATATAACAATTTCTGACTTAATTCAAAGTGATCAATTAGTATCTGTAAAAACAGAATTCAAATATAAAGACTCAGAGACAGATATTTTTGAAAGGCTTAATTTATCTGAAAACTATTTTAATGCTGGGTTGATGATAATTAATTATGAAAAATGGATCAATGATCAGGTAGGGGGGGAACTTT